>WNFC01000399.1_pt1 | contig 60622 bp, 53 predicted proteins | sample 5400541 | NCBI WGS metagenome assembly WNFC01 (sample SAMN13153342, study PRJNA577476) | soil metagenome | isolation source: 120 cm saprolite under Douglas fir tree site 2 hole 2 replicate 1 | place: USA:California | collected 2015-04-18
GGTCGCGGCCATGGATCATCTTCAGCTCGATGCTCTCGCCGATCAGCCGGCGCAGCAGATGCGACAACTCGACCAGGACATCGGTGATGTCGATGATGCGCGGCTGCAAGGTCTGCTGGCGCGAGAAGGCCAGGAGCTGGCGCACGAGGTTGGCGGCGCGGTTGGCGTTCTGCTTGACCTGCATGATGTCGGCGAAAGACGGGTCGCCCGGCCGGAACCGCATCAGCAAGAGGTCGCAAAAGCCGATCATCGCGGTCAAGAGGTTGTTGAAATCATGCGCGACGCCGCCGGCGAGCTGGCCGACCGCCTGCATTTTCTGCGACTGGGCGAATTGCACCTCCAGGTTCTTCTGATCGGTGACGTCGATGAAATGCAGCATCAGGCCGCCCTCGCCGCCCTCGAGCCCGTCGAGCCGCGAGAGAAAGACGACGCTCGCCTTGTCGCGCGCGCCCTTGAGCCGCACATCGACCGGCCCCGGATGGACCGGCCCGTCGGCGGCGGCGGCCAGCTTGACCGCAATCTCGCGGCGGTCTTCCTCGTTGACGAAGCCGATGAGCGGCTGGCCGATTAGATCCTGCTGTGTTGTGCCGAACAATTCGCTGAGCGCCCGGTTCGCCTCCTCCAGCCGGCCGAAGCGATCGATCAGCGCGATGCCGACCGGCGCGTTGGCAAAGAACCGCTGGAAGCGCTCGCGCGACAGGCGGAGCGCGGTCTCCCATTCGCGCTCGGGGGTCAGGTCGCGCACCACCGAGCGGGTGCGCAGCTCATCCCCGGCGCCGACGACGCTCTGCCCGATCCAGGCGTAAATCGTGCGCTCGTCGCGCGTTTTCAGCACGACTTCGCCGCGCTGTCCGCCCTCGCCGCGGCCGCCGAACGGATCAGAGGGCGCGGTCTCGGCCGGCGGCGGCTGGGCGAGGAAATCGTGCAGCCGCGAATCGCTGCCGACGATCTCCGCCCGCGTGCCGCCGAGCCATTTGGCGAGCGTTTGATTGACGAACAGAAACCGGCCGGCACCGTCGACCGAATAAAAACCGATCGGCGCGTCGTCGATGAAATCGACGAGCTTGTTGCGCTCGTCGCGGATCACCGCCTCCATTTCATGGCGCGCGGTCATGTCCTGGAGGTTCCAGAAGCTGTAGCCCGGCCGGCCGGCGATCGGGTTGACCGCGATGTTGAACCAGCCGGCGGCCCGGCCGCGCGAATCGTGCAACGGCAGTGCCGCGATCGCGCGCATCCCGGCGGCTGCCCGGCTGCGCAGCCGTTCGAAATCCGCCGCCGATTCCGCATCGGCAAGGGCGGCTGCGATGCGCGCCAAGGCCGACTCGCCCGACTGCGGGAAGAGATCGTGGAACGCGGTGTTGGCATAGGCGATCCCGCCATCCGGGGCGAGGATCAGCTGCGCGTCGGGCGAGGCGTCGAGGGCTTGGCTCAAAATGTCGACCCGGCCGGCGAGCGCGGCATGGACCCAGCGCGCCGCGCCGCCGGCGGCCACCCCGATCACCGCGGCGAAGCAGACAAACGTGGACGCTGCCGGCGCGATCTGGGCGGCGGAAATCACATCCGTAAAATAGAGAACCCCGGCGGCGAACCCGGCCGCGGCGAGGATCACGGCGGTGTCGCTCAACAACCCCTTCAGCCTGGGCTGCCGGCGCTCGGCGGCCCAACGCACCCAGCGACGGGCGCCCTCGGCTTCGGCCACCATGATCTCTGCCCCGCCTCGTTCCAGCCGGCTCTTCAATACCATGACAAGGGGCCGCTGGTCTCGCGCCAACGGCCACGCGGTGCCGACCAATCACACAGGCGATCGGGCAAGAGCCGCCTCCGGAGTGTTCGGTGGCGCGCATTAACGAAGGCTTAAATGCGGCCCGGGGCTGTGTCGAAGACACAAGCCGGGTGCGATACTGCGTCCTTCGAGACGGCGCTCCGCGCCTCCTGCGGATGATATTTTTTCTGATTTATCAACGAATACGTGATCATGAGCGGCCCGCGCGGCGGGCGTTTCAAAACATGCAGGTAGCATGGGCGCGGGCGACTACTCGTCGCGATAGGTGCGCTCCATGCGCTCGTGGCGCTCTTGCGCCTCGATCGACAAGGTGGCGATCGGGCGCGCCTCGAGCCGCCGGATCCCGATCGGCTGGTCGGTTTCCTCGCAATATCCGAAGGTGCCGCTTTCGAGGCGGGCGAGCGCGGCGTCGATCTTCGAGATCAGCTTGCGCTCGCGATCGCGCGTGCGCAGCTCGATCGCGCGTTCGGTCTCCAGCGTCGCGCGGTCGGTCAAATCGGGCTTCAACAGGCTCTCCTCCTTAAGGTGCCGCAAGGTGCCCGACGAATCGGCAAGGAGTTCAGTGCGCCAAGCCAACAGCTTCTGCCGGAAATACTCAATTTGCAGAGGGTTCATGAACTCTTCGTCGTCGCAGGGACGATAATCTGGCGGCAATAACGGACGCATCACTCTCCCCAAAATTCGATCTACGACGGGCGCGGAGTATATGAATCGGGTTCGCCCATTTCAACCGTCAGAAGAGGAATTTACCACATTGATTCGGCAGGCGTTTTGTGAAGGCGGTCTCTAATGGCCCGGACTGCCTCGGCGCGGGTCGCGCGATCGCCCGCTCGTCATCGCCACCGCCGCGGGCCGCGCGCCTGCCGTAGTGGCGCGCGCCGCGCCGCTGACGTCGTGTAATCCCGTCAATTTATCCTTAATTGGTTTTAAATCGGGGCCGCCAGTCAACCCGAGAATTGGAGTAATCGTCCGGTCGGTTTAGCGGTTCATTAAACAGTGACCGCTACGCTTCTCGCCATGGACGACAACTTTCCACCCGCCCGAACGACCGCCGCTGGCCCGGTTGCCAATGACGGCGACGATGCCGACCTCGCCGGCGCGATCCTCGACCTGCCGTCACCCGATACCAAGCGATGGGTAGTCCGGCGCAAGGCGGTCGTCGTCCATGCCGTGCGCAACGGGTCGATCAGCCTGCAGGAGGCGTGCCGCCGTTATCGTCTGTCGGTCGAGGAATTCCTCGCCTGGCAGCGCGCGATCGACCGGTATGGCATTCCAGGATTGCGGGTGACCCGGTTGCAGATCTATCGCGACACCGATGAAGCGCGCGCGGCGAAGTAGCCGCGCCCGGCCTTATCGCCAGCCCGGCCGACCGCCCGTCGGCTGATCCGGGGCCTACCCAATCCCTGCGAGATGTGATAGCTAACGGCCTGCGACTGAGGCCCGTGCCTGAGCCGCCCCGCCGGGTCGGTGGGGGATCGTCTAACGGTAGGACAGCGGACTCTGACTCCGCCAGTCTAGGTTCGAATCCTAGTCCCCCAGCCAACTTTTTCAATATGTTACAAGACACGGTGATCGCACGGAACCCGATGGGTCTAACGCGGGTCTAACGGTTGAAGACTTAGCTATTCTCAAAACGCCGATCCGGCAGGGCAAGCGGTGGGCTTTGCTCTCCATCGCCTGTCCGGCCCTGAGACCCGCCAGACGGTTGGGCAAGGCGGTCAGCGCCCCAAGACAGACCCATTTACCGAGTGCTCACCACGTCATCAGATCGACCCTGTGGACCCCAAAAAGGATGCTTCCCCGTCCGTATTGGGCCTCGATCACCTGCCGGGCGTTGATTTGAGAGTCCGCCATCACACGGACCTCCTGCTGATTCCCATTCGCCAACCTGACAATGGCCGTCCACTCCGTTGCCGACATCGTTTCTCCTGGTTGTTGAACCAATGGTAGGACTATACACCGTGTTATCATAAACCTCAATATGGTCGCCCGTATATGAATGCTCGCGAGTTGGTCGCATGGAACATGCGTCGGATTCGGGTCAGACGGGGGATATCGTCTGAAACCCTTGCCGCTCTCTCTGCAATAGATCGGGCCTATGTTGGCCGCATCGAACGTGGGGGCGCTAATCCCACCATCGGCATTCTCGAACGGATTGCGGGTGTTCTGGAGGTCCAGATCGGCGACCTATTCGCAATACCAGATCAGGATGAAGCCCGACCACCCCCATTGCCCGGAGGTCGCCGCCGCACCGTGAAACTGCCCATCAGCCCGCCGTCGCGATCCCCTTGATCGGCGGCATCTCAAAGCTCTTTACCAAGCCGCTGAGCGTGGAACTGGCGAGAATGGCATCGTGCGGGAGCAGCATGTATCTCCATGGTTTGCCCCCCACGGCTATGGCGTGCTCGTTCGCATAACCGACCCAGGTCCTCGCCGCTGTCGCTTTCGCCTGCACTTCAGGGTCGTCCATCTCGTTGCGTGCCTTGACCTCAGCGATAAGTTTTTCGGTCAAAGTCTCCACTACGAAGTCCGGCTCGTATCGCTCCCCACGTAGATACTCGATCATAAACTGCTTTCGGGCGGGCTTGACCCATCGCAGGACATCCGGCGTATCGTCCACAAGAACAGCGAACCGACGTTCATCGTCTGACTGGAATGCTTGGATCGAGTAGCAGCACTTCTTAAAGCCTACGAAGACCCGCCTGCGGGTTTCTGATTTTGGATGGGCGGCAGTTTTGTAGTTTAAGGGCGGCACCCCGACAGGCTGATTAAACCGCTGTGGCTGGAGAACCTGAAAGCCCTTATCGACTTTCACCCGGTAGGTCGTCGGCGTTTCCTCATAATGGTCCATCATCTGCTGATGGACAAACTCACCTATGCGCTTGCCGTGATCGAGCAAAACCTTCACCACGTCCTCAGGGTCAGAAAGATAAGAATTCAGATGGGTGACCATCTGCCCGGATAGCTTGTAAAGAAGATCAGCGTGCTCGTCGTAATCTATCTCAGCAAACCCTATCAGTTGCGCCACAATGTAGTCTTCCAACCGGTCTTGTCTAATTCCGGCCATCCGCACCGCGATATAGCTCTTTTCTTCCGTGCGGAGCTTTTGAATCATGATCTCATCGGCCAGCGGCCGGAATGCTATACTATCCAGTCCTGTCAGTGAGAAATCTCGAAAGGTGAAGCTAACGCGACTATCAGGGAGGACCACGATCTCAGGGATTTCGATTGTTCCCGCAGCAACATGCTTGGCGACTGTAGCGACAATCTTCGCTACATCCGGCGCTGTGCCCACTCCCGCCAAACTGCTTTGAGCCGGTTTGGTGATCTCCTGGACTCGTGAGACAATTTCGGCCTGTATGTCGGGCTTGTTCAAATCGGCGACGCCCCCGAACTTGCGCTCCATGCTCCGGATGACTTGTAGCGTGACAGTGGCAACAGCACGATCCTCGGGGGTTTTGAGGACCGAGGGTTCCTGTTGCTCGCCCTCTCCGTGACCCGTGAGGGCCACTTCGACCCGTGATGGTGCTTCCACCAGAACCGCTCCAGTGGCGGGCACATCTCCGCCGTCGCCAATTATCACGGATTTCATCTGAACGATGGAGCCGGGTTCCCTCGCCGCCTTGATCACTTCATCGAACCTGTCATGTGCGATGACAGTCAGGCGGTCGATAGGTTCTACGCCCGTTCGCCGCCCGTATGGCAGCCGTAGGCCGCGCCCCAATGTCTGTTCGGTCAAGATGTCCGATGCGGAAGCACGTAGAGGAACGATGGTGAATAGGTTGGTAACATCCCATCCCTCTTTGAGTTTGTTGACGTGGATTACGATCTCGGTATTCGTGTCCGTTTCCAAAGCCACCAATCGAGCGGTCGCGTCATCGAGTTCCTCACCGCGAAGCGCACTGTGAACCTCGATCACCTTTTCTTTGTAAGCGCCGTTGAAAAAACTGTCGCTCTGAATCAGTTCTCGAATCCGTTGCGCGTGGCCGGTATCCTGAGCCACCACCAGCATAAACGGGTGAACAAGCGGCTGGCCGGTATCCTTGGCATACATTGCCAATTCCACCCTGACCTGTTCATGGGCATGAATTCCATCTTCTAACTTGATACGTTCGAGGTCATCGGGACGATTGGCATATTGCTTCGGGTCGAAATTCGCACGGGTAGCGACAGCGGGTTCTTTGATAAATCCGCGCTCCATGGCTTCACGCAGACCGAACCGATAGATCACGTTTCTGAAATCCGCCTGCCGTGCGCCTATTGTCTTCGGGGTCGCTGTAAGTTCAAGGCCGAGAACAGGCTTGAGATCAGCAACCGCGCGAAACCCGGCGTTTGCTCGATATCGATGCGCTTCGTCCATCAGAAGCACGAGATCAGGAAGGCTCGAAAGGTAGGCAAAAAAGCTTTCGCCGATATACTCGTTCAGCTTCCGAACACGTCCCCCGTCCTTGTTGATTTTGTCCACGTTGAATACGTTGATAATCGCGCCGTCATTGCGCTGCGCGGCATCAATCAATAGGGCCGACTGATCCCACGTATCACCGGTAACGATGATCGGTTCGTTGATGGCAAATTCGGCCACGCCCTTGAACACGTATTTCGGTGTTCCGGGGGTAAAGTCGTGGCGCAGCTTGTCATAGATCGTTGTATTTGGAGCCAACACGAAAAAGTTAGACGAGCGCCCTGTTAGATAGAGGTAGGTGATAAAGGCCCCCATCAGTCTCGTCTTTCCGACGCCTGTGGCGAGGGCAAAGCACAGAGAGGGAAAATCTCGCTCAAAATCCTCTACGTGACCATAGATGGATTTGATCGCCGCCAACATCGTCGTCGGGTTGGCTCCCTTGGAAAGCGAAATCCGATTCAACACATCGCTGAGAATGGCCAAGGATTGTTCCTGCGGCAGCCTCAGGCTCATCCGCCCTATGATGTCCTTGCGAACCTGCTCGTCGGTTCGGTTCGGTTCCATGGCCTATTTCCCCGCTGAGGCGGGTGTCTCGAAAAAGCTCGGTTGTCCGGAGACGCCCGAAGACCTGCGGCTTCGACCTCCCTGGCCAGTGGTGGACCGCGATGTGACCCCATCGCCCTCCGCACCGGCCGTCTCAACGACGGGGAGCGCCGCGACCCGGAGGCTGTAATCGTTCTGACCCCATTCGCAGTTCGCCAGCACGGCTTGCGGAATTTTGCGGAGAGTGAGGTTCTCGAATGCGTCGGGGCTTCCGCTATAAGCTTTACAGCAGATCAGCAAATGTCGATCTGGACCAACATCGTTGGATAGCGCTGCCATCATCCCGTGAGTGATGGCTTGAGTGGTTACGTGTATGAAGTCTTGCTCGGACGAGAAGCCATGATTCCAGTATTCAGCGCCATCCTGTGAAGGTGCGTAGATGAAGCCCATGTGCTTACACGTCGCCTCTGCGAGCATGGCGGCGTTATATTCCTTCGAAATAACCCAATTGCCCCATGTATCTCGTTCCAACAGGGACGGGGCGAGCCGGTAAAAGCGAAAGCCACCACCCCCCTTCCACCCTAAAGCCTCGGTAATTCCCCTATCATCAGCCCCCTCAACAACTGACCGCATACGCGGAACGATGTGAGTGATGGCGTGCTCACCCGACTCAATCATAATCCAACGGCGACCCATCTTGTGAGCAACGGCACCGGTCGTCCCAGAACCAGCAAATGAATCCAGTATCAGCCCACCTGGCTTCGAAGCGATTTCGATAATCCTCTGAATGAGCTTTTCTGGCTTGGGCGTTGGAAACACATCAGTCGGAGATAGCACCATGGCTTCCCGCTTTGCCTGTTCGTTATCGCCCACTTCCTCTCTAGGCCAGATAGTTCTGGCGACCATGCCACTCTGAACCTCGGAAAGAAATCTTTTCAACCGTGCTCCTGAGTCCCCCTTTGGCCCAAACCAAAGTCGACCCTCTTTCCGCAATCTTTCAATTTCCGCAGGTGGGCGACTCCAACTCCGACCATTTGGTGGCCAAACGTCTTTTCCAGATGGGGTTTTGATTGGATAGAAATCTCGCTCTCGAAACTCAGCGCGGGTCAGGTTGTCGGACATCCATGGTCCGCGTGGATCATTATCTGGATTGCGATAAAGCGAATCTTGCTTAGTTGTGCGTGACAAAAGATTCCAATTCCAAGCCGGTTTATTCTTTGCCCAACACAGAATGTGGTCGTGAACGGACGAGATGCCCTTTTCGTTGTTGCCAGGTGCGTATTTTTTCTGCCATACAACATTAGCTACAAAGTTTTTGCGCCCGAATATCTCATCGCACATAACTTTGAAATAGTGAGATTCATTATCGTCGAGCATTACCCAAAGAGAACCGGTGTCACTCAAAAGTTCCCACAGCAGGCGAGTTCTATCACGCATCAGTGATAGCCAAATTGAATGTTCTACACCGTCATCATAGTGCTGAAACGCTGACCCGGTATTGTAAGGGGGATCTATCACAATACAGTTGACTTTTCCCTGGTAGCTGTCCTGTATTGCTTTAAGTCCGAGTAAGTTATCGCCCTGAATCAAGATATTCTCGAAAAGATCGTCCTCCTGCCGAGTCGCCGAGTGATACGAAATCGACAAATCTTCCATCAGAATCCTCGGCTCCAACCGAGGCTGATTTTCCTTACCTATCCATGTGAGTTCGAGCTTTTGCTTGTAGCTCATGCGGCAAGGCTCCAACGCATCACAAAAATTGGTTCAACCGAGGGCACGAGTTCGAGATCGGCCTGTAGCTGATCAAGGAGCGCCTCGACCTCAGCACGCACCACCTTCCTACGCTGGAAGGTTTCGAGCTTTTTGTCGTCGATCTGCGCCTCGATTTTCTTGATCGCGCGTTGTTCGTCGATTTTCTCCTTAGCGGCCATCATGCTACTGCCTCGGAGGGCTTTGCGACGCTCCCTGACTTCGCGTGTCATGCGCTTGATTTCTTCCTCTGCGGCCACTTCGAGGTCATCGGCATAGTGGTCAAGCTTTTCGGTTTCCTCGACAAGCCATTCGTCATTTTGTTTGGCGGTTTCGGCCAACCGGTGATCCCGCAGTTCGGATTCAAGCAAGACCATTGACGGCGGCAGTTGTTCGGCGACATCGGCGCTCGCGGCCGGTATGAGGAACAGGCGGTCGATCAGCTTGTCGTCCATTTGCCGCCCGTCATCGGCAACGGCAGCGGCCAGGATGTGCTCCACAGTCTGCCCTGCGGTTCGCAACGCCAGTTTGGCTACCTTGAGCCACCCGGAGGTTCCGACAAATTCTTCCAAGTCAGCCAGCCGTAGGCCACCCGCGTCCCGATAGGCAGCATAGTCGAAGATCAGTCGGCCAATCGGTAAGGCACGGCTTTTGGCGGCTGTGACAAGCTCCGAAGCGAGGTTATCGTCGGCGATGCGGAAGAATCGCCATCCCGCCTCGTCGGCCAGCGGCCATCCCGTCGTCCATGTCTGCCCCTGGCATTCGAAGCATGGGCTGCCATCAGTATGGTGCCAGAACCGAGCGTCGGGTAGCTCGGCTTTGGCCACTACCATTAGCCGCTGCTCGAACTCCGTGAGGACCCTCTGGAGCGTGTCCTTCCTGGTTCGGAGTAGGCGCACTACGTCCTGATCGACGTTCAGAAGCAGTCTCTCCCGCGCCTCCTGTAATTCGGACTGAATCTGCGGTTGGAGGCTTGCGTTGAGTTCGTTGAATGCCGATTCAATCTCATCGGCCGTGCGTGCGTTCTGGACAATCTGATGCACGCGACGCTCGAAATCGACCCCGCTTTCAATCGCTCCCAATACCTCATCGCTGGTGCCAAAAACGCCATCGAACAGGCGGAATTTCTGATCCAAAAGCTGGAAGACCCGTTCTTCTGCACGGTTCTTGGTATTGAGCAGGTTCACCACGGTCACGTCGATCTGCTGCCCATAACGATGACAGCGGCCAATACGCTGCTCGACACGCTGCGGATTCCATGGGAGATCGTAGTTCACCAGCAGCGAGCAAAATTGAAGGTTGATGCCTTCGGCTCCGGATTCCGTAGCGATCAGGATGGTCTTGCGATCACGGAATGCCTCTACCACCGCTGCCTTCATATCGGCGGTCTTCGAGCCTGAAACCTTATCGGTGCCTCGGCTTCGTTCCAGCCACTCGGCATAGATCGCAGCACTCTCCGAGTCGCTGTTGGAGCCGTTCATCAACGCGATGTCCCCTGCGAAGCCGCTGGAGGCCAGGAGATCGGCAAGGTATCGCTGCGTTCGGACACTTTCGGTAAAAATGACCGCCTTCCGATTACCGCCTTTCTCAACGATGGCATCCAACAGGGCTGGAAGTTCTGAAATAAGCTTTTCGCCCTTGGCGTTCTCACGAATCGAGCGGGCAAGGTCGCGATAACCGGTTATTTCGAGAAGTTCGGCGGCGAGTTTCCTCGGATCAATCGGCTGAGGACCGCCAATCAGATCGTCCGGTCGGTCGGTCTGCGTATCATCGTCGATGCCGTTCCATTCGTCGGCGATTTCTTCGATGGTGTCGATATCGTCCACCGTCTCAATCGTGACGGTCTGTTGGTCGCGAAGGCGGTCGCTGATCCGGGTCAGCGTCTCGGAGATAGCGTAGCTTGAAGACCCAAGGATTTTCCGTAGGCCCATGGTGACGAGGGCATTTGGCTTTCCGCCGAGATAGATCGTATCAGGACGTTGTAGGAAGGCGGATACCTGCTCGTAGAGCTTGATTTCCTCGGGGTGTGGGTCGAATCGGAAGGTGGTGGCGATCCTACGGGTGAAGCTTATGTGACCGGCTTCCTGAACATTCTTGCGGAGCGTGCGGCGGCAGATTGGCTCCATCCGCTTCCGAAGCACCATCAGTTGCGCCAGATCGGGGCGAGCGCCGCCATACAGGGTGCGGAAACTCGTCTCGTCGCCGAATACCTTGTCGTCGATCATCGAAACAAGACCGAACAACTCCATGATGTTGTTCTGGAGAGGGGTGGCAGTCAGCAGCACCTTGAACGGCTCTTTCAGACTGTCGCGAAGCAGCTTGGCGCGAGTAGATGTGCCTTTCTTGTGGACGTTTCGTAGCCGGTGCGCTTCGTCAAAAACCACCAAATCCCACTTCACCGATGCAAGCTCGTCCGCCTTCGTGGCGGCGAATTCGTAGGATGTGACGATGATTTCAGCCTGCCCCGCAAACGGACGGCGCTGACCGGCTTTCACGCGATCCCGATAGGTGCGTGCCTCCAAGATCGTCGAGAGCAGGGAGAATTTGTCCCATAGCTCTTGGGTCCATTGCTTTCGCAATGACGCAGGCACGATCAAGAGAATGTGTCGACGGCGTTCGGCCCATCGCTGAGCAATGACAAGACCGGCTTCAATCGTCTTACCCAGGCCGACCTCATCGGCCAGAATGATGCCCTTGGTCAGCGGTGATGCCAAAGCGAACAGCGCCGCATCGACCTGATGCGGGTTCATGTCCACTCTGGCCGTTGTGAGGGCCTTGGCGAACGCATCGTCATCGATCCCCTGTAGGGTGATGCGGTGCGCCATGTATTGGCTATGGAAGGCGGTGTAGGCGGTCATGCGCCAGGGTCCCGTTCGCCAGCGGCCTCGTCAAGCAATTGCCTGGGCTGCGGCCGAGCAGCCAACTCGTCGTCGAGGGTGCCCGTCATATGCGCTCACCTTGTTTCCCCCTGACCGCATGATACCTCCAGGCGAGCCGAACGTGCGAAACGATCCGTTGGGCGTGTGCGTCGGTCCCGGTATCGAAATTTGATGGCCTGATGCTTCTGTTTTTATGCGAGGAATGGATTTACCGCCCATAAATTTCTGGCCACGGGGGGCGCACGAGACCAAAATCCACAATACTCACGACAAGACCGACAGAATCTAGTTCCGTTATAAAAAGATCGCCCAAACGCCAAGGTTTCCGCCGAATTCAGATCGCACCAGTTATTATATTCTAACAGCCACTCTTTGAGTTTCTGCTGCCCTAATCGAATGCGCTCCGATTGTTTCCATTGATCGTAATCAATCCGGAGGGACTTCGGCATTCGAGCAAAGGCTGTATATCCGATCCGCTCGATCTCACTGTATATCTTCGGTCGGTGTGCCGCCCATAGTGCGCCTGCCTTCTTCTCCATGGCCTTGAGATTGACAGCAATTCGGGTGCCTCTCAATCCATCCCCTCGCAAATACTTTCTGAACCGAGACAGGAAGAACAGAAATTGCGGATTTTCAAACGCCGCTTCTGCTTTGATTGAATGCAAATGCTTTACGCCGTAATCAAGAACTTCACTAATGGATACATGAAAATCTTGGGTTTCATATTGCCGATCACGAAAACAAATGCGGTGTGGTTGCGGAACTCCGTCATGAAGTAACTCCACCAACATTTCTCGAATTCTCTCGGCCATCGCAGTTGAGACGACCCAACCGTGGAAATGGAGAACCGTGTAAATCGCCACAGGATCGTTATCTCCGATGAGATATCGGTCTAGGTCGGCTCCCGATTTTGGTGACGATGCCTCCAAGTGACCAAATAGACCGATGTCGTCATAGCCGAGGATTTTCTGCGCTTTACCGATGGTCTCACGGATGAACGACCGGCACTCGACCCCTGCTTTAACGATCTCGTCAGGATTGGCGTCGATCCGATAGGCACGGATGTTGATGGTAAAAAAGGATACTGAAAAAAGTCGAAGCGTTTCACCGAAGCCGGAATTCTGTAGCCGGTCCATACACCAAGAAAGGGGATGTTTTGCCAGCGAAAATTTCCGCGCTTCTTGGCCTTTGCGAATATAGCGGCAATAGCAGCATTCCTGCTGATTGCAGATTTTGTTCGGAAATCCGAATTTGTTACTCCCAATTCTCCCCGTCGTTGCGAGTTGGAAACTGGCACAACTCGTCAGCTTTCGTTTTAGCCGCGTCAGTTGATAATCGGCGGGATCGTAGTCGAGGATATTGAGATAGGCATAGTATGGGCGCGGTGGTGGCTTTGGCTTTTTGAGCCATCCTGATTGGCGTTTTTTCGGTGCCGACAACGGCCCGACACAAGATGATCGACTTCGCGATTGCGAGCTAAAAAACAGAGACAAACAGCAACAGCACCTACTTTTCCGGCAACAGGAGCGCCGGAATGAAATCCCGGCGCGGTGCTGTTGCGGGCACCGGTAGAATAACTACCGTTTCTATTTACCCGCTGGCGCACTGTTGCGGTCAGTTGCGTCGCTCGTGGTTTATAGAGATTGGAGAAATACCGCCCTATTTCTATATGTTGTGCCATCGATGTCGGAATGGCACTGGATATAGCTATGGGTGCGTCTCGTCCGAGGAAGTCACGCGTATTGCGAATGTGCCGGGGTGCCCGTCCGTGACTTCGATAGTGGGAGCCTATTTCCCGGAGGGAATCACCGCACTTCGACCGCCAGGAAGATGCCGATAAAGGGTCGATGCTGCGACGTTGAGCCGGGTCGCGACTTCTTCTACGGTGATGCCGGGGTCCGTCAACATCGCCTTTGCGTGAGCGACATCCTTCGCTGAAAGAGAAGGCGGTCGGCCACCTTTTCGACCACGGTCTCGGCTGGCTTTCAACGCGGCTCGGGTCCGTTCCCGGTTGATGGATCGCTCGAATTCCGCCATGGCTCCAAAAATATGAAACGTCAGGCGACCGCTCGCGGAAGTAGTGTTGATCTGTTCTGTTAGAGACTCAAATCCTATGCCACGTTTCTCAAGGTCCTCGACAGTTTCAATAAGCTGCCGAAGTGAGCGGGCCAGTCGGTCCAGCTTCCAGACTACGAGAATATCGCCACCGTTATCTCGCATATATTCCAAAGCATGTTTCAATTCGGGCCGGTCCCGCTGAGCGCCGGACGCCTTTTCGACAAAAATCTTTTCACAGTGGGCTGATTTCAGCGCGTCGATCTGAAGATCGGTGTTCTGGTCCTGAGTGCTCACTCTTGCGTAACCTATCCGCATCGGTCCTCCTGTCGAGCCTCCGAAAACTTGTCCGGACTGTATCATTTTCGGAGACCTATTTCAAGAGACAGTTTTCGGAGGAATTTCGACCGAGGCGAGGGTGTTTTCAAAGGTATCGCCGTCATCTCCGATAAACGTTCGTTTTCGAGAGACGCCTTCGACGGATGGGTGCTCATGACGCCCCCGGCGTGAGTCGCTTTGAAATCCTTGGCGCGATTTTCCGCTGACGGGGCCATATAGACGAGCCGTGAGACGGCCAATCTTTCGAGCGTGGGTCACATGAACCTATTTTGCTTTGCGTCCCGCAACTTGGAGAACATAAGGCGGGGTGTAGACGCTCATCGGTGGGCAGTATCGACCGCATCTGAGCAAACCAATCGCGGTCGCAGGACGAAAGCAGCCCGGTATTTCGCGCCCGGAGACCACGGACTTCTCTATTGCGAGCAGACGCACTCCTTCACGACACCATTTATCGTGGAATCGAAGGCGGACCCGGATACTGTGGTCAAAGACATTTGGCCGGAACCTTGGGTTCTCCCCTTCGCGATCAATCCCCTCGGCGATCTCAGCAAGCAACTCCACGCCGATGCGGCTCGGATGCGATGGCCGCTAATCGAGCGGCAATGGCGTGGGCGGGGCGGAGTGACGGCTGCTCTAAACATCACGGGAGTTACCGTCTTCGTGCCGGTCGCAATCACTGAGGAAGATTGGCGACTGATCTTGACCGATTTGGCGACTAGTGAGTCACCACCCGATGAGGCGTTCAGCTAAACCGGGAGACGCACCAATGACTTCGACGAGGGGGGGTCGAGCCGAACGGGTCCCTGGATTCGATGGAACGATGCGTCGTCATCATAGCGGTGGGACTCCGGGCGGGTGCTCTCGCGTGTTCGGGTCCCATAAATTAGCAAGTGTTCAAAATGTGGAATTCAGACTGCCTGAAGATCAGCAGCGCGCAATTCCCGGATTTCCTGCGCATAATGCCTATAAAGCATCTCCACAGTTGTTCCCATATTATCGGCAATCGACTTCAAGTCTGCTGCGCGTGCTTCAATTCGTTCCGACGCGTAGGTGTGCCTTAATGATGTGAGCGAGCGTTTCTTACCATCATGGTAGAGAAGACAGAGGCTTCTGAGCACTTCATCGAAGCCGTGATTGAACGAGTTTATACGGCGTCCATCAAGATGGCAGAATAACCACGTCTCCGTTGGCAATTCCTCAGGTCTCGAAATCTCGCCGATGATCGTCTGTGGCAGAATTAAAAGGTGATGTAACAACTGATCAAATCTCGGAGCCATATCGAGGGAGGGAATTACAATTCTACGATGTGTATAGTGTTTCAGTCCATTATCTGAGGCAATCTCAACCCGATAGTCGTAGAGTTTTGCTACCGTCTCGGCAATTATTGCTTCACGATCACTCTCGGATAGTGATTCTTCAAATCTGATCCCGGATCGAAGCTGCTCCTGAAACGCACTGCGGCGACCCATGTCCTCGGCGACTCGTTTCAGGTGCTTTACCTTGAGCCTTGCCGCCTCCGCGACACGCAAGCCGGTCCCATGTAGGGTCGTCACGAAGAAAAATAGCATCGTGCGGAACCAGATCGAGTTCTCGCTCAAAGGCCCGCTTTTCCCGATCCTCGTATTCGCCCGTTCATAAAGGGCCTCGGATATGCGCCGCCATTCCTCTGGGTAGAAACGCGGCCGACGAGTGTCCTCGGTCTTCTCCGGTAAGGGAAGATCGGGAACGAACCTCGTATCAACCTTGAAATGGAGTCGGGCGTGGCGGACTACGGCAGCAAATGCCACCGCATCTTTTTGGACAGTCGAATGGGCAGGGACCGACCAGCGCTTTGGCTTAGTGGCATTTTGATCCTGACCTTGCCCTTCTCCCGGCCGTTTTGTGCGAGGTAAGCGGCGCTGTTCAAGCCATCTCTCAACATCGTTTTGTCGGATGCCGCTAATGGGCATGGAGCCGAAATAAGGATTCAGGTGGATTCTAATGCTCTGTCGGTGCCGCGCATATTTTTTAGGGTTGACCAAGGGTTTATCTCGGTCGTCAGTGATCCTCGTCTTACCCTCTAGGTCGAGAAGATAAGATTCGGCGATGTTCGAAAATGGTTTCTCTAAGAGCGGTTCTTCATGGAGGATTTTGCGTTCCGTGCTTGTCCACCATTGCCACGCAAGCTCTTTGGCACGCTCCAGACTTACTGGTCCGAGTGCTTTCATGATGTATGGGTTGCGGGGTGTCTTCCGAAGCCGGGCTGGAATGGTCCGGCGTGCGTAATACTGCGGATTCCGCCCGTCGTTTCTCTCCCGGCGCAGGATGATGAACGATTGCGGCGAATGCCCTGGCGGGGTGAGGTCAATTATCTTCGGCCGGGCAGGCACTTGCGATCTCCATCACGGGTCTAACAAGGGTCTAACACAAATGCCGGACACCCGCCAGAAAACAGTGGTGCGGCACGGATGGCACTATCACGCTGAATATTATCAAGTTTTAATGCTATTTGCTCGCGAAGTGACGACTAGAGAACGAAGGAAAATCTCCTGGAGACGCGCTCTCTGACTCCGCCAGTCTAGGTTCGAATCCTAGTCCCCCAGCCAATCTTTTCAAGAAGTTGTGTCCGAGCGCCCGTGATCTGCGGAAGTGATGTCGGCACCATGTCGGCACCGGAACAAAAAATCGGTCGGCTAAACGGCGCAACCCAGCAAATATGGAATGCCGGTTTGGGAACGGCGGCACGCAGCCCGTAACTCGCAACCGGACGATCGATCGAACCGCCTTGAGCGCGCGTTTGCCGTGCGAATGCGACGCCGTGAGGGGGGACGCGATTTGATCGCGGCCTGGTGTGCCAGATCGCGGGTTCGGCCGATGAAACGCCGGCTGCGAATGGAAGCGACACACGACCAATAGACGGCGAGATAAAAGCACCGCCGTCGGCCGGGGTGCATGTGGTTGGTTGGATTGGATTTTGCTGTCGGCTCCCGCCCATGCCTTGCCGGCGCTTTCGAGTGAAACGACCGTGATTTCAATCCTCGCAGCGCCGTCGCGCGTTTTAACCCTTCGCGGGCCGGTGTTTGATCGGTTGGCAGCCATCGCATTCGTGTAAAGCGCGTCTGCTTGGGAGCCATCGCCACGACGGCGCGCTGCATCTGCCGGCGCAGGCCGGCGATCTTGTCCTTGAGGCGGGTTGTCTTGGCTTCAGCGACATCACTCTCTTCGCGGTCGGCCCGGTCCAGCGCCGCCAGGTAGCGCACGATGCTGGCGTCGACCTGCTCCATCCGCTTGCCGACCTTGGCTACCGTGAAGTTCTTGTCGCGGTTGTTCACCGCTTTGAACTTGCTGCCGTCGATGGCAACAACGGCACGAGTGAAGAGTTTGAGCCGACGGCAAAGCTCGACGAACTGTCCGCACACCGCCCGGATCGCCTTTCCATTGTCCTTGCGGAAGTCGGCGATCGTTTTGAAGTCGGGCGACAGACGGCCCGTGAGCCACATCAGCTCAACATTGCGCTGCGTTTCCCGTTCGAGCCGCCGGCTCGACTGCAGGCGATTGAGATAGCCGTAGAGGTAGATCTTCAACAGCGTCGAGGGATGGTAGGCCGGCCGGCCCGTCGCTGCTCGCGTCATCCCTGAAAATCCCAAGGCGGCCAGGTCCAGTTCGTCGATGAAGACCTCGATCACCCGAACCGAGTTCTCTTCGCCAACGTAATCCTCCAGGCTGTGCGGTAGCAGCGCCTGTTGCATCCGATCTTCGCCAAAGATGAACCGATGCATCGCCACCCCCGAAGCCCCCAAGCTTCGGGATTCTAAAGCAGATTCGCCCCGGATGGAATCGGCCAGGACCGCAATCTCACGCTGTTTCCACACAGCCTCGGGCATGATCTGCCGAACGGGTCAGCTCCGACGAGCGACCGTTGTGGGGTCGATAGCGGATAGCCGTTGACAGTACCGGCTTTGTTCTTTACAAATTAGCGAAAATAGTATATATTGCATAAAAGCGCAATCCGGATTGGCGGTGCGCGGTCATTTAGGAGGGATGTGGATGCCTGCTGATTCCCAGCAGATGCAGGGTGAACGCAACGCAGAGGGGCAATTCGTCAAGGGCCAGTCGGGCAATCCGGCCGGGCGGATTCCGGGCGTGCGCAATCGGGCAACGGTGCTGGCAGAGCAATTGTTCGACGGCGCCTGCGGTGCCTTGGCCAACAAGGCGGTGGCGATGGCGCTGGAGGGCGACGCCGCAGCCTTGCGGCTGTGCATCGGCCGCATCATCGGGCCGCGCCGGTACCGCCCGACCAGCTTTGCGTTGCCGCCGCTGCGTACCGCCGGCGATCTCGCGCCGGCCATGACGGCGATTGCCGAGGCAGTGGCCGAGGGCGTGTTGTCGACCGGCGAGGCGTGGGAGCTGGCGCAGGTCGTCGATACCTTCATCCGGGCGATCGAAGCGGGCGAGTTCGAGGCTCGCCTGCAACGGCTGGAAGCGGTCAATGGCGTCGTTGCCCCATAGGAAGCGGGGGGCGCGACTGGCGCGCCGGCTGGCGGTTCTGACGGAGGCCGCCCGGCGCAAGGTATCGGAGCGCGAGGGCTTGCGCGAAAATGCGAAAGGATTGGCCAGCATTCGCGCGGCGCTGGTGGCTGCGAAGATCGATCCTGCGTCTGTTTCGTGCCTTCGGGCGTTCTCCGACGCTGAACCGCGGCTTCTGCGCCTCGGCGACACGCCGGAATTGCAGCAGGCCGACGCCGCCTTCGCGGCGGAGCATCGACGCCCGGCGTCCCGAGAGGGGTTCGCGGCGCGGGCGGCCGCACAGGCCGCGCGCTTTGCCGGCCGACCGCCGCCCGACCGCGGCGCCTCGCTGCTCGATTGGTACGCCTGGTCGCTGGCCGCCCGCCCCCATCGATGACTTACGCCACGCGGGCGAGCGAGCCACATTGACGCACGCGGCGGCCGGCCTATCTGCTCGAAGGCCGTGATTCGGCGGCATGCCCGGAGATAACGAACCCGATGGCCTGGTTTTTGCGATGCTGCCGAGCGCTCGGTGCGGTGCTTGTGCTGCTGGTTCCGATGGGCGCCGCGGTCGCCGCCCCGGCCCCGGCGGTGCTGACCCCGCAGGACACGCTCGAGCTGCAGCGGTTCGCCGCCTATCTCAATGGTATCCGCACGATGACCGCGCGGTTCCGGCAGGTCGCCAATAACGGGGCGGTCAGTATGGGCAAGTTGTGGGTGGCGCGCCCCGGACGTATGCGCTTTGAGTATGACCCGCCCAACCCGATTACGCTGCTCGCCGACAGCACTTACGTGTATTACTGGGACAAGGAGCTGAAACAGGCCTCGAAATATGAGCTCAAGTCGACACCGGCATGGTTTCTTCTTCGCGACCCGGTCAGCTTTGGGGCTGACGTGATCGTCACATCGGTCCAGCATGCCGGGGCGGCGATTGGCGTTACCGTGGTCGAGAGCGCGCAGCCTGATGCCGGCTCGCTGACCCTCGTCTTTACCGAAAATCCACCGATCCTGAGGCAATGGATTGTGGTCGATCAGCAAGGGAAGACAACGACCGTCACGCTCTCCGACCTGCAATTCGGCATGGCGCTCGATCCCACGCTGTTCCAGTATCAGTCTCTCTTTAGCGGAACGAACCACTGATGCATCAACAAGAGCGGGACTAAATGTCCGGTCGCAACCCCTCGATCATTGGCATTCCGTGTTGCCTGCGCTCGATCAACGAGCGCCCGTTCCACACCGTCAGCGAGCGCTATCCGCACGCCGTCATCGATGCGGCCGGCTGCCTGCCGTTCCTGATCCCGTCGATCGGGCCGAAGATCGATTGCAGCGCGCTGCTCGACCGGCTCGACGGTCTCTTGCTGACCGGCAGCCCCTCCAACGTCGAGCCCGACCATTACGGCGGGCCGCCGAGCCAGGAGGGCACGCTGCACGACCCCGACCGCGATGCGACGACCTTGCCGCTGATCCGCGAGGCGGTGCGCCGCGACCTGCCGATCCTGGCGATCTGCCGCGGCATCCAGGAGCTGAACGTGGCGCTCGGCGGCTCGCTCTATCAGCGGATTTTCGAGATGCCGGGGCGGTTCAACCATAGGCGGCGGCGCGGGCCGATGACGCTCGACCAGCGCTACGGGCCGGCGCACCCGGTCCAGCTCTCCGAGGGCGGCCGGCTGATCGAGCTCGCCGGCACCGGTGAGCTGATGGTCAACTCATTGCACGGGCAGGGGATCGATTCCCCGGCCCCGACGCTGTTTGTCGAAGCGGTGGCGCCGGACGGGCAGATCGAGGCGGTCAGCCTGCCGGGCGCCCGATTCGTCGTCGGCGTGCAATGGCACCCCGAATACAAGCCGCTGGAAAACCCGTTCTCGCGCGCCCTCTTTGCCGCCTTCGCGCAAGCCTGCCATGCAACCGCAGCGGCAACTGCGACAAACCGCCGCGCCGCATAGCGGGAAATCGCCAAAGTTCCTCCTTGCTGTATGCATTTTTGCCGCGCTCGCATGCATGATTCGCATTTGAGCCCGGCCGCGGCATACCTATCTCTGGGGTCCAGAAGCGGAGAGGGCGCCAAGCCCTCTTATGACGGGCCCGTCTCCCCTACGGGCCCCGAATTCCCCCAAGCGCTTCTGATAAGCAGGCGCCCGGTCATCCCCCCCGACCGGGCGCCGTTTTTTTGTGGCCCTTCCTTGTTCCGGCGCGCCCGCTGACGCATTGTCGCGATCGCTGGTTTGGCGGTTGATGGGGTGACCCTTGCGTCTGATTACCTGGAACATCAACTCGGTCCGGCTGCGCATCGGGCTCGTCCGCCGGCTGCTCGAGGAGCAGCAGCCGGACGTGTTGTGCCTCCAGGAGACCAAGACCCCGGACGAGCGGTTTCCGCGCGCCGAGTTCGAGACCCTCGGCTATCGCCACATCCTCGTGCACGGCATGAAGGGCTATAACGGCGTCGCCATCCTGTCGCGGCTGCCGTTCACCTCGGCGACGACGCGGTCATGGTGCGCGCGCACCGACTGCCGCCACGCCGTCGTCGAGCTGCCCGGCGGCACCGAGCTGCACAACATTTATGTGCCGGCGGGGGGCGACATTCCCGACCCCGACGCCAACCCGAAATTTGCCCACAAGCTGCAATTTCTCGACGAGCTGACCCGATGGTTCGCGACCGAGCGGGCCACTGGCCGCGCGATGATCGCCGTCGGCGATCTCAACATCGCGCCGCTCGAAAATGACGTTTGGTCGCACAAGCAATTGCTCAAGGTCGTCAGCCACACCCCGGTCGAGGTCGAGCGCCTCGCCGCGCTGCAAATGGCCGGCGGATTTGTCGACGCCATCCGGCATTTCGTGCCGGCCGAACAGCGGCTCTATTCCTGGTGGAGCTACCGCAACCGAGACTGGGCGGCCTCTGACCGCGGCCGTCGCCTCGACCATGTCTGGGTGACCCCGTCCCTGGTGGGCGCGCTCGCCGAGGCGCAAATCCACCGCGCCAGCCGCGGCTGGGACCAGGCCTCCGACCACGTGCCGGTGATGGTCGAATTCGGCTAGAGCCGGCGATAGAGGTGATAGCGGCCGGGGGCGATGCCGGCGGGCAGCGGCAGCGCTTCGAGCTCGGGGCAATCGATCGCCGGATCGGCCGCCAGCACCGCTCGGCGGCACAACAGCGGCACCAGGCTCGGCGTCAGCTCTGCCGCCAAAACCTGGTTCGCCGCCGCATCGCCGGTCCCGACATCGAGATGAGCAAAGGCGACCCGCCCGCCCAGCCGGCCCTGCACCGCCCGCAAGGTCTCGCGCATGTCGCCGAGGATCAGCATGTCGGGCGGCGGCACGCAATCGGGGTGCGCCGCGACCTGGCGCTCGCAGACATAGATCGCCCGGTCGGGGAACAGCGAGCGCAGATGGTCGTAGGTCCGGCCATTGCCAAGCCCCAGCTCGAGCACGAAGCCGTCGATGTCGCGGATCAGCTCGGCGGCGCGATCGAGGCAGGCGCGCTGCGCCTCGAGGCGGCGGATAAAGCTGTCGAGCCGGCTCATTCGGCCGGCGTCGCCGCCCCCACGCTTTCGCTCAGACGCCGCACCTCGAACGTCGCGGTGCGCAGCTGGTTGTTGGTCGAATCGAGCCGCTGCGCCAGCTCCTGCATGATCGCCACCGCCATGCTCGGGAATTCGCGCACCATGCGCATGAACGGGTCCCTGGCGATGCGCAGCGCCACCAGCCGGCCCTTGGCACGGACCGAAGCGTTGCGCGGCACATCGCCCAGGATCGCCATCTCGCCGACGATGTCGTTGGCGCCGAGCGTGGCGACGGTGACCGGTCCGCCCGCTCCTTCGAGGATGATGTCGGCCTCGCCTTCGATGATCAGATAGGCCGCATCGGCCTGATCGCCCTGGCGGCAGAGGAACTTGCCGTCATCAAACCCGACCCGCTCGCTCATGAACGCCAAGAGCTTGAGCTTGGCCGGTTCGATCTCCGCGAAAAACGGCACTCGTCGAAGAAACTCGAACTCCTGCTGTAGGCTCACCTGTTTCCTCCCGTTCTTATCGGCGCGTTGCGCTCTGTCATTCCGCGGCCATCAAGAGGGCGGTCAGCGAATTCTTTTGATCCAGCTCGCCCGGGCGGCCCTGCTCCTGCAGCTTGCCGCCGCTCATCACCAGCACGCGGTCGAAATTGCGCGCGAGGCTGGCGCGATGCAACACCCAGAACAGGCCGCGCCCCGCCATTTCCTGCCGCAACCCCTCGCTCGCCCTGGCTTGTGCCGGTCCTTCGAACGCCGTCGTCGCCTCGTTGAGGATCAAGAGATCCGGATGCTTCAGCAGGGCGCGGGCAATCGCCGTTCGCTGACGCTGGGCCGCCGTCAGGCGGGATCCGGCGGTGCCGACATGGTAATCGAGGCCGACATCGATGACCGCCGGCCGCAGCGACAGCGCTTCCAGCACGTCGCCCAGGACCTGTGGGACGTGTACCGCCGCGTCCGCCTCGCCATAGGCGATCTTGCCGAAGAGGATGTTGTCTTGCAGCGAGGCGGCGGCGTTGTAGCGGTCGGGATCAAAAAATTCGATCTGCCCGCGGGCCTCGGCCGGCAGCTCGGCGCGGAACACCCGACGCGCGTCAAGCAGCCGCTGCTGCATGGCGTCGTCAAGGACGCCGAGGCGGTGGCGCGCCGCGATCAGCTTGAACGGCAGCGACAGCAGTTTGCGGCGCTGCTCCTCCGACAGTGCCTTTGAGCCGCTGTTCTCGGTCACTGACAGAATCGCGGCGAATTCCGGCAAATCATTGGCGCTGATGAAGCTGAACTGCTCGAAGAATTCGTGCTCGGCGGGCAGTCCGGCGAACATCTCGGTCATCGTCGCGGCAACTTCGCGGCCGGCCTCTACCAGATCGTCGGTCAGGGCGAGCTTGTCCAGAACGCTCAGCACATACGCATTCTCGGCGAGCGAACTAAAGTCGAAAACCGGTCCGATCGGGGTACCGAACAGCAAATTTTCCGCGACCGTGGCGTTCGAGTTGTACTGTTCGAGATCGTAGGTTTCGACGAGCTTGGTAATGCCATCGGCGACCAGCCGCTGGGCCAGCGCCTTGCGGGCTTCGATCAGGCGCTCGGCGGCCTCCGCGTGCTCCGCCGGATCGAGCCGCCCGCGCAGCCCGAGGGCGTAGACATCTTCCTCGAAGTCGAGACGCTCCAGCACCTGTGCGATGCGCTGGGTAAGTCCCGCCGCGTCGGATACCCCGGCGCTTTCGTAATCGATCCAATCGGCATTCAGATCGAAATCGATGTTGCCGGAGCGCCGGGCCTCGAAGAGTTCGCGCGCCCGGCGGCGCATAGCCGCCTCCTCATACTCGGCGGGCCGCACCGGGCGGTGACGCAGCCCGAGCAGCAGATTGTCGCGCAATGTCCCAGTAAAGACGTAAGGCATGTTGCCGACATAGCCGATCCGCCGGCCGATGACCGCGACCGGCAGATCGGCGATATCCTTGCCGCCGATCGTGATCCGGCCGCCGGTCGGTTGGGCCAGCCGCGCGAGGAGCAAAGCGAGCTCGCTCTTACCGCTGCCGCTCTGGCCGATGATCGCGACATGCTCGACCAGCTCCACCGTAAAACTCACCGCATCGACGACTCGGTTCTTGTCATCCTCGGCGAGCGACAAATTGGCGGCGGTGATTTCGCCGGTCAGCTGCGGCACGGTATCGGGTTCCGCCAGCAGCAGCTGCGCATCGACCATCCCGGGCGGCTGGAACTGCTCGACGATCTGTTCGTAGGTGATCCGCGAATTTTCCTTGATCTGGTAGAAGTCGAGCAGCTCCTTCCACGGCGCGGCCATCTCTTTGATGGCGGCGATGATCGCCACCAGCGCGCCCAAGGATAGATTGTCACCGCCCTGGATGACCAGATAGCCGCCCAAAGAGAAGAAGAAAAACGGGGTCAGCTGACCGATGAAATTGTTCAAGAATTTGGTAAAGAATTTCCGCCTGTAGATCTCAAATCGGATGTCATAGATCACGCCGAGGACATTGGCAAAATCGGTCAGCCGCAGCTTGACCGTGTCGTTGGCATGGATCTCGACGATACCAGCCGCCGATTCCTGTACCCGATCGGCAACCTGACGCACCGTGCGCACCCGGCGCTTGGCGAGCAGGTTTACCTTGGCTTGCAGCTTTGGGATGACATAGCCCTGCACCGGATACAATGCGGTCGCGGCGATGCAAAGCAGCGGATCCTGCATGAACACGAAGAAGAGGATCGTCAGCAGCTGGCCGCCCTGGAATAGCGGCTGGTTAAAGGAATCGCCGATAAAGCCGCCCAATTGCTCGCACTCGACGGTGATCATCGGGATGATCTGCGCCGATGAGGTCTTCTGGAAATAAGACGGCGGAAACCGCAGCAGCCGCTCGTACAGCGAATAGCGAAAACGTCGCAGCATCCGCTCGCCAAGCTGCCCCTTGAACGTATTGATGTAATATTTGAACCCGCCATTGATAAAAACAAGCGCCAGGAATATCCCGCACAGGAACATCAGATACGGTACCTGGTTGAATTCGAACCCAAGGAATTCCTGCGGAAAATGCTTGCCGTCAATGGCGTGATTGATGATCTCTTTCGGGAGCTTCAGCGAATAATAGAGGAACGGGAACGAGGCGAGGGTGAGCACCAGCAGGAAGATCTGCTGGCGCAGGCTGTGCTTCAGGATGAAGCGATAGACCGTCGGTTCCAGATCGCTGCTTGCCGGTTCTGGCGGCTTTGCCTCGGCGGTGGTGCCGTCGGAGCGCGGCTCGGTTCCGGGAAAGAAACCGGGGCGCAGCACCTGTTCGGCCGAACTGGCCAGCGCCGTCGTCGCCTTCATCGCTGGCGTCTCGGGGAAAAGTGCATCTCGCGCGTCCTACTCCTGCATGTCATAGTGCGGCCGGCCGGCAAGGATGAGGGCATGGCGTGGACGGCCGTCGCGACCATAAGCGTATCCTGATCTACAGCCATGACACCTTCGGTCTTGGCCATCTTCGCCGGTGCCGGGCAATCGCGCATTCGCTGGTGGATGCCGACTCCTCGCTGTCGGTGCTGATCTTATCGGGATCGCCGATCATCGGCAGCTTCGATTTCCGTTCGCGTGTTGATTTTGTGCGCATTCCCGGCGTAATCAAGCTGCGTAACGGCGAGTACGTCTCCCTCAACCTGCATATCGACATCGAGGAGACGCTGGCCATGCGCTCCTCGATCATCCGTCATACCGCCGATATCTTCGATCCCGACATCTTTCTCGTCGACAAGGAACCGCTCGGACTGCACGGCGAGGTGCGGCCTACGCTCGACCTGCTGCGGGCGCGGGGTACGCCGCTCATCCTCGGTCTGCGCGACGTGATGGACGATCCGAGCGCGCTCGAAACCGAGTGGGAGCGTAAGAATGCCATCCCGGCCGTGAGCGAATATTACAACGAGATCTGGGTCTACGGGCTCCCGCAGATCTGCGACCCGCTCGCCGGCATCGCGCTCCCGGCAAGCGTGCGCCGGCGCATGGTTTATACCGGGTATTTGCGCCGCCATGCTCCGGTTGCCGTGGCGGCGCCACAGCTGGCCGATCTGCCTGATGGCGAGTTCCTCTTGGTGACGGCCGGCGGCGGCGGCGACGGCGAGGGCCTCGTCGACTGGGTCTTCGCCGCCTACGAGAACGACCCGGGTGGCTTGCCCCCGGTGCTGGCGGTTTTCGGCCCGTTCATGCTGCCCGATCACCAGGCGGCCTTCGCGGCGCGCGCGGCTCGACTTCCCAAGGTGCGCACGATCACCTTCGACACCCACCTCGAACATCTGATGGCGCGTGCCGCCGGGGTCGTTGCGATGGGCGGCTACAACACGTTCTGCGAGATCCTTTCCTTCGACAAGCCGGCCTTGATCGTGCCGCGCACCGCGCCGCGCCTCGAACAATTCATCCGCGCCCAGCGTGCCGCCGAACTCGGGCTCGTTGCTGTCTTGCCCGACTCGCCGGAACACGACCCCCGAACGATGGCGGCGGCTCTGTTGCAGCTGATGCAGCAGAAGCAGCCTTCGGCGGTGGTCATTCCGGGCTTGCTTGACGGCATGGCGAGCGTCAATCGGCTGGCGCAGAAATGGCTCAGTCAGGGTCGGGCGGAGCGCATGCGGGTGCGCGCCCGGCGGAACGCATGATCGCCACCGGATCACCGCCGCCGGCCGGAGGGCGGGTTGCCTTTGTCCTCAAAGGCTATCCGCGTCTCTCGGAGAGCTTTATCGCCCAGGAAATTCGGGCGCTCGAACAGCGCGGGCTCGACATCCAGATCGTCTCGCTGCGCCACCCGACCGACCGAGCGACCCATCCGGTGCATAGCCAGATCCGCGCTCCGGTGCTCTACCTCCCGGAATATCTCAAGGACGAGAAGCGGCGGGTGTTCGCGGCCTGGCGCCGGGCGCGGCTTCTGCCGGGCTACGCAGCGGCGCGGCGCGGCTGGCTCTCCGATCTGGCGCGCGATCCGACGCCCAACCGCATCCGCCGCTTTGGCCAGGCCTTGGTGCTGGCGGCCGAGCTGGCGCCGGATATTGCCCACCTCCATGCGCATTTCCTGCACACGCCAGCCTCGGTCGCGCGCTATGCGGCGATCATGCGCGGGGTGCGCTGGTCGGTATCGGCCCATGCCAAGGACATCTGGACGATCCCGACCTGGGAAAAGCGCGAGAAGCTCGGCTCGGCGCAATGGGCGGTCACCTGCACTGAGGCCGGGCGCCGCCACCTGGCCGAGCTGATGCCGCCGCCCGGCACGGTCGCGCTCTCTTATCACGGGCTCGATTTCGATCGCTTTCCCCCGCCGCGGCCGCGACCGGCCGGCGGAGACGGCAGCGATCCGGCGCACCCGGTCACTGTGCTGTCAGTTGGCCGGGCGGTCGAAAAAAAGGGCTATGACGATCTGGTCGGTGCCCTGGCGCTGCTGCCGGCCGATCTCGCCTGGCGCTTTGTCCATATCGGCGGCGGTGCTTTGGCTAAGCGCCTCACGCGGCAAGCCGCGCGCCTCGGCCTCGATGGGCGCATCGAATGGCGGGGCGCGCGGCCGCAGCCGGAGGTCCTGGCGGCCTGTCGCGAGGCCGATCTCTTCGTGCTCGCCGCCAAGATCGGCCGGGATTCCGACCGCGACGGCTTGCCCAATGTGCTGATGGAGGCGCAGAGCCAGCGCCTCGCCTGCGTCGCGACGCAGCTCCCGGGAATCGGCGAATTGATCGAGGACGGCCGCACCGGCGTGCTGGTCGAGCCGGACAATCCGCGGGCGTTGGCGACGGCTCTCGAAGCCCTGATCCGCGATCCGGCGCGGCGCACCCGCCTCGGCGGCGCGGGCGAGGCGCGGGTCCGGCGGGAGTTCGACATGGCGAGCGGCATTGCCGTGCTGGCGGCGCTGTTCGGTTTGCCCGAGCAGCGGTCGGAGCCGGCCCGGACGCCGGTGTCGGCTGCGGCAGACTGATCGCCCAGCAGACCGGTCCGCATGCGGATTGCGTTTTATGCGCCGCTGAAGGCGCCCGATCACCCGATGCCGTCGGGCGACCGCCGGGTAGCGCAGCTGTTCTGCGAGGCGTTGCGCGGCGCCGGGCACGAGCCGTTTCTGGCATCGCGGCTGCGCAGCTATGACGGCGCCGGCGACCCGGTGCGCCAGGCCCGTCTCGGCAGCGCCGCCCGGGGTGCCGCCGACCGGCTGCTGCGGCGGTGGCGGCAGGAACCCCGTGCGGCTCCCGAGCTGTGGTTCACCTATCACCTCTACTACAAGGCGCCGGATTGGCTGGGCCCCGCGATCAGCTCGGCGCTCGGCATTCCCTACGTCATCGCCGAAGCGTCCTCGGCGCCGAAGCGGGCCGGGGGGAGCTGGCAGGTTGGCCACCGCGCGGTCGAAGAGGCTTTGCGTCGGGCCGACGCGGTGCTCGGGCTCAACCCGGCCGACCGCGAATGCGTCCTGCCGCTGTTGAGCGATCCGCGGCGCTGGATCGCGCTGTCGCCGTTTCTCGACATCAGCCGCTATGGCGGGCGCCGGGCACGGCATCGATCAGCGCCGCCGCGTCTCATTGCGGTGGCGATGATGCGGCATGGCGACAAGCTCGCCTCCTACCGGCTGCTCGGCACGGCGTTGGCGGATCTGCTCGATTTGCCGTGGTCGCTCGACATCGTCGGCGACGGCCCGGCCCGCGCCGAGGTCGAATGCGCGCTGGCACCGCTCGGCGCGCGCATCCGCTACCGCGGCGCGCTCGATGAGGGTGCGGTCGCGGCGGCGCTCGCCGAGGCCGATCTGTTTGTATGGCCGGCGGTCAATGAAGCCTTCGGCATGGCGCTGCTCGAAGCCCAGGCGAGCGGCGTGGCCGTCGTGGCCGGGGCGAGCGGCGGCGTTGCCGGCATCGTCGCCGCGGGCGAAACCGGCCTCCTCGTGCGGCCTGGCGATGGCGCGGCCTTCGCTGCGGCGGCGCGTCGCCTGATCGTCGACAGCGAGAGGCGGGCCGCGATGGGGGCTGCGGCGCGTGCCAAGGTCGAGCGCGCGCATGACCTGCCGGCAGCAGCGAGGCGGCTCGCCGCGGTGATCGGTCGGGTGCGGGCGGCGTGATCTCGTCTGCGCTGTTCTACGTTCAGCATCTGCTCGGTATCGGGCACTTGCAGCGCTCCCTGCGGATCGCCGAAGCGCTCGTGCAAGAGGGCGTCGCCGTGACGCTGGTCTGCGGCGGCGCGCCGGTCGCGCTGCCGCGCAATCCGTCGCTTCGCATCGTGCAGCTGCTTCCGGTGCGGGCGCTCGACGCGCGGTTCGAGCTCGTTGACAGCGCGGGCCAACCGATCGACGACGCGCTGCGCAACGGGCGGCGGGCGGCGCTGCTCGCGGCCTTTGCGACGGCCCGGCCGGATGCCGTCATCATTGAGGGCTTCCCCTTTGCGCGCCGCGCCTTTCGCTTCGAGCTGGAGCCGCTGATCGCGGCGGTGTGCGCGGCAACCCCGCGGCCGCGCCTCATATGTTCGGTGCGCGACATCGTTGTGGTGCGCGACGACCCGAAGCGGCACCGCGACATCGTCGAGCGCGTGCGCCGCGATTTCGACGCGGTCCTGGTGCATGGCGACCCGGCTCTGATCCCGTTCGATGCGAGTTTCCCGGCGGCGCCGGAGATCGCTGACCGGCTGAGCTACACCGGCTATGTCTGCCCGCCGGCCGCTTCGGTCGACGCCGCGGCGTCGACCGGCGGTGACGAAGTTGTTGTCTCCGCCGGCGGAGGAGCGGCGGGCCAGGCCCTGCTCGGGGCGGCCCTCGCGGCGCGCCGGGCCGGGTGTCTCGCGGGCCACCCCTGGCGCCTCTTCACCGGCACCAACCTTCCGGAAGCCGATTTTACGGCGCTCGGGGCGGATCTTTCGGCCGGGGTTGCAGTCGAGCGATTTTGTTATAATTTCGTTGGGCTGCTGCGAGGCTGCCGAGTGTCGGTCAGCCAGGCGGGGTACAACACGGTGCTCGATATCCTGGCCACGCGAGCGCGCGCCGTCCTTGTGCCGTTCGCGGCCGGGCGCGAGACCGAGCAGCTGGTGCGTGCTGAACGGCTGGCCGCGCTGGGTGCGGCCGAGCTCGTGCGCGAGAACGAGCTGTCGCCCCAAAGCCTTGCCGCGGCGATCGAGCGCGCCGCGGCGCGCGAGCCGGCGACGGTTGCGATCGACACCGGCGGAGCGGCATACACGGCCCGGTTGATCGCAACGATGAAACGTCCCGGGTAGCGCATTTTGTGGCAGCTGCGAGCCAGGGTATTATTGCTCAATGAATGTTCGTATGCCCGTCGATCAGGCAACGACCGCGGAGTGGTCCGATCTCGTGGACGAGCTCGATCGATGGGGGCTGGCCGGCCGCGTTGCCGATTTGTGGTGGCGCGATGACGACGCGGTGACGCTGACGCCGCAGCTTGACGACCTGCTGCAGCTTGCCGATGAGGTGCCGGTTGCGCTGGCCGTGATCCCGGCCCTGGCCTGCGCGGAGCTGGCGATCGCCTTGCACGGCCGGCCGCTTGTCGCGGTAATGCAGCACGGCTGGCAGCATGCGAACCACGCCCGGCACGGCAAGAAGAGCGAATATCCGGAAGGGCGGTCTGCCTCGGCGGTCGCGGCCGAGATCGGCGCCGGGCAGGCTCGCCTCAAAGCCTTGTTCGGGCAGCGCGCCCTGGCCGCGCTGGCGCCGCCGTGGAACCGATTCGCCGGCGAATTTCTGCCGCTGCTTCGCGCGAATGGCGTCGCCGCGATCTCGACGATGGCGTCGCCGAGCAGCGCGGCCCTGCCGCCCGGCCTCGTCACGATCGATGTTCACGTCGATCTCGTCGCGTGGCAGGGCGATCGTGGATTTATTGGCGAGGCCGCCGCGCTGGGCAGCCTGGTAGGCCATTTGCGGGCGAACCGGCTTGGCGCTGCCGCATCGGCCGGGCCGATCGGCATTCTGACGCATCACCTGATTATGGATGGCCCGACCACGACGTTACTCGATCGGCTGATTCAGCTGATTCGAGCTCACGAAGCGGCCCGCTGGGCGAATCCTGCCGAGCTCCTGCAATGATGCCGATCGACGGGTTTGGAGATGAGGCGGCCGGTACCACCCGGCATGCCTACCCGGCGACGGCGATGGTCGGAGATTATCTGCGCGCCGCCGCCGGGCTGGTGCCGACCGGCGTGGTGTTCGCCACCGAACCGGTCGGCACCGTGGCGGCAACCGTGCTCGGCGGCTTTGCCGCGGTCTTTGGCATTTTCGGCCTGCGCACCGTGCTGCGTCACGGAACGAGCCTCGAGATGACCGACACCGAGCTGCGCGCGCACGGCGCCTGGCGCAGCCGGATCAGCTGGGCCGAACTCGACCGCATGAAGCTCGCCTATTATTCGACGCGCCGCGACCGGCGCAGCGGCTGGATGCAGCTCGAACTCAGCGCCGGCGGCTCCACGGTCAGGCTCGACAGCCGGATCGCCGGGTTCGATCAGCTGGTGCGGCGCGCGGCGGAGGTCGCCGCGGCGCGCGGCATCGCGCTGAACGAGGCGACGCTCGACAACCTCCATGCGCTTGGGATCAGGCTGCCGGAACTCGGAGCACAGCGATGAAGGATGTGCTCCGGGTCGAGGATCTGCATGTCCGGTTCGCCGCCCCGGGCCGCTTCATCGAGGCGGTCAGGGGCGTCAGCTTCCGGATCCGGCCGGCTTCGACGATCGCTCTCGTCGGCGAATCCGGCTCGGGCAAATCGGTGGTCAGCCAGAGCATTCTGCGCATCCTGCCGCGCAACGGCGCGATTACCCGGGGGGCGATCCTGTTCGCCGATCCGCGCGGCAAGGACGAGACGGTCGATCTCGCCCAATTGCCGGCCGACGGCCCGGCCATGCGGGCGATCCGTGGCGGCCAGATCTCGATCATCTTCCAGGAGCCGATGAGTTCATTGTCGCCGCTGCACACGATCGGCGATCAGGTCGGCGAGGCATTGCGGCTGCACCGCAGCGGCACGGCGGCGGAGGCAAAGGAGCTGACCCTCGACATGCTGCGCCTCGTCGGGTTTCCCGATGCGGCGCGGGCCTGGCGCAGCTATCCGTTCGAGTTGTCGGGCGGGTTGCGGCAGCGCGCGATGATCGCGATGGCGCTGGTCTGCCGGCCCGCTCTGTTGATCGCGGACGAGCCGACGACCGCACTCGATGTAACGATTCAGGCGCAGATCCTGAAGCTGCTCGTCGAGTTGCAGCGCGAGCTCGGAATGGCCGTACTGCTGATCACCCACGATCTCGGGGTGGTCGCCAATGTCGCCGAGGAAATCATCGTGATGTATCGCGGCGAGATCATGGAAAGCGGCGCGCTCGACGATATCTTCAGCCGGGCGCGGCACCCCTATCTGCGCGCGCTGTTGCGGGCGGTTCCGCGCTTTGACATGCAACCGGGCGAGCGCCTGACGCCGCTGCGCGAAATCCCGCCGGGGGACGCGCCTCATCTGATGGCGCAGCGGGCGCCGTGGCCGGAGGACGCCACCGGACCGCTCCTCGAATGTACTGACATCCGCAAGAGTTTCGGGTTGCGGCGCGGCGGGCTGTTCCGCGCCGGGTCGGGTCTGCAGGTGGTGGCGGTCGACGGCGTCAGCCTGCGGATTGGGCGCGGCGAATGTCTCGGTCTGGTCGGCGAAAGCGGATGCGGCAAGACCACCTTGAGCAAGGTCCTGCTGCGCGCCCTGACGCCGGATTCGGGCTCGGTGATGTTCAGCGACCGGGGTGTGGCAACCGATGTCCTGGCGCTTGACGGCGAGGGGCTGAAGCAATTTCGCCGCCGGGTTCAGTTCATTTTTCAGGATCCGTTCGGCTCGCTCAATCCGCGCATGAGCGTCCTCGACATCATCGCCGAGCCGCTGGTCATCCATGGTATCGGCGACGCGCGCTCGCGCCAGGACATGGTCGCCGAACTGATCAACCTCGTCGGGCTCGACCTGCGCGATATGCGGCGCTACCCGCACAGCTTTTCCGGTGGGCAGCGCCAGCGCATCGGCATCGCCCGCGCGCTCGCGCTGCGGCCCGAATTGGTGATCTGCGACGAGCCGGTCTCAGCGCTCGACGTGTCGATCCAGGCGCAGATCCTGAACCTGTTGATGGATCTGCAGAAAAAGCTCGGCCTGACCTACCTGTTCATCTCGCACAACCTTGCGGTCGTCGACTATATCGCCGACCGGATCGCGGTGATGTGCGGCGGCCGCATCGTCGAGATTGCCCCGCGCGGCGCACTCTTCCACAATCCGGTTCATCCCTACACCCAGGCGCTGCTCGCTGCGATCCCGGTGCCGGACCCGGAGCATCACCTCGATTTCAATCGCCTGATGGAGGGGCGGGCCTCCGATCCGACGGCCTGGCCGGAGCCCTTCCGCCGCGTGCCGGGACGACCGTCCCAGTTGATCGATGTCGCGCCGGGTCACTGCGTAGAAGCCAGCGCGCTGACCGGCGCGATGCGGATGCGAGAGGCCAGCCTCGCCGGAGGGTCCTGATGCCCGGGTTGCCTCGGATTGGCGCCGTGCGTCCTTCGAGACGCGTGCGTAGTGGACGCCTTAGGATGACGCTATTTCTTAATATTATCAAAAACGTACGTCATCCCGAGGACGAGCTCCGCGCCCTCTCGAAGGACGCACAACCATGCAGCTGCAGGGTTCTTCTCGCCTGCTCCATGCTCGCGCTTCTTCTGCTGCCATCTGCCCCCGCGCGGGCCGAGTTGCAGGAGACCCCGTCATTGGTGCCCGAGGTCACGAGCGGCGCGCTGCCGCCGGTCGCCAAGCGAATACCGAGCGAGCCGGCCCTGGCCGAACTGGAGACGATCGGCCGGCCCGGCGGCGAACTGCGCATGCTGATGGCCAGTCCCAAGGATACGCGATTGATGGTCGTCTACGGATATGCCCGCTTGGTGGCCTACTCGCCGGCCCTGGCGATCGTGCCCGATATGCTCGAAGGGGTCGATGTCGAGCGGGGGCGGATTTTCACGCTGCACTTGCGGGCCGGGCATAAATGGTCCGACGGGAAGCCTTTCACGGCGGAGGATTTCCGCTACTGGTTCGAGGATGTCGCGAACAATCAACATCTGTCGGCCGCGGGATTGCCGCAGGCGTTGCTGCCCAATCGCGAACCCCCGAAATTCACGGTGTTGGACGAGCAGACGGTCCGCTACAGCTGGTCCATTCCCAACCCGCTCTTCCTGCCGGCGCTGGCCGGACCCGACCCGCTGTTTATTTATCGTCCCGCGCATTACATGAAGCAGTTCCATGTCAAATATGCCGATAAAGAGACCCTCGACGCTCTGGTGAAACGGGTCGGTGTCCGGAACTGGTCAGCGCTACATAATAAATTTGACGTAATGTACCGCAATGACAACCCCGACATGCCGTCTCTCGAGCCATGGATACTGAAAACGAGCCTACCGGCAGATCGCATCGTATTTGAGCGGAACCCCTATTATTATCGGGTCGATGGGGCCGGCCATCAACTGCCGTATATTGATCGGATCATCTTCAACGTCGCCAGCAGCCGGATCATCGCGGCCAAAACCGGGGCCGGCGAGAGCGATCTTCAGGCTCGTTATCTGAGCTTCGACGATTATACCTTCTTGAAGGCCGGCGAAGCGGCCAATGGTTACAAGGTCCTGCTATGGCGAACCGGTCCCGGCAGCCAGCTCGCGCTCTATCCCAACCTCAACGTTGACGACGAGGAGTGGCGCCGGCTGATGCGCGACGTGCGTTTTCGCCGCGCCCTGTCGCTCGCGACCAATCGCCACGAGATCAACCAGGTGATCTATTTCGGGCTGGCGATTGAAGGTCAGAACACGGTGTTGCCGGAAAGTCCGCTCTATCGCCCCGAATATCGCTCCGCCTGGGCCGCCTTCGACATCAACGAAGCCAATCGGCAGCTCGATATGATCGGCCTCGATCGCGGGAGCGATGGGCTGCGCCATTTGCCGGACGGGCGCCCGCTCGACATCGTCGTCGAGGATTCGGGGGAATCGACGGACAAATCCGATGTCCTCGAATTGATCCGCGATTCGTGGCGGCAGGTTGGCATCAGGCTGTTTTCCAGACCCTCGCAGCTGACCCTGTTTCGGCGTCGGGTGTTTTCCGGTCAGACGCTGATGTCGCTCGATAAAGGCATCGAAAACGGCCTCGCCACCCCGGATATGTCGTCTTGGGAACTTGCCCCGACGACCCAGCAGCAGCTCGAATGGCCCAAATGGGGCCAATATGCGGAAACCAACCGGACCGCGGGAGAAGCCCCGGACCTGCCGGATGTACTCCGGCTCAGGGAGCTCTACGAATCCTGGCTCGGCGCGGCGGACAGCGAAAAGCATGCGCAGGTATGGCACGAAATGCTGCGGATCTGGGCCGACCAGGTGTTTACGATCGGGCTTGTCGCCGGAGTCCAGCAGCCGGTTGTCGTCAATGCGCGGCTGCGCAATGTGCCGGACGATGGGATGTACAATTGGGACCCCGGCGCCCATTTCGGCCTGTACAAGCCGGACGGGTTTTGGTTCGATCAATCCGCGGCGCCCGCGGCCTCGGCCGCGCTGACGGGCCAACCGCGCTGATGCGGCGCTTGCTTCGAAATTTGCTATCGCGTCAGACCCGACAATTTTCCGATAATGGGTGGCGGCAGTTGCCGATCGGCCCGACGCCGGCCGCGCTAGGGAGAGCGGTTTTCGATGCTTGGCTATCTCGTCAACCGGATCCTGATCATGGTCCCGACATTGATCGCCATCAGCATCCTGATTTTCATTATCATCAATCTGCCGCCGGGCGACTATTTCTCGACCTATATCGCCGAGCTGCAAAGCCAGGGCGAGAATGCCAACCTCACCAAGATCGCCTTTCTCAAGGCACAATACGGCTTTGACCAGCCATTATGGGTGCAGTACCTGTACTGGATCGGTGGGTTGCTGCACGGGGACATGGGTTTTTCCTTTCTCTATGACCTGCCGGTCAACAAGGTGGTCGGCGATCGCCTGTTCCTGACATTTATCGTCTCCTTCACGACGATCGTCTTTACCTACATTGTCGCGTTCCCGATCGGGGTCTATTCCGCGACGCACCAATACAGCATGAGCGATTACCTGCTGACGTTTCTGGGGTTTCTCGGGCTTGCCACGCCGAGTTTCCTGCTTGCGCTGGTGCTGATTTATCTGGCGCATGTCTACCTCGGGATTTCGGTCGGCGGGCTGATGGATCCGATATACCTCGATAAGCCCTGGTCCTGGTCGAAGGCGCTCTCGGTCTTCGCGCATCTCTGGATCCCGGTCATCGTCATCGGCACGGCCGGGACCGCCAGCATGATCCGGCGCCTGCGCGCCAACCTCTTGGACGAACTTCAGAAGCAATACGTCGTTACGGCGCGCGCCAAGGGCCTGCACCCGATGAAGGTCCTATTCAAATATCCGCTTCGCATGGCGCTCAATCCCTTCATCTCCGATATCGGCTCGCTTTTGCCACATGTCATCTCGGGGGCGGCGGTCGTCTCGATCGTAATGTCGTTGCCGACCACCGGTCCGATGCTGCTCGACGCGCTGCGCAGCCAGGACATGTTTCTTGCCGGCTCGTTCCTGATGTTCATGGCGTTCCTGACGGTGATCGGCGTCTTTCTGTCGGATTTGGCCCTGGCCGTGCTCGATCCGCGGATTCGCCTGCAGGCGGGGCGCTCGCAGTGAGCGAAATCGGTCTCACCGCGGGTCCGGCGCCGCCCAAGAGGGCAGGCGACGCGGGAGCGGATCCGGGCGGGCCGATGGCGCATTACGTATCGCCGGCGCCGTTCGATCCCTTTGCCGTCGACAGCATGACCCCGGCGCAGGAGCGCTTCTACCGCGCCTCGCAGTTGCAGCTGATGTGGTGGCGTTTTCGACGGCACCGGGTCGCCGTAATTTCGGGAGCGCTGCTGATCGCCTTTTACGTGATCATCCTGTTTTGCGAAGCGCTCGCGCCCTATGGGCTCGACAGCCGCCATACCGATTTCATCTACGCGCCGCCGCAGCGCCTCCACGTGATCGATGAAGGCCGCGTCGTCTGGCCGTTCGTCAATGGTTACCGCTACCGTCTCGACATGACCAATCTACGCCGGGTCTACACGCCCGACCCGGCCCAGCGCCAGCCGATCCGGTTCCTTTGTCATGGCGACAGGTACAATCATTGGGGCCTCATTCCGGGCGATTTCCACCTGGTCTGCCCGGCCCAGGGCGGGCAATTGTTCATGTTCGGCACCGACCGGCTCGGCCGCGATATGCTGTCGCGCATCATTTACGGCGCCCGCATCTCGCTGACGGTCGGCCTCATTGGTGTGACCATCGCCTTCACCCTCGGCATCGTGATCGGTGGTATCGCGGGGTATTACGGCGGCTGGACCGACATGTTGATCCAGCGCGGCATCGAGGTCATTCAATCCTTCCCGCACCTGCCATTGTGGATGGCGCTGTCCGCGGTGCTCCCGGTGACCTGGAGCCCGATCCTGGTCTACTTCGGCATCACGGTGATTCTCGGGATGATCGAGTGGACCCACCTTGCCCGTGCCGTCCGCTCAAAGCTCCTGTCGTTGCGCGAGGAGGATTTCTGTACCGCCGCGGTGCTGATGGGCGCGAGCCCGGCGCGGATCATCGGCCGGCACCTGCTGCCGAGCTTTATGAGCCACCTGATAGCTTCGGCGACCCTGATCATCCCCGGCATGATCCTCGGCGAGACCGCGCTGTCCTTCCTCGGGCTCGGGCTGCGCCCCCCGATCACCAGCTGGGGGGTGCTCTTGAACGAGGCTCAGAACATCAGCGTCGTCGCGTTGTACCCATGGCTGATGTTGCCGGTCATTCCGGTGATCCTGACCGTGCTCGCCTTCAATTTTCTCGGTGACGGGCTGCGCGACGCGGCCGACCCGTATCACTGAACCGCAGCAGAGCGCCGATCAGAGCTGCAGGATCAGGCCCTCATGGGCGACGATCGTGCCGGGGCGGGCCTTGGCGGCTTCGGCGGCGACCCCATCCATGAAGATGTCGTCATGGTCGGGGTCATGGTGGAACAGGACCAGTGTCTTGACCTTTGCGGCATTGGCCAGGCGCACGCCCTCCTGCCAGGTCGAATGTCCCCAGTTCTTGTGCGCCGGGTATTCCTCGTCGGTATAGGTGCAGTCGTAGATCATGACGTCGGCGCCGTCGACCAGCTGCAGGACGTTGCGGTCGAGCCGCCCGACTTCATGCTCGGTATCGGTGATGTAGGCGGTGGCCTTGCCGTTGTATTCGACCCGATAGCCGGTGGCGCGGTTCGGGTGATTGAGCACGCCGGTGCGCAGAATCATTCCGGGGTGCGGCGCCAGCGCCTCGCCGGCGGAGAAATCGTGGAATTCGAGCTTGGCGTTGAAGATGTCGATCGGGACCGGAAACAACGGCGCCGCCATCATCTTGCTGAGCACCACTTCGATGCCGCTCTCCGGCTTCAAGTGGCCGGCCCAGACGCGGATGCGATTCCGCGCATCATAGCACGGCGCGAAAAACGGCAGACCGTGACAATGGTCGAGGTGAGTGTGGGTGTAGAACAGGTCGAAGTCGCGCGGGTGTCCGCCCTTGATCAGTTCGTCGCCAAGCAGCCGCAAGCCTGAACCGCTGTCGAAAACGAACAGTCGCTCGCCGCAGCGGATCTCGACGCAGGCGGTATTACCGCCGTAGCGCATGGTCCGCGGCCCCGGGCAGGCGATGCTGCCGCGCACACCCCAGAACCGGACCATCATTGCCGGGTTGACCAAAGAACCAGCTCCCTCGCGCGGTGCGCTCCCCCGCTCTCATAACATAATGACGAAGGCCAATCGGTAAAAGCGGGTCGGCGGCCGAGCCATCCAGGATCAATGGCCAGCGGGAGGTTTACCATAACGCGTTGTTAACCACATGGGCGTTATCTCAGGGCCAGCGCTCAGCTAATTGGAGACCCCCGTGATGTCCGAGACCGAGTATGCCAGCGCCATGGCCGAATTTCTCCGCAAGCGAAGCATCACCCGCTGCCCGACCGCCTGCGTCGTGCCGACACGCGCCAGCGTCACCGCGGCGGACCGTGTCGCCTTGCGCGACCACGATGCGGCGCGCGAAGCCGCACGCGAAGCTAAACTGCGCAATTATCAGCAGCTTCTCGCGTCCTGATCAGGCTCTGCCGGCGCCCCTATAGCACGGACGGCGTACTCCCCTGATCGCCCAGATGCCCTGCGCGGCGTCCGAGCCGTTACACTGCAGGGCGCACTCCTCAAACCGGCCGACCCTTCGGCGAAAAGGGGTCATCGGCGAATCGCTCCACTCTCGCCCGCCCTAGAGGCGCTGGATCGATGGCCTTACGGGTCATGTCCGGCGCTTCGCCGATTTTCGCTTCGTTAGCAACAATCCTCTCCGGCAGTTCAACTGATCGGCGTTCGGCTGGAACGGTGCCGCCGCGCCGGTCTATAGTCTGCTCCGAGCGACCCCGGAGCACAGAATGAACCTGTTTAAGGAACATGCAGTCCGCGATTACGCCGGCGCTGCCGCGCAGATCCCGGTCATCGATTTCGGCCTGGCCTTAACCGGCGAGCCGGATGCTCTCCGCAACCTCGCCGCCGCCGTGCGCCACGCTTGCGAGAATGTCGGGTTCTTTTATGCGCTGAACCATGGCGTGCCCGAGGCGCTGATCGATCGCGCCTTCGCCGCCTCGCGGCAATTCCATGCCTTGCCGCTCGCCGACAAGCTCAAGCTGCGCCTCGACGAGAACAATATCGGCTATCTGCCGATCAACACCTCGGTGCAGGGCGCCTCGACCGTGCACAAGGCGACCCGGCCTAACCAGAACGAAAGCTTCTTCGTTAGTCACGATCGCGGCCCCGAGCACCCCGATGTGCTCGCCGGGAAGCCATTGCGCGGCCGCAACCAGTGGCCAGACGGGCTGCCGGAGCTGCGCCGCGACATGATGGCCTATTTCCGCGCGCTCGGGGCGATGTGCGACCGGATGCTGCCTGTCTTTGCCGTGGCGCTCGACATGCCGGAAGATTTCTTTGCGCCGTTCTTCGCCAACGAGGCGCACGCCAATCTGCGCTTCCTGCATTACCCGCCGCAGGATGCGGGCGCGGACAATCTGTTCGGCCAGGCGCCGCACACTGACAACAGCTTCATGACCGCGCTGGCGCGCACCGATGTGCCGGGGCTGGCGGTGCGCTTGCCGCAGGGAGAGTGGTTTGCGCCGCCGATCATCCCCGGCACCTATCTGATCAATCTCGGCAATATGATGCGCCGCTGGTCGAACGACCGCTTCCTATCGACGCCGCACGGGGTGCTCAACGATTCCGGGACCGACCGCTATTCGATCGCCTACTTCCACAGCCCGAACCCGGATAGCGTGATCGAATGCCTGCCGAGCTGCGTCAGCGCCGACAACCCGGCGCGCTATCCGCCGGCGGTCTATCGCGACCTGGTGCTCGAATTTTGCCGGGCCAATTATTTCCACCAGAAAGGCCACAATTCCGAGGCGGCCGCGCTGGCCGGCGCGGCGGCCGAATAGACGGGGAGGCGCACATGTTCGATCTCGATCGGTTCATCGCCGACTGCCAGGATGCGGTTGCCGCCGATCCGTCGCACAAAGCGGCGCGCGAGGTGGTGGCGCGCGCGGTCTCCGAACCCGCCGCAATCCTTGGCGGGCTCGGCGAGCCGCGATGCGCCGGGGTCGAGGCGCTCTATCGCGGCGCCGACCTGACGATCCTCAGCGTCGTTTGGGCCCCGCGCATGACGATCATGCCGCACAACCACCTGATGTGGGCGGTGATCGGCGTCTATACCGGGCGCGAGGACAACATCTTCTGGCGCCGGGTGCCCGACGCCGCGGGCGGCAGGATCGAGGCGGCCAGGGCAAAGTCGCTCGGCGAGCGCGATGCCGAGCCGCTCGGCCGCGACGTCATCCATTCGGTGACCAACCCGGTGGCGCGGCTGACCGGCGCCATTCACGTCTATGGCGGCGACTTTTTTGCCGTCAGCCGCAGCGAATGGGACCCGGAGACATTGCACGAAGGGCGCTACGACCTGGAGAAGAACATGCGCCTGTTCGAGGAGGCGAACGCGGCTTTTCTGCGAACGTGAGGGGTGTCATGGCGCTAAAGGTCTACGCGCTGACCTGCGGCCACCTCGAGGGCGAGCTCGGCCGTCTGATGGATGGCGGGGAGGGCCGGATCCGGCTGCCGATCCCGTCCTATCTGATCGAGCACCCGAAAGGCACCGCGCTGTTCGACACCGGCATGCACCCGGATTGCCAACATGACCCCGTGGCCCGGGTCGGCGACCGCGTGGCCGGTCTCTTCGCCTTCGATTACCATCCGGGCGAGGAGATCGCCGCCCGTCTAACCGCGCTCGGCCGCGACCCGGCAACGATCGACCTGATCATCAACTCGCATTTCCATTTCGACCATTGCGGCGGCAACGCCCAGATTCCCAACGCGACGATGATCGTGCAGCGCCGCGAATGGGACGCCGGGATGGACCCCGACCGCGCAGCGCGCGTCGGCTTCGACCCGCGCGATTTCGATCTCGGCCACAAATTGCGCCTCGTCGATGGCGAGCACGATGTGTTCGGCGACGGCTCGGTCGTCTGCCTGCCGACCCACGGTCACACGCCGGGGCACCAATCCTTGAAGCTGCGCCTCTCGGGCGGCAACATCGTGCTGGCCGCCGATTCCTGCTATTTCTGCCGCACCTTGCGCGAGCGGCGATTGCCGCGTTTCGTCTACGACCGCGACGCTATGCACGCCTCGCTCGACCGCCTCGCCGCTCTCGAAGCCCAAGGCGCCCGCATCTTCTTCGGCCACGACCCCGAATTCTGGGCGACTGTGCCACAGGCGCCGACGGCACTCTTATAGGCAACCCCGCAGTCCCGGCGAAAGCCGGGACCCACCGATCGGCAGCCGAAACGATTACCCGGTCGGGTGGGCGACTGCTCGCGAAAGTAGACGCCTGCGCCCTCCGGGCGTAGGGTCGGCCATGGTTTGGGCGGTCAAACGCGCGCCCTACGCGTCAAATCCCGAGAAAAGCCGCGGCCGGCTCCATCCGGAGCCGGAGCATGAGATGCGCTCGCCGTTTCAGCGCGACCGCGATCGCATCATCCATTCGACGGCGTTTCGCCGGCTGAAGCACAAAACGCAGGTCTTCATCTATCACGAGGGCGACCATTTCCGCACGCGGCTGACCCACAGCCTCGAAGTCGCGCAGATCGCCCGCACAGCCGCGCGCGCGCTCGGCCTCGACGAGGACCTCGCTGAGGCGGTTGGCCTCGCGCATGACCTCGGGCACACACCGTTCGGCCATGCCGGCGAAGACGCGCTCAACGCCGAGATGCAGCCCTTTGGCGGCTTCTCGCACAACGACCAGACGCTGCGCATCCTGACCCGTCTCGAACGCACCTATGCCGAATTCGACGGGCTCAATCTGACCTGGGAGGCCCTGGAGGGCACCGTCAAGCACAATGGTCCGCTCGTCGGGCCCGGCATCGAGCAGCCGGTGCCGCCCTCGATCGCCGAATATGACCGGCAGCACCCGTTGGGGCTCGACACCTTTCCCGGGCCGGAGGCGCAAATCGCCGCGCTCGCCGACGACATCGCGTACGACAACCACGACATCGACGACGGATTGCGCGCCGGCCTCTTCGCCGTCGCCGATCTCGCCGAGGTGCCGCTCGTCGGTCCGGTGTTCGCCGAGGTCGGCGCGCGCTATCCCGGGCTCGACGAGTCGCGACTGATCCATGAGGCGATTCGCCGGTTGATCGACCGCATGGTGCGCGACCTCGTCGCCGAAACCGGCAAGAGGCTCGGCGAGAGCGGGGTCAGGACCGTCGAGGAGGTGCGTCGGCTCGGCGAGCCGATCGCGGCTTTTTCACAGGAGATGCGGAACCATGACCGGGCGCTCAAGCGATTCCTATCCGAGCGGATGTACCGGCACTATCGGGTTAACCGTATGAGTTCAAAAGCGCGTCGGGTCATACGCGAGTTGTTCCAGCTGTTCCTCGCCGAGCCCGAATGCCTGCCCGGCGAGTGGCGCGCGCTGACCCGCGACAAGACGCCCGATACCGTTCGGGTGATTGCCGATTACCTCGCCGGCATGACCGACCGTTTCGCACTCGACGAGCATCGCCGGTTGTTCGATACCTACGCCTCGGTATGACGAACATACGATGAGCAATATCTTCGGCGATTTCCGCCGGCTGGTTCTTGCCGCGCTCTCAAAGAGAACCCGATGGCGCTCGCCGAGCGGATCGGCGCGGCGCTCGGCCGCCATGAGCTGACGAGCGGCGATTACCATGGCGGCGGCTTTGCGGTCGCGGCGGCGCGGCCGGGTTTTCTGAACATCCGGCTCGATCCGGCGGTGTGGCACGCCCAGCTGCGCGCGATCCTCAACGCCGGGACCGCTTACGGCGATGCGACGGTCGGCAACGGCGAAACGGTCAATGTCGAATTCCTTTCGACCAACCCGACCGGGCCGATCCATGTCGGGCATGCCCGCATTGCGGTCGTCGGCGATGCGCTAGCAGCGCTGCTGACCAAAGCCGGGTTCGCTGTGCACCGCGAGTACTACATCAATGACGCCGGCGGCCAAGTGGACACGCTCGCTCGGTCGCTGTACCTGCGCTACCGCGAGGCGTTGGGCGAGGAAATCGGCGAAGTTCCCGAAGGGCTCTATCCCGGCGATTACTTGATTACCCCCGGCCGCAGGCTGGCCGAGCGCGATGGCAGGAAATGGCTTGGCAAGCCGGAAACCGAATGGCTGCGGCCGTTGCGCGATTTTGCGGTCGCCGCGATGATGAGATTGATCCGCGACGATCTCGGGCTTCTCAGCATCGGCTTCGATGCCTTCGTCTCCGAGCAAGCGCTGACCGAAGCGGGCGCCGTCGATGCCGCGCTCGCCGCGCTCGGCGAGCGCGGGCTGATCTATATCGGCATGCTCGAAGCGCCCAAGGGCAAGCCGCCCCCCGAAGACTGGGAGCCGCGCCCGCTCATCTTGTTTCGGGCGACGCAATTCGGCGATGACGTGGACCGGCCGGTTCGGAAATCAGACGGGTCGTGGACTTATTTTGCCGCCGACATTGCTTATCACCATGACAAGTTTCGCCGCGGCTTCAGAAACCTGATCGACGTTTGGGGCGCGGATCACGGCGGCTACGTCAAGCGCATGCGGGCGGCGGTCAAGGCGATCTCGGAGGGCGCGGCAACCCTTGACGTTAAACTATGCCAGCTGGTCAACCTATTCGACAACGGCGAGCCGGTACGGATGTCAAAGCGCGCCGGCACGTTTGTCACGTTGCGCGAGGTCGTCGACGAGGTCGGCAAGGACGTCTTCCGCTTCATCATGCTGACCCGCAAGAACGATCAGACCCTCGACTTCGACTTTGCCAAGGTCACCGAGCAGTCGAAGGACAACCCGGTCTTCTATGTGCAATACGCGCATGCGCGCGCCGCTTCGGTAATGCGCCACGCGGCGGCGCAATTGCCGCCCGAGCGCCTCGGCGACGCAGCGCTGGCGGCGGCGCCGCTCGATCGGCTCGCCGACCCGCTCGAACTGGCGCTGATCCGGCTGCTGGCAAGCTGGCCGCGCACCGTCGAAGGCGCGGCCGAAGCCCATGAGCCGCACCGCATCGCCTTTTTCCTGCAGGAGGTGGCGGCGCAATTCCACCTCTTGTGGACCAAGGGCAAGGACGAGGCGACGCTGCGGTTCCTCGTCGCGGCGGATCCGGATCTTACCTGCGCCCGCCTTGCGCTGGTCCGGGCGGTCGCGCTCGTCATCGCCTCGGGGCTGGCCGTCTTCGGGGTCGAACCGGTGGAGGAGATGTAGGAAATGCGGCAGACCTTCAGTGAGTACCATGACCCTGACGAAGGAATCGGGCTGGTTGGCGAGGATCGCGCCGACGAGTTCGCCCGCCCGGACCGCCGGTTGTCGACAATGCTGCTGACCCTGGTCGCGATGGCGCTTTTCGCCGGCGGGTTGTGGTTCGCCTATGTCCAGGGCACCCGCCATCCCGCGGTAATCGCGCCGGGCGACGCGGTTCCGGTGATCCGCGCCGATGAGCGCCCGACCAAGGTCAAGCCGGACCAGCCGGGCGGCATGACCATCCCCGATCAGAACGTCTCGCTCTACAACGAGAAGCCGGGCGGCACGCCGGTCGAAAAGCTGCTGCCCGCCGCCGAACAGCCGATGCCGCGCCCGGCTCCCGGCGCCAAGGAGACAACCTTGCTTGAGCCGCCCTCCGCACCGGCGACACAACAACCGGCGGCGCAACCGGCCGCCAAGCCAGCGGTAAAGGTCGCGCCAAAGCCGGCGGCGGCCACGTCAGCCAAACCGGCGGCACTCGTGCCGGCGGCAGCGGCGCCGGGCGGCAAGGTGCAAATCCAGCTCGGCTCGCTGCGCAGCCCGGAGGCTGCCCGCGACGATTGGGCCCGGCTAAAGCGGGAATACCCCGATCTGTTGGGCAAGCTCACCGCCGTCGCGGTCCGCACCGATCTCGGCGACAAGGGCATCTACTATCGGGTCCTCGCCGGCTCGTTTGGCGATGCGGCGGCGGCCGAAAAGCTGTGCGGTGAGCTGAAGCGACGCAACCTCGGGTGCATCCTTGCGCGGTGAGCGCAGAGGCCACGACAGAGTGCCGCGCGCCCTTGTCCTGGGCTGCGCCGGCGAGCGTTTGACCGCCGAGGAGCGCGGTTTTTTCGCGGCCGCGGACCCGCTCGGCTTCGTCTTGTTTCGGCGTAATTGCCGGGCGCGCGATCAGGTGCGCGCGCTGATCGACGAATTGCGCGCTTCGGTCGGGCGGCCCGATGCGCCGGTGCTGGTGGATCAGGAGGGCGGCCGGGTCGCCAGATTGCAGCCGCCGGAATGGCGACGCTATCCGGCAGCCGGTGAAATCGCGGCATTGCCGGACCCGCTCGCACTGGAAGCGGCGCGGCTCGGCGCCCGCCTGATCGCCGACGATTTGGCCGAACTCGGCATCACTGTCGATGCCGCCCCGGTGCTCGACCTGCCGATTGCCGAGGCCGACCCGGTGATCGGCGACCGCGCCTTTGGCGACGAGCCGGCGCGGGTGGCGCGGCTCGCCGGCGCCTTCTGCGAGGGGCTCCTGGCCGGCGGCGTGCTGCCGATCCTCAAGCATATCCCCGGGCATGGCCGCGCCCGGGTCGACAGCCATCGGGCCTGCCCCCGGGTCGATGCCGACCGCGCGACCCTGGCGCAGAGCGACTTCGCGCCGTTCCGCGCGCTGTCGGCGATGCCCTGGGCGATGCCATGGGCGATGACCGCGCATATCGTCTTCGCGGCGATCGACGATGCGGCGCCGGCGACCTTTTCCCGCCGGGTCATCGACACCATAATTCGCGGTGAGATCGGGTTTGGCGGCGTGTTGGTGTCGGACGACATCGCGATGGGTGCGCTCGACGGCACGATGGGTGAACGCGCTCGACGCGCCCTCGATGCCGGTGTTGACCTGGTTTTGCATTGCAACGGGGTAATGGCCGAGATGGCCGAAATCGTCGATGCCGCCCGGCCGATCTCTCCGGCGGTCGAGGAACGGATCGCGCGCGGCGAAGCGCGGCGTCTGCGCCCGCGCGAGGATTTCGACCGCGGCGCGGCGGAGCTCCGTTTTGCCGACCTGATGGCCGGGACGGCGGGTCCGGCGCCGGCGCAAATTCAGTCGCGCAAATGAATTCCACTGCGCATTGGGCGTCGATGTTCCAGCAGGCGACCACCTGGGTCCTGCCGGTCATCTTTGCCGTGACATTTCACGAGGCGGCGCACGGCTTTGTCGCCTATCGCTTCGGCGACGACACCGCAGCCCGGGCGGGGCGGATGACGTTGAACCCGCTGAGCCACATCGATCCGTTCGGCACCGTCCTGCTGCCGGCGATGCTCTTTCTGGCCTCGGGCTTTCTGTTCGGCTACGCAAAGCCGGTGCCGGTCAATTTCGGCCGGCTGCATCATCCGCGGCGCGACATGGTTTGGGTCGCGCTGGCTGGCCCGGCGATGAACGTCCTCCTGGCGATCATCTCATCGCTCTTGTTCTACGGGGTCGAGTGGATACCGCCGGGCGGAGCGCAGTGGGCGGCGGCAAATCTGGTCCATTCGCTGCAGCTCAACGCGGTGCTGTGCGTCTTCAACATGCTTCCGTTCCCGCCGCTCGACGGCGGCCGCGTCGCGGTCGGCATCCTGCCCGGGTTCCTGGCGCGTCCGCTGGCCCGGGTCGAGCCATACGGCATGATGATTCTGATGCTGCTTTTTGTCGTCTCCTATGTCGGTGCGAGCAGCGGGTTCGGTTTCAACCTGCTCGGATGGCTGATCGGGGTGCCGGCCGATGCGCTGATCCGGCTCGTCCTGCAGGTGACGGGGCAGGGCGGTTGAGCGCGGCCGATCGATCGCGCGTCGGGCCGGACGGGGAACCGGCGCTCTTTCTCGATCTCGACGGCTACGAAGGGCCGATCGATCTGCTGCTGGCCCTGGCCCGCGAACAGAAGGTCGACCTCGCGAAGCTGTCGATCCTGGCGCTCGCCGACCAGTATCTCGCCTTCATCGCCGCCCAGCAGCGGCTGCGCCTCGAGATCGCGGCCGATTATCTGGTCATGGCGGCGTGGCTGGCCTACCTCAAATCCCGCCTCTTGTTGCCCGAGCCGCCGGCCGAGGATGACGGCCCCAGCGGCGCGGAGCTCGAAGCGGCGCTGCGCCATCGCCTGCGTCTCCTCGCCGCGATGCAGCGCGCCGGCACTGCGCTGATGGCGCTGCCGCAGCTCGGCCGCGAATTCTTCCTGCGCGGCATGCCGGAGGGGCTTCCCACGATCGACCAGCCGGTCTACCAGCTGAGCCTCTACGAGCTCCTCTCCGCCTATGGCGAGGGCCACCGGCGGAGCCACGCGCGGGTGCTGACGATCGAGCCGCCGGCGCTGCACTCGCTCGACGATGCGCTGCGCCACCTCGCCCAATTCGTCGGCCATGTTCCGGAATGGCGCGAGCTGGCGGCCTTTCTACCGGCCGAGTTGCGCGGCGCGGTGTTCCGCCGCTCGGCGCTCGCCGCGACCTTTGCCGCGACGTTGGAGCTGACCCGCGCTGGCCGGGTCGAGCTACGCCAGGACCGCCCGTTCGGGCCGATCTATCTGCGCAGCGCGGCCCCGCACCGGAGTGAACCGGGATGAGCGCGAACCGCCATCAGCTGAGATTGCTCGAGGCGCTGCTGTTCGCCGCGCCCGGGCCGCTCGCCGCCGACGATCTGGCCACGCGGCTCGGCGACTCGGAGGATGTCGCCGCGCTATTGCAGGAGCTTGCCGAACTCTATGCCGAGCGCGGGGTGAACCTGGTGCGCCTCGCCGGCGGCTGGACCTTCCGCACCGCGCCGGACCTCGCCTCCTTGCTGAAGAGCGAACGGGTCGTGCCGCGCAGGCTGTCGCGGGCCGCCGTCGAGACGCTGGCGATCATCGCCTATCACCAGCCGGCGACGCGCACCGAGATCGAGGCGATCCGGGGCGTCGCGCTGGCGCGCGGCACCCTCGACCGGCTGATGGAGGCAGGCTGGGTGCGGCCGCGCGGCCGACGCGACAGCCCGGGCCGCCCGCTCAATTGGGTGACGACTCCGGGTTTTCTCGCGCATTTCGGGCTCGACGGCCTCGATGTGCTGCCCGGCATCGACGAGCTGCGCGCCGCCGGCCTCCTCGACATCGGCCCGGCGGTGCTCGGCGAGGCTGCCGAGTTGGTTGACGACGAAGCGGAGGCCGACGAAATCGACGAGTAAGCGCTCTTCTGTGATTGGACCGCGGGCCTGCGGCCCGCATGCGAGCCGCAGGCCCGCGGTCCGAAGATTGGGCAGGAACGACGCAGAACAGTGCCCGCGATTGCCGCTGCCGCGCCTTTCTGAGATAAATCGCGCGCCTTGCGGAGCTGTGTGATGTTGTCTTTCGGTTGTCGGTTGACCGATGCTGTTTGATATCGGCTGGCCGGAGTTGATGCTGATCGGGATCGTCGCGCTCCTCGTGATCGGGCCGAAGGATCTGCCGCGCGCGCTGCGCGTCGCCGGCTTTTGGGTGCGCAAGGCACGCACGCTGTCGCGCGAGTTCCAGGGCAGCATCGACCAAATGATCCGCGAGGCCGAACTCGAGGAGGTGCGCCAGGATTTGAAAAAGGCCACCGAATTCGATCTCGAAAAGGAGATTCGCAGCACCGTCGACCCGACCGGCGAGCTGACCCAGAGCATCAAGCCGCCCGATCTGCCCGATTATTTCGAGGAACCGGGTTCCGCCGCGCCCGCCGTCGCCGCCGCGCCCGCGGCGCTACCGGCGCCCGCTGAAGCCGCGTTGTCTGAGCCGGCACCGCCTACCGAGGACGCGGCGGAACCGGCCGCCCAGCCGTCGAGTCAGCCGGAGCCTTCGTCCGCCGCGCCGGCGCCGAACCCCGAGCCCGAGCCAAAACGGTAAGGGGCGCCGATGGCCGAGGACGATAAGGAGGACGAGCTCGAAAGCGGCCGCATGCCGCTGCTCGAACATTTGGTCGAGCTGCGCAACCGGCTGTTGTGGTCGTTCGGCGCAATCCTTGCGGCGTTTCTTGTGTGCTATCAGTTCAAGGAGGCGATCTATCGCTTCCTCGCCCACCCGCTGGCCGACATCTATGCCGGCGAGGCCGGGCGCAAGATGATCTTCACCGGCCTGACCGAGGCGTTCTTCACCTACGTCAAGGTGTCGTTCTGGGCGGCGATCTGCCTGTCGTTTCCGATTATTGCCGTCCAGCTGTGGAAATTCGTCGCGCCCGGCCTCTACAAGACCGAGAAGCGGGCGTTTCTGCCGTATCTGTGCGCGACGCCTGTGTTGTTCATCATGGGTGCCTCGCTCGCCTATTTCGTCGTGATACCGATGGCGTTCCGGTTTTTCCTGAGCTTCGAGACGCCGGCGGGGGAGGGGGTGCTGCCGATCGTTTCGGAGCCCAAGGTCAACGAATACCTGTCGCTGGTGATGACCCTGCTGTTCGCCTTCGGGGTCGCCTTTCAGCTCCCGGTGCTGCTGACCCTGATGGCGCGGGTCGGGCTCGTTACCGCCGCCGGGCTTGCCTCAAAGCGGCGCTATGCGATCGTCGGCATGTTCGCAATCGCCGCGGTCCTCACGCCGCCCGACATCGTCAGCCAGACCTGTCTCGCCGTGCCGCTCATCATCCTCTACGAAGTCTCGATCATCTCCTGCCGCATGGTCGAGAAGGCGCGCGCCAAACGCGAAGCGGAGGAAGAGGCCGAACTGGCCGGTGGCGGCAATCCGGCCGCGCCGGGGGAATAGGCTGGGATGGTGCGTGGTTCGGCCCGTTGAAGCGTTCGTGATATCGTCATTCCGTCCCCCTAACCGTCATCCCCGGGCTTGTCCCGGGGATCCACGCGGATGGCCGGGACACGCCCGGCCATGACGAACTAAGAGAGCTTCGCTTAGAGAAATGCACGATCTGCGATGGATCCGGGAAAACCCGGAGGAATTCGACCGGGGCCTCGTCCGGCGCGGCCTCCAGCCGCGCGTTGATGAGGTTCTGGCACTCGACAAAGAATGGCGGGCGCTGCAAACCGCGGTGGAGGACGCGCAAGCGGTGCGCAACCGGCTTTCCCGCGAGTTTGGCGCGGCAAAAAAAGCCGGCATTGATGCCGTCGACTTGGCAAAAATTATTGCTGCGACCCGAAGACTTGAGGCTGACAAAGCAAGCGAGGCGGCCCGCCTCCGAAAGGAACTCGACGATCTGCTGGCGGGCCTGCCGAACCTGCCCCAGCCTGAGGTGCCGGATGGCCCGGACGAGACCGCCAACAAGGAGCTGCGCCGCCATGGCGCGCCGCCGCGGTTCAATTTTACCGTCCTGCCGCACGAGGCGATCGGCGAGAAGCTCGGGCTGATGGATTTTCCGCGCGCCGCCCGCCTTTCGGGGTCGCGCTTTGTCGTGCTGAAGGGGCAGCTCGCCCGGCTCGAACGGGCGATCGGGCAATTCATGCTCGACCTGCACACCCAGGAGTTCGGCTACACCGAAATCTCGCCGCCGCTGTTGGTGCGCGACGAAGCGGTGTTCGGCACCGGACAATTGCCGAAGCAGGAAGAGGACATGTTCCGCACCACCGAGCACAATCTGTGGCTGATCCCGACCGCCGAGGTGCCGCTGATCAACCTCGTCGCCGGCGAGATCCTCGACGAGAGCACCCTGCCGCTGCGCTTCACGGCCTGGACGCCGTGCTTCCGCTCGGAAGCCGGCGCCGCGGGCAAAGACACCCGCGGCATGATCCGCCAGCACCAATTCGAGAAGGTCGAGCTTGTCTCGATCACCCGGCCCGAGGATTCCGAGGCCGAGCACGAACGCATGACCCAATGCGCCGAAGAGGTGCTGAAGCGGCTGGGCCTCGCCTATCGGGTCGTGCTGCTGTCGACCGGCGATATGGGGTTTGCCGCGCGCAAGACCTACGATATTGAGGTCTGGCTCCCCGGCCAGGACACCTATCGCGAGATTTCGAGCTGTTCGAATTGCGGCCCGTTCCAGGCCCAGCGCATGAGGGCGCGCTACCGGCCGGCGGAGGGCAAGGGGACGCGCCCGGTGCACACCCTCAACGGCTCCGCCCTCGCGATCGGCCGGACGCTGATCGCGATCCTCGAGAACTTCCAGAGCCATAACGGCACGGTCGCGGTCCCCGAGGCGCTGCAGCCTTATATGGGCGGTCAGAAGATGATCGGGGATCATGGCTGACGGGCATATCGACCTCGCGAGCTGCCGGATCCTGATCTCCAATGATGACGGCATCGCCTCGCCCGGCATCAAGGTGCTGGAAGCGATCGCCGGCAATCTGTCGGACGATGTCTGGGTGGTGGCGCCGGAGCTGGAACAGAGCGGCGCCAGCCATTCGCTGACGACGCGCCGCCCGCTGCGCATGCGCGAGGTCGCGCGGCGGCGTTATGCGATCGATGGGACCCCGACCGATTGCGTCCTCATCGCGGTCAAGCGGCTGTTGCGCGACCAGCCGCCCGACCTCGTCCTCTCGGGCATCAACGCCGGCAGCAATGTCGGCGAGGATTTGACCTATTCGGGCACTGTCGCCGCGGCGATGGAAGCGACCTTGCTCGGCATCCCGGCGATGGCGCTGAGCCAGGACTACCGCAATGGCCAGGACATCCCCTGGCAGACCAGCGAGACCTTCGCGCCGGAGGTGATCCGCCGTCTGTTGCGCCTGTCCTGGCCCGACAGCACGCTGTTCAACATCAATTTCCCTGGCGTGCTGCCGCCCGATTCCGCCGGGTTCGCGATCACCAGCCAGGGTCAGCGGGCGATCGCCGACAATCTGACCGAGGGGGTCGATCCGCGCGGTCGGCCGTATTACTGGATCGGCCCGATTCGCGAAGAAGGCGAGGCCGAGCCCGGCACGGACGTCGCGGCGCTCTCCGGCAACAAAGTCTCGATCACCCCGATCTACCTCAACCTGACCAACGTGCCGGTGCTGGCCGCATTGCGGAGGGTGTTCGAATAGGCACCGATTCGTCCATTCAAGTTCTCATTCGTCATGGCCGGGCTTGACCCGGCCATCCACGCGGATCCCCAGGACAAGCCCGGGGATGACGATTGGGTGGATGACCACAAGAAATAAGAGTCGGCTCTAGGGTCGGCGATCCGTCCGTCCTAAACTGATGAAGGTATAGCTTTCTTGCGCGTCGGGGGGCGGCAAGGAGGGGGATATGGGGGAACAGAAATTCGCGCGGTACGGAATTATCCGTGTTGCGTCGGTGATCGCGTTGGCCGGCCTTGTCGCAGCCTGTGCCGGGGGTCCGTCAAACCCGGCGCCAGTCGTTATGAGGGGCACCGCGCCGCGGGTTGTCGCGGAGCCGGCGCTCGCGCCGGCAGGCGCAGCGCTGCCGCGGGGCGATGCCCGGCGCGTCGTCGTCGAGCATGGCCAGTCGCTGGGCGGCATTGCCCACGCCTATCACGTGTCGGCACCGGCGATCATCGCGGCCAACCATCTGACGCCGCCCTACAATCTCGCGGCCGGCCAGCAGCTGCTGATCCCGGGCGCGGCGGAGGCGCCGAAGCCGACGCCGCCGCCGGCAGCCGCGTCCCCCGCCGCGCCAAGCGCGCAGGGTCATCCGCCGCCGGAGATCATTCCGCTCGACGGTCCGGCCCCAGCGCCAAAAGCGCCGCCGGGGCCGAGCGCCGCCGAGGAGGCGCGCAGCGAGCCCGTTTCCGCCGCGCCGCTGCCGCGTGGCGGCCGTTTCGCGTGGCCGGTGCGCGGACACGTCCTTGCCGGCTACGGGGTCACCGCCGCCGGCAAGCACAATGACGGCATCAACATCGCGGCGGCGCGCGGTACCCCGGTGAATGCGGTCGACGGCGGAACCGTCGCTTACGCCGGCAACGAGTTGCGCGGCTACGGCAACCTGGTCCTGGTGAAGCACGCAAACGGCTGGATCACCGCGTACGCCCATTGCGACGAGCTGCTCGTCAAGCGCGGCGACACGGTCAGCCGAGGCCAGGCGATCGCCAAGGTTGGCGCGACCGGCGGGGTCAGCGAGCCGCAGCTGCATTTCGAGCTGCGCCGCGGCAAGCATGCGGTCGACCCGCGCGAGTTCCTCGCCCCGGCGCCAAGCGCCGGCGGCACGAAAGACGCGAACTCGGGCTGACCAGGCGCAGCCCAACCCCACCCTCCCCGCAAGCGAGGGAGGGTTGGGGTGGGGGCTGTCTTATGTCAACGGCTTGCCGAGCCGGCCGGCGAGGTCCTGGATGAACTGCCAGGCGACGCGGCCTGAGCGGGAGCCGCGGGTGATCGACCACTCGCCGGCTTCCGCGCTGAGCTGGTCGGGCGGCAGATCGAGACCGTAATGCGCGGCATAGCCGCGCACGATCGCCAAATAGGTCTCCTGATCGAGGTGGTGGAAGCCGAGCCACAGGCCGAACCGGTCGGATAGAGACACCTTCTCCTCGACCGCTTCGCCGGGGTTGATCGCGGTCGAGCGCTCGTTCTCGATCATGTCGCGCGCCATCAGGTGGCGGCGGTTCGAGGTCGCGTACAGTGCGACGTTGCCGGGCCGTCCCTCGATCCCGCCCTCGAGCACGGCCTTCAGCGATTTGTAGCTGGTGTCATCGTGGTCGAACGACAGATCGTCGCAGAACAAGAGGCAGCGGCGCGCACTGTCCCGCACCAGCGTGAGGAGCCGCGGTAGGCTCAGAATGTCCTCGCGGTGGATTTCAATGAGCGCAAGCGCGCCCGGCTGCGCTTCGTTGATCGCGGCATGGGCGGCTTTGACCAGGGCGCTCTTGCCGGTGCCGCGCGCGCCCCACAACAAGACGTTGTTTGCTGGCAGCCCGGCGGCGAAACGCGCGGTGTTTTCGAGGAGGATGTCGCGCACCCGGTCGATCCCGCACAACAGCCCGATCGGAACGCGATTGACGCTGGCCACCGGCTCGAGCCATTCGCGATCGGCATGCCAGACGAAGGCGTCGGCGGCATCAAGGTCGTTGACCGGGGCGCACGCCGGTGCGAGGCGTTCGAGCGCGTCGGCGATGCGCTGGAGCAGCGGGACAAGATCGGAATCGGTCATCGGTCGATCGCGCGCAGCCTCGGGCGGCGGACGCTATCACACCGTAGAGATTTGCGAAAACCGGCGAAGTGTCCGAGGATTGCCCTTTTGCAAGGCATCGCGTACCAATGCGGGCGCGCCGCGTTTGCCGCCTGCCAGCGCCCCTCGGTTGCTTGCCTTGCATCCGGCGGCGCACCATTTCGAGGTCGATGCCGATGTTTATCTCGCCGGCCTATGCTCAGGGGACGAGCATGATGGATCAAAGCGCGCTGATCCAGTTTTTGCCGCTCGTCCTGATCTTCGTCGTGTTCTACTTCCTGTTGATCCGGCCGCAGCAGCAGAAGCAGAAGGAGCACCGCGCGATGATTGGCGCGCTGCGGCGCGGCGACAAGATCGTGACCGGCGGCGGCATGCTCGGCACGGTGTCGAAGGTGGTGAGCCCGGAGGAAGTTGAGGTCGACATTGCCTCCGGCGTCCGCGTTCGGGTGTTGCGCAGCACGATCGCCAGCGTGCTCGCCAAGCCCGACCCCGCCGCGGCGCGCGAGGCGGCGCGCGACAAGGACCGAGAGGCCGCCAAGGCCGACAAGGTGTGACGCCGATAGAGAGCGTGTTCCGGGCGCGACCTGCCGCGGACGCCTTCGGGAAGCTGTAGCATGCTCTATTTCGCCAATTGGAAGGTCCTGCTGATCTGCGCGGTTTGCGCGCTTGGCGTGATCGCGAGCCTCCCGAACCTCTTCACCCCGGCGCAGCTGGCTCATTTGCCGAATTTCATCCCGCACCGGCAGGTGGCGCTCGGCCTCGATCTGCGCGGCGGCTCGTACCTGCTGCTCGAGGTCGATGTCGCCGCGGCCCAGCACGACCGGCTCAACTCGATCATCGAAAGCGTGCGCAACACGTTGCGCGACACGAAGATCGGCTATACCGGCCTCAATGTTGAAGGTGACGCGATCGTCGTCACGATCCGCGACGCCGACCGGATCGACGACGCGCGGCAAGCCCTCGCCAAGATCGACCCCGAGCTCACCGTTACGATCGGCAGCGACGGCGCGGGGAAGATGCAGTTCGGTACGGTGGCAACCGAAACCCGCCGCCGCCAGGCGGTCGAGCAGTCGATCGAGATCATCCGCCGGCGCATCGACGAGACCGGCACGAAGGAGCCGACGATCCAGCGCGAAGGGCAGGATCGCATCCTCGTCCAGCTTCCCGGCGTCGACAATCCCGAGCACGTCAAGGCACTGTTGGGGCGCACCGCTAAGCTGACGTTTCAGCTGGTCGACAGCGGTGTGGCCGTTGACGAGGCGCGGCGCGGCCGGCTGCCGCCCGGCGACGAAATCCTCCCCGCCGAGGAGGGACGGGGCAATCGCAGCGGCGGCGCGACAGCCTATGTCGTGAGAAAGCGGGTGATGGTCGGCGGCGACACGCTGACCGATGCGCAGGCCACCTTCCAGAACAACGAGCCGGTCGTCAGCTTCAAATTCGACGCGGCCGGGGCACGGCGTTTCGGCGACGCAACCCGCGAGAATGTCGGCAAGCCCTTCGCCATCGTGCTCGACAACAAGGTGATCAGCGCGCCGGTCATCCGCGAGCCGATCCTCGGCGGCAGCGGCATCATTTCCGGCAGCTTCACCGTGCAGTCGGCGAGCGATCTCGCCCTCTTGCTGCGCGCCGGCGCGCTGCCGGCCCCGATCACGATCCTTGAGGAGCGCACGGTCGGCGCCGAGCTCGGCGCCGATTCGATCCATGCCGGCGCGGTCGCCAGCATCGTCGGCGTGATCCTCGTCGTGGTTTTCATGGTGCTGTTCTACGGGCTGTTCGGAATCTTCGCCGACATCGCGCTGATGTTCAATTTGTGCCTGATGCTTGGGGCGCTTTCTTTGCTCGGCGCGACCCTGACCCTGCCGGGCATTGCCGGGATCGCGCTGACGATGGGCATGGCGGTCGACGCCAATGTACTGATCTATGAGCGGATCCGCGAGGAGCTGCGTGGCGGGCGTTCGATGCTGTCCTCGCTCGAAGCCGGCTTCACCCGCGCCTTCGGCACGATCCTCGACAGTCACGTGACGACGCTGGTGGCCGGCATTCTGCTGTATTGGCTGGGGTCGGGACCGGTAAAGGGCTTCGCCGTGACCCTCAGCATCGGCGTTCTCACGTCGCTGTTCTCGGCGATCCTGGTGACCCGGCTGCAGATCGTCACCTGGGTGCGCCAATTGAAGCCCAAGGCGATCCCGCTGTGACGAGCAGCAAAAAATCCCCTTGCCCGGACTTGACCCGGACGTCCACGTCGTTCTGTCTGGCGGCTCCACAGCGGAAGAAGACGTGGATGCCCACGGATCAAGTCCGTGGGCTGAAGGCCCACGGGTCAAGCCCGGCCATGGGGCATAATGTATGGGAAAACTTGATGATTGGGCTCCGATGAGACCGCTGATCGTCATCCGGCGCGTGCCGAAGATCGATTTTATGCGCTGGCACGTGTTCGGCTTTGCGTTTTCGCTGGCGCTGACCGCGCTGACGATCGGCTTGTTTCTTACGGCCGGGCTCAATTATGGCATCGATTTCGTCGGCGGTACGCTGATCGAGGCGCGGACGACGTCGGGGCCGGCCGATCTCGCGGCGATGCGGGCGAAGCTCGATGCGCTGCATCTGGGCGAAGCATCGCTGCAGCAATTCGGCAGCCCGAACGACGTGCTGATCCGCCTGCCGCAGCAGCCCGGCGGCGACGCCGCGCAGATGAAGGCGGTGCAGCTGGCGCGCGAGGCGTTGGGCACGGGCGTCGAATATCGCCGGACCGAGGTCGTCGGCCCGAGCGTCGGCAGCGAGCTGATCCGCGCCGGGGTCTTGGCGACGGTGCTCGCTCTCGGCGCGATCCTCATTTACATCTGGTTCCGCTTCGAATGGCAGTTCGGCGTCGGGGCGACGATCGCGACCCTGCACGACGTGGTCACGACGGTTGGTCTCTTCGCGATCTTCCAGCTCGAATTTAACCTGACGACCTTGGCGGCAATCCTCACCATCGCCGGGTATTCGATCAACGATACGGTGGTGATCTACGACCGGGTGCGCGAATCGATGCGCAAATACCGCACGATGCCGTTCCGCGAACTGATCAACCTCGCGCTCAACGAAACCCTGTCGCGCACGATCCTGACGGTCAGCACGGTCGCGCTCGCCGTCTTGTCGCTCCTGGTGTTCGGCGGCGAGGTCTTGAAGGGGTTCAGCATCGCGATGCTGTGGGGCATCGCGATCGGAACCTATTCCTCGCTCTTCATCGCCGCCCCGCTGCTCTATTACGTCCAGCCGAACCGGCGCGCGATCGCCAAGGGCACCGAAACCACGGCCACGGGTGCGGAACGCGCATCGCGCTAAGCCGGATGGAGCTCGGCCGATGGAACTGACCCCGATCGTCCAACCCGGGCAGCAGATCATCGAGCGCTACGGCCCGAGCGGGTTTCGCGTCAGCGGGACGGTCTATCTCGGCCCCGTCCTGGTGTTTCCCGACCGCACCGTCGCGTGGGTCGATGCGGCGATGACCGAAGCGGCTCTCGCCCCGGTCGTCGAGCATGGCGGCGTCGAGCTGCTGCTGCTCGGGCTCGGCCGGCATATGGCGCCGGTCGCGGCGGCGCTGCGCACCGCGCTCAAGGCGCGCGGCATCGCGATCGAGGCGATGGAGACCGGGGCCGCCTGCCGCACCTACAACGTGCTGCTCGCCGAAGACCGCCGCGTCGCGGCGGCGCTGCTGCCGCCGGTCTGAGCCCACCCCGTCTGCCGTCCCGGGACGCCGGGAACTTTGCAATCTCCGCAACGTCTCCCGGTCTCACCAGCGGAGATGGGGCATTGGCTTTGCCGGTTCGTTTCCTGACCGCGGCGACGCTCGCTCTCAGCTTGCCGTCGCCCCGGCCGCGCAGGCGCGCGAGTGGCACGGCGGCGGGGGACGCGGCGGCGAGTGGCACGGCGGCTACCGCGGCCATCATGGCGGTAATGCCGGCGCGGCCATCGTCGGCGCTGCCTTGTGCAATAGCCCAGATCGGAGTCTTTCGATGACAATGATCTCCTCGAACTGACTTATCGCTTTGGCCGTCGCTGCGCTGCTCTCGGCGCCCGTCGCCGCGCTTGCCCAATCCGCCCAGACGCCCGGCGCGGCGCCATCGGCGCCGGCCGCCGAGGCGGGCAAGGCCGCCCCGGCCGGCGGCGCGGCGGCGCGTGTTGAGCAGCGCATCAAGGAACTGCGCGCGCAACTCAAGATCACCCCACCCGAGGAAACGCAGTGGCGGCAATTCGCCCAGACCATGCGAGACAATGCCCGCGAGATGGATCAGGCCCTGATGCAGCGCGCCGAACAATTCCCGAATATGAACGCGGTGCAAGACATGGAGCCGTATGAGAAAATTGCCGAGGCGCACCTCCGGCGCCTGGAAAAGCTGATCCCGGCGTTTCAGAACCTTTACGCCGCAATGTCGCCGGAACAGAAATCCCGCGCCGACGAAGTCTTTCGCGCGAACCGCTCTCAAACCGGCAGTAGCGTCGCTCGCTGAACAAACTCATCGCGGCCAGGGGCCGGTATCCCACGGAAGTGGGTGCCGGCCCTTCAGCCTGTGCGTCTCGAAGGACGCCCATTTGGTCATGAGCGGCCGGCTAGACTAGGCGACGAGCGCCTGACGCCGGGCGGCCGGCAATCGCCCGCCGCCCGGAGCCTGTGATGCGAAGTGCCTGGCTAACGGGCCGGGTAGCAGACCCCGTTATAGATTTGCGTTCCCGCCGGGCAGATCTTGTTCGCATCGGTTGGCGGCGTGCTGCTGCCGGAGCCCGGCAGCGTCGTGGTGCTCGCGGCCGCCGGCTGCATTGTGGTGCTCGGGGCTGCCGGCGTCGTGGTGCTGGCGGTCGCCGACGGAGCGGTGGTGCTCGCGCCCCCCGGCGTATTGCTGCTCGCGGCTGCCGGCGGCGTGCTGGTGCTGGCGGTCGCCGACGGAGCGGTGGTGCTCGCGCCTCCCGGCGTATTGCTGCTCGCGGCTGCCGGGGGCGTGGCGGTGCTCGCGGTCGACGACGGAGTGGCGGTGCTTGCGGCTGCCGGCGGCGTGGTAGCGGGGGCGGCGGCTGCGGCGCCGGCCGCGCTGCCAGAGGGCGCCGTCGAACAAACGCCTCCCTGCATCACGGATCCGGGAGGACAGCTCTGCGCCAGCGCGATGCTGGGCACGGCCAGAGCGGCAATGATTGCCAGCGTACGAAGCCCATTGCTCATGGAATTACTCCGGGAAGGATGGCACGAAGTCAGCGGGGATGGCGCCGCTCGACGCAAGAGCAACACCCGCCCAACAAACACCGTTCCGGACAGGCAGCAACGCTCCGCCCTGCTCAACTCTGATAGCGAGGTCGTGCTGATCCCCGAAATCGGCGGTGGGTGAGTTGACGCGATCCCGCCCGGCGCGGTGACGGCCGGCGCAAGCCAGCCATCATCGCGACGATCGGAAAGAACGTGACGCTACGGTGCTACCGGGCCGGATAGCACCCGCCATTGGCCCAATAATACCCGGGTCCGCAGCCTCCGCCGGGCGGCGGGTAGCTCGTGCCGTAAGCCGGCGGGGGATACCCGGTGGCGACGCCGGCTGCCCCATTGGCGGCGCCAGCGACCGCGCCGGTAGCGGTACCGACCGCTCCGCCGACAATCGCGCCGACCGGACCGCCCGTCGCGCCGCCGACCGCGGCCCCGGTCGCTGCGCCGGCGGCCGCGCCCGAGACCGGATTGGAGGGAGCGTAGCCATAGGCGGGAGCTGGCTGGCAGACGCCGCCGGCGTACACATACCCGGCGGGGCAGGTGTATCCGCTGTAGCCCTGCGCCATCGCGGCGCCCGACGCGCCGGCAGCCAACGCGGCGGCGATCGCGAGTGTCTTGAGCCTGCTGGGCATCGACTTCTCCTTTGGACAAGCGTCAAAAGCCGGCGGCGAACGCCGCAGCTTGTTGAGGAAACGACAGGTTGGGGCGGGCGTTCCGCTCGCGATCGATTTCCCCAGCCCTCATGGCCGGCTTGTCCCGTGGAGCCCGGGGATGACGAATGAGCGGGTGCCCTGGCAACGTCGTCTTCTCAAGATCCCTCCGGACCCGATAAGATCGTTTCGGCCAGCACAGGGGGACGCGAAATGACGTACGATTACATCATCGTCGGCGGCGGTTCGGCCGGCTCGGTCATGGCGCACCGGTTGTCGGCGAAAAGCACCAACCAGGTGCTGGTCTGCGAGGCCGGGCAGGATACGCCCGACGGCAAGGTGCCGCCCGAGATCCTCGATTCCTATCCCGGCACCGCCTATTTCGACCCGCGCTTCCACTGGCAGGAATTGCGCGTCCATACCGAGATCGTCTCGCATAACCGGCCCGAGGAGCGGCCCGCGTTGCGCAAATACGAGC
>WNFC01000686.1_pt1 | contig 60617 bp, 48 predicted proteins | sample 5400541 | NCBI WGS metagenome assembly WNFC01 (sample SAMN13153342, study PRJNA577476) | soil metagenome | isolation source: 120 cm saprolite under Douglas fir tree site 2 hole 2 replicate 1 | place: USA:California | collected 2015-04-18
CTTTCCCACCTCGTTTGGAAATCCCGCACACCCCGCGGGATTCCCACTTTCCCACAGCCCCGACTGCTGCTGGATTAACTCAAACCGGACAAGTCACGTGCTAAGAAAACCGGACATTTTAACTTGCTAACGACAGACGGACCAGGCTGGACTGCGAGCGGATTACTTGCCCCATTCACTTGATCGCGTTGACCGAGTCTGGGGTTAAAAGAACGGCACCGCATCCTACGACACTCGAGCACATCAGAATTGCGCGGCGCACGAGACGGGCGGAACTGCCCTCCGGGAAGGCAACCTGGAACCTGGCTTCCGACAGGGCCTGGCCAGCTGACCTGAGTTTTTCGGAACCGCTGATGAACTGCACATCGTGGACCTTTGAAGCCGGGCTGAAGAGCAGGAAGAACTCAGCCGTAGCCGATCCGGGAACAAGGCGTTTGAGTTTGACACTGCGCAGCTGGCTCAATTCGCTTCCGTTCGTCTCTCCGCGAAGCAGTTCCATTGCGGTCGGCGCCTTGCCACCCGTCAGGTAATTGAGACGACGGCGGGTCTCGTCCCACGTGGCCCCGGGACCGTGAGCCTCAGGCGCAGCCAAAACCAACCGATACGTGTGAATCGCTTTTTCCGTTTTCTTTTGCCGTTCGTAGACCTGCCCGAGATGGTCGCCGATTACCGCTGCTTGAGACAACAGCCACGCCGCCTGGAGGTAGCTTTCCGCCTGGTCGAGATGACCGAGGCGAAAATGAACCCATCCAAGAGTGTCCCAAAACATACCGATCTTGCGCGTGCACGCCAGATCTTCCGGGAGAAGGTTGGAAAGCTCTAAGTCATAGGATTCCTTTTCCTGCTTGACGACTGCCTGTTGGGCATATTCCAGAGCTTTGGAGAGACTGGCATTGGCTTCGGCCAGTTCAAATGCGACGTCGTTCAGCATCACCGGGGTCGAGTCGACTTCGAGGACTTTTTGGAGAGTACTTGTGCCTTTTTCGATTTGTCCGGCTCGCAAGTAAGCGGAACCGAGACGGGACTGAGCGGCTGAGGATCTGTCCTTTTGTGCGGCAGTTTCCAGATAGGGCACAGCTTCGCTGTATCGCTTTTGCTGCATGAGCACCGTGCCCAACCCGGAGTTCGCGTCGGGATCCTCGGGAGCAATCTTCACCGTCTCTTGCCAGGCATCCAACGCCGCTTCAGGGCGGCGCAGGGTTGTGAGTACGAAAGCGTAAGTTTTGCGAGATACCAGCTGTTTTGGGTCGGAGTCGATGGCTTTGCGCAAGGCATCGAGAGCGGAATCGCCCTGCGCGGACGCCAGGTACACGGTGGCCAACTCAAGCCAGGCACGCGTAAATTTTTGATCTGCTTCCACGACGCGCTTGAATGCGCTCAGGGCACTGGAACGATCACCGCGTCTCATGGCGCTGCGAGCAACGGCTTCCAGCCGGTTCGCGTCAGCAGAGTTGCTCTCGGGCAAACTCTGAATACCACTCAAAAGCGATGGGAATGTCCCGGGAAGCGGAGCGTTTGGGATCGCTGACTCGCTGGCAGACGAGGTTTGCACGTATCGATTTAGATCGTTCTGCAGATTCTTGAGGAAGCTCCTGTAGTCATCGAGCTCGGTGACTGGAACTGCGTGCATCTTGACCAGCAACAGGCGCTTCGCGACAAGCACACTCTGATCCTGGGAATAGGAAGCATGGTATTCCGCGAAGTCGTATTTCAGGTCGACATTGGAGGGCAGCTGGGGTTTGTAGCCCTTGGGAAGCTCCACTTTGGAATCCGAGACAGTCTCCAGTGGAGGTCCAAGCCAAACGGGGTCCGTGGCATCGTCTTTGACCGGCGGCATGAAGAACGGCAGCCCGGGAACGGTAATTTGATGGTTGCTCCAGTCGGGATAGTCCTTGCGGTTGTAGGAATAAGAAAAATGAAAAGGTTCAGCAATCCCTTCAGGAGTGCTGGCGCTGACGTCGCTCACCGTGCCCGCGTACCCCAGACCGTAGGAGATCTGCTGCACCAAGTCCTTCCACTGAGACTGCGGTATTCGCCGGAAAGCGGAGCGCAATGCGACTTCGCTATCACCTCGAGCCGTGTCCTCCACCTTAGCCTCGAGCGTGCCGTTGTCGCTCAGCTTGCTGTCGATTTTGAAGGTCTGCGTACTGGGGTAGGGCGGATCCGTCGGCGTGGTCACCAGCTGGGTTGACCTGTCTCCCGACATCACTAACGCCTGTTTGTCGCGCAGAGGCGTGACTAGATAGCCGAAGGGCCCCACCTCGGGCGTGGTGTCGAGCCAGACGGCGTCTTTGCCCTGGGGGAGAAAGCCGATGATATGGTCGAATTGCGCCGGCGACGGAACGTCGGGATCAAGTATCCGGCCGGAACTAATGAGTGCCGGATAAAGTCGAATGCCAGAGGCCTGCAGCAAAGAGGCCAGCAATGTGTGCTTATCCTTGCAGTCGCCGTAGTTGTTGGTAAGGACGTCTTCAGCCGCGTGCGGTTGATATCGTCCGATCCCAAACGCGATTCCAATGTACCGGTACTGCGTGCTCACGAAGCTATAAAGGATATGCAGCTTGGCGGCATCATCCGTCATGCCCTTGGTGAGTTCTGCAGCTTTCGCGCGGATGGCGGCAGTGGGTTCGATGCGTTCTTTTTGCAGACTCCAGTACCAGCGGCCCACGTCTTCCCAGCTTTGGAAGCTGCTGATTTGCACGTCCGGTGGGGGAAGACGGCCGAGCGCTGCATCGACCTTCTTCTTGTCACTCTCGGGCTCTTTCGTGTTCTCGAGCTTCGCATAAGTCCAGGAGTAGATGCGGGAATCGCCCTCTGTCGTCACGGTCTGCGTGGCTTGCGGTCCCTTAAACTTGACCGCGCGCTCGACGGGCACCTTGATTTCCAAGCGCTCGCCGAGCACTATGCCCTCGTGGTGAAAGCTGTATTGGAACCAGAACTGTCCCGGAACCAGTGGTTTGGTATCGTGCCAACGGGCCTTGTATTCGAGAATGTCACCTTTGCCCAGTCCTTTGACCGCAACGTGTTTTTCCCGCAGGTCGCTGTAGAAAGGGGCGCTGCGAGTGATTTCCGAGTCCAGGTCCTGGATGTTGTCTGGCGGCGTAGACACGATGTTGCCGTCGGACTTACGGACACGGACGTAGTCGATGTCCACAGTCTGCGTCGCAGACTGAAAAGGGAAGTTCAGCAGTCCCCACTGTTGCACGCCGGCGTCGGTTTGCACGTGTACGCGGCTGGTTTGTTCACGTGTAAGGTTGCCCTCGTTGTCGAAGGCAATCTTGGTCGACAGCTCTTCAATGACCGAAGCCTCTTGGGAATAATCGCCAGGGGTGTGAGGCGGCGAAGGCTGGGCGCGACTGGCCGGTAGAGCCGCCAGCACAGCCGTAAGACAAAGGAGGCACCCACGACTAATCATAGCTGGCCTGTATTTATCGCTGGTGCGCTATAAAAAGGCAAGTGAGAAATATTGTCTGCTTTTGCATGCGTCACGGAACACTAGCGGAACTGTGACCATCCAAGGAAATGATTGCCATCATCAGTACAGTCGATGCCTGGCCAATGGTGGACATGGTATTCTCTCAACCCTGTTTCAGAAATGAGCCCCATGCCTGAGCCGCGCCCGCTGACGGTTCTCTGCATTACCACCTACGAGAAGGGGCAGGAGTTCATGCGCGAGTGCAAGCGCGCGGGCTGTCGCGTGATTCTAGTGACGGCGGAGAAGTTGCGCGATGCAGACTGGCCGCGCGAAAGTTTGGACGAGACCTTCTATCTTCCGGCCGATCTCCCGCTGGCTGACATCGTGCAGGCGGTGACGCATCTGGCGCGCACGCACAAGCTGGATCGCATCGTCGCTCTCGACGAGTACGACATGGAAACGGCCTCCAGCCTGCGTGAGCACCTCCGCGTGCCGGGGATGGGTCTGACTACGATGCGCTACTTCCGCGACAAGCTGGCCATGCGCATGAAGGCGTTGGCGCGCGAGGTGCGGGTTCCGGATTTTGTGCCGGTCGTGAATCACGACGACATTCGCTACTACCTGGAACACGTGCCGGGTCCGTGGGTGGTGAAGCCGCGACAGGAAGCCTCGGCGATCGGGATCAAGAAAATTCACGCCGCGGAAGAACTGTGGCCTGTGCTGGAACAACTGGGTGACAAGCAGTCGTCGTTTCTGCTGGAGAAATTTCTGCTGGGTGAAGTTTTCCACGTGGACTCGGTGGTCTCCGAGAGTGAGGTTGTGTTCGCCAACGTCAGCAAGTACGGACAGCCGCCCATGAACGTTGCCCAGGGAGGCGGAGTGTTCACCACTTATACGGTTCCACGCGGGAGCGAGGTGGACTCAGGTCTGCGAGAGATTAATCGCGATCTGATAGCGGCGCTGGGACTGGTGCGCGGCGTCGCCCATGCCGAATTCATTCGCGCACATGCCGACGGACACTTCTATTTCCTTGAGTGCGCGGCGCGCGTGGGTGGCGCTTACATCAACGAGATGGTCGAGGCTGCCACCGGTCTCAACCTGTGGCGGGAGTGGGCGCGGATCGAGGTTGCGGGCGGCAACGGGAGTTATCGGCTTCCGCCGCTGCGCGAGGAGTATGCCGGAGTGATCCTCTCGCTGGCGCGGCAGCAGAATCCAGATACTTCTGGGTACAACGATCCGGAAGTGTTCTTGCGAATCAAGAAGCATCACCACGCGGGGTTGATTCTGCGGTCGGCCGACCCACAGCGTATTCCGGCGCTGCTGGAAAACTACGCCCGGCGATTCGCAGAGGAGTTTCTGGCGGTTGAACCGCCGCGGGAGAAGCCTACGGCGTAGGGCCATGTTCTACAAGCGTCAGGAATGTCAACCGCAATGGAGAGGACGGCGGATGGACACGTTCCGAGAGTCGCGTTTGATTTCATTTAACCTCAATGCCCGAAAAGTTGCCCGATCGAATTGAAATCGTAGGTGATGCCGATATGGCCGCGAACATCGGTCGCATTTAATAGGTCGGTCTTGTTGGCCCAGCTCACTGCGATCGGAATACTGACTCCCGCCTTCGTGTTGACAGTGACTTTCGCTTGCATAATGCCCAGAGTGCCTTTGGTCCCGAGAAGAACCTGAGCGTCTTTGGGAAGAGTTACGCTCGTGCCCGGAACCAGGTTTCCTGAACCTATGTTCAGAACTGAAGGATCGAATTGGTACTGGACGTAGCCGGCCAAAGTGAGGGTAGCTCGGTGAGTGATCACATCGCCGAGCGGCAGGTCGAGCTGAGAAGCAAATTGGAAGTCGCGCATTCGCCCGTACTTAGCGCCTGCAGGTATCGATCCACCATAAACGCTACCCGTAAGGTTCAGGGTGAACAGGACCCCGGTAGTGCTTTTGGGCGTATAGCCATAGATCAGCTTTAAATCATGAGTGTCAGGTTGGCTGACTGGATGGTTGTAGGTATATTCGGCGGTGAACTGAGGCTTTCCCCGAGCCTCCTGGACGGCATCGTAGTTGATCTGGGAATAGCGAGCGTAGGCCGCGGCGGCTGCAGCCAGCTTCTGATCGAGATCCGGAATATCCTTGTACGCCAAGTTGCTGAGGTCCTTAAAGTAGTCTTCGAAGTCCTTTTTCAACTGAGCGACGTCGTTGGCAATCGCGTCCTTCATGATGGCGGACTTGTATTGGTCGCGCAGGAGGCCGAGAGCCTTATCAGCAATGAGAGGCTTAAAAATGTCACTCAGGGCCTTGTCGAGATCCTTGGCTGCATTTACCAGATCCTTCTGGTGGTTCTGAAAAGCAGTTGACCATGCCTTCTTGAACTCCTTCGATCTAGGGTCGAGGGGGTTATAAATATCGTATCTCGCCGTGACAGAGGAAAGCTGGCGCGAACTCTGCGGCAACTGAACCATCCCCACGGGCGGTGTGGTCGCGTTCGCCACGCCGCTTGTGGCCACCTGTTTTGTGGCCTGCCTGCTCAAATCGAATGATGCGGAGAAGTTCAAATTTTTCCACACAGAGTCAGCACACACCAAACAAATGGCGGGCTGCCCAACGATTGCGTGGTAAGCACCATAAGCATTTGCATTGAAGGTAGAGGTGCTACCGCTTACCGTCTGCGTCAAGGCTCCTAGTTGCACCGCCACGCCCAACAATTCTGGGGTGCTGGGACGGGAGACCAAGTCGGTCGTGCCGGTTCCATTCGCGGACGTTCCCACCTGTTTATCCACGCGAGCCCGCTCCCATGCATTGACGACATTGTCAAACACAGATCCCTCGGAAAGCGCCAGGACAAAATAGTCTGGGACCACCTCAGGTTCCAGCAGAGCCCTTATCGCATCACCGCGAAGCTGCTCATTATTGTCCTTAACAGCCTGGAGCAAATCCCCGAGAGGCTTTTGATACGCGCAGACTCCTCGGCTATCTTGGCAATTCTCGACCGCCAACTGGGCTGGTGCTCGAGCGGCCAATGCGAGGAGCACAATCGTCAGAATGGAAAGAGCTGAAGGTGATCGCATGATTTCCTCTTATGCTCCAATGATGGTGAATCCAAGAGCCGGGTGGGCGTCGTCCGTGTAACCGAACATGTGCTGGGTCTTCCCCCCGCCGCAGTCCTCGACGATCTCGACGTCTTCTTGCGGTCCCGCCAGGTTCAGCCAGAGGAGATTGCTACCAGCTACCACGGTGAACGTAGCGCTGTTATTAACGACTGGAATGGACTGGTCGTTGTATTCAGCTTCCACGAGCTTGGTATTGTCCGCGATGACTTTGACAGTCACTTTCGCGCCGATAGCCGCACTAAATTGCATTCCATTGTCGGTTAATGAGCAAGCCATAAGATTACCTCCTGCATTTCACACTTTTTCTAAACTCCACGGTCTTCTCACAACACCCTCTTGGCACTACGACGTACCCACATTCCCTCCGGCCTTCTTGGCCAGGTAAGCGCCGTGGCCCAATCCGAATCCTGCCAGGATTGTGGTGTCTACGTCGGGCAGGGTTGCTGTTTTCAGAAACTCGACCGTTGCGAGGAAATGAAAGATAAGGGTTAGGTACATCACTACGGCCACCAGCGTTACCACCAGCATCTGGAAGTCGCCGAAGTCAACATTTCCGAGGTCGTTTTGCAGCAAATCCTGAAAGAAGCGCTCATCGCCAGCGTTGCGGGTGGTGACGCCCTTGGGATCAGGAATTGCAACACGCGGGACCGTGGTACCAGGAGGGTCTACGGGGTGCGCTGCGGCATCGGCCTTCGCGGTCGTAATTGCCTTCGCTCCACCGAAGGTGATGGCGCTTAATCCGGAAAGCACTAGGAGGTTCTGTGGGATGCTCACTCCTCCGAAGAAATCCCAGCCCGCATACCAAACTCGAAATACGACAACGGCTAGATAGGTCGAAATTACGACCCAGAACCAGAGAACTATCTGGAATTTTGAATTGCTGTATCTATGGTCCAGCCCGACGATGAAGCTGAGCGGCGATTTGCTGGCGACCGCTGCTGCCGCTGCCGCCAATGCAAGAACGGCGAGGGCGCAGGCCGCGAGAACGAGAAACCGCCTGGTAGGGGGTATCTCAGGAGGTATGTCGTTGGTCGGAACAGACCACGGGCCGCGGAGATCCTGCAGTTCGTTGTTGCCGTTGATGTCGACCCGAAGATGGTCACCGACATGGAACTGCTTGAGCTGCGCCCTCAGGCCTTTGTCGTTCACCTTGACGTGGTAGACCTGACCGCTGTTGGGATCGGACTTGCTAACCAGACAGACGCCGGTCTTTCCGCAATCGCGGAGAGACATGTTCGCGTAATCGGAATCCATGGCGTCGAGACGGGCATTCTCTAGCGTTACGGCAGGAGTCGCTTTCGCCGCATCGGGCTTCGGGCCCTCGTTGGCAGGGGCGTTTCCCGGTGGGGCTGTATCTCCAGGCTTCTTTGCAACATTCTTCTTATCGGCGCCTTTTTTTTCAGTGACTTTCTTGTCGGTACCCTTCTTGGCGGGGGGTGGAGTTGAGTTTCCAGTTTGGCATTGGACAACTGGCACGGCCAGGAGCATGAATACTCCAAGGCACAAAATCGTCTTCGCCATCGTTATGCTTTTGGTGTCGACCAGCGACGTAAAAATCTCCTGCCCTATCTGTACGATCACGCTCAACACGTAGATCAAGACCACCAGCGCTAACAGCATCTGAAGTGTATTCATGTAGAGCTCCTTGATGTTTTTTCTGCGGACTTCCGCGCACACCAATACACGGCATGGTCGCCGGCTACTCCGCGGCACAAAAGCGGAGCGCGCCACTGCCAAGAAATCTGTTGTGCTCTCGTCTGCGAACGACCGGGGAAGGAAAATGCGAGCCTTTTGGGGGAAGGCTGTCGCTCCTGATGGGCTGCAACGCTAACCTATGAATGGCAAATACTCGAAACAAAAATCAGAGTTGTTACGAATCTGGAAATGATGCTTGCATTTTCAGGAATTTCGGGGGCGTCGAAGTTCGCGGTGCCGCCGACAGCCACGCCGGAGCATAGCCGTGGATGACGTAAACCCCCGTTGTTGGCGGCGTTCAGCGTGTTACGAAAACCGAACGGGCTTCGGGCGACGGGTGGGAACATGCCAATCCCGCCAGCTTCGGAAGGAGCGTTGGTCCCGTCTGCAATGACTGGACTGCCCTAAAACGCGTCGATCCCCGTCACGCTCTGCCCGATGATCAACGAATGCACGTCGTGGGTGCCTTCGTAGGTCTTGACCGACTCGAGGTTCATCATATGGCGCATGATCGGGTAGTCGTCGGCGACGCCGTTGGCGCCGAGGATGTCGCGGGACAGGCGGGCGCACTCCAGAGCCATCCAGACGTTGTTTCGCTTGGCCATCGAGATGTGCTGATGCTCAACTTTGCCTGCATCTTTCAGGCGGCCGACTTGCAGTACAAGCAGTTGCGCCTTGGTGATCTCGCTGATCATCCAGGTGAGCTTGTCTTGCACGAGCTGGTGCGAGGCGATGGGCTGGTCGCGCCACTGCTTGCGCAGCAGAGAATATTGCAGCGCACAGTCGTAGCAAGCCATGGCGGCGCCGAGAGCGCCCCACGCGATGCCGTAGCGGGCTTGATTCAAACACATCAGCGGAGATTTCAGGCCGTCCGTCTTCGGCAGCAGATTCGACTCTGGAATATGAACGTCCTGCAGCGACAGTCCTGACGTGACCGATGCGCGCAGAGACCACTTGCCGTGAATGTCGTCGGCCTTGAAGCCGGGGCGGTCGGTCTCGACCAGGAAGCCGCGAATCTTGTCGTCTTCGCTTTCCACTTTCGCCCAGATCACCGCCACGTCGGCGATGGTGCCCGAAGTGATCCACATCTTCTCGCCATTGAGCACGTATTCTTTGCCGACTTTTCGCGCGCGGGTGCGCATGCCGCCGGGGTTGGAGCCGAAGTCAGGTTCAGTCAAGCCGAAGCAGCCGAGCTTTTCGCCCTTCTGCATGGCAGGCAGCCAAGTCTGCTTCTGCTCGTCGCTGCCGAACTCGTAGATCGGGTACATCACGAGCCCCGACTGCACGCTGACGAAGCTGCGCACGCCGGAGTCGCCGCGTTCCAGCTCCTGTGTCATCAGGCCGTATTCGACGTTGCCCATGCCGGCGCATCCGTAACCCTTGAGGGAAGCGCCAAAGAAGCCGAGGTCGGCCATGGGCTTGACCAGTTCACGTGGGAAACGTCCGGCGCGGTTGCACTCCTCAATGATGGGGATAAGGTTGTCTTCGATGAACTCGCGCGTGGTGTCGCGGACCAGGCGCTCTTCGTCGGTGAGCAGGGAATCGTACTGGATGAAATCGACGCCGCGAAATTTGATGGCAGGCATGATGAATCTCCGTGAGCTATGGAATGAGGAGCGGATCTAGGAACAGGACCTGGCGAACCCAGATCCAGGAAACCTTATCCCGCGAACAATGTCCAGTAACGGCGCAGCCAAACCGGTTTGCCGCCCGCACGACGGGGCGCGTGCAGGAGGGCAAACAGATGACGGTATCAGGGTGGATGGAGCGGGGTCAACGGGACGCGCTGTAAGGGTATTGGATCAGTTTGATTTCCATCCGCTGTCGCGCCTGGGCTCCACATCAATTGTGTCCCCCTTGTGGAGCTTAGCTTCGCCGCCTTTTTGGAAGATTATCAGGGCCGCGCCGACCCCTATTGCGACGTACCGGGCTTTGGTCGCTCCAATGGCACCGTCCACGGCGTCGTCTGCCAATTTCGCCGCAGCGAGTGAGCCACCAAGCTTGAGCAGGCGCATCTTGTTTCCCGCTCGAAATACCCCTTCGGGGTCAGGTGTGACTGGCACTACGGGATCATCGAATACCAATCTCATTGAGCCACGCCGTAACAAGCGCCGCGCCGGACGCGTGATCACATGCCCGTGGTAAACCTTTCCTGCGGCGTTCCTGGCAGTGAACGCGGTTCCAGTGGGCAACTTCGAGCTGAGGTCTTCGAGAAGAGTCAAGGTTACGGTCTGAGCATTGCTAACCGTGCCTAGGATGATGAAGCATGTTATGAGGAATCCAATTCGCCACATGACTCTGACTGACGATATCATTTGGCGGGATTTTGAGCAGCAGCCTGTGTCCATTCGTGAGTTACCAGAGTTCGGCCCGGGAAATGCGCGCGTTCCACCGAGACAGCCGGAACAGCCGTACTGTAAAATCAAGGAGAGACGGAAGAGCATCGCGACGCAGCTGCAGAGTCTTCCTCAGTGGATTTCGAATTTTCCGAGGCATTCCCTCCACAATCCTCCGCGTGGAAAAGAGAGCGGAGGCGCTGCGCAAACTTTGAAGAGGTCAGGAGAGATCAACCATGGCAGTAGGCGCCAAGATTGCAAAGACAGCAGACCGTAAGAAGGTCATGGACACGACCAAGAGCACAGATTGTCCCAAGTGCGGCAAGGCGACACGAATCGTGAAGCGAGTGAAGGATCGCGAGCGCGGCGTCCCCGGCGGGATTTACATCTCGTGCTCGGCGTGCGAGTTTTTCGAGAAGCTGTAAGAGCGGGATTCGAGCTTCTCTCGGAGCTAGATAGGGCTGGTAGTCCCGTTTGGCTCCGGCTCCCTGTTTTTGAAGAATTCAGCGATTTCCGAGAGTCGAGATGTCTCCCAGCCCTAACAGTTTCGTATCTGCAGTCACCAAGGTCAAATGCAACAACTGCGCCGTCGCAGCCAGGAAGCGATCGGCGGGGTCGTTGTGAGGCAAAAGCAGTTGGCGGGCAGCCAGAGCGATTTCATGCGTTAATGGCGCTTCCCGAAACGGAGCAGTAGCGCGGGCAACCCACTGGGCCAAATCAGCCGGAAGGCGGATTCTTCCTTTTGTGTTTAGCATAAGCGCTTCCCAAGTGCTTATCGGCGAGAGCCACAGTTCGTTCGCGGGGTTCCTGAGTTCGTGGGTTACTTGCTTTCCCAGGCGCAGCGGGTCGTGAAAACTCCATAGCCAAATGTGGGTGTCCAGCAGCAGCTTCAATCGCGCAGGACCTCCCAATCGCGTTCATCGTTGGCCGGGGAAACGACGTCACCCACGATTTCCATCGTGTCTCTCATCGAGCCAATCCAATCGGCGGGCACTGCTTCCGGTGATGGCGGGATGACCTCTGCGACTGGCTTTCCAAAACGGGTTACCCGGATCGGCTTCTTGGTCTTATGCACCTGTTGAAGCAAGGCCAAGCACTTAGCCTTAAACTCGGAGATAGCAATTTCCTTCATGTCGGCTAAGGTAATTAGACCATGGTCATTTGAAATGGTCAACCTGAAAGTGATGAGGCGAAGTTAGGACTTGGGATGGTCGCATCGCGTTAGTCAGGGTTTACCAACGTCTACTCTCCCTTCGACTTCGGCTTGGCAACAATTTTGCTATTTCCTTAACACCGTTCTAATCGACTCCCAGAGCGATCCGCAACGCGCGATCTAGTTCGGCAAGCTTGGAGGAGGAGAGCGATCCCACAAACTGCGTCAGATCTGTTTTCCGAAGACTTCTCAGGTTGTCACAAGCGATCCAACTCGCATGCTTCAATCCCTCGTTCCCACCGATGGCGACCTGGGTCGAGATTCCCTCGCCGTGGGTGAACACAGGAGCGCAGACAACAGTGGAATAGCTGGAATTGATCAGCGCCTGTCGGCTCACGACGACACAAATCCGGTGCCGTTTTGGGTCACCTTCCGGCTGGTGGGCACGATAAATCTCTCCTCGCTTCATCGCCGTGGGTAGTCCACCTACCAGTCTTCTGGAGCCTGGTATTGCAGTCCGTCCTCGGCGTCGCGGTTTAGCTTTTCCGCGTGCCGATTGATGATTTCGATATCGCGCGCGTCCCGCTGGGCCCGAGCCCGGTCTCGCAAGTACTGGAGCAGGACCTCCTCGATGAAAGCCGAGCGCGATTGCCGGGAGCCGGCAATGCGGTCGATGCCGGTCAGAACTTCCCGGGAGAGTGTGATAGAAGTCTTCTCTTTCATACTACCATCATACTACCATCGGGAGGATTGGGAGAAAAAGAGGTCTTCGTGGGAGGCTCTACCCGCTAATCTGCCCCAAAATCGCTCGTGCCTCCTCGGCAGGGTCGGCGGCTTCGGTGATGGGGCGGCCTACCACGATGTGGCTGGCGCCAGCTGCGATGGCCTCCGCGGGAGTGACGACGCGGACCTGATCTCCGTGGCCGCTGCCAGCCGGACGCACGCCCGGAGTCACGATGGCGAAATCGTTTCCGAGTTCAGCACGCAAGGTAGCAGCTTCGCGGGCTGAGGTAACTACTCCCTGGCAGCCGCTGGCGAGCGCGATCGTGGCCAAGCGGATCACGCTGTCCGCGACCGTACTGCTCACACCAATGTCTTTCAGATCGCTTTCGTCCATGCTGGTCAGCACGGTGACGGCGAGAACCATCAGGCCGGGAGCGGTGCGCGCTGCGTCCACCGCAGCCCGCAGCATCTTGCTACCGCCAGCGGCATGGACAGTCAGCATGCTGACGCCTAGTTGCGCGGCCTCGCGCACGGCGGCTCCCACGGTGTTGGGGATGTCGTGGTATTTCAGGTCAAGAAATACGCGCCGGCCGGATGTCACCAGGTCGCGCACCACCTGCGGGCCACCGGCTGTATAGAGTTGCATGCCGACCTTGTAGGTCAGCGCCGAATCCCCGACGGCGGCGACGATTTTCTGCGCGGCGGCCGCGGACGAGACGTCCAAGGCAACAATCAGCCTCTGCCGCGGATCGATACGACCCGCACTGAGATCCATTCCACTGAGCGGGATGCGGTGGGGCAGAGAAACCTGCATCGCAGTCAGTATAAAGTTTTTGGGGGAGTTTATGCTACCGTCCGGCGAGTTCCACCACCGGATGGTTGTAGGCGATAGCCGGGTAGGTTGGCTTTTGCTGCCGGGGTTTCACCACGTCCAGGCGAACCCGCTGCAGGCCTTTTTCCTTGAACTGCAGAGCCTGAGCGGCACCGTATGACAGGTCGATGATGCGGTCCGGAACCACAGGGCCACGATCATTAACCCGGACGACGACTGCCTTACCGTTCCGCAGGTTGGTCACCCGTACGTAGCTCCCGAGGGGAAGAGTCGGGTGCGCGGCGGTCATGTCGTACATGTCGTAGTCTTCGCCGCTAGCCGTTGGCTTCCCGTCGAAATACTCCCCGTACCAGGATGCCGTCCCTACTTGATACGCGCTTGGCTTACCGGTGTGGTTGCTGACCTTGGGCTTCGTTTGAGCGGTATTAACTGGAGCCGGGGTCGCCTCCGAGTTGTTTGGTCCCTGAGCCGCTCCCAGGCTGGCAACCAATAAAGCAAGCGCCAGTCCATGAGCTAAACGTCGTCGCATTCAGTTCTCCTCGCATCTCAAAAGTGTCCTAGCTAGGCTGTCCACTGCAGTTTCAAGATGCTATCGGCGTGCCAAACTTGTGTCAACCCGAAAGGAAGGGCGTTTCCGTAACCCCGTAGTAATCAATATCAAACGTAACCGGCTGCTAATCTAAGCACATGGGCGCAAGCCGGTTTGTAAGCAATCACTTGGTCATGTACCAAATGGTAAATAGCCCGTTGGCGACCTGCCGGGTAGAATTTACAAGACAAATGGAATCAAGGGCTTACAGTCATAATGTTGGCAACTTACATAGAATCATGTACTTGCGACGTTTCGATTCGGAGCTGTTCGAAAGATTTTTTGGAAAGTAGTCCTCAATGACATGATTCCTCGCCGCCAGACACTATGAGATGCTAGGCTGCGGAGCAGTCAAAGAGCTAGAAATCCCGCCGGGATTTATGACCGAAAAACCACCGGTTGTGCTGACCATCGCTGGCTTCGACCCCTCGTCCGGGGCGGGTGTTACTGCCGACATTAAGACCATCGCTGCCCATGGTTGTTACGGATTGGCCTGCATCACTGCCCTTACGGTGCAATCGACCGCCGGGGTTCGCCGGATCGAGGCCTTGGACCCGGGCCTGGTGAGCGAAACCCTGGAAGAGCTGGTGGCGGACATCAAAATTGCTGCCGTTCACATCGGCATGCTGGGGTCGGGAAAGGTCACGAAGGCGGTTGCTGAGTTTCTTGGCCAACGCACCGGGAAGGATCGCCTCCCAGACGTTGTCCTTGACCCCATCTTGAAATCGTCATCGGGGGCAGAACTTCTTGATAATGCCGGAATAAAGTTGTTGATCGAACGTCTGATCCCGCTGGCGGATGTCATTACTCCCAACGTGGATGAGGCCGCTGTTCTCACCGGGCTGAAAGTCACTTGCGTGGACGAGATGAAGGCAGCAGCGGCGAAGCTGCACGAGATGGGAGCGTCTGCCGTGGTGGTGACGGGAGGACATCTCGATAAGGCGATTGACGTATTGAGCTTCACGACCAGGCGCGGAGTGGAGGTTGAGGTCTTCAAGGCGGATCGGCAGCGGTCGAACTCAACTCACGGGACCGGATGCGCTTTCTCAACAGCCATCGCTTGCCATCTGGCACTGGATCGGGGGCTGGCGGAAGCTGCGCTATTGGCAAAGACTTACGTCACGGCGGCGATTTCCAATGCACACTCCCTGGGACGGGGAACTGGGCCTGTGAACCATCTTTACCGCATGGGCCAGCAGCGGCGCGCGGCCGGGTCCGGGAGTGAATCGTAAGTCTTCTCTAAGTTCCCAGCGGTAGTTTCGTAACATCTGGGACGAGCAATTCAAACCCCAGCGGCTGAAGCCGCATCCATTTCCAAACCTACGGCACGACTGAAGTCATGCCCTGATACGAAGCTGCCGCTTTTTTACAACTGGGGGGAGTTTTCCGAATCAGTCGTTGTCGTCGCGCGGCTTCTTCAGCAGAATACCGGCTACAAACGAGGCGGTTGCGGCCAGGAGCCATTCAATCCGCCACATCTGGATTGCCTGGAATTCTGCCATGTTAGAAGCCTTGTAGAAAAGGCTGACGGCGAGGGCTCCTACCACACATCCCAAGCCGATGATGAAGGCAATCAGCGAGGGTGTCGGCAATCCGATCCAGCGCTTGATCTCATGGAAGTGCAGATACCGAAGCCACACCGGAAGCGCGATCCCGCCGCGGGATAGATCCGCAGCGGCAGACTGAATCCAGGAGAGCTTTTCTGAGAGGAACACGCCAGGCGTCGGCCGAGATAAGACGGCGTGCACCGGCTTGTTCTTCTCTGGCCGATGCACCCCGCAAGCATGACAGAAGCGGGATCCAATCATGAACTCGGTGCCGCAGTTCGGGCAGGTCTCGGCCATGGTCGGCAGAACCGCCGAGATCGCTATCTCGGGCACGCCTTCGCTGATTACAGCGGGCCGCCAAAACTCCTGTTGCGCACCATGTACGACTTCTGCCATTGCGATACCTATGGGAAGTGTTGCTATTTTGCAACGCAAACCGACGGCCAAAACCGCCGCGCCTATAAAATCTTGTCCACCAAGTGGTTGCAGGTTTCGTGCCGAGGTCGTTTTGTGATCCTAGCGCAATAATTACGCGCGTCGGCGAGTAAAGATGGCTCAGTTACGAAGGTCCACACAGCCAGGGACCCCAAGCTGAACCGTTGCGTAGACACCGCGCGGACGGAGTCAGAAGCATCCCAGCTCCGGGCCCCGCATCGACTACTTGTACCGAGTGTTTCGGCAACTGGATCAGCCAGTGACTGCGCAGATTATAGGGTGCCCGCGCGCATCGCGCATCGGTTCTGTGGCGGTCTCGATTACGGTTTTGGTTCGGGCGAGCTGCGGCGCGGTTCATTTAGACTGAGTGACGAGGTGGGAAGGCAAAGCAAGGAAGACGTGGATGAAGTTTGAGTCGAGGAAACTCCTGCTGGGATTTGGGGTGTTGTGCCTGGCGGCGACGGCCGGCGCGCAGGTGCATAGCGCCTCCGGGCCCGCAATTTCGATCGCGCGGGATCCCCTGATTGACACCGCGTTCGAGCGCTTCTACAACATGGACTACGACCGGGCGACTCAGCTTTTCGAAAAGATTCTCGAAAAGCATTCGACCGACCCCTCCGCTGTGAACCATCTGTTAAGCGTGGTGCTCATGCACGAACTTTACCGGACGGGCGCCATGAACACCGGAGAATACGCCAATGACAGTTTCATCGGGCAGACCCACCATCCGGCTGATCCGAAGGTGAAGGAGCGCATCAGGCAGTTGGTTGCGCGCGCGGAGGACTTGGAGGAACAACAGCTCAAGGCGAATCCCAAGGACGTGGATGTCCTCTATGCCCGGGGAGTGACCCGCGCCCAGTTCTCCCTGTACACGGCACTAATCGAGCGGGCATGGTTCTCCGCTTTGCGCAATGCCGTGGGTGCGCGCCATGACCACGAACGTGTGCTTGAGCTCAATCCCGACTACCTGGACGCGAAACTGGTCGTGGGAACGCACAACTACGTGATGGGAAGTCTGCCCTGGAGCGTGAAAGTGGCGGTGGCGCTGGTGGGGCTGAGCGGCTCAAAGGAAAAGGGTCTTCAGTACTTGCGCGACGTAGCGGCCGGCAGCGGCGAAAACAGTGTGGATGCCAAAGTGGTGCTTAGCCTGTTCCTGCGGCGCGAGCACAACTACGACGAGGCACGCGGGCTGATGCACGAGCTGGCGGGTCGCTATCGCAGGAATTATCTGTTTTCACTGGAGGAAGCGAACCTGTTTCGCGCGTCGGGTCGTCCCCAGGATGCAGCAGCGGTTTATCGCCAAGTGTGGCGGAACGGCCGAGACGCGAAGTACGGAGACCTGCACTATGAAACTGCAGCGTCGGGTCTGGGCGATCTCCTGCGCGGCCAGAAGGACTATGCGGGAGCCGTGGCCGCGTATGAGCTGGTGAATGAGGCTCCCAACCCCGACCCCGATACGCTGCAAAAAGCCAACCTGGCCGCCGGCGAGATGTACGACCTGCTGCAGAAACGGGATCGCGCAATGAAGAAGTATGAGATGGTCCTGGCTATGAATAGCAACACGCCCCCCGCGGAACAGGCGCGGAAACACCTCAAGGAGGCGTACCGCGAGTGATGCCCGTGCGGGTTCGTCCAACGAGTCGTCAATGACAGGGAACTTTCGTTCTACAATTACGTATTGTCTAGTGGGGGCGAAGCCATGTATTGCAACTACTGCGGAAAAGTAATTCAGGACGATGCAGCCGTTTGTGCTTATTGCGGAGTTCGCGTGGGAGCGTCGGTGGCGCGGCACCGGCTGGTGCGGCCACGGCAGGGACGGAAAATCGCCGGTGTCTGTCTTGGTTTTGCCGAATACTTTGACATTGACGTGACGATTGTTCGGGTGATTTGGCTGATCACGGCGATCATGTCAGGCATCGGTGTGATTCCGTACATCATTGCCTGGATCGTGATGCCGGAGGAACCGCTGATGCTGACGGCGCCGGCGGGCGCACCGCGCGTGACAAATCCGTAGCGGGTGGCGAAACACGGTATCTGAGAGCAGAACTCAAACCCCAGCGGCTGAAGCCGAATGCATTTTCCCTAACTTATGGCACGACTGAAGCCGTGCCTGATACGAACACGATTCCGAACCGGGCAATCTCAACCAGGCGACATCTCGCCGGGCTCTGTGATTAAATCGGCTTCATGCAGCGCATCAAGAGCGGCGACGGCGAGATTGCCTACTGGGCGCTGGGCGACGGAGCTCCCGTAGTCCTTCTGCATCCCTTTCCCGCAAATCACGAATTCTGGCTGCCGGTGGCGCAGACACTGGCTACGCGCTATCGGGTGATCCTCCCCGACCTCCGGGGCCACGGAGAATCTGGCATTGGCGAAGGTCCTGCCACCATGGAGAAGCACGCCGCTGACATTGCTCGCGTGATGGACGACGCTGATGTCGGACGCGCTCCGCTGATCGGAGTTTCCATCGGCGGGTACGCTCTGTTTGAATTGTGGAGGAAGAATCGCGGCCGGATTGCGGCGCTGGGTCTGTGCAACACGAAAGCGCCTGCGGACAATGCCGAAGCCCGTGCAGGACGGCTGCAAGCGGCGAATGATGTTTTGGAACGCGGGACTGAGCCGTTTTTTGAATCCATGATTCCGCGACTCCTGGGTAAGACTACTCGAGAAACCAGGCCCGACCTGGTGGATGGCGCGCTTCGTATGATGCGGCAGATGTCGCCTGCCGATGTAGCACAAGTGCAGCGCGGCATGGCGGAACGCCCGGATTCGGTCGAGACATTGAAGACAATCAATGTACCCACGCTTCTGGTCACTGGAGACGAAGATATCCTGACCGGGGTAAACGAAGCGGAACTGATGCGCCAACACATCTCAGGCAGCCAGTTAAAAGTGATTCCGAAAGCCGGCCACTACTCGCCCTGGGAGCGGTCGGATAGCGCGTCGATCCTGCTGCGGCAGTTTCTCGATGGACTATAGGGATTCTTAACCACAGGGGACACGGGGATCACAGGGTAGGTCTACCTTGGCAAGTTCAAATCCGAAACAGACTAAAATCTTTACTACAGAGTTTAAAATCGGGTCCTATGAAGAGATTCGCCGCCGCGGTTGCGTTCCTGGTGTTCTCAGTCTCTGCCTATTCGCAGACCTCTGTCGCCAATCGGCCTCGCATTTTCGGGATCGAACACGTTGCGTTCTACACTACGTCGCCGGACGGAGTGAAGAAACTGTATGGCGGCGTGCTCGGCTTTGAATCCGCTGCGCCGGTTGAGTCTGGCGGCCTGGTGCGCTACATGATCGGGAGACAATGGGTCGGTTACAGTGCTGCGCCCGATCCAAAAGCGACGGATCGCATGGATCACGTTGCTTTCACCACCGACAACATCGTGGCGCTGCGCAAATATCTGACGGCCAATGGCATAAAAGCTTCAGGGATCCAGGGACGCTCCGACCACAGTCTGAATTTCGTCGTCGCCGATCCTGAGGGACATCGCATCGAGTTTGTCGAGCGCGGTAAGCCTGAGCCGGAGACGCCCGCCGCCACCGCGGTTTCGCGGCACATGATTCACGCCGGATTTCTGGTTCACAACCGCGAGGCGGAAGACCACTTCTACAAAGATATTCTCGGCTTCCACCTTTACTGGCGCGGGGGACAGAAGCCCGATACGACCGACTGGGCCGCGATGCAGGTTCCCGATGGCACCGACTGGCTCGAATACATGCTGAACCAGCCGGAGCATCCTGATCTTCAACTGACGGGAGTGATGAATCACATCTCCGTGGGAGTCGCGGACATGAAAAAAGCGCAGGCGACCCTTGAGTCTCATGGCTGGAAGTCTCACGGCGATGAAGCCGCGCAGATCGGGAAGGACGGAAAGTGGCAACTCAACGTCTTCGATCCTGAATCTTTCGCGGGTAGAGCTGATGGAGTTCAAACCGGTGCAGAAACCGTGCTGCTCGGACTTCCAGGGGCCGCATCCATCGGAGTGACGCGGCTGGTCACACATTGAGGAAGATCCGTCTCAGCCGCTGAGCGCTCGCCACGGCCTTTTGCTACAATCCTTCCGCCATGATTGATACCGTTCTGGTTGAGAAATCTGTGGTCACCGCGAAGGACGACGGGCCGGCCGTGGACATATGCGGGGCAGCTAGTCGCGTGTTCCTGCTGAGTCTGGACATCACCAAGATCATCGAGCAGGAGTCCCTCGACGTAAGCATTTACGGATCGGCCGATGGCACGGCATGGGGGCCGAAGCCCATCGTGGCATTTCCGCAGAAGTTCTATTGTGCGCAGTCTCCGTTATTGCTGGACCTCACGCAGCATCCAGAGGTGATGTTCGTGCGCGCTCATTGGGAAGTGGCGCGCTGGGGCCGCGGCGCGGAAACGCCCATGTTCGAGTTCAGCCTGAGGTTGAAAGAAGTTCCGCCGGAGATTCTAAGAGCGGCCACGGCCGAAGCCAAGGCGATGGCGTAAGAATCCCCCCGTTGACTCCAGCTCAGGCGGCATCAGGCTGAGGAAGCTTCCGTCTTTCCAAAGACACCGGAGATTCAGAAATGTCGGCTCTCGTCTTTGGCAGGCAGTTCGGATAACTTCGTTGCAGGAATTCAACCAGTTTTTCCCGCACAAAACAGCGCAGATCCCACGCCGTCGATCCGTTAGCCGCACTCATCAGGGCTCGCAGCTCCAGCGCGCGGTCCGTGGAGTTGGTCACTTGCACCGCCCATACTTTGCCATCCCACAGCTTGGAAGCCAGCAGAATGCGGTGTAGTTCCTGGCGAATTTCTTCCACGGGAACGGAATAGTCGGTGTACAGGAATACGGTGCCTAGCAGATCGGCGCTCTTGCGTGTCCAATTCTGAAAAGGTTTCTCGATGAAGTAGGAGATAGGGAGAACCAGCCGGCGCAGGTCCCAGATGCGCACGACAACGAAGGTTGTAGTAATTTCCTCAATCCATCCCCATTCACCCTCCACAATCACGACGTCTTCAATTTGAATGGGCTGAGTCAGGGCGATCTGCACGCCGGCCAGCAAGTTCGTGAGCATCGTCCTCGCGGCCAGGCCTGCTACCACCGCGGCTAATCCCGCGGAAGTAAAAAGACTTTCCCCCAAATGGCGAATAGAAGGGAAAGTCATCAACATGACAGCGATCGCAAGCACGGTGATCATGACAGTTGCGATCCGGCGGAGTACCTGAACTTGCGTGTACACTCGTCGTGCCACCAGGTTGTCTGCCATTTCAATCGAATAACGGTCGGAAAGCACCGATTGCAGAACATCAATCATTGCGATGATCAGCCACGATGTCGCAGCGATCAGAGCAAGGCCGATGCCGTGACGTAACACGCCGCGCACGGCGTCACTCAAAGGCAAGAAAGGGACTGCGGCCATTTCGACGAGCAGCAGCAGGATCCAGCGTACAGGGGTCTCGCAGTGCAGAACGGAATGCGCCAGCACACCTCGCTTACGGAGCGTGAGCCGCCGGGCCACACGAAACAGGACGAAGTGTACGAGCGACGCTATAAGAAGCGCCGCTCCGATACCGGCCAGCGACCAGGACATCGCTCGCCATTCGGGCCACTGAAAATGCATCGATTGAAACTCCCTGGGCTATACGGTTGTTGCGGACAAAACGACACCCGACTCGCTGCGAACACTTTGCGCAATACACTTCTACAACACAAGAGATGCCATTTCGGGGCGGTAGGTTCATCCCTATTGCAGGCTGGACCACTCATTAAGGACCCGCCGCGCCTGTCAACACAGAATTGACAAATCCGTGTCATTTGCCCGCGTTTCCCTCAGCATCTATTAGCTGCCATGAAAACACTTTGGAGTATCACCCTCTGCTTCTATTTGTTTTCGGCGGGCCGGGTAATCCCTGTCACTCTGCGCCCTGCCCCTCAGAGTGAGACATCCGCCAAAGATTCTGTGCGCGTGGCCATGAAGAATGTTGTGTACCACTTCACCGACAACATTGCAGTTCATATTGTCTCCGTGCAAGGCGTCCTGGCTCCTACTCGGCCTCCGCAGATCGTTGTTTTCGATGACAAGACTTCCTTCCTTCTGAACCTGGACCACGCTGAGATCGCCATGAGCTGCGATTCGCTGGCGCACGCGCTCAACGATCGCGTGTTTGCGGCGGCCGATGCTCCCATCAAACATGTGAGCATCCAGAGCCAGGGAAACTCCCTGATTGTCAAAGGGAAGCTCCATCAAAAAGGGAATGTTGCTTTCGAGACCGTCGGGACGCTCTCTCCCACAGTGGATGGCCGAGTCCGGCTGCACGCAGAGAAGGTGAAGGCTGCACATCTGCCGGTCAAAGGCCTTATGGACTTGCTCGGCATCGACATCGCAGACTTGATCAACGCCAAGAAAGTTCAGGGGGTCGCCCTCGAAAAGGATGACTTGCTTCTCGATCCCGCCGAGATCCTGCCGCCACCGCGCATTCGGGGCAAGGTGACCGCAGTGCGCATTCAGGGCAATGAGATTGTCCAGATCTTCGGAACGCTGCAGCCCGCAAACTTCGCGAGTGCCATCTCAGGAAATTACATGGCGTATCGCGATAATGAACTGCGCTTTGGAAAGCTCACGATGCACGACACGGATATGATTCTGCTCGACATGGACCCCCAAGATCCGTTCGACTTTTACCTCGATCACTACAAGGACCAGCTCGTCGCAGGCTATAGCAAGACCACGACAACCTTCGGCCTGCGAGTCTATATGCGGGACTACAACAAACTGAACAAAGAGTCCGCCGCAGGTAAAACCAGGAAGTAAGCGTCTGCGCATTTTAGGGGCTCGTGACGCAGCCATGAAGTTTTCTCCGGCCCGCATGAAATGCCACGCAGCTAACCCTCCCGGGTGTGCCGAAATATCGGCAGAGTGCGGTGCCTATGTTTTGGCCGCAGCCTTAACTGCGTCCCCATCAATGAGTCTTTATTTGTGCAATAGCTGATAGCTATAGAAAGTGTGGGAGTACGAACACCCTCGTCAATTGGAAGAAGTGTTCCGTACGGAACACTTGTGGGAAGATACATTGACCAAATCATCGGACGGGAACATTGATTCATGCCAAAATTGGCTGCGCAGTCAGTTGTTAAGAGCGGGCCGCCGGATTCTGCCAGCTCCAATTCAAGAACGGACTTCCGAGAATGATAAGAACACTCAGACTTTTTGCGGCAACGCTGCTGGCTGCTGTCATTGCGAGCAGCTCGATCTCTGCCGCGTTGGCCCAAACGAATTATCAGCCCGCGCCGGAGAATCTAAAAGCTCGCCAGGAATTCCAAGACGCAAAGTTTGGAATGTTCATCCACTGGGGCGTGTACAGCGTGCTGGGGGACGGGGAATGGATCTTCCACGACCGAAAGCTCACAGTTCACGAATATGAGCGTCTGCCAAAATTCTTCGATCCAGAAAAATTCGACGCCAAAGCCTGGGTTGCGTTGGCCAAGGCCGCGGGCATGAAATACATCACCATTACGTCACGACACCACGACGGGTTCGCGATGTTTGATTCCAAGGTCTCCGACTGGAACATCGTTCAGCGAACTCCGTATGGAAAAGATCCACTGAAAATGCTGGCGGATGAAGCGCATCGCCAGGGTATCAAGCTGTTCTTTTACTATTCCCAATTGGACTGGCATAACCCCGACTACTACCCGCGCGGCAAAACGGCCACCGAGTGGGACAATGGCCGTCCGGATCATGGAGATTGGAACTCCTACCTGGACGACTATATGGATGGGCAGTTGCGGGAATTGCTCACAAATTACGGGCCCATCGGCGGCATCTGGTTCGATGGCCTGTGGGACAAGCCGGACGCCGACTGGCACCTGACCAAGACGTATGCGCTCATCCATCAACTCCAGCCTGCAGCGGTAATCATCCCAAACCATCATCAGACACCACGACCAGGAGAAGATGTGCAGACATTCGAAAGAGATCTCCCTGGCCAAAACACAGCTGGCTTCAATACAAAGTATGTCAGCAACCAACTGCCGCTCGAGAGTAGCAATACTCTCAATGACTCCTGGGGATTCAATTTGGGGGACAGCAAATACAAGAGCCCCGAGGAAGTCGAGCAACTGTTGGTGCGCGCCGCAGGCAACAATTCAAATCTGCTGTTGAATATTGGTCCAATGCCCAACGGCGAAATTCAGGAAGAATTCGTCACACGGCTTCACGCCGTCGGTGAGTGGCTATCACGCTTTGGTGACGCAATCTACGGGACTCGCGGCGGGCCCGTTCCCCCCGCCGACTGGGGCGTGACGACTCAGAAGGGCGACAAGGTGTACGTGCATGTTCTCAGCTGGAATGCCCCGTTGCTTGCCCTGCCTCCAATTCCGAGGACCATACATACTGCTCAGCTTATGTCGAATGGATCTCCGGTTGAATTTACTCAGAGCAGCGACGGCGTCGTGCTGAAGGTTGCGCCGCCAGCCAAGGGCGAAGTTGACCGCGTCATTGTGCTGACTCTGGCTGGAGAGAAATGATTCGGCAGCGCCTCGCGGACGAGTCTGTCTTCGCCGCTAGCTCGCCCACTGCTACAGTGCGTACGAACGGGGAGGAACCTTAAACTTCGTATGTCCTTCATTCGTGGAAGGCTTTTCCAAACTTGTGGCTGCGGTACGACAGAGCGGACCTCAAGCGCTCGTGTCCGAAAGGATGACTACAGAATGGATCGACGCGATTTCATTAAGACTACCGGCACATTGATTGCTGGCGCCAGCTTCACGCCACATATCCTTGCTGACGCTGCACAGGATTCCAGCCACCAGGGAAGGCTGCTCCTTCCGATGAATAGGAACTGGCGGTACAGTCGGAAGCTTGCGGAAGCGCGGCACGAAAAGGGTTTCGATGATTCTGACTTTGAACGCGTAGTTGTCCCGCACACCAATGTTCGCCTACCGTGGCATGGATTTGACGAGAAGAAATACGAGTTCGTTTCGATTTATCGGCGCCCTTTCAGGGTGCCAAAGGAAGCGCGTGGGCAGCGCGTGTTCGTTGACTTTGAAGGAGTCATGACTGCCTCTACGGTTTGGCTCAACGGCGTACGTTTGGGTGAATACAAAGGTGGGTACACACCTTTTTCGTTCGAACTCACTCCTCACCTCGACTTTGATGGCGAGAACGTTCTTGCGGTCGATGTCGATTCCAGCGAGCGTGCCGACATCCCGCCCTTCGGTTACGAAATCGACTATCTCACTTTTGGAGGTATTTATCGCGAAGTAGCGCTTCGAATTGTTGCTGCCACTTTTATTGAGAACATATTTGCCAGGCCCAAGGATGTGCTCACTGCGAAGCCTTCTGTTGACGTGGATTGTTTCCTGCAACATTTGGAAGCCTCGCGCGATCCGCTCACCATTGAAGTCGAACTGCTTGACGGTGATCGGACGATGGCCAAAGCTTCCCAGCGCGTTCCACCCTCCGCAGCTTCTGCCGAGCCCAGTGCGCACACGGTGCGTCTGGAGAATCTAGCTGGCGTTAAATTGTGGGACTTTGAGCAACGGAATCTGTACACGATTCGTGTCCGCCTGCTGCGCGGCGGTCAAACGACAGATGAAGATTCCCGCCGACTCGGTTTCCGGGAGGCGCAATTCACCGATCACGGCTTTGAGTTGAACGGCAAAGTTATTAAGCTACGCGGACTCGATCGCCATCAGACCTTTCCTTTTGTGGGTCAGGCCATGCCCGGCCGCGTGCAACGGCGCGATGCTCAAATACTCCGCAACAAGCTGCACTGCAATATCGTTCGCACATCGCACTATCCGCAGTCGCGCCACTTTCTCGACGCCTGTGATGAAGTGGGACTCCTCGTTCTGGAAGAGATTCCTGGATGGCAGCACATTGGCGACGAAGCCTGGAAGCAGCTTTCGATTGATAATGTCCGGCGCATGATCCGTCGCGACTGGAACCATCCCTCGATTATTCTTTGGGGAGTGCGCATTAATGAATCCGAGGACGATCGCGATTTCTACACCCGCACCAACGCCCTGGCTCACCAGCTTGACCCCACCCGTCAGACCGGTGGCATTCGCGACCGTCAGGAGTCGGAGTTCCTCGAAGACGTCTTCACCATGAACGACTTCGGCTTTCCGCTGAAGCCGCCGAATCATCCACGCTATTTGAATACGGAATTCGTCGGGCACACGTATCCGGCGAAGACGATCGATAACGTAGAGCGGCTGACGGAACACACCTTGCGTCATGCTCGAATTCATGACCAGCTTGCGTCCGATCCGCGATACGCCGGTGGAATCGGCTGGTGTGCATTTGACTACAACACTCATGGCAATTTCGGCTCCGGGGACCGCATTTGCTATCACGGGGTCACCGATATTTTCCGCGAGCCGAAACCTGCCGCCGGGTTCTACAAGTCTCAGTGCGACCCCGCGGAAGAGATCGTGCTCGAACCAGCATTCCACTGGGCGCGCGGCGACGCATCGGTTGGATTCTCCAAAGCTGTTGTCTGTTCCAACTGCGACCACCTCAAGATCTACATCGCGGAGCAATTGGTCGCAGAAGTCGATCCGGACCGGAAACAGTTCCCACACCTTCGGTATGCGCCATTTGTTGTAGAACTCGGCGATCTTTTCCATGAATGGGGAGACCTGCGCCTCGAAGGTTACATCCAGGGTAAGCAGGTGATCGTTAAGAAGCTTTCCGGAAACGGCGTCGACACCAAGTTTGAGCTTCTGCCCGACGATAATCGTCTGATTGCCGATGGCGCCGATAGTACGCGAGTAGTGATGCGCGTCACCGACGAATTCGGCGCGATCCGCCCATTTGCCAACGATTCCGTCTGGATTCGCGCGAAAGAGCAGCCCGGAACGGTGCGGCTGACGGCGGTCCATCCACAATTGGGGCCTCAGCAACTGAAGGTCGAGATCGGCCAGGCTCCGCCAGAGACGGTGTAGGTGACAGAAAATTCCCTTGAAACGAGAGCGCGGCCTCTTGCACTATCTAATCGTGGGTTCCTTGGTGTGACGATGATTTCCATCCGTATTTTCGGAAAGCTATCGGTGCAACAGGGCGGCAGGACACTCGAAGGCCTGCATGCGGGCAAACCTCTGGAACTGTTCTGCTATCTATTGTTGCATCGCGACCGGTTTCACTCGCGAGAGGCCTTAGCGAGTTTGCTGTGGGGAAACTTCACCACCGCCCAATCAAAGAAATACTTGCGTCAGGTTCTGTGGCAGCTCCAAACTATTTTTTACAATGGCGCGGGCCCGAGCGATGTGCTGCTCGTGACACGTGATTCGGTTCGGTTCAATTCCGAGAGCGGGGCATGGCTCGATGTTGCAGTGTTCGAGAAGGCCTACGAGGAAATGCAGGGTGTCCCCAGCACCAACCTGAATGCGGCCCAGGCGCAAATTCTGACGGAGGCCGCGGACCTTTATCAGGGGGACCTTCTGGAAGGTTGGTATCAGGATTGGTGCCTGTTTGAACGGGGGAGGCTGCAGAATATTTATCTCGCCATTCTCGATAAGCTCATGTGTTATTGCGAAAAGCGTGGAGAGTACGAGGCCGGCCTTGAGTTCGGGGAGAGAAGTTTGCGGTTTGACCGGGCACACGAACGCACGCACCAGGAAATGATGCGGTTGCACTACCTGGGTGGCAATCGTGCGGGAGCGCTGCGGCAGTATATGCGCTGCGAAGCTGCATTATGGGAAGAGCTCGAGGTGAAGCCTGCCGCACGAACGCTGCAGTTGCTCGGAGAAATTCGAGCGGACCGTGAGGAGGTGGCCAAGTTGCTGCCCCAGCAGGAAATCGATCTGGCTTTCCAGGAATCCATCACAATCGAGGGGACTCTGTCGAAGATTATGGCCCGCCTCCTGCAGTTGCGGTCTTCGCTAGCGGAAATGCAGGCAGAGATTCAAAAAGAGGTTCAGGCGTTTGAGAAACTTCTGCCCTTGTGCACCAAATCCCCGTCGGTTCTTGAAACTCCAAGTTGCCGCAAGGCGAGCTAAAAGTTGCCTGCAGGGTAGCGATCGCCGCTCCAACTTCTCCTTAGACATCTCAGACATGAGAACGTGTATATCTAGTCGGATTTCTTAAGCCACCGATCTTCCATGAAGAGGCGTTAGACGAGAATCAAGATGCCCACCAGACGGCGCGCAGACGCACGCCTGTTTCTTTGTGTCAGAGGTGTCTTGGTCTGAACACGTGGCCGATCACGCCTTCCTGACATTTCGGGCTCCGGGCCGCCGCTTGTTTGGGTGACTGAATTCGAGTGAAGACGGCAATGTCGAGTCCCGCATTGCTGAAGGATCACAATTATGCATGAAGTCCTGAGTCCGGCCGACTGCCCCACGGCACAGATTTTGCCTGTGCTTCGGGAGTTGGACCAACTGCTCGAACGGGCCATCAAGACACAGTGTTCGGAAAACGACGGCAACACCGCAGTCGATCCCTTACGTGGTCTCGAGATCAGTTGGTCGGACGCCGAGCGCGCGCTGCGGCGCGATCCCGGAGCGCCAGCTTTCTCATCGAATCAATCTTCGCTTCCGGCGCCGGTGGAAGGATCGACTCTGGATGAACTCGGAAGGATTTTTTCGCTTTCACCTTTTGACCTGGCTGTAGTCGCAATCGCTCTAGCGCCGGAGATTGACTTGCGTTACGAGCGTCTCTACGCCTTTCTACAAGACGATGTCACCCGCAAGCATCCCAGTGTGGACATGGTTTTGAATCTCCTTTGCTCTTCCGCCGCGGAGAAGATAGACCGGCGCGATCACTTTGCGCGCGGTGCACCCTTGCTGTGGCATGGGGTTATCCATCTGGCCGCCGATCCGGTGGGCCCGCATGCGCCGTTGCTTGCCCACTTTGTAAAACTCGACGAACGAATAACCCAATTCATCTTGGGAAAGCAGAGCATGGATCCTCGATTGCTTGGCTTCTGCAGCCTCTTGAGCGGAGTGACCTCTCTCGAAGAATTGTCTCTGAGCTCCAACATCAAGGCAGCGCTTCCCAACCTGATGGCGAATTTGGAAGAAGAAGACGCACGGTTGATTGTCTGCTTCCGCGGTGGCAGCCGGTCACAGATGCGTCAGGTGGCGGCGCTGCTGGCCGCCGGCGCTGGGCGCGAGTTGCTGGCCGCGGATTTGTCACGTTGCACCACCACCGAAACCAGTGTCCGCGAAAAGATCATGCTGGTACTGCGCGAGGCAAAACTTCTGCGCGCCCTTGCGTATCTGGAGAGCTTTGAGGCTGTTGACCAGAGCCTGCTCGCTCTGGCACTTGCAGAAGCGGAGGAAAGCGTAGTTCTGAGTTCGGTGAGAAAAGAGAGCTTCTTCGTGGCGGATGACAGAACGGTTATCGCATTGGATTTTCAACCGCTCGATGCGTCGCAAAGGCGGGATTGGTGGGAACGCGCTCTCGACCGACGCGAGGTTTGCCTGGACGGAAACACGTTGGATATTCTCGCCACGCGCTACCGTCTTACGGCCGAGCAGATCGAGCGCGCCGCCGGCGAGGGCTGCGCCCAGGCACGCGTGCGCGCGAAGGCGGGATCTTCAAGGAACGGGAGTGGGCCGACACCGGCCGACTTGTTTGCGGCGGCTCGCGCACAGTGCGAGCCAGCGTTGGCAACAGTTGCCCGCAGACTACAGCCCAAACAAACCTGGAGCGATTTAGTGCTTCCGATTGGCACAATCACGCAATTGCGGGAGTTTTGCGTGCGTGTAGCCAAGTCCGAGCAGGTTCTCGGAGCATGGGGCTTTGACCGGAAGCTTTCTCATGGCAAGGGTGCCACAGCACTTTTCGCCGGTCCATCCGGAACCGGAAAGACTTTGGCTGCGGAGATCATGGCCAATGAACTCCATCTCGATCTTTATAAGATTGACCTTGCGAGCGTAATCTGCAAGTACATTGGGGAGACTGAAAAAAATCTGGACCGAATTTTCACCGCAGCAGAGGGCAGCAATGCGATTTTGTTTTTTGACGAAGCAGACGCGCTCTTCGGCAAGCGTTCCGAGATTCGGGACTCGCACGACCGTTACGCGAACATTGAGACCAGCTATCTGCTGCAGAAGATGGAGAGCTACCAGGGCGCCACAATTCTGGCGACCAACCTCAGCCAGAATATGGATGACGCTTTTCTTCGCCGGCTGGCATTTTCTATTCGCTTTCCTTTTCCCGATGAAGCCGCCCGCTTACGCATTTGGAATGCGATGTGGCCGGCGGAGACGCCGCTCGCGGATGACCTTAACTTCCAATATCTGGCCGCCGGATTCAAACTGAGTGGCGGCAACATCAAAAATGTCGCGCTGGCGGCGGCTTTCCTGGCGGCGGATGAGGCGGGCCGGTGACCATGACCCACCTGCTGCGGGCGATTGAACGTGAATACCAGAAAATGGGCAAGGCGGTCAGCGCAGAAACGCTGGTGGCGGAATTCCGGGAGAGTCGAAACAGCAGTCCAGTCTCATGATCAACTTTCTCAACGAAACTCTGCGACAACTGTTCGTCAGCCGGATCAAGGATATTGCGGACAGTTCGCAGGTGAGCTTTGAGCTGCCGGACGAAGAGTTTCGCAGCCAGGTGAAGACGCTAGGGCAGAACGTGCTTAACCTTTCTCTGGTGGATTTGCGGGAAAACCGGACCTTGGGAAGGAAGGCCCCAAAGTCGTGGGGGCCTGCGGCAGAGGAAAGACCGGATCAGCGCCGGGTTGACTGTCATTATTTAATCAGCGCCTGGAGCCCGGCGGCGAGGAGCGTCGAGCCCTGCATGGACGAGCATGCATTGTTGTACAAGGCACTGGCGGCCTTGATGGAAGCCGAACCGCTTGTGGCCCGCAGGATATACGGCTCCAAACCCCTGCCAGCGAATTTTCCGCAGATGCTGCGCTCTGCTGAGCTGCCTATCGTGGTGTTGCCGGTAGAGAGATTTCCCAAGACTGCAGAATTCTGGACGGCGGCTCGAGGCGTGCGTTGGAAGCCAACGATCCATCTGGTCGTGACTCTACCGGTGTTATCAGACCAAGCGGCGAACGCTAGTATTGCCGCCTCTACGAACGGCCAAATCTCTTCCCCTGAAAAAAAAGTTTAGCTAAGACGCCTACCGAGACGCCCCTTAGACGCGGATAAGGTGAGCCCTTGCTGTAATGCCCAAGACAAGTATTGTGAAGCGCCGAACCACGTGAATGCGGACGGCGTTCTTTCATTGAAGAAGGTTCAGGCCAAGAAAAGATGGCGACAGCAACACCAACTCTTGACGTGGTAGCCAACGCAATGCTGAGCGCGCTTGATACGTTTCTGCCTGCGGGAGCTGGTGGCCTGCCGGCGCCGAGCGTCATCATGGTCAACCTCCGCGAACGGTCGGCAGGTATTGGGCACCACCTTGGAACAGCCTCCGTGGCCGACTTCGGCATTGTCGCTCTGAAAGGACTTCGCCTGGAAGGAGTTGCGCGGTTTCAGCTCTGGGCGGCCTCGCCGGCAGACATCGATGCTGCCATCGCGAGTTTAAATATGCGCATCCTCGCCGGGCGCGACAGTCTCCGGAGCCAGGGATTCCTCAAGATCGATATGAAAGATGCGAAACCTGGGCAGAATATTCCCGACGTGGGTTGGCGGAGATCGGCTGACTACCGGGTTCTATACGAGTTTCCGTACCAGGGCACGGACGATTCCGAGAGCCTGCTGGCACGGATTCCGATCGGCATTAACAGCATATTCAACGAGTTCACTCTGGTCACGGATCGAATGGCTCGCTGGGATGATTTGTCAGCACCGAAGTTGGCCACTCGGGGCCCCGTTGGTATCACTACTCTTTCAGCTCTGAGTTTTATTCCCGGCGCTTCGCCCACCGGGAGTGTCACGTTGACTCGGACGTTCGATGGAGCGACGGGACCACCAACAGCCGCGGCGAGTATGGCCGATTTTCTGAACAAGGTCGGCGGGGACGCTCCAGCGGAGAACCACGCGTCGGTGACGTTTGCCTCCTTGGCGGCATTTTTGGGCGCGTTAGGCCCGGCAGGCGCACCGGTCACGCTGGGCGACTGGGACGGGAACGGCATCCCCGACCAATATCAGCCGCTGACTCTCTATATACAAGCGCCGATCCGGCTAGCCGGCGTGGGAGACCGGTTCGAAATCGCATATTCAGACCCCGCGTTTGACCACACGGCCGTGCTCTACCTGCGTCTTGCGCACGCGGTCGCCGGTTGAAAGAAGCGGATAACAAGTTTCGTTAGCAGCGCTAACTGCAATTGAGGAAGGAGAGCACGCGATGGGCAACATGATACTCCCGGGTACCTACATTGAAGTTCGAGCAGAAGGGCTGATATCACCCGGCCAGGTTACGGTCGGCAATCTGGGTGTAATTGGCACTGCCGCCAAGGGGCCGGTGGGTGTTCCGGTCATTCTCGGCAGCTTCACGGACGCCACCCACACCTTTTACACCTACGATGCCTGGGTCGATGGCAAGAGTAACGAGCTCACGCTGGTGCGGGCGCTGGAACAGGCTTTCAATCACGGTGCAACCACGGTGTACGCAGTGCGCGTGGCGGGAGCCAGCAAAGCAGCGGCCGGCTACAAGGTGAAGTCAACCAGCGGAGACTGCGTGCAGCTGAACGCGAAGACCGAGGGCACATGGGGCAATGATCTTGCCATCAACATTGCCGCGGCCGACGATAACGCGTTCATCTCCAGCGAAGGACACCTGGGTAACGAACCGGCGCCGATGACGCTTCGCCACTTGCCCGTCATCAAGAGCGCGCGCAACCGGGTTGTGCTGCACGTGGACGCCACCAACGTAACCAAGTCGTTGCAGCTCCTCTATGGCGGGGGTTTGCCGGACGACGATGCTGCCGCCCCCCTCGCAGGCCAAGTGAAGATCAACCGGACCACCGGGGCCCTGGCTTTCGGCGATGCCGTGTTGGCTGCCGACAAAGTGACAGCCAGCTATCTGGTGGACAAGGCGAAGGCGGTCAAAGTCACCTTGCAACTGGATCAGGCCAGGGAGACTTACACCGTGGTTGACGGGCAGAGCCTGGTGAGTGAAGTCAACAGTCCTGACAGTGGGTCTGCCTGGGTTAGCGGTGCGGCGCTCGCCAACGCAGCCGAGTTGCCGAGTTTGAGCAACCCGGTTGGTTCCCAGGCCAACTTCAAGGGCGGCGACAACGGTGCGATCACGACCGCCGCCGATTACGAAGTTGCGTTGGGCGCCTTGTTAAACGAAGAGGCTCACATCATTGTGGCAGCCGGTCAGGACGACGTGAGCTTTGGCGCCAAGCTGGACCAGCACTGTCAACTGGCCTCCACGGATGCGATCCAACATGAACGGATCAGCGTGGTAGGCAGCCGGATGTCGGCAACAGTTGACGATTTGCGTGGACATAACCTGGACAGCGACCGTGTCATCTTTGTCGCACCGGGAATTCAAAGCACCGACGCCGCATCGGGGGCGGAGGTCACGCTGCCCGGAGCCTACACGGCGGCGGCGGTGGCTGGCCTTCTGGGTAGCTTTCCGGCTCACATCAGCCTCACGAATAAACCGTTGTCGGTGGACGGACTACAGCAGATCTATACCCGCCCAGAACTCGAAGAGCTGGTGAATGCGCGCGTACTGGCAGTGGAGCGCCGGTTTGGCTTCAAGCTGGTGAAGGGCATTACCACCACTACGGACTCGGCCTTCGCTCAAATCACTACGCGCCGCATTGTGGATTACGCCAAGTTCGGCGTTCGTTCGGCGGCCGACCCCTTTATCGGGTTGTTGAACAATGATCGGGTACGAACCGGTCTGCGGGCCAGTATCAACAGCTTCCTGGCGCAGATGGTCGACGACGAAATGTTGATCACCTACGAACTCAGCGTCAGCGCGACGCGTGACGAACAGAAACAGGGAATCGCACGCGTAATCATGACACTGCAACCGGTTTTCAGTATCGATTTTATTAAAGTCACGATGTTCCTGCAGTAAGGAGAGCTTATGGCAACGACACCAACGCCCATGACAAACGTCTACACGGGAGCCACCGGCTTTTTGGTCCTCCAGCCCGACAATACAAACGCACCGGAAGGCGCCGACGCCAACACTGTGCTCACCCAGGCCAACTACGGCTTGGGAAACAACGCGCAGGTCGGACGAGTGACCGGTGTGGAGATCCACGTCAATACGGATCTGCAGGGCTATTACGAAGTTGGAAGGCGGCATCCGGTTTCACTTCACCCGGAGAACATCCACATCAGCGGCAAGATCAACCGTGCCTACATCAACGGTGCGTTGCTGTTTTTGCTGCTGGGACGCGGCGCCAATCCCACTTTCATAAAAGAGGATCCGTCGAAGGGAAGCTATCCGCAGCCGGCGCTGAAGATGCTGGTCAATTTGGCGGATCCGGCAGTGCCGAACTCCGCCGCGACATTGACCTTGCACGGCGTCAAGTTCGAAAACTGGGCGTTCTCCTTGCCGGAAGACGACTTCGTCATGGAGAACGTTACCTTCAAAGCCCTCTTCCTTGAAGTGGACGACGCGCTTGCTACTGGCGCCGGTCAGAAGGCTGACACGGGCAAACCGAATACACCGTTCCAGGCGTCATGAGAAGAGCTGACGCGATTGAGGTTCTGGTATGGCTTTAACGGCTGAACAACTCCTGGCGGGAGGCAGCGTCACTCACGAGGTGGCAGTGCCTCCCGGCCTGCTCGGTGCGGAGGGCATCGACAATTCCAAGGTAGTGCTGCGGCCGTTGACCGTGCGCGACCTACAGCGAATTGCGACCGCCGCTCGAGACGACGAGAGCCTGAGCGCGGCCCTGATGATTCAGCAGGCGCTGGTCGAACCCGCGCTCAAGTTCGAACAAGTGTCGCAGCTGGCGGCGGGAGTAGCGCGGTTTCTGCTGGACCAGATCAACGGCGTCAGCGGCATCAGTACCTCGGGGAGCGCGCTTCAGGAAGTGGTTCAAGCGCCGCTGGCCAAGGCCTGTTTCGTTCTGGCGAAGGAATTCGGCTGGACAGCGGAAGAGGTTAGCGCGATGACCATCGGCCAGATTTTGCTTTACCTCGAGATGTCTCACACCACGGGCGGTGCGAAATGACCAGAGCCACCGACCTTTTCCGAGGATGTTCCGCCTCATGCTCGTTGTCGGGCGGGGGCGGTCCCGCCCGCTTTTCCTCAGAACTGGCGCAAAGCGCACGCGGTCATCAACCACTATCTTTCGCAAGCTCGTGGGTTCAAGGATTTGTTCAGGCTGTCCCGGCTCTGGGCGGAGGTCCGGTGTACGGCGAGCTGCTCGGGTCATTGGCGGACGCGCTTCTGCATCCGCAAAACAGTCAGCCGGCCCGTAGCAGACTGCAAAGATCACCAGCCCGGGCAGCGCCTGCGTTGTCTCGCAGCCAATCTCCTGCGGGCGCCCGTTATCCGAAGAGCGGGCTCCATAGTTCAACAGCAGAGAGCACCGCGTCCGCGTCGATTCGCGCAGCCTCAAGCCAGGCAAAGGCCGCCGGGGGCTCATCGGCAAGGGTGGCCAACCTGCATGGCTCTGCGAACGGCGGCAGTACGCAGCCGACGCGCAGTTCGGCCGCCAAAGCGGGATCGCCGGGAGTCTCCACTTCCACAGCAGTCGCGATGACTTACCGTCAGTCTGGCTCCACTGGGCTGGCCCCGATTTCCCGGGCGATGCCTTTGGCCGTTTCGCTGCCAAGGGCTGATGGGCCCGGTCGGGCGGCGTCAGTATCCCTATCACCGCGTGCGATTCGTGGCTGGCGGGAGCGTTTGGCCGAGCGAGTTGCAGCAAGATTGATCTTGTGCGGCATGGGTGAAAACAACGAGCCCAACGTTGTCGCCTTGCCGGAGCTGTGGTCTCAGCTGGTGGACGGCCCTGCGGCGTCCCATGAATTTCTAATGCAAGCTGCGACTGCGCATGTGCTTTCTGCGACTTCTGATATCTTCTCGGCCTCCCCGGGTGGATGTCCATCAACACCAACGGTCTTGATTCCACCGCGTGCGCCGGTGGCAACAATTGCGGCCCCTGCAGGCACTTGTCTGAACGCTACCGCTGATACGCCAGCGCTTTTCCCGATCCCGATCGCAGCTGTGGAACAGTCTACGGTCGCGACTCTGCGCGAGGTCGGCGAGGAGTTGCTGTCCAATGTGCCCGGCCAGGCCTGTATGCCTCTGCTGCTTCCCTCGGCCCATGCCGCAACCCAGGCGCCATGCGGACCGCCTCCCGCAAGCCTGACCAGAACAGCGATGGCCCCCATGTACCAGCAGGACTTCGACTCCGGGGACGAACTGGCATGGCTCTCACTAAAGATGAAGCGTGTCCTGGACGAGGAAGCCAGAAGACACGGAATTAAAGTTTGAGGCACGGACGCGAGAAGTACACCATCCGCTGCAAAACGCCAGAGCGTTTTGTGGATAGCCTGGCAAGGACGAAGAACCCATGAGACCGATGCTGGACGATTTGGAACTCCCCCAGGTGCAGGCAATCACAACCTGTGATCGCCGCAGCCTGGCTGAGCACAAACCGCCGGGGATGAAGGGGAGCCTGCTGCAAAACCTGGGTCGACGTCCAACCCGCCTGCTGGTGTGGGGCGTGGTGACGGGCCCGGGTGCTGACGACTTCGCCAGCAAACTGGACAAAAAGTTTCGCGATGGAAAACCCCTGCCCTTCGCTTCCGACATCGTGGCCGACGCGAAGGTTGACCAGATGTTGATCGATGATTTGCGCCTGCAGCAGCTGGCGGGAAAGCCGGAAAGATTTGGATACCTGCTCCTGCTCCGCGAATTTATCAAGCCGGTCGCACCCGAAGATGTTAGCGCGCTGGATAGCGGCATCCTGGCCGATGCCAAGGGCTTGGTGGACGGCATCGTCGGCGGGCTGGGTATTGCCCAGGCCTTCGCCACCGGGCTGCAGAAATTTGTTCCAGTCTTCAACGGTTTCCTGGGACGCCTGCAGCAGGCGAACGGGGCAAAACCATAACTGTGATTGACCCCACGCGTGGGGCATTTAAAGGAGATAGAAAATGGCGACCCCAAATCTTTACCAGGACTTGAAGAATGCACTGAACGATTTCAAGACGTTTCTTGATGCCAACGTGGCTACGATCAAGCCCGCTATTCAAGCGCTCAAAGCAGTCGTTCCTCAGGTTGGAGACCTGGTCAACCAACTGATTGCGCTGATGAACAAGCTCAAGACCGAAGTGCAGAACCTCAACGTCTCCAATGTGCCAGGTCTTTCCCAGCTTTCCACTTTCACCACCGCGGCACAAACCCTGCTGCAGACGGCCGAGAACCTGCTGCCCAACGATAAAACTGATATCGACGCAGTCTTAAGCGTCGTCAGCGTGGTTCAGGCGCTGCCGTCGCTCGATACGGTTAAGCAAGACATCCTGAATCTGATTGACGGCGTCATCGGGGACCTGAACACCCTGAATGCCTAGAGTGGGGCGCGCGTTCTGGCGCTCAGCATCAAGCCAGACTAAGAGACGAACATGCCGGCTAAGCCAGTGCTCGACAAACTCGAGCTGCAACAGGTGCAAAAGGTCGAGGCAGAGGAGAAGGAAGCGGTCAGCCAGCATAGTGTGCCCGCGCTTGAAGGCGACTTCCTTCAGGACCTTGGCCGGCGTGCAGTCCGGGTCACGCTGAATGGCGTACTGACTGGGCCGGAAGCGAAAGACGGCTTGAAGCAGTTGCGCGAAAAATTCCAAAAGGCGCAACCGGTTCCCTTTGTGGCTGACATCGCCACCGCAACCAGCGTGGATCAGGTGCTGCTTGAGGCGCTGGACATACGGGAGCTGGCAGGTAAGCCGGAACGCTTCGAATACGGAATTGCCATCCGTGAATTCATTCCACCTCCAGCGCCAGAAGTGCAACCACCCCCACCGCCACCACCACCGCCGCCCAAGGTGGACACCGCGACACTGGTCGTCGAAGTGATTGTGGATGGCCAGCCGAACTTCGATTTCACGGCTGTGACCGTTACTGTGGACGGAAAGCAGAGCGACGGCACCCCACTTTCGCGCACCCTGACCAACCGTACTGACAACGTGTGGACCGAGGAAAAGATGCCGCCTGGCCAATATGCCGCCAAGGCGGTCGTCAGCGTCCCCCAGGCGATGTCCGGCAGCGCGAATGCGGCATTGCAAGCCGGTCAGACCACGAAGGTGACGATCCATTTGGTGCCGGGAGTAGTGATAGCCCAGGTCTTCGTGGTGCATTTTGCGATCGATAAGGCATTCGTCGAACCCTGCATGCGCCAGGTGCTGCGCGATGCTTCAGACTTCGCGCAAAAAAATCCAACGGCCAAATTGTTGATTTTGGGCAACACCGATCTGGTCGGCACGCCCGGCGCACTCACGGGCAGCGATCCGTACAACCAATCCCTCTCGGAACGGCGAGGTCGCAGTGTATTTGCTTTTCTGACTTTTGGACGTGATCCAGCTGGAGCGCTAGCTGAATGGCAAGAGTTGCGGAAGGCCCAGACCGTTCATCATCCGACGATCAACGACAACTGGGGCTTAAGACAGGTCCAGCACATGCTTCAGGATCTGGACTTCTGTCCGGGCAGGGTCGATGGTCAGGATGGCCCCCTGACCCGGGAAGCGATCCGCGCTTTTCGCTGCCACGCGGGCTTGCCGCCGGGCAACACCATGGACGACCAGACGTGGGAAGCGCTGATCAAGGCCCACCTGGGCAAGGATCCGAAGATAGTTGTTCCGGCCAGCCAGTATTTTCCGAATTGCGGGGGCGAAATTCTCAAGTGGACTGGGGCCGCTTCGCAGGACCCGGTCAAGAATGTGCGCACTGCGTTTCGCCCCAACCGCCGTGTGGAGTTGATCTTTGTTCATACCGATAGCCTTCCTTGCACGATTCCGCAGCCGGATACTTTCGATCTGCCGGCACCGGGCGCCGTGGGCAGCGCCTGGTGTGTTGGTCCCGGTGATATTCACAAGCGTGCCTGCTTTGTTGTTCCGCACCTTCCTCCTGGGGGACAACCGGCGGGCAAGGAGTGGCTCCGCCAGCCGGCGCAACCGGGAACTCTAACGGTTCAAGGTTCAATCGCATTTGAAGACGGGACACCGTACGCGCAAAAGCGATTCGTCCTGATTGCGCCGGATGGAACCAACAAAGCTGACGAGCAGCCGAACGGAGAGCCTGTTCCGGGACGCACTGACAAAAATGGCGGGTTTCAATTTCCCGATCTCCCGGTGGGCGTATACAGCCTGGAAGTTCGAAATACCACGGACGTGGTGGTGAGACTAAAAGAAAACGATGCCAGCACGGCCCAAGGACCCAGCGTCTGCAAGTTCCTGCAGTCCGACACGGATCGTCTGGATGTAGTCATTCTTTCCGATCCGGTTCAGCGCGAGATCCGGTTGCCGGTAGTAGCCCACCTCATGACCGCCCTGAACCCGCTCACGCGTGCGGTTCGAACCTGTGCGGCGGCAGTCGGACCACGGCAGCGCCAGACTACAGCCCACACGGAAGATGAAATCCGCGCTGCCTTTGCCACCGCCAATGAAATCTGGAAGCAGGCCCGGATTCATTTTGAGCTGACCGACATTGTCCACGAAACCTACTCGTTTCGCACGGAATGCGAGGTTGACGACTCCGAAATCGGCATCCTGTTGGACCGCGCCAATGATTCTTATCCCAACGTCGTCAACGTGTTTTTTGTGGGCGATTTGGCCGGGACCTCCGAAGCCGGAGGCACTATTTCGGTCGAGGATGGGCTTGGCTTGGGGATCGCAGGCTGCGCCATAGGAGACCGTTTTCAATTCACGATACTTGGACCTCCTATCGACGTTCCACTGAGTGCTGACCAGATGGCCCAGACGCTGGCGCACGAGCTGGGACATTATCTCAACCTTCCGCACGCGGACGCTAACGCTGCCAATGCCAAGCGCCTCATGTTGCCGGGCACAGCAGCCGGCGACAATCGTACCTTGATCGCTGACGAAGTGAAAAATGCGCGAGCCTCGCGCGGTGCCAGTGACGACTGCGTGCCGCTGACTTTGAAGGTCACCGGCGCCACCACGATTGGGGGCACTCTCAGCAATCGCTTCATTGTGATCCAAGGTTCAGCCGGGCCGGTGACAGTGGATGCGCAGATTCCCGCTAGCATGATCGATCCCAGCGTGGGAACGCTCGTCCTGACCGGTGGCGACCCCGGCGCAAATAATCTCCAGCGGGCCGCTAACACGGGCACAAACACGACCGTGGAAGTTGTGGCCACGTACACGCCTGCCGGCGGGGGACAGCCGGTCACCCGGCACGACTTCATTCTGGTGTCGAGTTTTCGTCTGCGGGTGGACGGGGCAACGCAAGTGGGCGGCGCCAACAGCACAACGTTTGTCACCTCAGGTGCCCCCGGCCAGGTCGTGATTGTGAATGCCGACCTCAATCCCGCGCCCTTCGCCATACCCTCGGATCTGATCAACTGGACCGGCGGTGTCGTCGCGGATGATCCGCAGCAACGTACGATTTCGCGGGCTACGGCCGGGGAAACGCTCGTCAGTGCCACCATCGCAGGAGTCACTCATTCAGTAACCATCCGTGTGTTCCTGATCGAAGCCGTCGCTAATGCCACAACCGCGGCGCCAGCATTAACTTTCGTGCGTTTTGGCATATGGGATAACGCCTACGATGCAGCCGGAAATATCAACAATGGTGCCGCTGAAAATAACAACTTCGTTGGCTCAGACAAGCGCAAGTTCCACTTCCGGGTTACTGATCCAACCGCTGTTGGTAATCGAGTGTCGCTAAACTGGAAAACATTGACGGCCGGACAAGTGAATGATGACGCGCCGGCTTCACTGGTGTTGAGTCTGGATGAGCTTACGCCCGGTACCAAGGTCTTTGTATCAAAGGCGATCATGCTCGTTACCGATGACACGGATCGCGACTTTCCAACCCACAGCGGATTCACCGCGCCAGACCCGGACGCGGGACTTCGCAATGCCGGTCAGAGCAATCATCGCACCCGCCGTGCCAGCATTGATGGTTTCATCAGGGCGGAGTACTCCCCGACGGGCGGCGGAACGGTGGGCATCACTCTGCCTGTATTCAATCGCGCCGTCCAGTTTGCTACTATCGATTCCACCGATAACGTGCCGGCTGGCCCTGCGACCCTGACTCCGGTCGCAATGTCAGGAAGCGTTAACGGGGTACGATTTTCAATCAAGGTCGGATCTTCGCTGACCATTGATACCGGCGACAAGCAGGAGGTGGTAACGGTTACAGCCGTTACGGGCACCACCTTCGATGCTGTGCTGGCAAAGCCGCACAACGGAACCGTCGCACCGTTCCCAATCACTGGAAACGCCGACGAAAGAAGAAGAGTAAGCGCCCGCGTAATCCGCTATACAAATCCGGCCTTCGCGGCCTTGATTTCGGCCACGGATGCGGAGATCGCCGGGCAATTCCAGCACGTGAATCGGCGCTGGAATCAGGTTCGGATTCAGATTGATCCTCAGCCAACCGTCAATCGGATATTACCTGCGGCAGCGGTGGATGCCACGGGGATCTACGGCGGCAGCGCTAATAACCCCCAAGAGCAGGCGGCCCTGGTTGATCTGATTCCGGTAACCCCGGACGGCACGCTCACGGTTGTATTTGTCAGCCTCAGCGCTGCCAACGCGTATTCCACAACTTTCCCCAGAACGCCGATCCCGCTACCTGCAGGCGGTACAGTTACATTAGGGGACCGTCATTTCGTCTTCATCAACCCCGGACTCAATGTGGAAGGCGACACTTTAGCCCACGAGTTGCATCACGTACTCTTCAATCGCGGTGACGACGGCGTCGCTCGACAGTTTTTTACTTTCAACACAAACCCTTCGGCTTCTTTCGGACTCCCGTTACCAGATGTGAGAGTTCGTCGCCGAGTCCATAACTTCCACACTGCGGATCCCGATAATGATCCGAATAACGACAATGTCATCAACTGGGCCAATCGCGTGCGCACGGTCCGGTTCCCAATTGCGGGCGATCTCAACCCGGCGGGCGACAACACTACGGGAAACCTGTTAGCTGGAGACTTTTGAGGAGCTCATGGCGACGAATCTCGAGGACATGAAGAAGGACATTCTGCTGATCGTGGGGGGAGATTTTTCGCCCGACTCCATCGGCCCCGACAAGTACGCGGCCACAGTATCCCGCGTGCGCTCGCGGGCCGGAGAATATCTGGACGTTCTGGAGTCATTGTTCCTGGGAACGAACTTCGATGCTGCGGCGCAGTCGGAACTTTACATACCAGCATTCCTGAAAATGGTGGCTGATGTCGAACCGGAACGGGTCCGCAGCCTGGCAAAACAACTGGTGAAACAGTATGACTCTGTACTGGTTATTCATGACGCCATCAAAGACAAAGAGACGCTCTTCCACGCTCTGCCGCCCGAAACCGCAAACATGGCGCGTCGCCTGGAGCAGCGTCGCATTCAACTCAAAAACTTGATGAGTTAAGGGCGGCTTATGCTAACTCCGGCCTACAAATTGACGATCGGCAAAAAGCGGGTGGACACCACGCATGAGCCGAAGGCGAGCACGGTGGTCGAGTTGCGGGTCGAACTCGACATGGACACGCCGGCCGATCGCTTCGTTGTCGTGCTGGGACAGGTCGACGGACTGAAGCCTGGGGTGGATGATCAGGCAACAGTGGAACTCGGATACGCCGACAATGGCGGATTCACCCAAGTGATGGCGGGAAAAGTGGTTACCGTAGAGCCAGGGTTGACGCGCAATCGAGTGATCGGATACACGGCCGCGCAAAAATTATTGCGCAGCTTTACTGACAAGACGTTTGAAGGCAAAACTGCGGGAGCGATTGTCCGCGACTTGTGCCAACAAGCGAGTGTCGTCGTGGCGACCGCTGATGAAGGCATCAAGTTTCCGGCGTATGTGGTGGATGGCCGGCGCAGCTTTCATCGCCACATGCACGATCTGGCGGAATTGTGCGGATTCGATCTTTACTTCAACTCTGACGGAAAGCTCGTGTTTCAAAAGTTCACCAGGGGCAACGCCGTCCATATCTTCGAGTTTGCCAAACATGTAGTCGAGCTGAAGGTAAACCGCACCCCGGCCCTGGCTGCTTCAGTGGCGGCTTTTGGTGAGAGTCCAACCGGAAGCAAGGGAGATAACTCCTGGACCTGGCTGACGAAGGATTTCAGCGGTTTCAAGGGCAGCTCTGGCTCCGGAGCTCCGGCGCTGCTGCTGGAGCGCCCTGCACTTCGCACACATGATGCGGCCCAGACTGCGAGTGACGCAGCAGAGACCGACATCCAGCGGCGGACACTCGAAGGCTGGGTGCTGACTATCGGACGACCGCAAGTACAACTGGGCGACGCCATCCAATTTCGCTCCGTGCCTGATTCCAGTCTGAACACAACCTTTCAGGTGAGGAGCGTCGTGCATGCCATCAGCAAGGCCGCGGGTTTCACAACCAAGGTGGGCTTCCGTGCCCTGGCCGGGGCGGCGGCATGAGTTTTAAGAGAAGGTTGAACACGTGAGCACGATCGTTGACACAATTCAGGAGATCATCCGGCACGAGCTCAGAAGTGTCCGTACAGCGGAACTGGGCCTGGTGGATGCGGTCTATCCCCACAGCGCCTCCGGTGATGATGACAACTACGGCTGCGATGTTCGCCTGAAGAACAGCGGGCTGCTGCTCAGAGGTGTACCGGTGGCGACCGGTCACATCGGCACGGCTGCCATTCCCAACAAGGGAGACCTGGTACTCGTGGCGTTCGACCAGGGAGATGTCAATCAGGGCATCATCATCAGCCGGCTGTATAACGATGCTGACCGCCCGCCGCTGAACAATCCGGATGAGGTTATCTTTCGGCTGCCGCTGGCTGCGGACGACGACAAGACGATCAAGGCGGCCATTCGCAACCACCAGAACAACTCGCCCCCGCGCGAAATGATCGTCGAGATGCCCCCGAAAATCACAGTGCGCATGACCGACGGTACGGTGCGCGCCACGGCGGGGAAAAGTGAGATGACTCTGGACCAGCCGAATGGAAGCGGTGGAACCGTGACCATTGTAGCGGGTGAAACAAAGATCACGATGAACCAGGATGGCGATGTCACCGTGGAAGCGGCTGGCGCCATGACTTTGAAGGCCAATCGTGACATCAGCATTGAAGGGCAGAACGTCAGCATCAAGGGCCAGTTGCAAGTGAGCATTGAAGCTGAGACTGACGTCAGCGTGAAAGGAAATACCGGTGCGACGGTGGACGGCGGTCTATCGGCAACGGTGCAAGGGGCCACAATCTCGGTGAATGGGATGACCTCATTTTCACCTTAGGAGTTTAGAGCGTTATGCCGGGACTTCCGGTCACTATCGGCTGCAGCGTCATCGTTACTCCGGGCGCCTCCGGGCCGCCGGATATGGGAACGATTGTGGGCATCTTCCCGCCGCTGATCACGGCAGGAGGCATGCCACTGGCGACGGCTGGTTCTCTCTGTCTGATGATCAACTCAGTTTGGGGTTTCCCCTATCCCATCGTGATCGGCCCGTTGGCCAGCACCGGCGTGACGGTTGGGGGACAGGCGCTGGTGCGTATGGGCGACTTCATTCCGAGTCCCCCGGGAATTCTGACCATCGTTGGCCCTCCGGCCGCTCCATTTGTGAGCGACCAATGGCCACCATAAACACATATAAGGATTGGGTGTGCACGAGAGCTAATTAAGGAGTCGCAAACCGTGGGGATTTCGCCAAAAGAATTCGGAGCCGATATCAGGTTGTTAGGCAACCTGCAGTTCCAGAACGACCGCGACCGGGGAAGCGATCTGTTAGTCACCAAGCGTCCGCAGACTGGCCAGATTGATCTGCAGCTGATCACCGAGACCGACAATCTGAAGCAAGCGCTGCTTCTGCGCTTTCTGACCTCTGTCGGCGAAATGACCCAGTTAGGGCATCCCGATTACGGCTCGCGACTTTCGGAACTGATTGGCGAACTGAACGACCAGACCAATCGCAATCTGGCAAAGATGTACGTGCTGCAGGCGCTGGCCCATGAGCCGCGCGTGCAGCAAGTGCTAGAGGTGACGGTAAGACAAAACACGGCGCGCCGCGATGAAATGGACATCAGCGTGTCGCTGCTGGCGATCAATAACCAGACTCCGCTGAATCTTGTCTTTCCTTTCTTCCTCGAAGGAGGCAGCTAAACGTGAACCCTGCCACAGCAACTCTGATCGACCGTCCCTACCCGGAAGTAGTGGACGACATCCTCACGGCCGTGACGGGCGGGGTGGTCAAGGAACCGATTATTTTTGACGTCAAGGAAGACCTCTATCGGCTGTCGCGACCGGCAAGTGACATACGCAGCATCACGGGAACTCAGAACCAAAAGCATTACACATTCCAGAATGGGGTGGACTATCTCTTTTCTGAAGGAGACAACGCGGTCGTATGGCAGCCGCACGGAGTACAGCCTGATGACGAGACCACCTTCTACGTCAACTACTTCGTTCCTAACAGCCTCTCGCCTCTGACCGATATCAATGTGGGCAGCGTGACGCGCACGCTCAGCGAAGCCGCGGGACGCGAGATCGCGACAGTTTATCAGGAAATCAACGCTGCCTACTTGTCGGGATTCATCGACACTGCCACCGGTCAGTCTTTGGACTTCGTCGTTTCTATTCTCAACGTTACGCGCAAGACGAAAGACTTTGCCATTGGACTGGTCACGTTCTTCCGCGATCCGGGCTTGAGCGATGGCAATATCACGATTCCGGAAGGAACGCTGCTTTCGACCGCCAAGGGGGAAGCGGCATTTGTCACTACAGAGGAGCGAACCTTGCAGCGCGGCCAGGCGCGGATCGATGTGCCAATCCGCGCCGATGTTCCTTCCAAAGGAAGTGTCGGAGTGGTCGCGCCTGGCGCTATCACCACTCTTCAGCAGCCCATCACCGGGATTACCAGGGTCACCAATTTCGACGCAACAGTGCTCGGCGCCAATGATGAGAGCGATGCCGATTTACGCGCGCGCGCAAAAGCCGTGCTGCAAGGTCTTGACAAGGCGACTCTGGCCGCGCTGGTGCGGGTCGTCTTCGAAGAACGCGCCAAGCTGACCGAGGTCTGGGACCCCAACGGTGCTCCGGGCAAGAGCTCCGATCCCGGGACGGTGGTGTTGCTGGTCCAGGCTTCTCCGGAACAGTTTCAAAGCCTGCAATCGGCGGTAAATGAAACCAGGGCTGCGGGAGTTCTGAGCACGGTGGTGGCGAAGTACGTTTTTTTCAAACCACGCATGGTAGTGACCATCGCTTCCGGTTTGACGGCGGCGGGCAAAGTCAAAGTGGTGGGAGAAATCATCGCGGCCATGCAACAGTACTCCGACGGCCTGAGTGCGGGCCAGCCAGCCAGCGGTCCTGACCTGATCAAGGCCATTGCGCAGAACGTCAAGGAAGCGAGTCAACCGGGCAGTATCAGGATGGTGGATGTAATGGCCTGGCGTGCTGACATCGGCAAACCCGGGGCGCAGACCTTCGTGGACTTGCTGATGCAGGCGATCCAATCGGTACCTGCAGGCAACACTGATGCGCAGCGTGCGGCGCTGACCACTGTGGTGTCAGACGCAGCACCGGGACCTCCATCGGAGCGCCGGATTCCAGATCGCAGCCTGGTGCAGGGACCCAGTGGCCAGCAAGCCACGGACCAGGAAATCGAAGCCGGGACTTTTCAGGTCTCCGCCACCGTGAGCGGTGAGGCCTGGACGATAGCGCTTGATTCCGAACCCGCCGACATCCTGCTGGTGGAGAAGTAAGATGCCGACAAAAACAGACCGCATCCTGAGTTACCTTCCCGGGACGTTCCGTGCCCTGCCGCGGCCTACAGCTCTTTATTCGGTAGTGGACGCGTTTGGGAACGAGTTGCTCCAGGGGGAAAACACGCTGGTAGCCGTGATGCGCTCTCATTGGGTCGACTCGGCGGACAAGGGCGATGAAATCATCGATGACCTGGCGCAAATCGCATCCATGTATGGACTGGCGCCGAGGGACGACGAGGATGTTGAAGGTTTCCGCGCCCACCTCAAGCGTTACGTCAGAACGTTCCTGGAAGGTACGCCCACTGTACAAGGCATATTGCGCCTGACGGCCGAGGCTCTGAACCTGATCATCGCTGACTCCTATGACCAGATGGATACCTGGTGGACTCGGCCTGGCGACGCGCTCACCACGGTCGAAGCCCGCGGCGACGATGCGATCAATCTTCTGTTTGCGCCCACGGTCCTTACCGCCCAAGGATCGGCGGCAAGGCCGGCGCAAATCTCAGGGACTACCGATCTGAGTGGGTCGATTGACTTGCGCCCTGCTTCAACACTGTCGCTAAAGATCGATGGTGGTGCGCCGGTCGTGCTCGACCTGGCTTCGCTGGTTCCCAATTCAGCGGCTGCCAGCCTTGCAGACATCATTGCGGCGATCAATACAAAACTTGCTGCGCAGATCGCCACACCGGACGAGGGCGGGAAGCGTCTGATATTGTCGTCGCCCACGCTCGGAGCGACAAGCAAACTCGCAATACTGGACATTGCAGGCGACGCCGCATTCACTCTGCTGGGTATTGCTCCACGTACTTACAGGGGTGCAGCCGCCATTTCCGCACAGATCGTGGGCACATTGGATCTAAGTGCCGGAGCCAACCTGACGAGCCGTCGATACCTGCGATTGCTGGTAGATGGCACACATCTCGCCGAGATCGACTGCGCCGGCGCGAATCCGGCGGCCACGAAGCTGGATGAGATCGTTGCGTCTATCAATGGCGCTGTGGGAACGACGGTGGCTTCGCACGATGGACATTTCCTGACGCTGACCTCTCCCACCACTGGATTTTCCAGCATCATCCAATTCCAGCATCCTGCCGGGCAAGAGGCGACTCAAGTCCTGTTTGGACCGGTCAACGGAATCTACACCGGTCGCAGTGCCCAGCCCGCCTCGGTCACCGGCAATCGTGATTTAAGTCATGGCATCGATCTTAGCCAAAGGTCCAACATAGAAATCGCTTTGGACGGCGGCGCGCATCTGGCAGTTAATTGCGCGGGCGCAAATCAAGCGTCCACCACCGCCGACGAAATTGTCTCGGCCATCAACGCGGCCGCCGGAAAACAAGTCGCGAGCCACAACGGCCAGTTCATTACTCTTACGTCTGTAACGCAGGGCGTGAATTCTTCGATCCGGTTCTTCGCGCCAGTCAGCGCTGATGCTACGTACGACATCTTTGGGCTGCCGCCGCGCGAGGCGTCCGGCCAGTCGGCCAGTGTCGCCAGATTTGCCGGAGTGGACATTCCCGGCGGGACGCTCGATCTCGGGGCTCAACATCTCCTCCAAATCACGGTGGATGGTGCTCCTCCTGTGACTGTGGATTTTTGGAACGGGATTGCGAATCGCAGCTCTGCCAGTCTGCTGGATGTGAGCGCGAGCATCAATGCGGCTCTTGGTTCAAACGTGGCTTCGCAAGATGGCCAGCATCTGGTCCTGACTTCGGCCACCCCAGGAATATCCAGCACTGTGGCCGCAGTGCCTTTGGAGCGGACCATCACGCGCCGCTTTGTGACCCGAGCCTTCGTGATGGATGAAGCTTCACAAATTGTCCTGGGAGTCTTTCAGCAACAGGCGTTTGGCACAGCGTCCGTTCCGGCGCGTGTGGAAGGGACGGCTGAGTTGAGTCGTGGTGTGGACTTGCGCAATGACCCGTTCCTCCAACTCAGGATTGATGGGGGACCGGCTCAGCTCATTGATTGTTCCGCTGGAGTGCCTCGACCAAGGCTGGCGTTGCCGGATGAGATGGTTGCTGCAATCAACCTGGGTATCGACCCGCATGGCTCCTCCAAGGTGGCATCCAGCGACGGCCATCATTTGTTTTTCACTTCTCCCACTTCGGGGATATCGAGCAGCATTGAGTTTCAACCCGTGCTGGGCTCTGATGCGTCCGCTGCCTTGAGCCTGCGTCCCCAGACCGTTTTCGGACACGATGCCACGGGGGTTCTGTTCGTGAGTACTGTCGATCTGAGCTCTGGAGTGGACCTGAGCGCCGCCAGCCGGGTCAAGCTTGCCATCGACGGCGCGCTGCCAATCGAGTTTGACTGCGCAGGTCCTGACCCCGCTCATACCAGCCTCGGCGAGATTGTTACTCGTATCAATACGGCGCTGAACACGTCAATCGCGACCCCTCAAGGCAAGTTCATCGCTTTGACGTCACCCACGCGAGGAGCTGGCAGCAAGATCGAGTTCCTCGCGCCCAGCAGCGCTGACGCCGCCAATGCAATATTCGGCGTCGGGCCCCGCGCGTATCACGGTGAAGACGCAATCCCGCCTCAAATCAGCGGCAGCCAAGACATCAGCGCAGGTGTGGATCTCCGCACGGCGAAATTCCTGAAGGTGGGGTTCGACGGTGGCGCTCTTCAAGTCGTCGATTGCTCCACCGGCGCTGCTGACACGAAATCGGTGAAACTGCCGGAGATCGTGGCCGCTATTAACACGGCGCTGAATAAGGTAATTGCATCGTCCGACTCAAAACGCTTGATTTTGACGGGTCCGACAGCCGCTGCATCCGGCAAGCTGACGCTGGATACCTTTTCCTCCGACGGTGCCTTTAGCCGCTTGATGGGCACCGCGGAAAAAGTCACTCACGGCACCGACGCCGCCCCCGCCAGAATTACCGGCAAAGCAGACTTGCTTGCAGGAACGAATCTGGACGAGCGGCGCATCCTTCGCCTGGCGATTGACGGAGCTCGAGCTCTGGATATCGACATTTCGGGAGTGCAACCTGACAAGACGTTCCTCAACGACATCGTGGACAAGATCAACGCGGTGGTTCAGGGCGTTGCCAGCGCGAGCGATGACGATCACCTTATTCTTACTTCACCGACGGCCGGGGAGAGCAGCAGTTTGCAAGTCTTGCCGATTCGCGTGCTGGAGGTAGTGGAATTTCCGCCCTCCCCGGCAACACGGGAGTTGACCCTCAAGCCCGCTGACAAGTTTTCCGTTCACAATGCCGGCGCCACTGATTCGGAATTGAAGATTCAGATCACTGCACCGCAAGGCGTAGCCGGGGCGGAACTCGTGGACCGTACGACCGGCATGCGGGTCCGCGTTCTGGACGCGGTACCTGCGGGCAGCACGCTCAAACTGTGGCGTGACGAAGTGACCGGCCTGAGGGCGGAAATTGTAGCCGCGGACGGCAATCACTACTCCGTGCCAGCAGCCCGCATTCTGGCCGGACCGCTGGGATCCCAGGCGTGGGTGCCTTTCAACGGCCCGTGGCATTTGTGCGGCGGAAGTTCTGACTCGTGGGCTTCACTGCAGTTGAATAATCCCCAGGCTCGGAGCATCACTGTGTTGCGAGCGCGGCGTCGCGGTCTTCAGGGCAGCAGCATCACGGTGACAGTGAGCGCCGCCGTTCTGCCCCCTCTGCCCGCCGTAACCGCGGACGGAAGCCAGAGCAGTTTGATAGGTCAGCTGCGATTCAATTCGGGTGCGTACACCCTGGTGGATGGGAACAACGCCATTCGTGCGAGTCTTCGGGTAGGCGTAGGCGCCGTGCCCGGTCCTTTGGTGGACCAAGTAGTTCTAGCCCAAGGAAATCTGTTTCCCGGCGAGGGTGCCGCGCCAATTATGGTAGCGAATGGGGTCGTGGCCCTCTTTGATGTGGCCCTCCAGGGAGCTGCGGACGACGGAACTACGGTTACGGAGGAGTACCCGGCGGTCTCGATCGGTGCCGGCGCGCTGGATGCGAACAGTCTGACCCGGCAGGTTCTCGCCAGACCCTCAGTGCTGGTGGTTGCCGACGATCTGGACAAGGCTGCGGTACTGAAGCTGCCGCTCGGCCGGTCGGATTGGAGTTACCTCGCGTCCACCGCCGCTCGTTTCGATCAAGCCAACTTCGACTATGCACATTTCGCCGGGGGAGACTGCTTCGAGCAGGGTGTCTTCGATGTCAGCAGGTTCGCTTATCGGCCTCCCGAGGCAGAGGCTGCGGTTTATGCCGGCCCGGTAAGTGACCCAATAGTACAGCTGAGTTTGCAGTGGACGAACTACAAGCCCGGAGCTTTCCTTGTAAATCTGCCTGTCGATCTGCCGGAGAACTTTGGCGCGCGTTTCGGCCAGGCACGCTTCGGCCGGCCGGGAGATGCGCCGGAGGTTTTTTCCAAAGTGGTGACCGAGCCTCTGACTGATCCCGACCACATCAAGACGCGCGTCAATGCTGCGTCGAAGCTGGTCAAGGCAGACACCGCGCTCCAGGTGCCACTGGGCTGGGATCCGATGCCGATCCCGTTCCACCATCCCCGCGCCAGGCTCCTCACTGGAGGAACCGACACCGATCCGGCGGCAATTTATCTGTCTGAAACCGGTGTGCCGGGCTTCATTGTGCTGACCGCGCGTGATGCAGGTAAGTGGGGAAACACGATCGAGGTCACAGCGCGAAAAGTTTCACCGGGACGGTTTGACATCACCATCGGTTATCAGGGAGCACGCTTTGAAAATGCCCGGCAAACGGTCTTCGCAGGCAAGATCCTGTCGCCTGGCGAAGGTCCGTTTCCAGCTTTGACGGACGAAATCCTCAAGCCGCGTCCCGTAGGAGTGTTGCAGGGCAAGGCCGCCGGCGTGTTGGCGGGGGTGACGAGGGACCAAACTGAATCGCAAGAATGATTTTCAAAAAACTTAAGGAGACAAGACCAACATGGCAAGCACACCAGCTCCATACATCTCGCAGAATCCCGGCGACCTGATCACTGCGCAAAATTGGAATCAGGTTCAGGTGGACATCAAAGAAGACATTGCTTCGCAGATCCAGACCGCGGTAGGGAACCTTAAGAGTGTGGATCATGCGACCAACGCCGATATGCTGGGCGGGCAAACTCCCGACCAGTTGACGGACAGCATCCTGAAAAAGGCAGAAGAAATACTCCCGCAGCGCACAGGATATTTTCGCTCCTTCAATCGCCTGGAAACGGGTACCGAAAAGATCATCAAGCATGGTCTCAAATCCTTTCCGCTGGTGGATGTCTACCAACTCGACTACTTCCAGGCGATCTGTTCAAAAGGGGAGAGTGACAACACTCCGATCTGGGTCAACTTCTTTTTGTACAACACCTCCGAGCGGACGATCACCATCAAGAACCCCGCCGGCGGTGGCTCAGTCAAAGCGGTCATCGAACCATCAGATCAACAACCGTTTCGAGTGCAGTTCTCCGACCTGCTGACCCTATACCAGGTGCAATACACCGACACGACAACACTGGACGATCTCGAGACAGATTTCTGGACCGCCTTCTGGGGGACGCCCAACGACGAGTTCGACGCCGACCAGTATTGCCATTCCCCATGGTTTGAGAAGTGCTGCGGAGAGAAGCGCACGGTCAAGCAATTGAAAGACGGCGGCGTCTGGGACGACATCTGGTTCAAGATGATTCCGCGAAAAACGATCAACTATCCTACACCCTCCACGGCTGCCTTGAGTCAACCCGTCCCTCCCAACTCGTTCGATGGGACGGTTGCGCCGACGCAGATCCAGGTAGAACATCACGACTTTGACACCGTCGGCATCAAGCTGCTGCTGGATCCCGTCTATCCACAGCTCTTCAACGCCGACAAAAGCGGATTCTCTGTGCCAGACAATGTGAAAGAGCTGAAGGTGATGGTGCTGATGAAGGTGTAGGCCCGACACATTAGCAGGCACCATGAAACTGACTGACCACTACGACGGCAGCAACGATCCGTTTGAGGGCGACAGGACCCTGCTATGGACCAGCTTGCCCGCCGGGGCCAAGGTGAGCAAGGCCAAGCTTACGCTTGCGCCTGCGCCTGTAAGCCCTCCGGGTGGAGTTCTCTTCCAGGAGGATATACGATTCTCCAACAACCAGAGAGATTGGAGTGCTACCAAGGCTACCGGCGGTAACGGTAATCCTTACGTCGAAATTGATTTTCACAAGCGGCGCACACTGGTTTCTGTCGATCAGGTTGGGCTGGGCGCCAGCTCAGCCGGGGGAAATGACGGGGCCTCCTTTCAGATCGACATGGGCGGCGTATTCGTGGAGATCAATTCAAAGGGCGCGATCAAGACGCCTACCGATCCGTCGGCGTTTTCTCTCCCGGCTCCAGGAGCATCAGGCAGCAGCGCGCTTCCCAGTCTGACTGTTTCCAAGTTTCGGCTGATCGCCTCCGCTCCAGGCGGGACCCCGGACATCACCCGTGTGGTAATCCGCTCGGTGCCCGGCAACATCAATGTGCGGTTGGGCAAGATGGGAGTGTTCTGGCCACGCCCGGGCGATCTCGTCGAGCAGGATGTGTCGCCTGATTTCGCAGATGTGCTCCAGGTCTTTCTGAACCACGCCGAAATCCGCAACGGATTCTATGTAGTTCCCCTAGTCGTCCACTGCGACACCATTGCGAGACTTCAGGCTGACCTGCAGGTCGAGTACATTCAGCAAGCCAGTGTCATGCCGGATGGAGTCAGTGAGGTTGTGTTGCCTTTTGATTTCAGTAGCGTGCCCAACTCGCAGCCGGGCGTGCTGAGTGTCAGTTTGCCACCAAATGCCCAGGTCGTGCCCACGGCGACCACCGCCAAAGTCTTGGGCGCGTTCGATGACACGCGTGTCGTCTATGGGCCTACTGGGGAAGTCTCGCCTGCAGGCACAGTACCTATTGCGGCTAACGATTCTCAGGCGGAATTGTTTCTTCTGGATAACGTGACGGCAGCCAGCGGGGTAGACCTATTCATCGCCGTACAGCCTCCGGGGGCAGTTCTCGAAATTGACGTGCGCAATGATTTGGATGGCAAGCCAGACACAACCTCTTTATTAAGCGCTCCGGTACAAGTGACCGTGGCCAGCAAACCGGGAAGCCCGCCGGCCTGGGTCAACGTGCCTCTAGGCCAGGAGGTCCACTTCCAAGCCAAGGACCAGGCGCGATATTGGCTGGTCATTCAGAGCTTGCAAGGACTAGCAGATTGGAGCGTGCAGCCAGCATCAGGCGAAACTGCGGTGATGCAGCATACGCAGGACGGCGGTCACTCCTGGCGGGAGACGCCGGCGCCCGCGGCCGCCAGCCCGCCATCCGGTCTCTTTCGTTTGCGCTCGGTGCCGCCTGCTTTTCAGGTCCCCATTGATCTTCAGATCGGCAGTGGAAGCCAAGCCCAACGGGTGAAGCTGGACCGATTCCAGCCGCTCGGGCGCGTGGACTTCAGCCTGAACATCCCTGAGGTGAGCAGCGGCTTCAACGCGTATCTGTCTGGCGCACCAGCCACTTGCTCGGAGGTTGAGTCTCTAGCCAATGGGAGTTTTCAACAACTGGCCATAGTTGGGAATGATCCGGGCAGCCTTACCGGCGTTGCGGAGGTAGCCTTAGGAAATGTGGGAGCGATTGCGGTCTCCAACGACGGGAAAACTGCATACGTAGGTATGAGTGATCCCAGCGGTGCTAAGACGGTGCTGGCGATTCTGGACGCGGCTTGCAACACGATTGTTGGGTCGCCCATCACGATAGCAGGCAGGGACCTGCCACAACGGATCCTTCTGTATCCCGATCAGACTAAGGCGCTGGTGATGGGAAGCTCGGGGACGTTGATTTTGCTGGATCTTCTGCATTCATCGCAGATCAAGAGCGTCTCCGAGACCAGCATTACCACGATGCTCTTCAACACCGATGGAAGCCGGCTCTATTTCCTGGCCCCCGACGGGAGTGCGACGGGAAACGGGAGCACGCTGTCGAGCATCGATACCGCGACATTTGAAAAAAGCTTGAACGTCCCATCCGCAGGAACGGGATTGGAAGGTCCGCCGGTGGCTCTGGCAGCCGACCAGCATCGCTTGTACGCTCTCACCGGTACGATCACTACTTCCGCTCCATCAGGCAACGTGTTCTTTGTCGATCCACAAACTCTCATCCCCGACGGAGATCCGGTGCAGACGGGGCACAAGCAGCCTTTGGCGCTGGCCGTTTCCCCTGACGGCAGCCACGCTGTCGTGGCCAGTGGCGACAACACAGTGACCATCATCAACACCCAACACAAAAGTGTGATTAGCTTGCAGCTAGGCGATGCCAACAGCCCGCCGGCTTCCGTCGCTGCCGTGGCTATCTCTCCCGATGGCAAGCGAGCTTTCGTTGCTACGATTCCGGATACTGCCGCCGGCTTTGCGATCACAATCGTCGACTTGGTGAATCGGTCTGTGCTCACGAGCATCCCCACCACGATCGGGCTTACCTCGATAGCCTTGACTCCGCAGGGAGACCAACTTTATGTGGGCACGAGCGGAGGCACTCCGCTCAGCTACCTTCCGTTGGGCGTGCGAGTGCCAGCAGACTGGTTCCTCACCTCCGGCGAGATCACGATGAGATGCCTGCCGCAGGCATCTGGCGCGCACGTAGTCGCAGAGTTAGGGAGGCGGGGAAGGATCGCTCCCGTACAGCCCAGCGCGCTCTCGCAGGTCGCGCCTATATCCGGTGGAGGCTGTACGTTTGATTTCAGTCTCGAGGGACTGACGAATGACCCTCAGGCCGTGGCCGAAGTATTGTGGCGAGGCCAAGACTGCCAGGGAGTGAAGACGGATTCGGTGCCCATTCCGCAAATGAAAAGGGCCGGGCGGAACGTTTCCTTTCATGCTATAGCTTTGCCAACTCTGGCCGCGCCCGCAATTCGACTGGTGCCAGCGCGGGCTCGCCTGACAGCCCCGCCGGGAGCCACTTCCGCCGAAGTAAGATTCAGCGTCCCGGAAGGAGTCGCCGTCATCGCGATACCGTCCTTGATAGGTACGTCGCAGGCGCTGCTGAACACCGGTCTCGAGGCAGCGCAACCGGGAGCGCCGGACCGGTGGACTCTGTCTCCGGCCACGGCGGGAGGTTTCCTTACCACGGCAACTGGCAGCGAAGTGGTGCTTCGCAACACTGGTCCCGACAAAGCAGATTTGGTGCAGGCGGCGCCCGTGACCGCCGGACAGAGCTTCACACTCAATTTCACCGGACGGACAGTTGCGTCCAATGCCAGCGAGAGTCCGACCGTGGGACTTCACTGGCTGAAGAGCGACGGAACCGACGCCGCCACAACTCTAAGTGAAGAGATTGCTTCTGAGACATTTGATTCCCATCCCATCGGGGGCCAGGTACCCACCGGCGCCAGCCAAGTGGAAGTTCATTTGAGTCTGCCTTCAGGAACCGCATTAGCCGTGGATGAAGTGTCTCTGCGGATGCCGAAGACCACTTCTGTTCCGGTCTCGTTCGTGGCTCAGTCGCCCGGCCAGTTGCGCATCTCCGGCGCGGAGGTGGGCTATGACAGTGGTATGCCGTCTCCCCCGCCCGTGCCGGCCGGAGGTCTATGCCCGCCCACGCCTCCTGGTCAAAAGCCAGGACGGCAGCCGCCGGACTCGGGCTATTGCTCATGTTGCCAGGCGCAGACCCAGATGACGCAGCATGCTCCCGCGACAACGCCCGCGGGCAGGCCGATGACCGTGGGCCGGTGCGCAGATTGTGGTAACCAGTTGATCAGTGGTGGAGGACAACCCGTGCCGGGCGCAGTACAACCGCTCACGCTGCGCGTGGTGCCCGCCCATCCTGCTCGGCCGACGGCAGGCTTGTTGGCATCGCGACCCGCGGCCGCTCCTGCTCTTACAGATGTGCTGGGGATCGGCAAGGCGCGAGCACGACAGCTCAAACGCGCCGGGATAAAGTCTGTGCGCAATTTGGCGGGAGCCGATCCCGAGTATGTGGCCGAGGTTGTCCGCGGAGTGTCGCCAGACAGTGCGGCTCAGCTGATTGAGCACGCGAAGAAAATGCTGGCAAACTATGCTTGACGACCCTTCGTTGTGCACTTGACAGTGATCAAGTCACAAACCGGAGTAGGAGAGCGTGACCGGCCATAGGAGTCGGCAAAGGAGCCAGACGGGAGAAACCAGATGTCATCCTCCTTCGAAAAGGAACAAGGTCTACAGCAGGCAGATAGTTCCGTGCTCGCTGGTCGGCAGACAGTTCAACGGTCCTCAGCACCGGTGCAGGGAGCTGTCGCCCGAATTCGGCAACTTCAGCAGACGATTGGGAACCGTGCTGTCGGACGCTTGCTGCATCCCGAGCAAACCGGGGAGGTTGCGGCGCCCACTGGCGAAGGGCGGCCCATGTCGCCAAAACTGCGGTCAATGTTCGAAGAGCGCTTTGGTGAAGATTTCCGCAAGGTGCGAATACACGCCAGTGAGCACGCCGCCGAATCTGCCCGTGCGCTTGATGCGGTAGCTTACACCGTCGGGACTGACGTGGTTTTTGACGCTGGAAAATTCAATCCAAACTCAAAACAAGGCGAGCACCTCCTAGCTCACGAGCTAGCGCACGTAGTGCAACAGTCCCGTGGAGGCGACGCTCCGCAGTCTTTCAATTCCGGCAGCGGACTGGAGCAGGAGGCGGCGCAAGCGGCGACTCAGTTCAGCAGCGGGGTTGGGCCGGTCTCGGTATCAGGAGCGAGTTCTGCGGGTGCCGCCCGGCAGGAGAATGCGGACGTACCTCTGTGGAAGCGGGTACTCAATCCCGTCTATCAGAAGGCGCTGAAAGTCTTACCGAAACCTGCAGCTGAAAAGCTTGAGGAGCTTAATGAGACGGCTAGGACTCTAGTGCAGGCAGGCGCAGTCACAAACGAGCAACTCAACACGTTGGTAAAAGTAGCAGAGCCGATCATACAGCCCGTCGAGCATGTTCTGGAGAATATGAGCACGCGTGGCAGCGTTCCTCCGACGCCTTCAAGACCAGTGACTTGGATTGGAAAACCATTTATATCAGTGCAGTTGGAACAACGGAAGGAGCAGAAAAAGCAACTGGATGAGTTGAAGAAATTGGATCCAACCGCAACCACTGCTGATCTACCTGTGGTCACGCGGCCGGGCGCTCTGAGTCCCGAGGAGATGCTGGGTTTTAACCCTCTGCGGCCGCTTCCCGACGAACCTCTCACCGAGTTCGAGAAGAAGTTGGAATCAGGTGTGCCCTTTCAGCAGACAGTCGGTAGCGGCAACCTCACCCTTCGTGGGGAAGATGTAATGCAGATCCGCGACTTGCCAACGGGAGAAATTCAACATTACACGGTCCGCATAGGAGCCAGTGTCTTCGTTCTGGACCGCGAGGGAAACGTGCTGGTGTCAAGAGGATTGGAATCGCCATTGGAGACGCCCGTGATCGATCCCATTGATGTGGTTCTGTTCGTGGCCGATGTGGGGCCGCTCGTAGCGAAGGGAATCGCGGCCGGCGGGAAGGAACTAGCCAGCGTGGTGGCGAGAAATGCACTGCGAGATGTAGAGGAGGCTTCTGTCGCGGGCACACTGCGCCGCACCCCCGCTCAGGTATCACAGGAACTGATGACAAGATATTCTGGCCGCCTGGTCGACTCAGATAATGCCCTGGCGAACATTATTGAACGCGCCCGGCACCCATCGCTCCGCGTCGAGGGCAGAGCCGCAGCCACGGAACTGCGCGGCATCATCGATCTCCTGGAAGAAGGAGTCGGAGGCAAAGCAGCCACGCGTGTGGAAGTGGTTCCGTCCAGCAGCGCGCAGCGAACCCCCGACGTGATTGTCCACTTCGCGGATGGAACCAACACGCGCTATGAGATGCGCACACTGACTTCCGCGCCCCGTGGCTATGTGACGCCTAAGTCTGACATAGGCCCGGGAGCACTGGCCAGGGCGCTCTCCGAGGACACTGCACGCCGGCCGGTTTCCAGATCCCAGATTGCCCAGGCAATTCTCGACAAGGCCAAGGTGACGGCAACGCGCCCTAGCCAACTGACGGTCTCTATACCCGGCGTTAGTCCTGGCGGAACCATCTCCGTGAACGTTACGGCCGCCACCACGAACCCCAGCATCATTGATGCCGCCGTGCAGGGTGTCGCGTCTCGCCTGGGCCCGCATGTTGAGCGCATCGAGGTGTCGTATTTGTTACCGCGCTCGCTACCCTCCGATGCGTTGACCCGGGGAGTGCTGACCTATGTCCGCCAGACGAACGGCACTTACTTGATGCTGCCTTGAAGGGACAGAATTTCAGAACACGAGGGTGGTACCGAAATATCGATCCATGTCTCGCGGATCTTCAGCGCCCTGTTTCGATCACACTGCGTAAGACGCTTCAATGAAACTGTAACCAGATGGGTAAGCGCAACCTCACAACATGCTGATTGACGGAAAGGACAACAAGCAGGATGATCTTTCGAACAGTTGCCGACGAAAGCCCACCAGGAGTTCGCAAGTATGATTGACGTTTCTTCTTCTCAACCGCAGGGATGGACTAAGCCTCGCTCCGGAGGCGTGCGGAGTGTCATTTTGCGGGCTGGCTTCGCTAGTTTCTGCGTATTCTGCTTGCTGTTCTCGGCAACTCCGGCAACATCGTCTCAAAACAAAGATGCATTGCAGATCTATTTCGTAGATGTTGAAGGCGGGCAGGCAACTTTGTTCGTAACGCCCGCGAAGCAATCACTGCTGATCGATACGGGTTGGTCCGGAAACGATGGCCGAGACGCGGATCGCATTGTCGCTGCGGCTAAGAGGGCAGGCATCAGCAAGATTGATTACGTCCTCATTACGCACTTTCATGCCGATCACGTTGGCGGCGCTCCTCAGCTGGCAGAGCGAATTCCCATAGGAACCTTCATCGACCACGGCGAAAACCGCGAGAGCACGGACGCACCCACGGCGCAGGTCTGGCAGGCATACAAGCAATTGTTGAGTACGGAAAAATACAAACGCATTTCTGCCAAACCCGGAGATGTGTTGCCGATCCGCGGAATGAAGGCAACGGTTGTGAGTTCGGACGGCGCGGTGCTTGCTACTTCTCTGCCCGGCGCGGGAGAAGAGAACGCCGGCTGCAAGAACGCCGAGCAGTTTCGAGCCGACCAAACCGAAAATGTTCGTTCGGTCGGGACGCTTATTACATTTGGCAAGCTCAGAATCCTGGATCTTGGCGACCTGACTCGCGACAAGGAAATGCAGCTGGTGTGTCCGAAAAATAAGCTGGGGAAGATCGATATCTATATTGTCTCGCATCACGGCTGGTATCAGAGCAACAGCCCCGCATTCGTATACGGAATCGCGCCCCGAGTCGCGATCATGGATAACGGAGCCAAGAAGGGAGGAACTCCCTCCGCGTGGGACATCATCGAAAAATCCCCCGGACTCGAGAACCTGTGGCAACTGCATTTTTCCGAGGAGGGTGGGGCGGCCCACAATGTTGCGGAGGAGTTCATCGCGAACCCCGACGGGCCCGACGCCGCAAACTATCTGGAATTGACAGCCTGGCCGGACGGAAGCTTCGAAGTCTTCAACTCACGGACACACAAGACGCGCCGTTATTCGGCGAAGTAAGGCTGCCGGCGAGCAAACCTCGATGCAGGTGCCACAGAAATCTTCGTCCAGCAGTTCTTGTTAGTTGGTGGAGGCGACGGGAGTCGAACTATTCAGCGTGTTGATACGAGGTAAGTTATTGATTGTGTGAAGTGCCACAACGGCTAGAAAGGCCCCACTGCCCGATCCATTGTACGTTTATTGTACGAAAATGCTTTTAGCTCTGGAGTCTAACGGACACACATAGCGACGACAGTATCCCATAGATTGGCAGGGATGGATCGAGAAAAATCGCCCAGCCTCCTGCGATACCGCAAGTACACCGCCTTTCCATTTCTTCGGTACCCCGCTTGCTATCTCGTGACTTCGGGTTTGCCCCGTCAACGGGAGTAAACGCGATCATTTCCCATAAGCCGACTTGAACTAAGCCGCTTTGCGGCGGACGCATTCGCGTGTTGTTGAGCCGACGGTCGAGGTGATCTGAGCTAGTTTGTGTCGCAGAGGAGGAACTCTCTGTGACCCATCTACGCCAGATCATGCTTGAGGAAC
>WNFC01001663.1_pt1 | contig 60555 bp, 47 predicted proteins | sample 5400541 | NCBI WGS metagenome assembly WNFC01 (sample SAMN13153342, study PRJNA577476) | soil metagenome | isolation source: 120 cm saprolite under Douglas fir tree site 2 hole 2 replicate 1 | place: USA:California | collected 2015-04-18
TGTGATTTTCCAACATCAGGAGGCACACCATGATTCTTGAAATCCTGCTACGACTTGCAGACGAACTGAATCTTCCATCCTGGACAGCTCGCAACCTCAAAGCAGCCTACGACGAGGCAGCAAGCATTCCTGAAGATCGCGAGATCCAATACTCAATCGCCTGGAACGCATACCATGAAATGCTCGACAACGACAGCGACTTAAGCCTGCTTTCAATGACCTACGGCCTGAAAGTACGAATGCCGCTGTTTGAGCAAATCGACGCCACCGGCGCCTTCGTTTTCTAAGAGAAAGGCCAGACGAATACGACGGCGAAACCCTCGACAATTTCAGCGGAGCTGTCATTGAATTCGAGACGCTCGACTAAGGAGGAAACCATGCTTATCTCCAAAATCACAACCAACCCGCTTCTCTACCAAAACAAGCGGCTAAGCGTCGCGGGCGTCGTCCGCGCCACTTACGAACAGCCCTTCCCCTTCTTCATGCTCGAAGACCAGACCGGAACCTTGTTTTGCCAAACGAATAGCGAGTTACCACTCCCTGGCGCCCACATCAAAGTCGAGGGCAAATTCTTCGTTGGAATCCCTGAGAAATGCTCGGTCCCACTCGCACTTCTGGAAGAAACCAAACGCACGGCCGTAACACACCGCGCGTCCTGTTCAGTCAAATCCTGCCAGCCAATAGCCGCGTAAGGCGAGAGCAGGCCTTGGTTAGACAGCACCACATCGATTGAATAACATTCGCGAGAGGACTCTAACAATGCTTATCGAAACAACAGTGCCCTTCGACACAAAAGAAGAAGCCCAAGACAGCCTCGCCGGCACCCGAACAATGCCCGGATTCATCTTCGGCTATGTTCGCGCACCCTATAAGCCAGGCAACCCGTACGACGTAATCAACCTCTTTGACTGCAACCACACCTACACTGAAAATCCGGTGGCCACCCGCCTCGTAGAAAATCTTACAGTCAATGAATTATCACGCCTGGCATGGCCAAGCCACGGATAACACCCCTCCCACATTTTGAAAAAACGCCGCCCACCCGGGGGGCGACATTTTTCTTTCGCTGACTGGAAACCATCCAAGGGCGCGCGACCTGCTCCCGCAGTCGCGCTACCTCCGCCCCTGATCCAGATCGGCATCTTCCGACGCCTCCCAAAACATCGAAATCATCCAGAACATCATCGACCTCTTTCCAACCATCAGTTCTCGGATGCCGCAGAAAAACCACTGCGACTATCCTCGAACATTAAGGAACTCCGGCGGCGTGAAGAACCTCCGCCTCCGTTAAGGACGGTCAACTGATAACAGAAGATTATGTCCTCCCAAAAGCTCGCGCCTGGAGGACCAGGCGCGCCCGGACATAATCGCTGTTATCATCCGCCCGCTAAAACTTTATGCTCACAATGTAAGCGATGAATCTACCTTGAATTGACCAGACACTGAAAAAGGAACCGCCGCCGAACACCCAGCAAAAGACACGGCGGCAATCCCTTTTTCGGAGCCTCAGGCTTCGTCTGAACTACGACTGCGCAGAGGCTGCCGCGGGACTCGCAGCGGACCAGACAGCCGACTAGAAAGAGGTGGCGGGCACTGCAGCGAAGCTTTGGCCGTATTCCGGCGAGTCTAGAACAGCAAAGTTATCACGCCACAAGATGAGTCTGCTGTGTGAATCCACCCCATAGTCTTGACAGGATGACGCGTACACGTATACTTGGTGGTAGATACTCCCCTCGCTCCTTCGGGAGCAGGGTGCGAGGCCGCTGTAACAGGCGGCCTCTGCTTTTTAAGGACAGCCCGTGAAAACCAGCATTTACGTCGATGGCTTCAACCTGTACTACCGTGCGTTAAAACGGACACCACACAAGTGGCTCAACCTCGATGCTCTCTGCAGGTTTCTTTTGCCTGGCCATCACATCAACCAGATCAAGTATTACACCGCTCACGTCAGCGCACGACCGAACGATCCCGACCAACCAACTCGGCAGCAAACGTATTTACGGGCATTGCGGACGCTTCCCAATGTATCAATCATTCTTGGTTCATTTCTCACCAATAAAGTGCGCGCACTCCGGGCGGATCGTCCTGCCGGCACGACGGAGTACGTGACCATTTTTAAGACTGAGGAGAAAGGCTCCGACGTCAATTTGGCTGCGCACCTATTGCATGATGGCTACCGCAATGATTACGAACAGGCAGTCATAATTACCAACGACTCAGATTTAGTCGAACCAATCCGCATTGTGCGCGACTCACTTGGTTTGCCGGTGGGCATCCTCAATCCCAGCAAACGGCCGAATCCTCTACTAGTGCGCCATGCGACGTTTATTAAACCAATTCGGCATGGCGTTCTGCGCGCCAGCCAATTTCCCCTGACCCTTAAAGACAGCGCGGGTGTATTTCACAAGCCACCCTCCTGGTAGCGGCTCATTCTCATGTTATGCTGTCCGGCAACTCCCGCTGAGGCTGCATGCAATGGAAAATGCTTATATCGAACAACGTGACGGCGGCTATTGGATCAAAGGCACTCGCCTTTCGCTTGATTCGATTGTTCATGCCTTTAATCGCGGCGCGGCGCCTGAATCAATCAAACGTTGTTTCCCGCTGCTGACCCTTGAGGAGATTTACGGCGCGATCACTTTCTATTTGTCCCATGAACTGGACATCGACTCTTACCTTGCCCAATCGGACGCCGAGCTTGACTCTCAGTCCAGAGAGCGAAATGCTCACGCTCGCTCAACGAGACCTGAGCTATTTGATCGTCTAGCAAAAGCACGCCGACCTCAATGAAGATATCGTAGCCGGCATCATTAGACAGGAACCAGACTCGCTCACACAAATACATCTCGACCGCCAAGAACTTATCCTCACATAGTTCGCTTATCGCTACCTGAATTAGCCCAAACAGCAAAAGAAAGCGCCGCCGAAAATCCTCCAACAGAAAAGGGCGGCACTCTCTTTTTTCCAGCCTCGCCCTTCGTCTGAACCACGACTGCCCAGCAGCTGCTGCGGGACTCGCTGACACCTCGTCGAATTCGACGAAGACCAGCAGGTTTTAGAAAGACTGCAATCAATTGATTTGTCTATATCACTCTCCACGTCAGTTCACGCACTCGAAAGGATATTCACCATGAAGAAGATGAAGCCGATTCAAGTTCTGCGCGAGTTTTTTGGACTGCTTCCGGGCCAGACCACCGCGCAGTTTCTGGCCGAGGTTAAGGCCCTCAGCACTGAAGAACGCCGCGAACTCGCAAATGCTGCCGCCGTCCAAATGGGCGTCGAGATCGAATACTAAATCGACTCGGAAAACTGAATTAGGGGCACGCTAGCAAGCTATCGGCGACCCGTGCCCTGTGTTGAGTTTTTCGACATACCACAAAGAAAGATTGGGACTGCTTGCGGACCGGACGACTCGGTTAGGCAAGAGCTTTCTCAATCGCACGACCGAAGGCGCGGGGACGCGCGGTAGCTGTCACCACGAGGTCCCCAACCCTCACCTTCCAGGGGTACTAACATGACATCTCCATTCAGTAACGACGGCACCATCCGGCAAGAGGATATCCAATCCCGAAACATCGCCCGGCAACGTATTGCCGAAGCCATAGCCAAAGAGGCCCAAAGAACCGGACTCCTGGTTGATATCACAATCGACCAGGTTGGCAAGAACCCACTAAACACGAAATCTGTTGATGACCTTTGGAACGACGTTCAAATGGATGGTCAGCTAAAGGCTATCCGTCTTAAGGCTGATCGAAACGTCTCAGATTATCCAGGCTTTTCTGGTTGGCTGAATGGTCAAAGAAATCGGATTGAACACACGCAAAAGACACGCTTGGCAGACTCGATGAATATTCGAATCTACCAACGTCGATTTGCTAATACCATTGGTTTTCGTCCTGCCTTCGCCTGACTCTGCCCTGCCTGCCTTCCCTTCATCTTGGTAACTAATAGGCGGCTACCTACCGACGCTCCAAGCGGTAGGTCAGCCGCCTATTCTTTTGTGGTAATCACCCCCGCTCTATTCTCCCCTGTCTCTCCTTTATATATACCCACCACCAGACACGTACGGATTACCACAAATCTTTGCCAGGAAGACTGGCGTCAAAGCCCCTATATAACGGACTACCCACTACTCAATAAATAAGGGTCTGAAAAGTTGTAGACAGGATTGTACGAACTATCGCCTACCCGTACCGCTAACCGGCTTAAAGGTGACGGCTTTGCAGACTAAGTTTCCTAAGATGAGCGAGTTTTACCTTAGGCTCAGGGGATAAACCCGATTCGCAAGAGAATTTAGCTCTTAAGATTAGCCGTGAAACTCGACCGAAATCAGATCGTTCACTCGCAGGCCGGAAAACCTAAGCTCAAAACCAACGTATCTCCGCGCGCTTCCAAAGACTTAAGCGATCTACTCAGCCTGAAAACTTCTTAGGCTTCGATGGTTATTCCCTGTTTTCAATTACTTACAACCTAAGAGGACGCCCGGTTTCTTGCTAAGGCTGGCCCTTATCCCTTTCAGGCACAGTGGTTGCTCCCTAAGTTGCGTTTTCTTCACCCGCAGAGCCGGTGAGACCACCAGAGAAGGACGACACCCAGATGGCCAGGAAAGCATCCCCCCGCAAGCTCGGGCTCAGCCGTAGACGAGAGATCGATCCCGAAACCGTAGGCACCAATTTGTATGTTGCGGACCGGCGTCTTTTAGACGACGAAGTAGGAAAAAAAGAAACCACCAGATCGGAACTGATCCGGCACATTGTTCACCAGTGGGCCATCAAGAAAAGGCTCGCTCCGGATGCGGCCGAAAACGACCGAGAACCTTCGCTGATCTTCCTGCAAAGGCAGACCGTCACCGAACTCGGCGAAGCCCGCAAGGAAATTCAAACCCTCCAGGCACAACTCAAAGAAGCAGCCGTAACGCAGGCCGATTTGCTCAGTCTGAATGAGACCGAATTTAAGCGCGTTCTTGCACTTGACTCGGCGCATTACAACCTCTCGGCACAGTCCTTCACCGCTGTGTGGGCAGTCCTCGATTTCCTGCAACGTTTCATGGTCGATCCCATCCTGGCCAACAATCCGCAGCACAAACCCGACCCTCATGCTGAATCTGTCAGACAACTAAACGACGCGCGCGTAGAAGGATTGCAAATGGCCGAACGTATGGACGAACAATTTCAGTCACCTCAACCGATTCAAATGGTCCTCATAAGCCCACCAGGCGAAGGTTAGAAAAAGGGACTCCGGCAAAATGTTGTCCGGCATAGTCCTTGATACCGTGAACTTCAGGACACCGGCGCCCGCACTCTGCAAAACCCAAGACCCGGTAACGTAACTCCCCATGGGAAGGACCATAGTCGCCATCAAACCCTCAAGCTCTTCCACGGGCGCCAGCAGCGTCACTCGCTACATTGCCGAATCAAAACGAGACCCGGAAAAAGAACACCTCAAAGAGAAGGAACCCCGGCCGCTTTTCTCCGCAGAGAAAGACGGACTAAGTTTCCAGCAGGCCGACGAGATCCTGGCCCAGGGCAAAGGTTGGCTCCCGGAAAAAGAGGACGTCATCCACCTGGTAATCTCCCTTGAGCCGGAGTCGTTTGAGCAGCTCGGCGACACCCACGAAGAACGTATCCAGGCATTCAAAGAAATCATTCGCGATGCCGCGAGCGACATTGAAAAAGAAGTCGCAGTCTATGAACTCCGCTTCGTCGCCGCCATTCACCTCAACACTGATAACCCGCACGTGCACCTGGCCATCAGCCGCCAGGGAATTGACCTCAGCACACATGAACCGAAGCACATCGATCACCTGCCCAGAACACTGCTTCCTCACAATGAAAAGACGCCCGCAGGTGGAAAGGAGTTTAAGGAAGGATTGATAGCCCAATCAGTCAATCGCGGGATCGACTTAACGCGGGAAGCTCTCCGGCAACGTGTACATGAAATTCACCAGGAAGATAGCCAATCAAGAACCCAATCCGAACCGCAAACCGAGATCGCCGAACTAAATCTTACGGTCGTTTCCGAACCCGATCACACAATCGAAACGATCGCCTCTAATATCGAACGGTTCGAGTCTCCTGATCCCACCAACACGCTCGAACCATCTGCCGACATTTCCGCACAACACCAACTCGCCCAGCCGACTGAACTGCCTACTGGACTAATAGACGCGACCTCTCCAGGCATGGATCACACCGCGCCCGACACCAGCTTCGGGCCTCTGCCGGAAGAGCCTGAAACCGTCTTTCAACTCAATGCACTTGACTCGGAACCGCGCAGACCCGATTCGCACGACCGCGCTCAAAAAGACCGCGAAACGTTAGGCCGCTCCATGCTGGCCCGCGCCGAAGTCGAGCGCCTCGAATCGGAACTTCAGTCGATAAATGATCACGGAGATAAACGCCGCTTTCGTGTCTTCGACGCTACCCACGGCCGCACGCGTCAGATATCAGAATTCGATATCCATAGACGAGCCGACGCGCGCGCCGCCGGCGGCGTTCGCGAGCAGGCCATTACCGATCCGGACCAACGCCATCTGGCCAGGCAGATCCATTACGAGCTTGAGCTGCACCACCACGACAAAGCCATCCATGACCACCAGATAATTGTTTCCAAGACCATCAAGAAAATCGGAAGGGATTTGGGGAGAGCCAGCGCTGAACATGCCGGCCTCAAAGCCCAGGTCCGCGCCATCCAAACCTACTACAAAGCGATCGGCCGCCAGCTGCCGGTGCCGCTGCTTTCTCGTGACGAGTTGGCAAAACTGCAGGACCAGGCTATCGCCAGTCAGAACTCTCGACGCGTCCAGACTCTTGAAAATATCAGACAGTCCCTGGCGCTCGAACACGACAAACCCACCCGTACGGATAAGGAGATCGCCAGACTCGAAGGACAGTTACTTATGAGCCGCGCCGAACAGGCCGCCCGGCACGAACGCGCCCACCAATTCGAACGAAATAAACACCAGACCCGATGGGAAATCGACGGTCAAAAATACTCGCTCGCGGAACTCGATCGGACCATTGCCGAAAAGCAGAACCGCTCGCGCTTTTTCGGCTTCCCCCTAAGAATCAAAACCATCCATCTCATCCCTTCCGAACGGCGCGCGGCAGCCGCTGCCGCCGAACGTCTAAAGGAGGTCCGCGAAGTGGTCCTTGCAAAAATTGACGAACGGAAACAGGAGCTGGCCTCGTCACTCGATCAGTCAGTGCGAATGACCCAAACGCTCACCCAAATCTACGGGCGCGAACAGGAAAGCCAGCGAGCCCGCGGCGGCGAGCGCCTCGACAAGATACTTACCCGCGGCGAAATCAGCCACCTGATAGATCATGCTTCGACGCTTTTAGACAGCAGTATGCTCCAACAGGCTTACCTCCTTGAAGCGCAGTACCACGACCGCCAAAGCCCGGATAAACAACCACCTCTCACCGAGCAGGCTGCCAGAGCCGGCGGCCGCGAAGTAGTAAGCGAGATTATGGTCAGAGACGCCAGCAAAAAGGTCGAAGCCTTTAACGAGCATAAAGATTTCGTGCCAGTGATCGTCACGGACCTTGATGGACGCGAAGTGACCGGACGCCTTGCCGATTTCCATGAACCGCGGCACCCGATCAAATGGCTGATACATCGAATAGCCGAGACAAAGGACGAACCCCACCTAAGACAGCAAGTGACCAAAGCCGTCGATGCCGAAGCAGCCCAATTGCGGGAAGAACTCTCAAACGCGCGCCAGTGCCATCAACTGACAAAAGGTATCGCCGATTCTTATCGCGAACACTTTCACAGCGTCGGCGAAACAATGCCGGAACCTACGTTCACCACCAAGCAAATAATACAGCTCGAGATCTACGCTATCCGACACCCTGACCAGCAGGAACAACAACGCATCGAATCGCTCATAAACCATGCCGAACTTAGCCACCATGTTTTCACTCCGCAAGCATACGATAGCGGGCAGCGAACGTTTCCCGAGGACCCTAAGAGAAACGATCTTGGTGAAGATCAATTGCGCGATCATGACCCGCTCCCTTTATCGATCGACGGCCATCAGCCGGCTACACCAGGCCTGCCGCAAAACCAGCGACTCGAACCTACCAACTCGCAACTGGATCAGACGAGCTCCACTCAAGACAACCACGATCTAGACATCCTTCATTAGCCGAAAGCAGTAAATCCAATCATGACTGCTACCAAATCACGGAAAAAAGAAAGCTGAAAGCGACTTGCGACTTCGAACCGAATCTAAGAAATGAATTTCGAGGAGACTAACTATGGCCATCCAACCAAAGCGGCAGCGCTTCCTGAAAATACTCATCATCGTCCTGGTAATATGGCTGGGTGTAATTCCCTTAAGCCTGGTCGTCATTAACGCTATCGTGGCAAGCCATAGGAAACCGGGACCAGCCCGAACCACGGTCCCGCAACTGGTCGGACTGGATCAGAAGACGGGTGATGCTAAAGCTCGCAGCGCCAAGCTAAACATGCAAGTAATGATGACGCGCTCAGATCAGCCAGGCGCGCCCGGAATTATCCTCTTCCAAACCCCCGGCGCCGGCGAATCTGTCGAAGTGGGCACGGTGGTCGGCGTAAGTATGCGCGTAGAGGACCCGGACGCTCAGTTTTGGGAAGACAAGCGTCGCAAGCTTCAAGCTAACAAGCCAAACTAAGAGACCAAACCAGACGGCAACACTCCTGACCTCATCGAAGTGTTGAAGTGTTGCCGTTTGACCACACCCTTCCTCGAAATATACTGACCTCCATTTTTGACAGCCCGCTTCCGGAATGAGCCTCTCCCTCACTCACCCTGAGAAGACCTTAAGTATTTACCCGAGTAGTCTCGCGCACACCGTTTGCTCTGCGTCACGTTAGCGTTCGGTTAGGCTGCTTTGTTTTCACGCCTGCCGCAGCATTCGAAACGTGCCGAGATGAGCAAACACGGACGAGTTAACGCACGCTCACCGATTGAAGAGCTGGAAAACCTCCAGGTCGTCAACCGGCATACCTACGACGGACCGCGCGATCGCTCCTACCTCTACATCGGACGAGGCACCCCGCTCGGCAACAACTGGTCTCACGTAGCCGGCACAAGTGCTCAATTCAAAGTCGAAACTCGCCTGGATGCGATAGCCGAATACCGCCGCTGGCTGTGGACCCAAATCCAGTCCGCCAAAGGACCGGCATTCGAAGCACTGCAACAAATAAAAGATAGAGTCACAAACAGCGAAAAGATTAACCTCGCCTGCAGTTGCCTTCCGCAACCTTGTCACGGCGACGTCGTCAAAAGCGCTATCGAACACCTGGCCCAACGCGACCGCCAGCAACAGCCCCAACAAACCGCTACCAATCCGGACCACGAGCCCCAAGTAGCTCCGGGCCAGACGATCAACTCATCGCCAGCACTCTCAATACGAGCTGAACAAGCACACTCGGATGTGCTGGCCCACAGCGCGGCTGATGACTACCGCACACTCTATAACGTCGAAGAAGGGCTGACACGAGGGGAACATACTGCGCGCCTTAACCGCGCCGACCAATTAGCCCGCGAAGCCTACGAACGCGGCGCCACCATCAACGACTCCATCCTCTCAATTCCGAAGGACCCGGACGCGCGGCCAATTGACGCCGCGAAAGTAACTATCGGCACGGAAGCCCACGCTATCGATTTTGTGCGCGGCTTCATCGACGATGCCGAAGCAGCGCGAGAAAAAGGACAACGACTCTTTGAACTCGGGGACAAAGCCTGCGGGCAGTGGACTGACTCGCATGGCAGGCTGGCAATCTTTACTCACATCTATGACCAAATACGCAAAGACGAAAACGGCGCCTATCGCAGTAAAGAGGATCGCGCTTCAGTTATAGACAAGGTACTCGACCAGACAGCTGTCTGGGCCGAACAACTACCGGAACCGGTTCCCGAACCAACGCCCGAAGAAATCCATCAATTCACTCTCGAGCTGGCTGAGGAAAACCGCACGGCTGTACTACGCGAATCTGTGCCGGAAGAGCAAATCCAGATCGACCCCGGCAATCGTGAACAAAATGCACGCCTGCTTTACCTCCGCGAACTCCACTCGAATTCTCGCGGACTTGCCAGCATCGGCGAGCTTACCGGCTTCTCCCAAGACGATTTCAACAATCACGATCAAACCGCGCTCGGCGACGAAAATCAGATCTATGCCGCTATGTTTGAGCAGGGAGTGCTTGACGAAATCGAATTCGCTACGCCCGAACGCGATCACCTCGGCGCCGAACGCCAGCCCTCCGATAACCGTGCCCTCGACGCAACCTTTGACCGCATCAATCTCGACGCGTTACCCCCACGTGTGCCCGACACATTGACCAGCGAAACCGAAACAAGACTGTTTCAGGAAATCCTCCCACGCATTGATAGCCAAATTGAAAACGGTCTCAGTAAAAAGGAAATACTCTCACCTATATACGAAGCAAACCGCACCCATGAGACAAATCGCTTCGAAGAACGCGTGGCCCGGGTTTTTCATTCTGATGTTGACAGCCATCCAAGCCCGCCTACACGCCACGAGGAATTAAATGCTCTTTCCTCACTGCGTCTGCTGGTTGCCGCCGAATATCGTCGCGAAACCAAGTACTTCACCAGCGAAGCAATCCAGTGGGCCAAAGAAAACTACCGCCTTAACCCCGACCGCTTGCGGTCAGCGGGAAAACTGCAAAAAGGTGAATACCAGAAGATCATCGGGTCACAGACAGAAGCGCGCAGCGCCTGGCTCCGTGCCCACCCAGGCGAACAAGCTCCCACCCGAGCAAAAATAGCTCGTATCAACAGCCTGGAAAGCGCAGGGTACAAAATCAACGATCGTCTCGAAGCACTTACACCCAACCGCGCGGAACTTGCCCGTACACTTGACCACATTCAATCGCGAATTGGCTCGACCACGGTCAATACGGAGACTCTCCTTCGGGACTATGAAAGAGCTGAAAACTGCGCAATTCACCTGGCCCACGCCGCTGAACAGTTTGCCGATCACGTGCGCACCAGCAAAGAATTCCAAACCCTCAAGCAAACCCTGGATCTGAACGATCGCGAACGAAGTCTCGCAGAGCGACAAGCGCTGACACGAGGCAACAATGTCCGCTTCGACTATCTCACGCAAACTGAGACGACCTCACTCGACAAGCAATCCGCAAATGCCGGCACAAGACATTCCTCATCATCATTTGTTGAAATTTCCACCAATAATCGATTCGACCGACAAGAGGAACGGGCGTCGCTTGCCAAGACACTAATCAGTCCTGAAATCGAAGCCGCGCGCGCAGAAAATGCGCGCGAACTCTCCAGTTACCGAAGCTACTTTACCCAAATAACCGGCCGCGAGATCTCAAACGCGGCCGATGCCAGAGAAGCTTTGCATCCCAGCCTTTCCGGACTCGGAAACCTTTCGGCCGTCGCTAACGCCACCCGCGCACGACTTGGCCAGCAGGACGCACCGCAAATCAATCTCGAGCTGGAACCAACGCCCCTTTACGTTTCCCTGACAAGTAACGGCAGCGTGCGCATTCCGGTCGCTACGCTTCCAGAGTACGAAGCCCTAACCGCGGCCGTCGAGGACTGCCGCTTGCAAACGTCAGCCTGGACCAGTCTCACCACGCCTTTCGAAATAACCGGGCGAGACGAAGAGCGAGAAGAGCTGACTCGCTTCATCGGCCAGTACGTCGATTACCGCCTCGACGACCATGCAACCGCACAACTGGCCCAAAACCCTGTTTTCCGCGACTACTCCCAGCGACTCGCCGATACGCGCACCACCGAAGAGCTAGTCGAAGCCGCAATCGAAATTCGTTTGGAAAACTACCAGCTCCACGAACAGGTTCGAGCGCATCTGGCCGATCGCGCCAATAAGCCAGCCCCCGATAAGAAGGCACTCTCCGTCTCGGAAATGCGCGAACTCTTCCTTTCCGTATCGCCCTTGGCCGACAGCCGCGTCGAGCGCGAACAAATGCGCGCAGTCCTTTATTCCATGACCGTGTTTGGAAAAGAAAAAGCAGAACGCGTCCAGCTACTCGCCGAAGGAAAACTGCAGCCCTCAACTATGCTCTCGCGACTACTCGAAAACCTCGACGGGCGCAGCACTAAGGCCGCCCTTAACCATTTTTACCTGAGCCTACGCAACCCTGCCGAAACCCTCACTCGGCAAAACAGCTTCGATCTGTACAAGACACATCGCAGCCTCCCTCAATACGAAAGAGACTATCTTCATAACCATGCGCTGACCGCTAAGTACGAAGCGTTAAATGCACAGAACCGGACGCGTGAAAAGACAATCAGCGCCCCTTCACAAACCGAAGCGATCCTTGAAAACCTGCCGGCGTCACAAACCGGCTTCTACCAGGAATACTATGCGCGCGCAGATTTGCTTGAAGCCCGATCCATTGCCGAATCACAGGCTGTGCGTGATGGCGTCTCCTCGCAATCGCTCCAGTCCTCTTCGATCGTGCCCGAGCTTACAGACCTTGAAGTCAGGACCATCAGCCACGTCGTCAGCAATTTCGATCAGACTCGCCAATCCCAGATTGCCGAACATCTCAGACAGTCACCCGATGAACGCCAGCAAACCATCGGCGACATGATCAAGATCGCCGGCGACATCCAAGCTGCGAACATTAAGGACGATGTCAAAGAATTCAATCTCGAACTTCCCGAGAAATATCCCATCTCTCCCAACTCCATTCATCAAATCATCAGCTACACGCATCAGGATCGCGCATACGCCTCGCAGCTCTCGCAAACCGAGACAGCAGCGCTCCAACAAAAAGCTCAGAGCGAAGCATGGCTCCAGATGCCGGTTCTGAAACAACCAGGCCAACGACTGGACGCACCCGCCCGCCTGTTTTACGAAGCCCGCGATCTGCAACAAAACATTGAACGAACCGCCCAACTGCAGGAGCGAGCGCGCACCGCCTTTCGCATACTCGACAAGCACGTCGCCACCTGCACCACTAAAGCGCAGGAAGCCTTATCACGCACCGACGTCACCGCGTCCGGAACAGAAAGAAGCCCGGAGGAACAAAGAGAATTTGTCAGAGAGCTTGTTAGTATCGCCCTCGATCCGCAAGCGCCGAATTCCCTCGCCCAACAAAACCAACGCGAATATACGATCGTCCAACAAAGCCTCAGCCGCACGGACATAGAACGCGCCACGCAACTCAACGAATACGCCGCCAATGCCCGCAACGAATACTTGCAGTCATTTACTCGTCTCGATCAGGATCAGAACGCTGTTAACTCACATGAAGGCCGCGTTGCCGATGCGTCGATCCCAAACCTTACGATCACGAACAAAGAACAGATGCCCGCAGCCGAAAGATACGTGGTCACGACGAACGAAATCGAACACGCAATCCTCACAGATCGCGCTCAGGAGATGTTCGACGCCAAAGCGCTTCCGGAACTCTCACGCGAACAAATTCAAAACCTGACAATCAGAGATTTGCTTTCAGAGGAAACCAGACAGGCCGCACACAACCAGGCTCGCGAACTCGCCTGGCAGTCTTTTGAACCACAAGAACTAAAAGATACTCACGCGGGACGCGAAGTCGACGAACGACTAATACGAGCGGCCGATCAGGTAATGGACAAAGTCGCATCGGCGCAAACAGTCGAACTGCAACTCGATAATGCTAGAACCAAACTTGAGGGCTTTGTAAACGACCAGGTAACGCGCGCCGAACAACCGATACGAGATGAACGCGCTGTAGCCGCTTACGAAAATGAATTTCGCGAAACACTCGCAGCCGCCAGAGATGAAGCCAGATTACCTATTGACAGCCACCCGCCGCACGAAGCAACACAACTATTGCAATCGTTAGACGAAAGAACTACGACCATAGCCCAACTCGTGGAACAGGCAGAGACGCAACAGCTCACCTCAATTCAACAAGACATCGTTATCGAAGCGCATGACGCCGCCACCATCCATGCGAAGGACGTCCAACAAGAATCCCTTTATCACTCTCTCGAAGAACGAGAGGCAGCCCAGGAACAAACCCTGAGCGAGCTTACCGGCCGCGAAGCTGCGCAATATGACGACCTTCGCAGCAACGTCGAGAAACTCGAAAAAAAGTTCGAACAGTCCTTTACCGTCATCGACGATAAAGCCCACGAACTCTCCAGCACTCGCACCGATATCCGTGTCGAAAAGGAACTCTCCCAATTCCGCAAGCTTTCGCAACCAGCAGCCGCCGCAATCAATAATTACCTGAAAGACACCGTTCGAGAAGAAGGTTTCAAAGCCCTGCTGGAACCATTACGCCACGACGATCACGTCGAACGAATTACACAGGCGATCATAGAAAGCGCGGCGGCAAACAACATCTCACTCGACCAAACATCGGAAGGACTCGCCCAGATAAACGAGATCGCCAGCAACCTGTTCGATTCGCTCTCGCTCGTCCTGGAACACGCGAACCAGCAGTACCCACATACGCAGGAATTCACTCACCAGCCCTTGATGGATCGGTCGCTCGCGCAAGCACAGACGAGCGCATCGCTTGCAGGACATGCACCCAACGGACACAACTATGACCAGATGGCGCTACTCGACAAGCACCACGATCGACAGGAAACAGTATTGAGAGATCAGCTCCCCGGACAGGGCGGCCAGTTCGAAAGAGAACCTTTGGCACAAACGAGCAGCGAAACGCCAGCACTCAACAGCGCAGGCCACGAAAACGCCCTCGGTGGCCCATCCGGCCAGGAGATTGCGCAGACAATGGAACAAGCCGAAGCTGTGCTCGCGCTCTAAAAGTGGCCCTTGAACTTTCAAGATACTTGCATTTGATACAGCAGAAGTGTGATCTTTCACATACCCATGTTTACGTGCTGTTAATGCTTCTCTTTTATTGGCTTGCTCCTAGATATGTGTTGGAATCTGCGCAGGCAGAAATTCCCTCATTGAATCTCACCGCCAGGCCGAGAGGACGTTCGTCAGATATTGCATAATAGGCCCGCGCTGCAAATACTGGTGAGCGAACTGGTTTCGATAGCTTCTTAAGCAGCCGTAGCAACTTGCCGTCTCCGCGCAACCACAGCTGCCGTCGACCCGTCCTAAAGCAGTTTGCAGGCAATTCCTTAGCACGCCTTCACTTTCAAGCCTGGCCACCAACCCCGCTCCGCCGGGAACATTGTCGTAGAGAACGATCGGGGGAACTACTTGGTTCTCACTATGAGCGACGGTTGCACTCAGGTCGACTGAGGGCACTTCTAGCACTTCTGCTGCCCCTTCAACTACTGAATATGCGAGAGAGAATGCGAACGGAATAATGTCCATTGCGGCCTGGGGTGCCGGTTCGAACTGCAGCTGTAGAACGTCTGTGACGAATTCCTGACCAAGTGATACTTGCTCAAGCATTCCGTCGCAATCTTGTCCTTGAGGTGTCTTATGGCGGTTCTGCCGGGTTCGAAATCCCGCGCCACATCCGCCACATAGATAGAACCCTTCACCTCTGCGCCCCTCACACAAGACGACCATTAAACCTGGAGATGCTTTCTTGATCGTCATTACAGGGAAACTGGCGGGCATTGCAATGGTTTCAGGCGCCGTCGCAAGTGAACCCGCGAAATACGGCCGCGTGGAAAATACTTTAGGCGGCCGACTCTTGGGCGGTTTTGGCTTATCTCTTTCTGTTACAAATCCGAAGCGAGGAATTATGTACGCGTAAACTGGAATCCGATCACCACATGGTGTCGCAGGCTCCGCATCTCCCCTTTTCCACTGCAGAAACACATTGTGTTGGGTGCACCGCTTATACAGTCTTCGGTCCCATTCTCGTTCCGCCACTTTCTTTAGTCCATACGACGTCCATTCCTGTTTGTTAGCAACCAGCTTACTTGTTGGCGCGAACTCGGAAATCGCGATGCTGAGATCTCTTTGTAGCGAAACTTCGTACGCTTCACGATTTTGCTGGGTTCTTTGAGTGTCCAACTCCACTACATCCACCGGGAAGCCATACTTTGGAATAGCCGCTTTGCGAGACAGAAATGATGGCACTGGTTCTTCCGCAATTGTCTCTGCTCGTCGACGAGCCCATTCAGCAGTTTTGTAGTCTCGATTGCTGCTCGCGGTCTGTTCGAGGTTGATGACCGTTTTGTAATCGCTGGACACCTCTGCTTCAGCTTCGGCGAATCGGCTTCCGTCACCACAGATTTTGCTGATCCAGCTACCGTCGGCTAGTCCCAATTGGCCAAGCATATCGTGAGGCACGACGTTACGGATCGTTGCTTCGAGTTGTGGCTGGTTTTTCCGGAGGAAGGTTCCAAAGTCAGCGCTTCCGGATGATGCCATCAGATTTCCGAACAGCTTTTCCACCGTCGCAAATCTTTCGGCGCAGGCCCTGAAAAAGGATGACAGCGCCATGGCGGCTATATGGCGCGTCACAATCTTCTCATTTCGCAAAGTCAGCGCAGGCGATTGGACCTTCCCGCTCAGCATGCGATAAGGGTCCGCGAAATGATAAAGATCGTGAGGTCCACGTCGACAATAGGTGATTGCGAACCCTGGGTACCCGCTTCTACGACCGGACCTTCCGACCCGTTGCGCGTAATTGAACGCCTCTGGAGGAACATTGCGTAGAAAGATCGTGTCGAGATCCCCTAAATCTACGCCAAGCTCAAAGGTAGTGGAACAACTTAAGACATGAATCTTTCCTTCGCGAAACTCTCGCTGAAATTCCCTAGCCTTCTCCTTGTCAAGTTGTGCGGTGTGCTCTTCAACCCGTATTGAACCCGGAAGTTCCGCTTCGTACAAAATGCGATAGTGATTGGGCTCTAACTCAGAGCTGCGCATCTCCAGAAGAATGCCCGGACAACGATGTCTCTGACAAACAGCATGAATCGAAACCGCCTGAATGCGGCCACAAGTATCACATTGGTAAACAATGTCGTTGTCGCTGACTAGTTTCAGTCTCCACCAATCAGGATTCAGTCTGCGAGCGTCCCCAATGGAGAGTAGCAATCTGTCATTCGAGGTCGGTGCATTCTCATCGCATTGCCGAAACGTTTCCCAAACAGCTCTTACAGTCTCTTCTGCGAGGTCAACCACCGCCTTGCTCGAAATCCCAGATGTTATCTTGGTCAGAAGCTTCGCCAGGAATCGAACTCGTTTGCCAGTTTTCCCGTTCCAACTGCGCACCGCGTATTGTCCCCGGGGAGCGCCTATGCGGAATTTCATTTGCGCGGCCTGAAGCTGAAGGTCGTTCCAGCTGATCGAAACCGTTTCTTCACTCTGAAGTTCGACACCGCGGTCAGTCCTCATTGAGTCGAGAAGGACAAAGGCCGCACTCTGCGCTTGTTCCTCAGATAACGACCACGGAGCCTTCGTAAGCACGGGCGACACGCGGAACCAATCTGGCCACTTCAGAAGCCATCGTGCCACGCCTACCCCCTCCAAAGAGATCCTAGGTTCGTCAGTGAGGAATTCACGATACAAGCCGAGCCAAGCTTCTCTTCGCAACTGCAGCTCACTTGTCGCGGGTGGGAAGACGTTCCGCTCTCGAAAAACCTCCAGCAAGCCAGTTGCCAAATCCTGTAAGGATGATCCTTCTCGTGAATGCGCTCCTTGCCTTCGAACCACTCTGCGGAGCAAGTTGCGATTCAAGATGTCCTTGTATGAGTCTTCGAGGTACCACGCAAAGAATGCCGCTTCCTGGCGACCATCAGCAAAAGCCAGCACCTTTTTGCGCTTTTCGGGAAGGCTCTGGTAAAGAGTGGTGGCGATGACAGCGTGGGGTCCATCCGTGCCGTGGACCACTTCTCGGACGGGATCTGCGGCCTGGTAGCCGCATACGACACAACGCGGAACCTGATCCTCTCGCTCCTTTGATGCTTCTTGTTCTTGTAGAAACACCACCGCGTCGTGGCCGCACTGCAATTGCAATCCCGAAGAGCGGATTTCGCCACAGAGGGCACACAACCTATATAACTGCACGTCGTTGTCTAGATTCTCGTCTTCGGCGATTTGGCCTTCGATAGGCAGGAAAAACGTCGCGCCGAAGTCAGATCGTCCAGGGTCTCGAATTGCTTCCAGCAGTTTGTTGTTAACCACTTTTCCCACAATATAGTGTTGCCCGCATTCTCGGCACAGACCAACTTCAAACAAAGCGCTGGCCTCGCCTTCAGCACGCCTGTCGAGAAGGATTCTTCTATTCGGCCAGAATGAGATGAACGCGCCTTCCAGAGATCTAAGGAAAAGATGGTAGCGAGCCGAGAGAAGAGGGGCGTCTGTCATTGGATCCTTAGTCCGAACGAGAAGCCCAACAAATTCAGACAAAGCACGAACTCGGGTTTCCTCCGATAAATCTCCAAACACGTGGTCAGCAAGTTCGCCCGCTTCGGTAGGGCTTTCAGTAAGTTTGGCGCGCAACTTGGCCGCACGGTAGTCGCGCTGAAGCAAACTCCCAATGATCTTGGTGCAATCATGATTGCCTACGATTTGCACATCTAGTTTGCCCGCCAGTTCGATGAGTTCAGTTGACACTACCGAACGATTCTCTAAGGCTTGCGAGACGAACCCATAATTCTTGTATTCGAGACTCACTGCGCTCGATTCGGGAATCGGCTCTACCTCTCCTAAGATTACGTCATCGTTTTGGAACCTTTCGTCAAAAAGATTCTCGCCGAACGTGGCTACTGCTGTGGTATCTCCTGAGCCACCAACTAGTGTGGCGCTCGTCGCGAGGCACCGAAACGATTGCGCGCACCCACCTTCTCTCAATCTCTGCTTAAGACGGCGCAACAACATCGCCATTTCGATGCCTTTGGAGCCGCGGTATTGGTGCGCTTCATCGAGCACCAGAAAAGTCCACCATCGCGCTTGGCCAAGGTCGAAGAGCGGGCTGTCGTTAGGACGGAGCAGAAGATATTCCAGCATTGAGTAATTCGTGAGCAGGATGTGCGGCGGCGTAGCTCGTATTTCGGAGCGCAGCACTAACTCGCCTGGTTTGCGATCCGCAATGTGGTCGCGAGCGTGACGCCGCGTGTCATTCGCATTCTCGGGAGTCTCGCCGATGTACTGGCCGAAAGTGAATCTGAAGGCCGAGTTCGCCTCCACCAAACGCTCGCAGATCGCCCCAAGACGATCACGCTGATCATTGGCGAGAGCGTTCATCGGATAAAGAACTAACGCCCGGACACCCGAACCGAGAGTACCAGCCCGAAATTCCTGGTAAAGATGAAGAAGGATTGGATAAAGGAACGCCTCGGTCTTACCACTGCCTGTACCCGTGGCGACGACTGCATTCCGCCCTTCGAAGACGGACCTAATCGCTTTCTCTTGATGACGATAAAGGGGGCGCTCGCTCTGCACAGCTTCAAGGAATCCTGGTTCAGGGTCGAATCCCAGGAGTTCTCGGAAGAGAGAGCTCGGCGTTGTTCCCCTTTTGAATACTGGAGTGGCTTCTATGTATGGCCCTTTGCTGAGTCGCCCCGAGCGAAGGGCCTCTTCGAAGGATCCGCGCAGAACAGGATCCTTCAAATAGAACGTCGTCTTTAGATAACGACGATACCGTTCCTCGATCTCTTCCGCTAGATCAATAGGATTCATCTAAGTGCGCCTTTGAAGCTTTGTTTTCAACAAATCGTTTACTGTAATTCTCTGTAACGTCTCCAGACCTGCCGCATGACTTCTGGAAATTCCTCGCTTGCTAAGCGAGCTCTCGTTATCCAGATACGATTAAGATTGGGGCTCTTGTCTCGATTTCCGTCGCTAACCTGTAAGACGACAGAAACGAGGCAAAGTGCGAGCTTGGTAAACTCTTCATTCTCGTCACCAATTCCGGTGCGGGGTCTGCGGTATTGGCGCCGCGCCTCCTTGATCATGACCTGCAACGGTCCGTGTGTGGACTTATGAAGCGAGGTTAACATCGATGCAACACGTGGTGCTGTGATACGTGAAATTCTTAGCTTGTACGGTTTCTCCGAAGTAGGAACACGCGCAACAACCGCTTCAATGAATTGGGCTTTTCTTGTGATGCCTACGCTGAATAGCTGTTCCTCTGAAGCGTCCGAGATCTCCTGCGAGTCGGCGAAATCTCGCAAAGGAATTGCGATCGTGCTCTCTGTCACTCTCACAGGATAGCGTCTCAACTCTCCCCGTTTGAATCCCACTAACAAAAGATCTATCCATCTCTGACTTGGTAGCCGCAACCAAAGCACCTTTTCCGAAGTGGCTCTGAAGTCTTCGCGAGACAGGGTAAGGCATGTGTCTCGCCACTCCAACGGAATTTCGTTCGACGTGCCTACTTTCCACCACACTCTCTCGATCCGAATAGTAACGTCCACCTGCTTGCGCGACAGGCCTATTAACCAACGCGTGACATCGCACGTCGGTGAAGCCGAAACGGTGACAAGGGTTCTCTCATTATTAGTGTCAACTTGAGTCTCTCGAGCTTCATCACCGTTGGGCGTAATGCAGCAACTGCTGTCGTGTATGAATTCGACGGTACTCTCTGTGTGGCCGGCCGCTGATGGCAGAGGACTCGATTGATGGATCGTGAGTCCCTTCAACGGTTCAGCGAATCGAAAGTCCAAACTTTCCATCAATTCATCCTGTGAATCATAAAACCTCAAGAAGTACCAACCCACCTTCCTTGTCGCAATATCATCGGGAAGTTCTTGGTCCAACGCTCCGACTTTCGCATTGAACGCCTTGCGCCAACGACCCCTTCCGCTGCCTTCTTCACCTACCACAATAGTTTGAACGGCCGTCCACAACGTTTCATTGATGGCGCGTATTTGTGGGGAGGCTCCAAAGATGGGACCAATGTTCTCACTAGCGTCTTCGATGTGATCACCAACGAGCCTAAAACGTGACTCCTTCGGTTCGATAATGACTAACCCACCCAACTCATCCGTAAAAGCAATCTTCTTATCAACGCCGCGCTCGATCGTAAAAAAGTGTGCTCTGTAGTTCTCTAGGCAAACGCCTTCGGGCGCTGCTGGAGCCGAGTCTGCATGTTGTTCATTCCGCTCCCAAGACTTAGGTGCGATAACTAGGTACGAGCCGAGAGACGGATGACTAACTCGGCGACCTCGATTTCGATCACTCCCTGCCAATTTGAAAAGAAGGTAGTCGTCCCCGAGAGTGATTACGAATGGACTCCGACCCTCAGTCTGCGATCTGCGTACCACTATCTCTCCGTCAAGTTGTCGAAGACGCCAACAGCCTTTTTCTCTCTCATACTCATTTTGACCAAGACTCCGACCGTCTTGAACCAGGGAAACAGATGGGGTTTGTAAAAGCTCGTCAGGCAATTCAACGCCTAGAATCCACTCTCGCTCGCTTTTCCAGCAAACAACCTCGGGCTTCGCATGTCGTTTATGACTCCTTTCTGCTTCTTCGGCTTCTTCCCCTAGCTTGTAGTCTTCCTTTTGTTTTGAGACACGCGAACGACCGCCTCGCTTTTCCGGATCCAATCGTTGTGCTCTCCCCGCGCCGATGGCGTTCTGTTCCACCTTCTGGCCAGGGATTTCTTCCGCCGCAAGTTGTGTCGCCACTCCAACACCAGCGGTGCTAGCAGTCGAAATACTCCCGACCTCTTCGGTTTCGTGAAAGTCTGCTCGTTCCGCAAGTTGATGTCCCGTGGTCGATGACTCGCCTTCACGAATGATTGCGGTTTCGAGCGGGCTTGATTCTTCCCCTGAAGCTCGAGCATCGCTCCCCGCGTTTGGGCCTATCTCGGTGTCCAGGGTTTCCTCAGCCGCAACGGCTTCGTCTTCGATGGGAACGCTTGGTTCATCTTCTTTTGCGACCGCCCTTGGGACCGCTACGGAACTGAGATCATCTTCCACAGGACCTTGGTCTGGTCCTGCTTCCACGAGGGTTACCAATACTGTCTCGTCTTCGCGGGGGGATTCTTGCGTTGTCTCAGGTCCAAGGCGGGAATCATCGTCCGCCTTCGGATATGAGTCCGGAGTCCTTCGGATGTGCTCTGGCGTACTCTTTCGACGACGACTTACTAGCCAGATAACCAGACCCACCGCGCCTGCTATTAACACCAGGATTGCTGCAGCTGTTTGTACCATGTCGCCTGGAAATCCTTTGTCCTGTCTTCCGCGAACGACGGAAGCCGTGCGTATGGTTGGCCTGAACACTTTGCATGTCCGACCTGGAACGTTGCTTAGTTGCCCTCAGGCTTAGGTCTCACCGATAGGGATCGCTGGCCCTTTGAGGATACCAGTCTCAGTAGCGCATTCTTCCGCGCCGTAGGTTAATTCCCTTTGCAAACAGATGCAATGCTCGTCTCTGCGCACGGCATATCGGGTTGATCGCTTGTCACTCCTGTCACTCCGCTTCGGAAACACAACTTGACACCCATCAAGCACCGACTGTCGCTTAGTTTAAGCGACTAATCGGTGACATCCAGCTCGGCTGAGCCATGTCGATAAACTTGCTTCCTCAAAGGGAGTTGGTGAGGTCAGTCCCAAAATCTGGCCCCACCTCGCCCGCGCGCTCAGCCGATTACCTGACAAGTTCCAGGACATTCCGCCAAAGCTAGAAGATTATCGTTCCACTTACCATCAGCGTGGGTCCTCAGGTAAGCGGCCTTGTTGCCATCACCTCTGACGACACCGACGTACACCCTATTTCCCGTGGAGCGATCGATGGTATAGAAAGCCTCCTCCTTCGACTCGATTTTCTTAATAGCCAATTCGCGGGTCAGACGCCATTGTCCGGCAATATTGCCAATGTGCGTGATGTGCTCGTGAGTGCTGAAGCGGTCCGGTTTGTTAATGCAGGTAACTTCGTATTCCTTCATGGTGCATTTCCTTTCTAAATGGGCTTCTCGTTCGCGCGAGCGTCCAACTCAAGCGCTCGCGATTCCTAAACATTGAGACTCTTATTCGAGACTCTTCCACGCGGCGGCTCTCGTCCTCTCGGCTGTAACTTGCTGTTGACTTTCAACTCAACACCTTGGGCAAAAAATTTTAGAACAACAATCGAGTTTGTCCCTGAGCATTCTCTCGCGAGGGGTAGAGCCTTTTTGTTTCCTGATCAAGGTACACGAGATTGAACTGCTCCAATCGGACTCGGAGCGCTGAAATTGTGACGTCAAAGCGCTCGGCCAACCGATACAGGTTGGGCCAGTGGGTCCGGTCAATCTTCTTCGCTTCGTCGATAATAATGGCCCGCGGCATCAGAATCGCGGCTGCGTAGCGATTCACGGAACGCGCTTCATCGGCCGTATCCGCGCGGGATTTCATCTGGCGGAGGAGATCGATGCCCTCCTCACAGGAGAGCAAGGTCTCGATGATCTGCACTTGCCCGCCTCGTGAACTACGATAAGCAACAATGCCCGGTGCTGCCGCCTCGAACAGCATAGGATGGTCTAGTTTCGATTTGTCCACAAAAAGGTCCCAGTGGCCCATCTCGTGACCTTGGGTAAGGCGTCGTCGCCCAGGCTTCTGTTCCATCTCCCGTTTTCGGCGTTCGTTCATCACAATCAGACGATCAGGAGCGCGAAGACCCGCAAGGACTTCTTCTCCGGGCAATTCCTCAATTTCATCCCATAGAATCGAAAGCTCCAAGACAAGTTCTCCGAACAATTCAATGTTTACGGGAATCGTTCTCTTGATCTCCTCTAGGAGCTTCTTCCAATCATCCTCAGAAAGACCGGAAGATAAAGCAGATCGAAAGAACATTCGCGCACCTTCACTTTTTTGAAGCATATCGCCAACATCGGCCGGGGCCTTCCCCGCAAGCGCCAACAACTCATCGCTGTCTACTTTCAGTTCTGCCGCCAACCCCAAGATTGCCGATGCCGAAGGTATTAGACGGTCATTCTCGATCTTAGACAGATAAGTGAAATCGAAGCCTTTCAACCGTTTTGCGAGCCGGGCGGCAAGCTCTCGCTGGGAGAGCCTAGCTTCGAGCCTTAAAGCTTTAATCCGGCTCCCGAGTGTAATTTTGCTGGCCACAGCTCAATCTTGCCGGATGTTGAGTTGAAAGTCAACATCAACTACCTGCTCCGATACACGGCCCTGGAGACTGCGCAAACAATGGAACAAGCCGAAGCTGTCCTCGCGCTCTGAAAAAAGCCCTGAACTTTAACAGGACCGTTCCGAGTCAAACGTACTGCTTTGCGAGGGTTCATCCGAACGCGGATTCTCTTCCCCAGCCCACGGCAGACCTCCGGCCCCACGAGGGAGAGCGATCGACAGGAGGTGAGAAGTACTTCTGGCCCGCACTGTCTTAACATGGGCTCGGGGGCTACTTGATCGGCTTTGTCGGCAAGACATCGGGATACGGTCCTAAGAATCGTTCGCCGTTGAAGTGAATCAGGTGATCTGGATTCTCCGCAACCCACACCTCTGTTTCCCAAGAGATTTGCGTCAGAAAACTACGCATCGCGCCTCGGCTGGCGAATGCTGTCACAAAAACGAGCCCGGCTGTGCACTCAGAAAAGAGTTGTTTGAGTTCCCCTCTTCGTTTGCCATCAACCGGACCAGCGCTCGTTACCGCTTCAATCAATAAGAGCCAGTTCCGGCGCTTGTCATGAACGATAACGTCTGGCATCTTCGCAGCTGCCGGGATCTCGACCCCCAGTCTCTTAAGGTACTTTGTATCCAAATGGAGAAACTTGTCTTCGGCATCTCCGATATAGATCACAATTCCACCTGGAACAAATCTGGGACATAGCTCTTCGATCACAGCCTTAATTAGAGGGTTCTGACCGCCGGGCGAAAGAGCAACCGTTTCTCCAGATGGCAGGGTGACAGGAATGCGGACCATAGACCGCTCGCGTCCAAGCTCGCGGAGGATAACCTCTCGGCTCAGCAAATAGGTTTTCAGATTGCCCGACCATCGCGAGCTTCCGAAGGACCGAAAGAGTTCAAGCGCCTGGGGTTCTAATTGATATACGGTCCTACCGCTATTCGTGGGACGAGAGGGATTGTCCGGATTCCGAATAAGCATCCCGGACTCGGCAAAGTGCTTTACTGCCTCGTCGCGTATCGTCTCGCGTGTGTTGGGCGCATATTGAACACTATAAACCTGACTGACAAAATCGATAATCGGTGTGATTCCGCGAAGAGGCGCAGCCGAATTGCTCCAAGACTCGTTGGGCTTTAGGTCGAGCAGAGCGAGTAGCGAGTAAGCAGCAACTTCATTATTTTGTCTACCACCGAAACCCAAAGCCGATAGCACTTCAATAGCTTCCTTTAGCCGTCGGGCGCGAGCCGACTTTAGGGAACCACGTCTCTTTGTCGCCATCAGAAGAGTTCCGCCTCTAATAGTTCATCAAGCGCGCCTTGGCTGATTGGCTGCTGGATTTTGCGACCCAAATTTTCTAATGCCGTCTTGGTTGGATAATTGAGCTTTCGGAGATCGGTAGCGTTCACTTGAGTATGACCACTGAACTGACGGAAGTAAGAATCAACCACGGTTGAGTTCAAAAAAGCCGCAAGTCCTTTCGCTAGAGGCATCGGAAGGCCATGCCCGCGAATATGGAAATAGTTCAAATGGTTTTCGAATGCTATTCTTTTCGCTGGAACTTGGGCCGGGTCATAAACGCAAGCGACTATCCGTCGGCGTTCTTCCTTTGAACTGAATCTCTTAACGAGAACATAGACTCCCGTAGGCACGAGCAACTCGCGTGTCTTATCGTGGATGATTATCGCATTAGGCTTCTTACAGTTCTTCCTCGGCCAAACAACCAAACCTCCATTGAAGTGATATGGATAGATTAGCGGTGCGGTGTTCGGTCCTGGCTCCTTGCGAAGGAAGCTCTTTGCTCTAAAATCTACTACGCGTCCGGTCGAGACGGTTAGATCAAGATCAGCGAGCGTGGCTTCGAGACTGTTAACGACTGCCTTCACCCGTTTATGCTCATCTCCAAGGCCAAAGTGGATGAAGCGTTCCGAGTCATTCGGTGAAATCACTTCGCAATAATGCGCATGGTGCTCGCTCACCGTTCCCGTCGGTCGACCGCTGCTGCTCGAAATAATTACGTCGTCTACCTGCTTCTCGCCTTTTATGGCGTGCACGATAACGTTCTCTTGTAAAACATCGTCCTTGCCAAATGCTGCCGATCGCGACTCAAACAGATGCAGACGATGTAGTGACATCGTTTCAAGCAACTCGTCGCGAAATGGCTTGAAATACGGACCATTGCAAAAGCTTCGGGGAGTTATGGCTACAAGTTCGCCACCTTTGGCAAGCAACTTCATTATCAGGGCCACAAATCCGGTGTAAAAGTTGCTCGTTTCTATGCCAACGGATCGCAACCGGTGACGCGCACTGGAATCGCTTCGAAGCTTTCGGTAGGGCGGGTTAACAATAGCAGCGTTGAACACAGGCACTTCCGGTGAAAAAAGATCGAGACGAAGAATTGATGCTGCCGCACTGATAAAATCCTCGTTGTGAATCGTTGATGAGAACTCAATGCCATTGCGCTCGCACTCTCGTTGACATTCATCAAGAGTCTTCTCCAACGACCCAACGACAGGGCAATCTAGCTCGTAAGCAGTAACGGCTATCCGCTTCGGCTTACGCTCTGCCAGGCAAAAGCGTCTCACAAATGCATCTGTCAGAGCGCCTGCACCTGCGCCAGCGTCTAACAATTGAATCTCAGACGACTCAAGAGAAAACAAGGACGCCATGAAATCGGCGACGTGCCTCGGAGTGAGAAACTGGCCGAGTTCACGCCGGGTCCGGGGGCCCGCAGTTGCAATGCGGACTGCCTCATCTGACCATCGTTCGGTAACTTCCGTTGCCGGAGTTGCGAGGGACGTTTCCATTGCAATGCCGGATTATACATTATGCGCACTGGCCTGTTGAGTAGGCTTGCGCTAGATCCACTAAATTGCTGGGATTAACGGTGAAAGTAGAGCACATGCTGATTCGAAGAAAGATGCCACAATACCCAGAGGGATTTTCAGACCTTAATGACAAATTCCATATCGAGCGGTTTGACGAATGCGTTCATGCTTCATGTCGTGTGTTTGCCCTCAGAACTATGCGTACCGAGGGGGGATCTTTATTCTTTACGACGAGTCATGGCCGGATATAAAAACGACAGAAAGATATTTGGACGTTTCAGCGGACACTTTAAGAGAAGTTCATTCCTCGGTTTCAATACCTGAGAACATTCACTAGACTGAACGCGTGGAAAATGCAATTTGGATAGAAGCGGCAGATGGGGCGCGCTATTTCAATGTCGATTACATTCTTGGGGTTGAAGACGAAGAAACACACGGAATCGCCGAAGCTGAAAATGTGGATGGACAGCAGGTCGTGGGACGAATCACGTTGGAAGAAATGAACAAAGTCAGGAAATACAATCCGAACCTTATTAGACCGTCTTTCAGAAAACGGCAAAGACTGCTCCGCAATCAGAAATCCAAAGAGGCATTATTTAAGTGGTTAAAGCCGCACGGTGGTTGCTCCTAAACAAATTTACGTATCCATGTTAATCATCCTCTCATTTGTCATAGACGAGCGAGCCATTCAGCGCCGCTACCCCTTCAGCTTATCCGGTTGTTACAGCAAACGACTAGATACATAATCACCGCATCTGAACCGACAGCATACTTCACATTACCTATGGCGACGATTAGGTAGGACGGTGTACAGGTGACCTAAAATGCTGAAGAATTAATAAGCTGATAGCACCCCTCTAGAACCTAATTGTCTTCAACCATGCCGGGAATCATATTCGCTATAGTTCTCATTCGCATCATCCGGGCGATCTCTGACGCCTCGACCTCAATTGCCGACACACCCGCTCACGAAGCAGTTCGGTATCAACCAGCTCCGCAAGCTGCTCATAAATCAAAGCGCGCCTCTTGTAACGAAAAACCGTCCGCCCTCCCAACTTCCCCGAGCAAGTCAGCGCCTCAGCCCGCCATAGAAGCCTGCAAAGACCAACACGATCGATAAGGGAATGTTTTTACAATAGGAACAGAGCGATCCTCATCTTCAGCGAGCGACTTTCACCAAACCAATCTTCCTTCCTGACGCCGAATAACCACCTTCACTTTTTTACAGACGAAACGGGCGTTGACATCTGCGGAGAAGGGCCAGACCTGACAGCAGGACTGCGCTGATCGATCATCGACTGTTCTGTCATCCCCATGACATTCAAAACGTCTGCAGTTGGAACAGGCTCCAGCTTATCAATATCAGCCTTGGAAAGCGCCGGCCCCTTCCACCGTCTAATGACTTCCGGACCAATCACCAGAAAGTGCGTTGAGCCTTCCTCACGCCGCGGGCCCGAAGGTATTGCCCAAACCGCGCACGTCAAAGGATCTACCTTGGAATACATGTAGTAGTAATTCGCGACCGTAAGCGTCCTCTTAGCCGGCCCGAAATCGGGAACGTTAGTGTGTTTCCAGACACGCTGCTCAAGCTCCGCAAAGTCGCCAGGAAATTGCCCTGTTTGTCGCTGGTACTGCCGCAAGCCTTTGACCATGCTGTCAGCCGCAAGCCGCGGCAACAACTCCTGTTGGCGCTGCGCCTCAGCCCACCTGCTATAGACATAGCACACCACCGTAAGGACAATCGCGACCACCAGCAATATGAAAGATATCCTAAGACCTGTTTTCGGAGCACCGCCGCCGTCCATAATTCAAACCCAACCTCCCCACTAAAACCGTTCGTTCTTCTAACACTCTCACCTCAAAGCATCCTGCACAGTGTCTTCGCGCCAGCTGTTTAAGATCACTTCATCCGAGAGCTTCGCCGGTGGCGCGCCTCTATAACTCGGCGCCGGTTTAACCTCCGGGCGCTTTCCGTCAGGACGCGCACGATTCGTAATAACAACCGAAGCCGTTTTCATCAATTCCTTCTGCACGCCCTGGTCGGTAAAGAAAACAAACGAACGCTGGCTCGGCTTGTCTTTGTCACCATCCCCATTACCACGCTGCTTCTCACAAACCGGAACAGCATTCTCAATCACAGACTGGACCACACCTACACCGTCCGGCGACCCTGACGGCGCGACTGCAACGCCTGAACCTGGAGAAGCTGTTTCCTGAACGACGGCATCGCCGGCCGCTCCCGCCGATGCCGCGCGGTTACCAACACCAACGCGCTTCATCACCTTGATATCGAGCTCGCGGACATCTTCCCACTGCGTTATTCGGCCGGTGTCGTAATAACCCTTGAGCAGATTGGCAAATGGCGATTGCGTCTCAAGAGGACAAGGCTCAGGCAGCTTCCCGTCAACCAATCTTTGAAACACAGCTTGATAAACTCCGTCCTCAACCACCGCAGCCCTCTCGCCTATAGCAGAATCCATCATTGCCGTGGCCACGGAACCCGTGCCACGGACAGCAACTTCTTCCTCAATCACCCCTGAGTTCATCCGAGCCACAGCCGCCGCCAACTCCTGCTGGCGAAATTCTCGCGCCGTCTGGTCCAGCTTTTCTTCCTCTGCCTGAAGCAGCGACACCAACCGCGGCGAACCATACTCCGGCGCCAACGCCCGCACCTTCTGCATCGCAAACGGGGGATAGCTCGCTTTAATCGGCGGCGCGGTGTCTATCACCACTACGCATTGCTTGTGCTTAACCATCTGTCGCAGCTCAGTTGGGTCCATCAAAGCGCGGCCGGTCTCCGACTGCCGCTCGCTGTCCATCTTTCTTCCCCGCGCGTCAATAGTCGTATGACTCCAGACCGTCGTCTGCCCAATCCGTCGCGACGCAAATTGAGTCGTCGCGTCATCCAAACCGGGCAAGAAAACCATCGTTCCAATAGAACCCAAGATCGCGTTAGCCCCATCGTGATTGTACTGATCCTGCGTCTGCGGCAAATTCTGATAGCCCAAAATCAAGCCAATCTTGCGACCACGACCTACGCCCGCAATTTCCTTCAAACCAACCAAAGGCACATTAGCCGCCTCATCCAAACAGAACGTAACCGGCGCCACATCCTGCTTCCGCCGGTCCATGCGGAGCTGATTCACCGCCTGGCCGAAGAAAGTCGACAGTACTTTCTCGTATCTCGTTGCATCCCCCTCAGCGACAATTACGTAAATCGCTGTGCCTGGCGTCCGCAGCCTCAGAAAGTCAATCTGCCTCACACCAGCCAGACGATCGCCTTCGGTGATAGGCGCACACACTGCCTGCGCATTCTCAATCTCAAATGGCGCGAGTTTGTTCATCAGGCTGGTAATAACGCTCCCCTGAGTCTGCGGCGGAGCCTTCTGAAAAGCACCCCAAGACAACCGAACGGCCTGATTCTTTGTATTACTCATTTCAACGTCGATCGCTTTCATATCCCGCATTCCCAAATATTCAAAAACCATCGCCGGTGTTGGGTTATCAACTACATCAGATAAATGCAAAAGAACCGTTGTCAGAAGCAACAACGATGACTCCTGCCAAAACGGATCCGAGAAATTATGTTTGGTCCCTTCCAACCCAATCATCGTTGCCGCCATCTGGCTGGCGAACTCTCGATGGTCCTTACACTGTGGCACAAAATTCCAGCGGTCCGAACTCGACGGATTCAGCAGATCAAGCCGATAAACCTGACGAAACGATCCGGCCGTCTGCTCATACAACTCACCCTTCGGATCCAAAACAATCGCCGACCCACCACGCGAAATATCCCGCAGCATGTTCATCAAGAAAGTCGTCGACTTACCTGATCCCGGAGGGCCAAATACAGCCATGTGCCGTAGCCACTCGTTTTCTGGAAGGACCAGGTCATAACCTTTCCGCAGCTTCGCAACCCGGACCGCGCCTCGAGGCAGTCCGGATAAATCATCACCGACCTTCAAAGCAAGCCCGGTATTCTTCAAATAGATCTCGTCAGCCCAGCGACCAGTGCCATACGTCAATCTCTGCTTGATTCGGTAATAAGGCATTGCTTCATGCGCCGCTTCCATGAAAGCGACGAACAAACACAACAGCATCCCAATTACAAAAAACAGTTGCGTCTGTGAAGAAACACGTAAATACCCGGCAGATAACCAAAGCAGGTACGCCGAAACGCTTCCGCATGTCAGCAATATCAGCATTATGCTGACATGCTGTGTTATTCGCAGGAAGGCGTGGAAAGCAGGCAGGTGCTGCGAATCGGCCGGCCGCGGAATACCATGCTTCGAATCAAACTCTTCTATTGTCTTTACAAACGACATAGGCCACTTTCCACAAAGACAAAATCAGACAAGCTTCATCGCAAAACATTTATCTGGCCACTACCGCCGGCCAACCACTGCCTGCCTTTCTCAGCTTCCTCTGGAGAAACATCCGTTGGGTTGAACCTCACTGGCTGCCACCCGGTAGCGATAATCTGCGCCGGCGCCGCAAACGCGACCGGAACCGTCACGCCGCCTCCAGCTTTGGGCGCGACGTAGTAAGTCAGCGCATTTTGCGAAAACTCATCGTCCGGAAGTCTCACCAGCAAAGGCGGACCAGAGAGACTCCCTTTTCCGATCGAGACGATCTCAACTCCCAGCGGATCAGATCTGTAACGAACATAATAGACGGCATATTTTGAACTAACTGACGATCCGCTTTGATCCAAAACCATGTCCGGAGGAAACAGCCCATCGCTTGCCATTGCTCCCAGCAATGCTTCCACACTTAGAAAAGGACTGCGATCCAAATTGCGCTGCGCGCCCAAAAGCATGGTCCCTACACCCAGGGCAGCGGCCTCCCGCAATCTCTCAGCGTCTGAATAAACCTCGCCTTGAAACGCAAATACTCGCTGTCCATTCGAACTCTCAACACCGCTTTGCGTCGCTCGACCGCTCGTGAAGACACGCGCCTCCACTTCAGGCGACCAAAACCCACCACGTCTGGCATAACCGGCAAACGAAAGTACGAAAACAACCAAGACAGCCGCGCCTACCGCCACAAGCAATGGAGACGAAAGCACTGTCCGTCCCAATGACCTGGTTGCCTTTGTTTTAGCCACTTCGAAGCTACCTTTCACGCCGCTCGTAAACTCGCACGCCGGCGAGACGAAAACTCCTCTGCCACCCAGGCATCAATCTCTCTGTCAGGACTGTTCACCATCTGCTCAACCCGGGCCATTGACTGCAACAAGTAGTCACGATCCCCACGGCGCTTCGCTAGATGGCATAGATATTCGACCAACACCGGTTCATCAACGATCGACACTTCGTCTCGCGCAAAAGCCTTCAATAAACTGATACCTTCACGAAGCGCCGGCTTGTCCACAACGCCAGGAATGTCACGAATGCAGTCAAGCAACTTCGCCACACAAGTAACCAGCTCGGCCTGCGCCTCCGGAACGCGACTGCAAAGAATCCTCACTCCCTCACGCGGCGTCGGCAAATCAATCCACGTGTAGATACAACGAGAGCGCATCGGCGCCGAAAGATCGTGACGGATATCATTCGATAGCAAAATAACGATTGGCCATCGGTTCGAATCCTTCACTCCCACATCTCCGAATCGCGGCACGTGCGCATATCCGCGTCCAAAAAGCTGCAAGAGCATGTCTTCAATCCGATCCTTCAGCTTGTCTATTTCATCCACGATAAGAATGGGAAGCACATTCTCACGTCCCGCGAATTCGTAAGCGCCCAACGCTTCCCCAAAGATCAGATAATCACTCGACCATTGCTCGGCCCGCGCCGCTTTCAACTCCATTCCGGTAGACAAAGCCTGCCTCACGAACTCCGACTGTCCGTCACGATCCCAACTGTAAAGAACATCCTCCAGCTCCAAGCCTTCCATCCCCTGAAGATAAAAAACCGGAAGATTACAAGCCTCGGCCAGCGCCTCGGCCAAGGCCGTCTTTCCAGCTCCACGAGGACCTTCAATCAAGTGAGGCATCCCACTCTTTATCGCCTGAACCATGTCGCCCAAGACCCGCTCCTGAACCATGTATCCAGTCCCAGCCAAGAGACGCGCCAGTCCCGGCGGCCCTTCTTTCTTCAAAATCTCTCGCGGATTAAGACCCGGCAAATCAGACTTCATCGGATTCATAATTCAACCTGCCTTACCTGTCGCCACCCTCGCCCATCACCGCTTCAGCAACGCGCCTCATTTCCGGGGTCATTCGCGGTAACGCCAACTTGATTCGCTCGGGATCTCCTGACTGGATCAACTCCGCCAACTCATGCTCTGAAATGCCAGTCGCGTCACGTCGCTCGTCCGAATCGGCCCGCGACACAACCTCGCGGCCTGAAAACTTCGCTAGTGCATCAACACCCTGGATCGCTTCCGGTAACTCAGTAATCATCACGTAACAAGCTGTCCCAGCAGCAACCTCCACAAATACATTGCGATCCTTGTTAAGGAGTACGCCATCGAATTCACTCGTTACTCGCGAACCCGCCCCACCGAACGCATCTGTAATTATCACCGGACGACGGCCTACAGAACTCGCCACACTACCTGCGATACTCAAGCTTGCTTCACCAAGCTTCCCTAAGACTTTGGACCACCCGCTCGACATCTTCCTCCGTTTGCCCCGAACGCCAGTCCCGCCATCCGACCCCAACACGTCACCAGTTATTTTGACAAACCTCCCCGACTCCGAATCAATAGAGCCAACCAACGAGATAAAAGCCCGGTCATACTCTGACCCACGCAATGCCCCCACCAAGACTGTCCCGTGAGGCAGAAACCACCCCTTGCCCTTAACATCTCTTGTCAGCTCGAAGCGAACTAAACCACCTGATCTCAACGTGTAAATGACTCCCAGACTTCGCACCGGCAACATGCTGCCAAAAGAAGGTAAGGCCACCGCCCCAGCACTGCTCTCCTCACCCTTTGCGCGCTCAGGACTTGACGCCTCTCTCTTCGCCGGCACCATAAGATCTTCTCCAATGCGCACGGAGCGTTCACTGTTCCGCTCAGTTCCTGAAACGACCTTACTCACAGATGAAGACTGTGAATTCGAGTCCGAAGCCTGCGTAGAACTGTTACTTGAACGCGCCGGATCAACCGTGCTCGAAAGGTTAGGATTGACTGTCGGCGGCAATTGCGTGACCGGCTCGTTGGATACAGATTGAGTAACCACCTGCTCCCCCGCAGGAGTCGGCTGTGGTCGAGCCACGCTCCCATCACCAAGGGTTACCCCCGGCCCGGAATTCAGTTCCTGGATTGCCTGCCGCGTCATGCCCTCTTCGCTTTGCTGGGCCGAATTTGAGTTGCCGCCGGCATTAACGGGAACTTTTGCTTTTCGGGTGGCTCCGTTGCCAACCATAAACCAAATCACAACGACAGCTACGACCAGGACGACTACCCCCAACAACGCGCCGACTATGCGCCTGCGTCCGCGACCTGCCTGGGCACCACGCTCATTTTCCACCCCTTGAATAATGTCGCCTTCTTCAGCCACCATCTGCGGACGACGCTCTTCAACCTCATCGCCGGAAACGACGTGCGGCGCTTGCGAGTCATCAAAGAAAATAGAGTCAGTCCGTGGCATATCCGCAACATCAACACCAGTGCCGTTGCGGTTACCGTGGAACTCGTCACCGTGGGCGTCAGATGCTCGCTCTCTCAACATTACTCAAGCCCTGCCTTTCGACTAATTCCGCTTCGCCTCTCCCGCTAAAGAAGTCGTCGCCGGCTCGTCAGCCGCGTCCGTTTGGCTCACCGATACCCGTAGTCGCTGTCGCGCGCCCAAAATCGGAGCCTCGTAGACAACCGCAAAGTACACAGTCTCTCCCGCTGCAATCCTGCCCTCGAGAGATGTACTCTCCACATGAAGACGCTTTACCTGTTCGATCTGCAGCGTCTTACCCTGGTCGTCAAAAGTCTGGACATAGATCTCAGGGTTGCCGGGAACGATCCGCAAGACAGCCGGACTGTCGTTCCTCACCCCAATCACAACCAAACGGGTTTGCGCATCAAGGTCCACCGCGGGCGCGACCGCAAGACTCAGCCCATGATTCGATTTCGAAAACTCGCCTGCCTTTGACGGCGACTTAACCACATCCTTCAAAGCACGGTTGGCGACTTCTGAAATCTTTGGCTTTTTCTTCGAGACCTTCCCCGAACGCGCCCGCTCATCAGCACGATCGGAATTCACGTCGGCGATCAGAACCGAAGCCTTTTTAATGCCTAGGACAGGTTGCGCGTTACCATCCGGCTGTCCGTCTGAACTGCCGTAATCACCAAAGCGAACAGAACCCGTATCCCGCTTCACCGCCTCCGGCTCCCGGCCGTCCAAGTTAACGGCAAGACCAGCAGCACGCCGCGAAGCAATTACCTCGTCGCGGTTGTACATCACCACGCACCTATGCGCGTTCTGTGAAAGTTCCCTCACGGGATAAATCAAAAAGGTCACCACCACACCCGACTGCATCTGCACGCTAATCGACGCTGAAGGCACTCTCGAAGCAGATCCCGACGGCGGCGCCACGAACGCCGCGCCTGGCCTCAGTACCAGAGCTCGCTTACTCAATCTCGCGGTCTCCTGATCGAAAGAAACCAGATCGGAATTACCCGGATGAATCATGAAGAAAGAATCGGATGCCGGAAACTCGATGATGTTGACTCCGTTCTGGGCCAACCCCAGCCTGATAATAGGATTCTGGTTGCCCTTTACACTGACGTTGGCTTCGCCAGACAGATACTCGGCCTGACCGTTACTTACCAGCGCCACGGCCGGCGCCACCGGAGTTGGAGAAGGCGACGGCTTAGTCTCCGCGAGCTTCTTTGATGCAGCCGTCGAAACATGACCGCGTCGTCCGCGACCAGGACCTCGCGCCAGCGGCGCACTGGCGGCAGCCGTCTTAGGTTTGCTTTGCTCCTGAGCCAGCACACCCGAACTCCACACGGCTCCGGTTGCCAAAACCAGAAACAAGAAAAAGAAAACAACCCTGTAGTTCTTTTGCTTCAGCATAGAAAGCTCCGTTTCTAAAAAGACACTCCGGGCACTTCACGGCTGATCCTCAAGCGCGGTAACGGGAGTAACACTCTTTGCGCCTGAACCAGACAACTGCGGAGAAGCTGCGGCGCCTGAATCATTCAACTCGTGAGAATCCAGGTAAGAGATGAGAAAGCCGGAACGCAGATTACGATCAGCCCGACCTTTACTATCAGCCGCCAACTTAATAGTGAGACGTAGCTGCTTTGTTTCCTTCTGCACCGCTCCAGCTACGACTTTATTGATTTGCTGCTTGCCAATGACATTTACCGTGTAAGGATCGTTCTGGTCCACCGCTACATCCATCGGCGACCAACTCGCCTGCCAACTCTCGGCTTTCTGTTGATCAAGAATGCCTCTCTCTTTCATCCACTTCGCAAACTTGACCGCCGAATCAGGCACCATCATGGTCAGCGCCTTTTCCACATCTCGCGGACGGGTTGCCGGATCCACCTGGTAGAGATAGCGCACGAACTCCCGCGTGATATAAAGCTTGTCCTGGCTCGTCAAACGATCAGGGCCAAACTCAACGCCTTCCTCTTTACCGTAATTGCGATCGTTAATCGAAAGGACCCGGCCCGAAGAACCGTCAACCACAATTCGATCAGGACGCCGGTAATACTGATAAATGCTGGCTACCGCACTCGCTACTATAAGCACAGCCATCACCATCACCAGCCGAGTCAAATTCAAAATCGTGGTCACATCATCCTTGTCACGGTAAACAACCTGGGGATACGAAACCTCGCCGACCCTGCTCGCTCGAGCGACCACAGCCGGAATCTTTTCAGTCCTCTCGTCCGAAGCGCGATCAGCAACCGACACGCCCGCTCCGGAATAACGACCTGGTTCACGAATAACGGGAACTCCGCTCAGCAGTTCCGCAACTCGAGGATCGGTTTCAAGCTCTTCTAAGAGGCTCTCCAGGGAACCGTGGCCATTGCCGTTTCTGGGAAGTTCACGAGCGCTCCTGTCCAACATACTCATAAGGTCTTTTTACTCGTCGGCTCAGACTTAATCGACAGGTACAAATACCCATCGCGGACTGCTTTCAACAAGAGCCATGCCACAAGGGATTTGCCGGGAGCGTTTAGAGAACTGGGCGCTTTGTCCCTAAGACTCGCCCGTCAAACTCACGCGGCCACAAAACAGACGTCACTCATTTCTCAACGCCAGTGTTGCCATTCGACCACACCTACACTCTAAAAGGATTGAGGTCAGCAACGTGTAGCATGTGGTTAGGAACGAGCGCGGGCGTTAGGCTTACTTACGCCGTCCGAATTGAGCAAACGATCGCGCGGGTTAGGAGAAGCCATACCGCTGTTCAGAAAGTAACCGTAATGAACGGTATCGCCGGCTTCGCAGAGAATTCGATTCTTAGGCAATCGCACGGACTCTAAGTTTGGCGGCAAGCGCTCGTACTCGTCCCATATGCTTAGAGGATTCTATTTCTTGGCTGACGGAGCAGTTCGAGATTGCGAGAGAGACTCTCGTATTCAGCGCGCGGCAGCGCGCCAAGTATTCGATTCGGAATCGGGAAGGATGTGGTTGACGAAGACACTGTGCATTCGATTGAAGGGTTGTCATTGTTTGGGGCCGGTTCGTGTGGCTTCGTTCTTCTCTTGCAACTTCCGAAACTCACGCCAGCGTTTGTACTGCTCGGCTTTCGCCGGCTCGGGATCTTCTTCCTTCTTCAGCCAGAAGCGGAACCAGTCCACCGATCCGCCCTGTGATGCCAGACGCATTGCCGGATTCGTCAGAACGTGTTCATCCGTGTTCAATTGGATTAGTTCCGTAGGCTTATGCAGGTAGCGAAGTCCAGCGTATACATCCCACATACCTAGCAAGCCGACGCGACCTCCCCCTGCCACGAGTAAAGGCGCGGTGATCTTATCTAAGTTAAACGCCGGCGATCGCTTCAGCCATTGTCGCAAGCCTTCACCAAAGGGCGATGCGCCGATGACCGTGTCAAACTGCCGGGGAACTGCGTTGTTTTGCGAATCTATCATAACGATATATTGGAAATAGGTCATCATCAAGCCGTCTGTAACTAGCGCTGCCTTAAAGTGAATAGAGCTTGCTGTAAGTGCTTCCATCACCCAGTAGCAGCTACGGCTGAAACCAATAATGCCGATCCTTTCTGGGTCTACTCTTCCTTCTGACACCAACTGGTTCACAGCCGACTCGTAGCCGGCAACCTGGCAAGGTCCCTCAGAAGGCGTTTGTGAAGAACAATTTTCCCCTTCGTCGACCTGTAAAACAAATATTCCTGCGGCAGCAAGCGACCTGGCCGCGAATCCTGTTGGATAGAGACCAGACGGCCTGAATAGAGACTCATGAAAACCATGTGTCTGAATCACTAGTGGATAACGCTGCCCGGCTTGATAGCCGGCCGGCTCGTAGAGTCCACCTTCCCACCCCCGCCCCTCTTTGTCTTTCCATTTGTAAACACCGGCGCGGCCTAATTCGACCTTATCGAGTTGTGGGTTAGGATCCCAGATGACTCGCGATGTTTGCTTATTCTTGGCAACCAGCAGCGGAGGCTGATTGAGTCCTTCCTTCACCAGGACTTCAAGGTCCTTAGCCCCGCCTTCGATGGATTGGCTTTTGCCTTCAGTCACGAGTTGCCAAGTGTTGTTGCTTGTGTGGCGATACTCGGCGGTGTGATAGGAGTAGTCGTATGTGGTGGCAACGACTCGGTCCTTGCTCCCTCCCGCAAAGAATGCCCCAGCGGGTAGAAGGGGATGGTAGCCCGTCTCGTCAGTCCGCCCCTGCAGGGATGCAACGCATGCGCGCGTAGCGGACGTAAACTCTACAACGGCGATGCATGGAGCGGAGGGCGTATACTCCGGGGAACTCAGAAATGTGCCTGGCAAAAGGACGGCGAGACCATCACTCGACCAACTGGGACCAAGGGATTCTCCCCAAAAGGCACCCCAACCTGCATCCCATCCAATGGGCGCGTCGGTGAGAGACTGCATGGAGCCGGCTTTGAGATTGATCCTGACATACTGGCGTGCCGGCTTGTCGCGCCGGATGCGAAAAGGCATCAACGGGTGGGGGGGCGGATATAACGCCTCCCAAGATGGCGGGACCTCGCGAACCGGGAGAATCGTAACCAATGAGCTCGCGTCGGGAGAAAGCGCTAGATCTCCGGGATTAGCAAGCGGCGCGCCATCCAGCTTGACCTCAAAGCGCTTGCCCTTGATAACCGCCCACAAACCGCTAGGGGGTGGCACGCGTTTCCCGATTTCATCAGGCAAAAGCAATTCAAGAAGCGAATGCCCTGTTGCAATCGTCGTCGCCAGTTGCGGCTCCGTTTGTGCATTCTGCTGCATTGCTTCTCGCTCGGCCTCGTGAAAAGCGGTATACACATAATTCTCTCGATCGCGCACATCGAACGTGCCGACTGCTTCCGTCGTGGATGTTAGCGGTTCAATTACTTTTCTACGAACGTCCGCCAGCACAAGTCGCTTGCCGAAGAAATAGCCCCCGCCCTCCAAGAAAGCTACTCCGCCGGAGTCAGGTAACCAGCGCCAATCGTTGATGATCGGACCGTGCTTGCCAGAACGATTCACAATCCATACCGGCTTTACCGACTGCGAAGTATCGGAGCGTTTCAAGAAGGTCTCGACTTCTTCGCGGCGGTAAAAACGTAGGGAGTCCTCGACACAGTGTAAGTCCAGGCGCCCGCGCTCGCTCCAGACAGCGAAATAGTTTCCATCCGGAGAGAACCGCACTTCAGCACGCGTGTCGTCCGGAGGTCTACGATGACTCGAAAGTAGTGAATCTTCGTTTTCGTCATAGGCCGCAGAGCTCACCTTCCTGCATATGAACTATTGCCCGGTCGCCCGCCTTGCGGGCCACTTGTCTTGTGTTGGCTTTTTGTCAAGAGCGGCGGGGACTGCGCCGGACACTGCCGCTCCGAACGACCCGTCGGTCCACCAACGGCAAATTACGCCGATCCACTTGTTGGGATGGCTCACCCTGGTCGTGCCGCAATCAGTCCACATGGAAAACGGTGACCCGAGAGTCGCCGTCTTTCGAATATAGAAAAAGACCGATTCCTGTTCGTGTTCCGTGGTATGGCGGATTACGCTGTCAGTCGCTAGACCAATCAACGCAGAGCCGTAAACGAAAGGAAGGAATCGGTCATGAACAAAATACGATTTATTGGTTTGGATGTCCACGCTAACACTATTGCCGTTGCCGTTGCTGAACCCGATGGCGAAGTTCGCTCCATCGGCATGATTCCCAACCGTGAAGAGGTCCGCCATTAGCGCCTCCAGCGCCGAGGTTTGCGTTCAGCATTGAAGCCGATCGCCCGAATGAGGCTGTCACGGTTGGGGCACCCGTGGTGCTGGCCGAGCCTATGAACCCACTCGGATCTCCAAAATTTGGGTGGTTAGTGATGTTGAAGAACTCTGCTTTGAATTGAAGCCGCAACTTCTCCGTCAAATGAAAGTCCCGCCGGATGTCTACATCGGCTTGATACATTCCGAAGCCCCGGATCACGTTGCGACCCAGATTCCCCTGCCGCAAAGTTGTCGGGATCAGGAAAGGACCGACCTGATTAATCACTCCGGTGGGACGAGTGTTGTCAATCCGGCGGCCACCTCCAGCCGTTGCATCGTTGATGTAGATTGGATGCCCGGTAATGATGTCCGGACGAAAAGTGTAGCTCCCAAAGCCCAGATTTCGCGAAACAGTAAGGTCAACAGGAAACGCACTCCGCGCCCTAATGATCGCGTCCCAGCTCCAGTCTCGAATCAAGAAAGACAACGGACTCGATTGCACCTTGGGGACCATTACTGTTAAGGCTGAGGTAAAAGAGTGTCGCACATCGAAATCAGACGAACCTCGATTGATGTTAGGGTCTAGTTTGCTGGCTGGAACAGTGGTCAACGTATCCGCCGATACGTTGTCAATCGAGTGCGCCCACGAATATGAAGCGAGCAACTGGATATTAGAACGAAGCTGCCCGCGAAATTGAATTTGGAGTCCGTGATAGCTCGACGAGGCGTCGCTGCGCATCAGCGTCGCGTTACTGAAGTTTGGGTTCGGATTGAACAACACTTCATCGCGGATGAGGTTGCGCCCTTGCGCTCCGACGTACGTTGCGCTCACTGAGCGCGAAGCGCCGAGGCCTTGCTCTAAAGCGACGTTCCACTGATAGACCCGAGGCGTTCTGAGATTAGGATCGGCCAGGTTACCTATCAAGAAGGGCGGGGAGGCAGGCAGCGTGGGCAGTGTCAGCGCTTGAGCACTAAACGGAAATGGTACTCCGGCGAGCGAGCGGGTACTTGTGTTGGGTGCATTCGCTGCTTGGTTGCTCGCAAACCCGCCAACCAGATCGTAGAAGATACCTGCGCCAAGGCGCAAGACCAAGGTTGAACCTCCACTCCCTCGAACGGAGTAAGCCAGCCCAACTCTCGGCGCGACATTACTGAACGCTGTTTGCCAGAGCGGTGTGCCAGCAGGAGCAAACGCGAGATTAGCGGGATTATCAAAGTTAGCGGCGGCCAAAAGAACACTTCCGTTCCGCCCTGTTGGTGGTGGCGCAATATCATAGCGTGCCCCATAGGTGAGGGTGAATCGCGAGGAAACTCTCCAGGTATCCTGAAAGAAGAATGAAAGATTCAGGTAGCGCAGGCCGAAGTTCGCGGCACGCGCATTTAGCGAGCCTGAAGTCGGAATCCCAGATAATAGCGTGCCCGCAGGTCTGGTCGGGCTGGCTGGGTCCCCAACGCCGCCGATGAAAATTGCCGTAATCGTGTATGCGGCTGGGCCAGAGACTGGGGTCAGCAGCCGCACGTCGCCCCCAAACTTCAAGGAGTGGTTCCCTCTCGTCAAAGACAAAGCATCAACGACGTTTAGTTGTCTCTGCCGGTTGACTGCGGTTTTACCTACTTGCCAGGTCGAGTTGAACCCAAGGTAGAAGAGACCGAAGACCGCGTCCGCTGCCGAAGTGTAGGATGGGAAGATCAAGGAATTATCAGGTACTTGTGCCCCGCCGAAACTATCCAATGAAGTGGTGCTCGTCCCATTGTTCGTAGTCCAGTTTACTCGAAAGTCGTTAGTAAGGGTCGCCGAGAGCATCGAGATCGCCGCGCCGGTGAAGGACCGCGTCGCGAACGCGTTGTAACTGACGTTGCTTAGCGTAGCGGCGCCTCCGCGGATTTGAGTTGAGGACGGAGCGTCGGCATAGCGAAAGAAAAGGCTAGTGCGCTTGAAGGAATGATCTATTCGTATGCTCGTCGAATCCAGATTCGCGGGATTCGAGTAAGTCGCGCTGACTAGTGCCGATCCATTCGCCAATACGTCTCCGTTTGGCAAAGGGAACGCATTCAGATATGGCTGGAGCGATGCCGGCGCTGCCTGGCGTGCGGCGAGGGACGGAACCTGATACGCGATGGCACTTGCCGGCTGCAGAAGCCGTACTCCTTCATAGGAAAAGAAAAAGAATGTGCGATTCCGCCCGTTGTAACCAGGCTGCTTACCACCCTCGCCAAAGCTAGGCAGAAAGATTGGACCGCCGACCACTCCACCAAAGTCGTTGTTCCGCTCAATCGGACGCGACAGTCTCTGCGAATTGGCAAACCAATTATTCGCGTTGAGCTTGTCGTTGCGGAGGTAATCAAACACGTCGCCGTGAAAATCATTGGTCCCCGAACGGGTGGCAACAGAGATCTGTGCGCCGGGTGTGCGGCCATACTCAGGCGCAAAGCTCGAGGTCTGGACGCGGAACTCCTGGAGGGCGTCCTCAGAGACCAACGCATTCAGGCCGCCCAAAACGCTTGTCGCCGGCAGCGTGCCGGCGCTAGACTGGCCGAGGCCGAGGCCTGCGACCACCCCGGTATTCGCGCTCACGCCATCCACTGCGAAATAGTTGCTGCTGGCCCGCTGTCCGTTGACACTAAATTGGCCCTGGCTGTTTGCATTGGTCTTGGTCAAAGTAACTCCGGGCGTCAACTCGAGCAATGCATTGAACCCGCGTCCGTTGAGCGGCAGGTTCTCCACAAACTTCCGGTCGATGACCGTGCCCACCGCAGGTGATTCATTAATCAGCGGCGCTTCATTGACTACCTGCACCGTCGCATTGATATCCCCCGCCTTCAATTGAATCTGTAGCGCCTTCTGATCGCCGACGTTTAGTACGACGCTTGGAATCTGTATCGGAGAAAAACCACTGTGCTCAGCGCGAACGACATAGCTGCTAGGAGGAAGCAAGGGAATCGTGAAATGCCCTTCGTCGTTCGTGGCTGTCTCTCTCTTGAGGCCCGTGGCTGTGTTAGTAACCGTGATCGCCGCGCCGGGCACTACGGCATTATTCTGATCCACCACCGTACCGCTCAATGTCGCCGTCGCGCTTTGCGCTTGCGCAAACACAAAAGGAATGAGTAGAAGGATAAGAAGGACCTGGCAGCGGACGGCAGATGATGGAGGGCGATGTTTAATCATGGATTTTCTCCTTCAAGAACTAAATAATCAGAAAACGTGTCGCTTAGAACTCACTGCCGAGTTGAAATTTTCGTAGCCAGTTTTTCGGCGGTGCGAAGCGAGCGCCAAAACTGAGCCGACCGGACGACTGACGCAGCTGACGAAGTCGGAGCCACTGCGAACGCCGAACGGATGGCTTGCTCTTGCCCGGAACACAATTCAAACAAGCGCGCGATCCCTTGCTGAAGCTCCTGATCGGTAATGCCGACAGGAGTCTCATCCCCTGCGTCAATCGAAGACACTCCGGGAAACACAGGGTTGAGTTCAGCGCGCAGGGTGGCAAGCTCGTGTTCGAGAACCTGCGCGTGCTGATGAATCATTGAAAGCCATTTGGATCTCGCATCAGGTGTGAGCGTTCGCAGATCTTCCGCGGAGAAACGTTCCGCCAGACGTTTGAGCGCCCACGCATGCTGGAGCGCGTTGAGGGATTGGCTCATCGTGCGACGCGCGAAGCGGCTAATCTCCTCATCAATTTGATTCGCGGGCGTTCCCCTGCTGGATAGATAACGGCGCAACTCGGAGTCAACGGGAATGGCGGTGCTCGACGCCTCGACCTTCTCAACGGTGGTTGGTTTTGATTGATGACCTGTGGCAGGTTGGCGCCGGAGCGCTTCGGCCACGGTAGTGATCTCGATTTGGACCGCCGGGTTTTTGTCCACACTGCTGAGTGCGCGCAGGATTTCACCCTTGCGCTGATCGGTATCGACAATGCCCTGAACAACCAGTGGGCCATCAGGTGTTCGAGTTACGCTTACCTGTTCGCCAAGATCGGCTCCGGCCTGGCTAAGAAGTCGCAACACCTCGACCTCTAACTCGGCCGTGCCAATTGCGCGCGTGGGTTGCGCTGGTCGCAGCTCCGGGCGTTCTTCGTTGGCGGGTTCCGCGCCCTTCCCTATACCGATTGCCGGCAAGCCCGAAAGCTCGGGTTCTAATTCGAAAACCCCTGGGGCCACAGCGTTGGGCGCGCGGCGCTCAAAACTCGCTTCCGTGAACCGATATTCGCGCACCTCTGCGCCGCGCTTAACGGTTATCGTTTGCTCGATCGCGTGCAGATCCGCTCGACTCAGTGTAAGTGCAGCCTTTATGACTCCCCGTGGCTGTGTGACTTCGCCGTCATAACTGATGACATAAGTAGCTGGCCGTTCTTGGACAACCAGCGATGCTGTCTGCCCAGTGCTATGCGTGAGAGCCGTAAACTGCTTCGCCGATTGCTCAAGCTGCCAAATGTTGTCGAGATCGAGCGGCGCATTTGACGGCACCGCTGTCCTTGGTTGCGGTTGAGGCTTCAATCCATGGTGATAGACTGTGCGTGAGCCATCATTTCTTGTCCATTCGCCGGCGATCAGATATCCCTTTTCATCGTAAACACGGAGGGCCTTAATGCCCTTCTCGGCGCTCTGCCATACTTCCAGCTTGCGGCTCGAGATCAGTTCTCCTCCACCGCTACGACGCTCTTCGAGGTTTATCGTGCGATGCAGTACTTGATCGGTCCTGGCGGTGTCTGCTTGTTCCGTCTCGGCGGATCGCTGCAACAGATCTGCCGCCGAGACTGGAGGATGCGGCGAGCGCAGCGCGAAGAACGCTACGGCCAGCATGAGTGCCGCAAGGATCATAGTCACAACTCCCGGCCGGAGCCACACAGTCCAGTCAGACATCAGACCTCGGAGTCGCTTCGTAACTGACTTGAGCGGTTCGTATATTGGCGTTCCGGTAGGTATTCGAGTTTCGTTGGAATCAGTAACCGCGTTGGTCTCTCCTCGGACCACCGTGTTCGATAGTTGCGCTTCATTCTCTTGCAGGCTTGGATCGAAATAGACGACGCGGAGGCTCGGCCACGGATCGCTGAAGCTCAAACTCAGTTCAAGATTGCGACCTTCGCTTAGCGCAATACGCTTCTTGTGTTCGATCGGTCCTTCCGGCGGCGCGGCCACGGTACTGAAGAGCATGCGAACGTCTTGCTCGCTGAAGATCTCAACAAAACCGATTTTCTCTTCGATGTTCACGCTGATTATTTGCTCATTTGATCTAAGACCGACCTTCTGAGAACCGACGACGAAACCGTTAACAGCAACGCGGAGCGCCTGCGGGTGATGTTCGATAACTTTCTTGAGACGGCGGCGCGATCTGGTGATGAGGTTATCTCCGGAAGATGCACCTCCTGATCCACCTCCCGATTGCCCGCCGCCGCTCCTGCTTCTGGGGCGGGGGTCCTTTCCCAGCGCCTTGATGGGATAACGGCTCGCCAATAGCGGTAACCCCAACAAGCCGTTGACGACATCCAGGCACGTGCGGCAACTTACGACATGAGTCAGAACGACAGTTTCAATCTTGCGGCCATCAGCGGCTCGGTAGAGATGTTCCAGTTCGGTCTGCGTCAAACAGGTTTGCTTTGGTGAATCGAAGATCGCGTGATGGAGCTCTCGAACCAAGTCTTCGGTCATTAACTCGCATTTGGTAAACGAAGGTTTTTTTGTTGAACCACTGGTCATAAATGAGAGTGAGTCTGGATCGCTTAGATATAGTCTGGCCTCAGCGCGGGCGGTGCGCAGCCATTCATTGATCGCGCCGCGCGGGCTTCTTAGAATCTCGGCTATCTCAGCCGGGTAGTAGCCAAGGAAGAAGCGAAGAATGAGCACGCTTCCCGCTTTGGAGGTTTCTTTGCGAATGCAGGCGTACTCACAGATGCGGCGCAGTCTGTCTTGAACGTCCAGCTCTCTTTCTTCGACAGCGCGCAGTTCGTCTTCGATTGATTCGGGCTCTGAAACAGCGAGATCGGCCATCGATAGCTTGGCGTTCTGCTGCCGGGTAGTCCGGCGAATTCCGGAAATGTGCATGTTGCGTAACATCGCGTATAGATAGCCTTCAAGATTCTGGGTGACTGCCGCGAGGTCGGGTCGATCAAGCGTGAAGTGAACAAAGACTTCCTGTACCAGGTCTTCGGCTTCCTCGCGATCGCCGCCGCTGATCTCCAGAGCCCAAAGCAGCAGCCACTCGTAGCGCTGCACAATTAAGTCTTCATGGCTCCTGGTGATCGCCTCTGGCTTTTGCATTCCTACCTTTATATCGCTCGGAATGCCCTAATGTCAGATGAAAGTGGGGATTTTTTCGGAAATTGTTTTGGCCGGGCTCTCAGCAGCCTCGGTTCTGGCCATGCAGGTGGGTTAGGACTTGGTGTGACTAGTAAGGCAGCTTATCTCAGCGTTTCCAATTTGCGTTGGCTGCCAGTTGCCCAATTACAGTGCGCCGGAAAACGCGAGCCGGCCTGATTGAAAGAATGCAACGACCTGCCCCGTGCCGTATGAAGGAGTGCCGTTGCCTTCGAACACTAGGTTGGCCTCTCCTCTACTGGAAACAAACCTGACGCCGGCATCACGAAATGTGTCTTCGAGGTGTTGTCGATAGTGTGGGTCAACGCCCTCATAGTTAATATACACGCGAAGCTTTTCAGCTCCCAATTCCTTGATCTTCTCTTCGATGGTCTGTCTGTATTTTTCGCCCATAATCTTCTCCAAAGATACCGTTCATTTTTGACAGTCACTCACCACCCGCGATCGAAGGTACGATCGTGACGAGGTCGTTATCCTTCGCCGGCGTCTCAAATCCTTGGAGATGACGTATGTCTTCGTCGTTTAAGTACACGTTAATGAAATTGCGCAGCGTCTTCTCATCAATGTAGAGATGATGGCGAAGTTCGGGGTAGGTGCTCGTCAATTGATTCAGAGCCTCGCCAACCGTTGCTGTGTCAACTTGCAGTTCAGAACTATCGCCAGCAAACTGACGTAGAGCGCCGGGCACCGCGATGGTTACAGGCATGATGATTCTCCTCTCACAATCTCTTCTTCATCGAATTGCGAACGATCTGCTTGCAATTCCCACGAACGTAATCCATTCGCCTGAGCCTCGCGCACGGAGACGATTACATAAGAATAAGTAGGCCAGGCGTGCTCCAAGTCGTAGCGCGACGGTCGCGCTTCCTCGTCTGGATGCGAATGATAGAACCCAAGCACATCTAAACTCTTTGTCCTCGCGTGGCGCTCACCTCGCAGCAACTCTTCCGGGCGAATCAGAAACCGATTGCGTTTAGCCTCTTCTTCACGCGCGTTCGAGATCGGGTAGACTTCAGAAACCACCTTGCGGCCATATTCAAGAAATCGCCCAATCAAGAGACCGCAGCACTCGTACGGGTAATCAAGCTGGCCGTGTGCGCTCATCGCTTCGAGGTGGGTGCCGTCAATTGTGATCATCCAGCTCCTTCCTCCCAGTATGACTCGCTTAAGTACCTCTCGCCCCCGTCACACAGTATGGTGACGACAACTGACTCGGCTGGAAGGGTGCGTGCCAGGCGGAGGGCCGCAAAGACATTGGCGCCGGAGCTTGGACCAACCAATAAGCCTTCTTCTCGGCCCAAGAGTCTCATCATCCCTTGCGCCTCTTCGGTCTCAACCTGAACGGTTGCATCGGCCAACGTCGGATCGTAGATGCCCGGCACCAAGGCGCTCTGCATGTGCTTCAATCCTTCAATTCCATGCAGCGGCGAACTGGGCTCGACCGAGATGGTCCGTATGTTCGGGTCGTAATCTTTGAGCCGGCGTGAAGTGCCGGTGAATGTTCCCGACGTGCCAAGACCGGCGATGAAATGCGTTACGCGGCCTTCAGTCTGCACCCAGATTTCGCTTCCGGTAGTTTCGTAGTGCGCGCGCCAGTTGGCGTCGTTATTGTATTGATCCGCATAGAAATATTTTCCTGGACACTTTTCGGCCAACCGCCGCGCCTCAGCTTGCGCGCCATCAGTCCCTTCGGTGGGATCGGTTTCAATGATCCTGGCGCAATAGCGATGCAGGATGTGTTTACGCTCCGCGCTGGCGTTACGAGGCAGGCAAAGCGTTACGCTGTAGCCCAGGGCCGCACCGATCATGGCAAAAGCAATCCCCGTGTTTCCGCTGGTGGCATCAAGGATCGTCTTGCCCTGATACAAAAGGCCACGTCGCTCGGCATCCAGAATCATCGCCAGGGCCGCACGGTCTTTGACTGAGCCGCCCGGATTCAAATGCTCTGCCTTGGCGAAGACTGCAACGCCCGCAGGTAACGCCCGTCCCACGCGCTCCAGACCAATCAAAGGCGTTCCGCCGATGTGGGCATCGATCGTGTGGCGATTGACGAGGCACTCTCTTTGTTCCCAGACGCTGGTGCTCATGTATTCAGATGTCTGCCCACCCTGATACTGGCCGCATTCCCAAATTAAAAGCCGGTTGCGATCTGCTTTTCTACCTATCGCGACCGGCTCATGAATCCTCATCGTGTCTGGCTTTTCTAGGTCATAAGCTCTTCACGCCCGCACATCCTTGCGCGATCGCGTGTCGCAGTACCGAAACAACAACCAGCACAACAGCGGTGATCGCAGCGACTCTGATTCATCTCATTTTCCGTTTCAACGTAACTGTCCGCGAGACTATAGGGAGGAGCCGAATCTCATGTCAATAACTAATGGCTGCTCGCCTATTCAAAAGTATTTAACTAAACGTAAATATAATTGTCTTGACCCTTGCGGAGGCGGAGCCTTAGAGTCGGGTGTTGACATCGGCCAAAGGCCACGCTTTAGTTTAAGAGAATCGAACCTGGTTGAGGTATTGAAGAGTTGTTAGTAAACAAACACATGCTTGCCGTTATGGTCTGTTGTTGCGCATGTTGTCGATGCTGCGCGCACGTGTCTCAGGAGAGGAAACGGCAGATTACGGAAGGTTCGGTCAATGACGATCACGAAAAAGGAGAAGACAGTTGAGCAAGTAAGAGGCGAGCGCGATCGGCTCGATAAGTTGAAGTTTTTCGAGGGCGTTTTCTTTTTGCCCAGGAGTTCGAACGCTCCAGCTCGCTTGGCTGAGGAGAGATGAAAGAATGAGCATCGAGATCTCCACGGCGGCAGACCAAGGCGTACCCGATTTCGTTTCCGAAGAGTTGGCTCACTATGAGCGCCAGATCGAGAGATACCGCGCCGGCGAAGTAGATGAGACCAAGATGCAGAAGCTGCGGCTGCATTTTGGCACCTATGCCCAGCGGCAAGAGGGCGTGCAGATGCAGCGCATCAAGATCCCCGGTGGGTTCTTAACCGCGGATCAACTGGTGCGACTGGGTGATGCTGCTGATCGATTTGGTAGCGGTTTCATTCATTTCACCACGCGTGAAGACGCGCAGATCTACTATGTGAAGCTGGAAGAAACTCCTAACCTCTTGCGCTTCCTGGCGGAGGGCGGCATCACCTCGCGCGAAGCTTGCGGCAACACGGTACGCAACATCACCGCGTGCTACCGGGCCGGTACCTCAGCCACGGAAGCGTTCAATGTTGGTCCTTACGCCGAAGCGCTGTTTCGCTTCCTGGTCCGTAATAAGTACAACCAGAATTTGGGGCGAAAGTTCAAGATCACTTTCGAGGGTTGCGCCGAAGATCACTCAGGTCTGCGGATTCACGATATTGGTTTGTGGGCCGTAACGCGAAGACTCTTCGACCGCTACGGCGAGCGGAAGGCGCGGATGAAGGCGCGCATGAAATTCCTGATCCAGTCGATGGGCTGGGAAGCTTTTCGTAAAGCTCTAGACGAAGAGCGAGCACGAGTTGGCCCAGTACCGTTAACGGATTATTTATCAGAGACCGAAGAGTTCAATCCAGAGGCCGCCGCACACTCGCGAGCCTTGCAGATGCTAAACCCGCGGACGAGCGATCCTCAATTTCAATCATGGGTGCGCGACTCTGTCATCGAACACAAAGTTGCCACCTTCCGCGGCGTTCATGTGCGCGTCAAACTGGGCGATCTTACGGCAGAACGCTCGCGAGATTTGGCCGAAGTGGTGCGCCGGTTCTCAGCGGGTCAGTTGCGGATTTCAATTGAACAGAACATCTATCTGCCCTGGGTGCGCGAAGAAGAGCTTTGGGACCTTTATATTGCGCTCAGCGAACTGTCACTTGCCGAGCGCGGCGTGGGAACGATTGCTGACGTGACGACTTGCCCGGGTTCTGATACGTGCCGGTTGGGTATTGCTTCGGCAAAAGGCCTGGGCAGCGCTTTGGGCGACGCGTTTAATGGTTCGTTAGCGAAGTATGCCGAGTTGGCTCGGCCAGTGCGCGTGAAGATCTCTGGTTGCCCCAACGGGTGCGCGCAACATTCAATCGCGAACATTGGATTCTATGCGGCAGCGCTCTCGCATGACGACCGCACTGTCCCCGCGCACTTCGTCACAGTAGGTGGACAAGCATCGCCCGGTAACGCGCAATTCGGCGCGCTGATTGGAAAGTTTCCGGCAAAGAATTGCGTGAAGGTGACCGAAACCCTGCTGCAAGTGTACGAAAAGGCTCGGTTGCCTGAAGAGGACTTTAACTCGTTCGTCAGCCGTATTGGAACGGAGCGGTTGAAAGCGATCTTGGGACCGCTTAGAGAGGTTCCTTCATTCGAAAAAGACCCGTCATTCTACGAAGACTACGGACACGAGCATGAGCGCTTTGCCGTGCGCAAGGGCGTGAAGGGTGAGTGCGCTGGCTCAACAGTTGCCGAGACCATCCCAACGATCGAAGCCGCGCAGGAGTGGTTAGCCCAGGCAGAAGCGTTGATCTACCACAAAGAATATAAAGCTGCAGCGCTTGCCGCTTACGAAGCTGCGGCTGCGGCGGCGCGCGTTCCGCTCTATCCGAGACTTGTCGATCCTTTCACCGCGGATGAAGCGCTGTGGGAGTTCGAGAATCTGTTCGTCCTGTCAGGTGAAACGCTCGGCGACTGGGAGGGAATTTCGTCACGCTTTGAAGAACTGAAGAAGAACAACGCCGATGAAGCTGGCGCCGGAACGATCTTAGAAGAAGCGCGTGACTTTGTCGGTTATTGCACACTGGCGAAGTTTCCCGAGGCGAGGGCGGTAGCATGAGAGCCAAGACGGAATCAGGAGTGCTGGTTGTTGGTCACGGAAGTCGCCGAGAAGAAGCCAACCGCGACGTGCGCGAAGCCGCGCGCAGAATAGGCGAGCGCGGTGGTTTCCCCTTGGTTGAAGCGGCCTTCCTGGAGATCGAACATCCGAATATCGCCGCAGGTTTCAAGTGTTTGGTGGAACGTGGGGCGTGCAACGTCACGGTGCACCCCTACTTCCTCTCGCCGGGGCGGCACACACGCGGTGATCTACCGCGTGAAGTGCGCGCAGTAGCACAGTGCTTCCCCGGTGTGAGTTATCAGATCACCGAACCTCTATCCGCCCATCCGCTGGTCATTGAAGCCTCTCTTGAACGCATTCGCGAGACTGCGAGCTTCGCCTCAGATATACGGACGTCGGACGAAGCTAAACGCGGAACGGTTTATCTCGTCGGTGCAGGTCCCGGTGATCCTGGCCTGCTCACGTTGCGGGCGCACGATCTTCTGGCCTCATGCGATGTGCTGATTTACGACTACCTGGTAGATCCAGAAGTAATGCAGTTTGCGCCTCCACACGCCGAACGCATCTATGTTGGAAAGGTCGGGGGTGGGCGACACACTCCACAAACGGAAATCAATCTCCTGCTTATCAACCAAGCCCGAGAAGGAAAGCGCGTGGTGCGACTCAAGGGCGGTGATCCCTTTCTCTTCGCGCGTGGTGGTGAGGAAGCGGAAGCGCTTTACGAAGCAGGGATTCACTTTGAAATCGTGCCCGGAGTTAGCTCGGCGCTGGCTGTCCCTGCTTATGCCGGCATTCCACTTACTCACCGCGAAGTATCTTCTTCAGTGGCCATACTAACCGGCGTGAGTGCAGGCGACGTCGACGATATCTCATCCGCGCTGGCCGACCTATCGCGAGCCGATACGATCGTGGTCTTGATGGGTGTGGCCAACCTAGGACTGATTGCCGATGACCTCATGGCTTCGGGAAGAGATCCACAAACGCCCGCAGCGATCGTTCGCTGGGGAACCTACGAAACTCAACAAACTGTCACCGGCACATTACAGTCGATCGCTGATGATGCCGAAAGCTCTGGCATGCGCCCTCCGGGAGTAATCATCATCGGTGAAGTAGTGCGTTTGCGTGAGCGTCTGAAGTGGTTTGAAAGGGATTTGGCGGAAAGCAGTGAGCTGCAAGCCGCCTTCGCCGCGGTTGAATGAAGGGGATTACCTGAATGCCTTCTGTTGCCTTAGCACTTGATTACGACGTTACTGACGAAGAACTGGCAGTAGTCTCGGAAGAGTTCGAGACCCAATCGCCGGAAGCTGTGCTGCGCTGGGCTTTCGAAGAGTTTGGTCCTGACGTAGCGCTGGCTACGGGGTTTGGCGCCGAGGGTTGCGTACTTATAGACATGGTCTCTCGTATCACCAAAGGCGCGCGTATTTTCTATCTCGATACTGATCTGCTCTTTCCCGAAACCTATGCTCTCCGCGATCAGCTCGAAGCCCGCTACGATATACGCTTTGAGCGAGTGGCGACGCGCCTCTCCCTCAATGCCCAGGCTGCCGCGTTCGGCGAAAGCTTGTGGGCCCGAGAGCCGGATCGTTGCTGCTATCTGCGCAAGGTTGAACCGCTCAGAGAAGTGCTCATCGGTCTGCGCGCGTGGATCACCGCCATCCGCCGCGATCAAACAGCGGCACGCGCCAACGCCGGCATGGTCGAGCGTGATCAGAGATTTGACTTGATCAAGATCAATCCCCTCGCCCGATGGTCCTCAGAGGATGTCTGGGAGTACATCGGCAAATACGACGTCCCTTACAACCTGCTCTATGACCACGGCTACGAGTCAATCGGCTGCGCGCCGTGTACCGGTCCCGTGCAAATCGGTGAAGACCCGCGCGCGGGACGCTGGCGCGGCGCATGTAAGACAGAGTGTGGTCTGCACAAATAGTTTTCAACTTCAGTCACAAGGAACAAAGAGATTATGAAACTCATCAAGCCCCACGGGGGCAAATTGGTTAATCGTGAAGTGGCAGGCCTCGAGCGCGACGCTCTCATTGAAGCCTCGGCGGCAATGGCTCGCTTGGAGCTCAGTCCGCGGGCGATTTCTGATCTGGAGATGATCGCCATCGGGGCCTATTCACCGCTTGAAGGTTTTATGGGCGAAGCGGATTACCACGCGGTAGTGTCCGGCATGAAACTGGCTAATGGCGACGCATGGTCCATTCCCGTCACCCTGCCGGTGTCAACTGAGCAAGCTGAACGGTTACCCAAAGGCACAGATGTCGCCCTCTACCAGGCCGACCACCTTCTTGGCGTGCTCCATCTCAGGGAGAAATTCACTTATGACAAGCAGGTCGAAGCGCAATTGGTTTATCGCACCATCGAAGATGCTCACCCCGGAGTACGGGTCCTTTACGATCAAGGAGACTGCTTGCTTGGGGGCCGCATTAGTCTGCTTAATCGTCCTCGCGATCTTTCCTTTACTCAGTACCGAAGAGATCCCGCGCAAACGCGAGCGTACTTTCGGGAACGCGGTTGGCGACGCGTCGTCGCCTTCCAAACCCGTAATCCCGTCCACCGCGCGCATGAATACATCCAGAAGTGCGCGCTGGAAATTGCTGATGGCTTGCTCCTCCATCCCATCGTGGGCGAAACGAAATCAGATGATGTTCCGGCAGAGGTACGCATCCGCTCTTACGAGGAGATCCTCCGTCACTATTACCCGGCCGGGCGCACGGTGCTATCAGTCTTGCCGGCAGCGATGCGCTATGCCGGTCCGCGTGAAGCGATCTTTCACGCGCTCATCCGCAAGAACTACGGCTGCTCACATTTCATCGTTGGCCGCGATCATGCAGGAGTGGGTAACTATTACGGAACTTACGATGCCCATCATATCTTCGATGAGTTCGAGCCCGCAGAGTTAGGGATTACACCACTCTTCTTCGATCACACGTTTTATTGCAGAGCCTGTGACGGCATGGCTTCGAGCAAGACCTGCCCACACGAGCCCAAAGACCGCGTCACGCTCTCCGGTACGCGAGTCCGTGAAATGCTGGGCGCGGGCGAGTTGCCGCCGCTCGAGTTTTCGCGTCCGGAAGTCGCCCGGCTGCTGATCGAAGCCTATCAGCGTCTCGAAGCGGGACTGGCAGGCGCGGCGGCGTAGCCCGGGACAAATCGGGTCTTTTTCATTCACATAATATATAAGGACACATCACATGACTAGGCCTAAGGGATTCACTGTGTGGTTCACCGGACTCTCAGGCGCGGGCAAGACAACGCTGGCAACCGCTTTGGCCTCAGAGCTGGGCCTGTGCGGGCTGAAGGTTGAAATACTCGATGGGGACGAGGTGCGCAGCAATCTCTCAAAAGGCCTGGGATTCTCCAAGGAGGATCGCGACACAAACATCCGCCGTATTGGCTATGTCTCTCGCCTGCTGGCGCGCAACGGCGCGGGCGTCATTGCCGCCGCTATCTCGCCGTATCGTGAGGTGCGCGACGAGGTGCGCCGGACGATCGAATCAGAAGGGGCGGCGTTCATCGAGGTCTTCGTAAAATGCCCGATTGATGTTTTGGCTGAGCGCGATGTCAAGGGTCTCTATAAGAAGGCCCTTGCTGGTGAGATCAAGGAATTCACCGGCGTCTCTGATCCTTATGAAGAGCCTCTCGATCCTGAAGTCGTGGTTGAGACCGATCGCGAAACAATAGAGCAGAGCGCGAGAAAGATCGTTCAAGAGTTAACGCGGCAAGGATTCTTGCGGACAGACAGGGAGAATGCTCGCTCACAAACACCAATTCGAATCGAGCACGTACCCGAGGCGGCGTAGCCAAGTGGTAAGGCGAAGGCCTGCAAAGCCTTTAAGCGCAGGTTCGATTCCTGCCGCCGCCTCCAAATCTTATTTTCATTCTGGCAAGGCGCGCCGGGAAGATCATGCCAGCGCTTCAGACTGGATTGTCGCCGCAGGTAATAGCGCTCTGGTCCATACCATAACTTCGTATGTTGTGAGGTAAACCCAACCGTGTCAGAGAGGCGTGCGCGAAGCTTGGCAAAGTCCGTTAGCTACCGGACCATTTCGTCAGTTATCACCGGCAGTATCTTCTTCGGAGCGACCCAAAAGCCTCGCTTGGCCTTGGGGGTCGCTTTGGTTGACTCTCTGGTGAAGACGATTGCCTTCTACGTACACGAACGCGCTTGGACAAAGATCGGCTTTGGCCGCCCGCGACAAGAAGTGGAGAAGAGTCAGCGAGCAGATCTACCGAGCCCCGAGGCTGTATGTGATTAAGTTCCCACTGTTCGGTTCTTAAATCGAACAATCTCTGCGCGGTTTTTCCACCGGGGGATCAGCAGTTATGAGGATCAACAGTAGGACCTCGCGCGCTTAACCGGAACCGCCCGCGAAGATCCGTGGTCTTTTGTCCCAATCGGGGGAGCTTCATCTGTCGAGCTACCGGTCCACCTACGCGCAACTTCGAAACTCACTTCGACAAACGCCCGAGCCGCAGGCGAAAGTAAACGGTCCTTGCGACGAACCAGCCAGAGATCCCACTCCCGATTGATTCCTTCAACCTTGATAACGATCAGAAGACCGCGGGCCGCTTCCTCGCGAACGCACATTAGTGGTACGAAGCCTACGCCTAAGCCCTCAGCAACCATTCGCTTGATCGCCTCGATTGCTATGTTCTCGACGCTCACGTTGAAGGAAGTATCAGCTTCCTGAAATGCCCGGACCATTCTTTCCCGCAGCAGCGACTTAGGACCCTGAACAATCAGAAGCTCGCCGGCCAGATCGCGGACGTGCACGTCCTTCAAGCCGGCCAGTCGATGCTGGGGACTGGTGATCAATACCAACTCATCCCGCGTTATCAGTTGCCGTTCAAGCTGAGGATCATCGGGCGCATCTCCTATCAATGCTAACTCTATTTTTCTCGTACCAAGTGCCGTAAGCAGGCGCTCTGAGTTGCCGCACACTACCTCGGTCTTGACGCCTGGGTGAGATTCGTTGAAGGCGTGTATCAACGAAGGAAGCAGATAGAGACTGGTGCTCTCGTGGGTGCCGATGCGCAGAGTCCCGCGCCCGCCCCGCCTAACCTCGCTGACGGCTGCCGTCGCCTCCTTGCGCATCTCCAGAATCCGCGTCGCAAAGGAGTAGAGTATTTTGCCCGAAGCCGTCAGTCGATAATTGTGCCGCTCTGATCGATCAAAAAGCGGCGCCCCCATTTCTTCCTCCAACTTCCGCAGCGCAATGCTTACCGCCGGCGCTGTGCGGCAGACGCGCCCCGCAGCTCGGCTCACACTTCCCTCTTCGACTACGGCGGCAAACATTTCCAGTTGCTGGAATTCCATTGACCCTCCTATTGAGTGCGAACTGCAAACAAACTAAAAGGCCGTCACCGTTTCGATTTACGATGACGACCTTTAGTGTTCAAGAACTTAGATTCTTAATTACTCGTCGTCATCCTCCTCGCATACACATACATGCGCACGCCGCCGCACACATGGTAGCTACAGTAGCCGAATGGTAACCGGAGGGCGACGTCTGGACCATGCACGAGCAGCAAAACTGCCAGCATGCCCAAGACGACGAGAACTGATTGAAACCGTGCCTCATTAGGATAATCTTAAGTGGCCTAGCTATCGAGCGCCAAGCATACTCCTGAGTTATTCCTAATTCAAGACGAATTCATTCAACCCTGGCATTGAAATAATTTTACATGGACTATATGGAGCTGGTTCACCCTGAGTGACTTAGCAATCGCAGACCGTTGTTTCACCTTCTCTGCTCACATAAACGCTCACATGGCCCCCACCTGGGAAGGAGAAACCAGAACCACTTGTCGAGGAACAGAAGCAGTAACAACCAGGATCGTCAGGATCTGTGTTATCGGCGTATCGGGCGAGACATCGCTTGTGCGCAGATGGTCAAGCACCTTCGGTCATTGTCACTCTCGGGATGCCGTCTGGTGTGCCAGCCGGCGCGATTCAATATTAATACAGCGGAAGATCTCATGAACAGCGAGCTCGTCGAGTGGGCCGGTCATAAGCTTCGCGCCACAGTAAAGCATTATCAGTAGCCGATCAGCATCGTCCTCCGGATCACCCAGCGTCAAAGTTTCGCTTCCCAGAATCCGCAGCAACTCCATGGCTAGCTGCGCGCGTCGATTGAGCAGAAAAATGACTTCGGCGTCAATCACATCGAGTTCAGTACGCCACTCCGCAAGTCTCATTCGGGGGTTCTCCTTGACTTGGGTTGGTAGAAATAATGTGGATTACACAGTGTCCAATTGAAGCACTGCACTTGCGCAAAGTTCGTCTTCTCAGCCTGCGCTAATCACTGCAAAGAGCGATTTGAGAGGTTTTCTAAAACGTCACGGATCTGATCTATGGCCCAATCGGTTTCCGCTTCGGTGATAACGTAGGGCGGCATGAAGTAAACCACGTTGCCCAAAGGGCGCAGCAATAAGCCTCGTCGCAGAAATTCTGCCGCGAGGTGGGGGCCAATTTGATCAAGGTACCCGCTGGCCGCTTCCGAATCTCCGTTCGTCAGAAGCTCCACCGCGCCGACGCCACCGATGACGCGGACGTCACCGACATGCTGCAATTCCCTCAGCGGTTCTAACCGTCCCCGCAGCTGTTTCTCCAGAGCCCGAACTCGCTCCAGCACAGGTTGCTCGCGGAAGAGTCTCAAGCTTTCCAGCGCAACGGCGCAGGCCAGAGGATTGGCGGTAAAGGAGTGTCCGTGAAAGAAAGTCTGCGAGCGGTCTTCGCTGAGAAAGCTCTCGTAGATTGCCTCAGTCGTGGCGGTGGCTCCCATTGGCAAATAGCCAGCAGTGAGCGCCTTCGATAGACAGATAATGTCCGGTGTGACGCCGGCATGCTCACAAGCAAACATGCGTCCGGTGCGGCCAAATCCGGTGAGCACTTCATCGGCGATCATCAACGTGCCGTGGCGATCGCAAAGCTCGCGCACGCCTTTAAGAAAGTCTTTGGGCCAAACAATCATTCCGCCGGCGCCTTGCAGCATCGGTTCAACCATAACCGCGGCAACGTTCCGACCTTCTTCATGCAACCTTCGCTCTAGATCGCCAAGACAATCGATACTACAGCTCTCGCGCTTCAGGCCGATGGGGCAACGATAGCAGTACGGAGCCGCAACGCGCTGAACATCGAAAAGCAACGGTTTGAAGCGAGCAGCAAAAACAGACTCTTCACTGGCTGACATCGCGCCTACGGTGTCGCCGTGATAGGCATAGTGAAGTGTGATGAAGGTGCGACGACTAGACTCGCTGAGGTTCTGCCAATACTGAAAGGCCATCTTCAATGCCACTTCAACAGCAGTGGAACCATTGTCGGAGTAAAAGACTCGCGTCAATCCGGTTGGCAAAACAGAAACAAGGGCTTCCGCAAGTTCGACCGCGGGACGATGGGTACAACCGGCGAAAAGGACGTGCTCCAATTCTTCTGCTTGCTTGGCCAGAGCCTGGTTCAGGCGGGGATGGCTGTGGCCGTGAATGTTCACCCACCAGGAAGAGATGCCGTCCAGGATCTTGCGACCATCCTCGGTATACAGATAGACGCCTTCACCGCGGACAATCGGCAAGGACGCGGGCGCGGTCAACATCTGAGTATAGGGATGCCAGAGGTACCGCTGGTCACGCGCTACGAGATCCATCGATTCGTTTATCATGGCTTGAAGTTCAACTGCGGATGATGGGCCAACTTCAGATGGTCCAGCAGCACGCGATCCTGATCAAGTTCACCATGCGCCCAACTACCCAAGCTCTCAGCATTGAGATTTGAGAAGCGTGGCATTTCCCCGAGCACTGATACCGTGCTATAGAATTCAATCGCCTCACGATTGTAGGCATTACTCTCGCCCACCATCACGATGCCTGCGACAATCAGCGCGCGTTTCCTGAGCGATTCAATCGTCAAGAGCGTGTGATTGATGGTTCCCAGTTGGGTGCTGGCGACCACCAGCACCGGCAAACTGAGCATGCGCGCCAGATCGACCATCTGTTCTGAATCGTTGATGGGCACAAGCGCGCCACCTGCCCCTTCGATAATCCAGCTTACGTTTTGGTCCGCATTCGTCATCAGCGTTTTGTAGACTTGCTCGATGGTGATCTCTTGGCCGCTGAGTTTCGCGGCGAGATGCGGTGAAACCGGACGCTTGAGTCGGATTCCTTCATCGAGAATTTCGTCGTCACCACACTCTCCCAGTCTGCGGACTATGGCGGTATCATCATCCTGTTCAATGCCGGTTTGAATTGGTTTCCAGTATCGCAGTCGCAGCTCTTTCCTGTACCGATGCATCAGAGCGGCAGCCACTACCGTCTTGCCGACCTCAGTATCAGTTCCGGTAATGAAGAGCCCCTTTAGCATGACGGTATCAGGCGGCGACTCCGGTGTATTGCTCCAGAGCTTCGCCGAGCGCGATGCTGAAGTCCGCCAGCGTTCGTTCGTCCAAATTTACGTTTACCGAAAGACGCAGCCGGCTGGTGCCCGGCGCGACACTGGGCGGGCGTATGGCTCGAACATCGTAACCCTGCACTTGCAGGATCTCCGCGACGTTGATAGCTTGCTCGCTGTCACCAATGATCACGGGAATGATTTGCGAGCAGCCGGCGGCAATCCTTATCCCTCTTTCGATCAGCAACTCGCGAAACCGAACTGAAAGATTCAGCAAGTAAGCGCGCAGTTCCGGCTCATCATGGATTACATCGAGCGCCGCTTCGAGTGCCTCGGCCATCGCCGGCGGCGGTGCCGTCGAAAAGATGAAGCTACGCGCGCGCTGCACGAGGTAATCAATCGCCCAAACTGGTCCGGCCACGAAAGCTCCACCCACTCCAAGGGCTTTGCCGGCCGGGTTAACAGAGAGGAACACATCCGCTTCGGTTCCGGTTTCTTCGATTAGGCCGCTGCCTCTCGGTCCCCTGATTCCCACAGCATGAGCTTCGTCTACGATCAATGCCGTGTTAGTCGCGCGACAAAGCAAAGCGTATTCGGCCAAAGGCGCTTCGTCGCCGTCCATGCTGAAGACCGCCTCGGTGACCAGAAAGTTTTGTCCGTTGTTTTGTTCGCGTTCAATCAGGCGCGCCAACTCCTCAATATGTCGATGTGGGAAGACGATCGTTCGCGCGCGCGAGAGACGCAAGCCGTCGATCAAACTGGCGTGATTCAACTCATCCGAAAAGACCACGTCGTCGGCCGCGGGAAGGGTCGAAAGCACCCCCACGTTTGCGAGATAGCCACTGCCGAAGAATAGCGCAGCTTCAGTTTCCTTCCATCTGGCGAGCCGGCGCTCCAGCCGATTGAAGTTTTCGCGATTGCCGCTCAACAAGCGGGAGC
>WNFC01000268.1_pt1 | contig 60546 bp, 51 predicted proteins | sample 5400541 | NCBI WGS metagenome assembly WNFC01 (sample SAMN13153342, study PRJNA577476) | soil metagenome | isolation source: 120 cm saprolite under Douglas fir tree site 2 hole 2 replicate 1 | place: USA:California | collected 2015-04-18
GCTGATGGCGGCGATCAGAACCTGATCGCCTCGCGCAAACCGCGCGTGCCGATCGATCAACAGGCGCCTCGACCGTCATCGCCGGGAAACACAGCGCCCCGTCCACCTCCTATCGCGCGTTTCTCCACGGCCTCGGTGGAGAAGGGCCATTCCCGATTTGCCCGGCTTGCGATGCCCAAACCTTAAAATCGGTCATTCATTGCCTCAACCCGACTCCCTCACACCCGGACACTGTGCCTATCTCAGCGCTGCCGCTGGTAGCTTCAAAGGCGGCAGGGTAGGTTTGTCCTACTGATCGCCTTCGACGGCGAGGGAATTTGGATGAAGCGGCGTGATCTCCTAATCCTCGGCGGCGCGTTGGTTGCGTGGCCGCCGGCGGCCCGCGCGCAGCTGAAGGCGATCCCGGTGATCGGTTATCTCGGCAATACGCCAGGTCCGGCTGCGCGGCTTACGGCCGCGTTCCACCAGGGATTGAGCGAAACCGGCTATGTCGAGGGACAAAACGTGGCGATCGAATACCGCTGGGCCGAGGGCCACTATGATCGGCTGCCCGCATTGGCCGCCGAGCTCGTCGGCCGCAAGGTCGACGTGATCGTCTCCACGGTCGGCACCCCTTCGGCACTCGCGGCGAAAAACGCCACCTCGACGATCCCGATCGTCTTCCGCGGCGGCGGCGACCCGGTCGGGGACGGGCTGGTTGCCAGCCTCGCCCGGCCGGGCGGCAACCTCACGGGGGTCATCTTGCTCGCCGACGAGCTGACGCCGAAACGCCTTGAACTGCTTTCCGAGCTGGTTCCCCAGGCTAGGGTGATCGCACTACTGGTGAACCCGAACAATGCGACTGCCGAGCGCATCATTGGAGACGTGCAGGCAGCGGCCCGCGTGAGGGGGTTGCAGCTCCATATCCTGAAGGCCGCCAGCGAAAACGAAATCGACGCCGCCTTCGCCTCCCTAGTCCAACTGCATGCTGGCGCGCTCGTCGTGGGCGCGGATCCGTTCCTCAGCAGCCGGCGCGAGCAGATCGTGGCGCTGGCATCGCGCCATGTCGTTCCGGCGATCTATGCGTGGCGCGAGTTCGCCGATTCCGGCGGCCTGATCAGCTATGGAGCAAGCCTCACAGCTGCCTTTCGCCAGGTCGGCACTTACACCGGAAAGATCCTCAACGGCGCCAAGCCGGCCGATCTGCCGGTCCAGCAGCCGACCACCTTCGAGCTGGTCATCAACCTCAAGACCGCGCAGGCCCTCGGCCTGACCGTCCCGCAATCGATCCTCGCCCGTGCCGACGAGGTGATCGAGTGAGCGGGGGGTGAATGACCGGTTATCGGATCGAGCAGGGTTAGGTCGGACTTCCGGTTAGGATCGGAAACCGAAATTCAAACTGAGGCATTGCTCGGGCTTGACCTGGTGCCACCCGATGCGCATATCGATCCGACAATTCGTCGTGGGTTAATTGCTGATATCGGAAGATCGGCATGCGCCGCACCTATTCCCTGCTCGCTGCGAAAAATTCCCTGCGCACCCGCAAAAATTTCCCTGCGAGTGCGCAAAAAATTCCCTGCTCCCGACCGCCTCGCCGACGCACAGACCTAGGAATATCAAGGTGATAAGGGGAAATCGCGGCCTCGCTGACAGAAAAATTCCCTGCTCGCAGGGAAATTTGGCCGCGCTGCCGCTATGATAGCCCGGCGCAGCGGAAGGAAATACCATGGCGACACCAGAGCGCACGATCGAGGCGGATTTCATCGTGATCGGGGCCGGCTCGGCCGGTTGCGCGGTGGCAGCACGGCTGAGCGAGGATCCGGCGACACGGGTGGCGCTGATCGAGGCCGGGGGCGACGACAACAACCGTTGGATCCACATCCCCTTGGGCTTCGGCAAGACGTTCGCGGACCCCAGCGTCAATTGGTGCTACGAGACCGAGCCCGACCCCGGCGCTGGCGACCGCCGCGTGTACTGGCCGCGCGGCAAGGTGCTCGGCGGCTCGTCCTCGATCAACGGGATGGTCTACATCCGCGGCCAGCCCGAGGATTTCGACCATTGGCGCCAGCTCGGCAACACCGGCTGGTCGTTCGACGACATCTTGCCCTATTTCCGCCGGTCGGAGCACCAGGTGCGCGGCGCCGACGATTATCACGGCAGCGGCGGCCCGCTCTGCGTTTCCGACGTCGCCCCGCATCCGATCTGCGAAGCCTTTATCGAGGCGGCGATGGCACTGGGCCTGCCGCGCAACGACGATTTCAACGGCGCCCGCCAGGACGGCGTCGGCTATCACCAGACGACGACGCGGAACGGTAGGCGCTGCTCGACCGCGGTCGGCTACCTGCGGCCGGCGATGCAGCGCACCAATTTGCGCGTCGTTACCGAAGCGCTGACCGAGAAGATCCTGTTCGACGGCAAGCGCGCCGTCGGCGTCTCCTTCCGCCGCGGCGGCGAGGAATGGACCGCTCGGGCGCGGCGCGAGGTGATCCTCTGCGGCGGCGCCATCAACTCGCCGCAGCTGCTGATGCTGTCCGGCATCGGACCGGCGGCACAGCTTTCCGGGCTCGGCATCCCGGTGGTCGAGGCGCTGCCCGGCGTCGGCCAGAGCCTGCAGGACCACTATTCGGCGGCGATCAAGCTCAAATCCCGGCTGCCGGTCACCGTCAACGACGTCATGCTGAGCAACGCGAGAAAGCTCAAGGCCGGGCTCCAATACTACATGTTCCACACCGGGCCGTTGGCGATGATCAGCTCGCCGGCGGCGCTGTTTGCGCGCACCCGGCCGGAGCTCGCCTCACCCGACATCAAATGCTCGATTTCACCGTTCAGCGCCGACCGGCCGCAGGACGGGCTGCATCCGTGGTCGGGCTTCACCATGATCGCCTACCAGCTGCGCCCGGAGAGCCGCGGCGAAATCAAGCTGAAGAGCGCCGACCCGGCCGCGCCGCCGGCGGTCCACCCGAACTATCTGACCGCCGAGACCGACCAGCGGGCGCTGGTCGCCGGGCTGAAGCTGTGCCGGCAGATCCTCGACCATCCGCAGATGGAACGCTTTATCGCCTCCGAATTCCTGCCCGGACCCGAAATCCGCAGCGATGAGGAGCTGCTGGATTACGCGCGCCGGCGCGGCGGCACCGTCTACCACCCGACCAGCACCTGCAAGATGGGGGTCGATGCGATGGCGGTGGTCGACCCCGAGCTGCGGGTCCGCGGGATCGAGGGGCTGCGCGTCGCCGACGCCTCGGTCATGCCGACCGTGGTGTCGGGCAACACCAACGCCGCGACGATCATGATCGGCGAGAAGGCCGCCGATCTGATGCTCCGGCCGGCGGCCCAAATGGCGGCGTAAGCGAGTAGGCAAAGGTCGGCTTGCTGTGTAAAAATGTCGCAACGCATCAATGCCGAGCGGGAGCACGCGCAATGACCGAGAAAACCGCGCAATCAGTCGGGAACCTGGGCTATCACGCCCATATCTACTACGATCCGGGGACGACGCGCGCCGTCGCCGAGCGGTTGTGCGCGGCGGTCGGCGAGAAATTCCGCGTCGAACTCGACGGCTTCCGCGATGAGCCGCGCGGGCCGCATCCGATCAGCAATGTCCTGCTCGTCTTCAAGCCCGATCAGTTCGAGCATGTCGTGCCGTATCTGATGCTGAACCGCGACGGGCTCAACGTGCTGGTCCACCCGCTGACGCTGGATGCGGTCGAGGACCATAGCGGCTTCGCGATCTGGCTCGGCAACCCGGTCCCGTTGAAGCTTCACACACTGCCCCGCGGCCGCGGCGGGCGGCTGCCGAGTGGGCTAACCGCGTAGAGATCGCGGGCGTCTCGCCCGCCTCGCGAAGGAGCGGCCGGGACGGCCGCGATCCGGACTGAGAGGATCATGATGCTGCCACGCGCAGAAAACGAGCTGCTGACCCGCATCGGGCCGGGGACCGCGATGGGCAAGACCATGCGGCTCTACTGGATCCCGGCTTGCCTGGCGAGCGAGATCGCCAGGCCGGATGGCCCGCCGGTGCGGGTCCGGCTGTTGGGCGAGGACCTCGTCGCGTTTCGCGACAGCGACGGGCGCATCGGCCTCCTCGACGAGTTCTGCGCGCACCGCCGCGTCTCGCTGTTTTTCGGGCGCAACGAGGAATGCGGGCTGCGCTGCGTCTATCACGGCTGGAAATACGACGTGGACGGCAATTGCGTCGACCAGCTCAACGAGCCCCCGGAACACCAGTTCAAGCACAAGATCCACATCACCGCCTATCCGACGGTCGAGCTGGGCGGGGTTGTGTGGGCCTACATGGGGCCGCCCGACAAGATCGCCGCGCCGCCCAAATTCGCCTGGACCCAGGCGCCCGAGACGCACCGCCACGTCACCAAGGTTATCCAGGAATGCAACTGGCTGCAGGCGTTGGAGGGCGGGCTCGACACCTCGCACGCGCCGATCATGCACCGGCTGTTGAAGGACGACGCCAGGCGCGGCGGCGTCCGGCCGTCAAACCCCTATGTCCGCGCCGGTGCGCCCTCGCTGGTCGTCGACCTCACCGATTACGGCTACCAATACGCCGGCATCAGGCGGCTCGGCGACGATGAGATGCATGTCCGCACCTATCATTTCATCCTGCCGTTCCACCAGATCCGCTTTTCGACTTCGGAGCGCGGCCTGCCGACCGATGCCGGCCATGCCTGGGTCCCGATCGATGACCGAACCTGCATGGTCTACAATTGGTGCTACAGCAAATCGGAGCCGCTCGACGAGACGGACCGGCTCGAAAAGGGGCTCGGCAACGGGCCGATCCATGTCGACCAGCAGAATTTTCGCTCCAAGGCGCGGCTCGACAATAACTATTTCATCGACCGCCAGGTGCAGAAGACCGAGAGCTATACCGGGATCGACGGGGTCAATGTGCAGGACCGCGCGATCCAGGAAAGCATGGGCCGGATTGTCGACCGGTTGGGGGAGCACCTCGGCCCCGCCGATAAGGCGATCGCCCATATGCGCCGCCTGTTGCTCCGGGCGATCAAGACCGCCGAGGAAGGCGGCACCCCGCCGGGCGTACGGCCGACCTACTACAAGCTGACCACCGGTCTCGACGTCCTGCCGCGTAGCGCCGATTGGCGCGCGATCCTTGCCCCCGACATCACGGCCGAGAAGATATTGCAGACCGTCTGACTCGCCGCCGTTGGGAGGACCGCGGGCCTCCGGCTCGCACGCGGCCGGGACGGCCGCGCTCCCGGAGACGCGCGAAGCGCCGTCTCTAAGGAATGCAGGATCGTAGCGCGGCCCGACTGCGAGGCGGCATGATTCATGCACCATTTCTCGGCCGGGCGGGGCTGGGGCGCGTTATGCCAAAACCCCTCCCATTCGCGCCGAGATAGGCTATTCTTGCGGCAACGATCGAGCGAGGAGTCGCCCAATGCTGCCACCCAAGGAAAACGAACTGATCACCCGCGTCGGGCAGGGGACCCCGATGGGCAACACGATGCGGCGGTATTGGATCCCCGCCTGCCTCGCGGGCGAGATCGCCGAGTCCGATGGCCCGCCAGTGCGGGTCAAGCTCTTGGGCGAAGACCTCGTGGCCTTCCGCGACAGCGAGGGCCGGATCGGCCTGATCGACGAGTTCTGCCCGCACCGCCGGGTATCGCTCTATTTCGGGCGCAACGAGGAATGCGGGCTGCGCTGCGTCTATCATGGCTGGAAATACGACGTGGAGGGCAACTGCGTCGATCAGCTCAACGAGCCCCCGGAGCATCAATTCAAGCACAGTATCCACATCGCCGCCTATCCGACGACCGAGCTTGGCGGCATCGTCTGGGCCTATATGGGTCCGCCCGAAAAAATGCCGGCGCCGCCCAAATTCTCCTGGACCCAGGTGCCCGAGGCGCGCCGCCATGTCAGCAAGGTCATCGAGGAATGCAACTGGCTGCAGGCCCTGGAAGGCGGCATCGACACCTCGCATGCGCCGATCCTGCATCGCCTCCTCACCGATAATTCGACCCGTGGCGGGATCAAACCGTCGAACCCGTTTGTCCGCGGCAAGGCGCCCAACCTCGTCGTCGACGTCACCGATTACGGCTATCTCTATGCCGGCATCCGGCCGCTCGGCGATTCGGATGTGCACATCCGCACCTATCATTTCGTCATGCCGTTCCCCAGAAGACCTTCCGCTCCAAGCAGAACCGGTCGAACAATTACGGCCTCGACCGCGAGGTGCAGCGCACCGAGAGCTACACCGGGATCGACGGCGTCAATCAGCAGGACCGCGCTTTGCAGGAAAGCATGGGGCGCATCGTCGACCGCTCGAAGGAGCATCTGGGGCCGGCCGACAAGGCGATCGGCCAGGCGCGCCGGATGTTGCGCCAGGCGGTCAAGACGGTCGAGGCTGGCGGCACGCCCTACGGCATCGGCACGAGCTATTACGCGATCCGCGCCGGCGAGGAGGTGCTGGCGCGCGAGGCCGACTGGCACCAGATCATGGCGCCCGACATTACCAAGGAAAAGATCCTCCAGACGGTGTGATCGTCGGCTCGACCCGCAGCCGCCGGCGAAACCCCTCTCCCGCGATGCGGGAGAGGGTACTGGATACCCGGTCTTAGGGTCGATGCGCCCGGAGGAACGTGCGCACGTGGCGCACTGCCAGGGGGATTTTGTCCGGGGTGTCCTTCCAGGGATAGAGGCTCACTTGCGCGTTGGGCGCGAGGAACGCGCTCTCCATGGCGACGGCGTACGGGTGCGCCGGGACGTCATCCGGCAGGACCAGGACCGGCGTCCGGCAGTCGCGCACGAAATCGCGGGTCACGGTGAAGACGAAATCGGCGTTGGCGCGGTACATCTTGGCAAGGAAGGCATCGACCATCGCCATCGTGATGTCGGGCCGGCGCTCGCATAACCCCGGCCCCCAGCCCTTGATGTTGTTCTGGTAGAACAGGTCCGGCATCTCTGGCCGGAACCCGCTGGGCTGGGCCAAGACGGCGGCGACCACGCGCCGGGGCGCCCGCTTCAGCATGTTCCAGATGAACGGGCCGCCGATGCAGAAGCCGTGCACCATGAACTCGCTGATGCCGAGATGGTCCATCAGGCCGAGATGGTCGTCAGTGTAGGCGTCCCACGGCCGGTCGATCGCGAGCGGGCCGGACGACTGCCCGCCATTAGCGTTGCGCAGATCCGCCGTGATGACGCGGTATTCGCCCTTGAACTCGCCGATCGGATTGAACGGGTGGGTCGCAAGGCCCGCGACCGTCGAGTTCAGCCCGCCGCCGGGGATGACCAGCAACGGAAAACCGGAGCCGGAATCGTCGTAATGAATGCGAACGTCGCCTCTTTCATAGAACGGCATGGCAGTCTCCTTGCCCAGAGCGCTATTGGATCGGTTTGATCGGAGCCGGCGCTACTGGGCGGCGGCGGCCATGGATTGCGCTCCTACCGCCGGTCGGTGCGCCCGCAGGAAGGTGCGGACGTGTCGCACCGCCAGCGGGATCTTGTCCGGGGTGTCCTTCCACGGGTAGAGGCTCACTTGCGCATTCGGGGCGAGATGCACGGTTTCCATCGCGACGGCATACGGGTGCCCCGGCACGTCGTCCGGCAACACCAGGATCGGCGTCTGGCAGGCGGCCACGAAATCGCGCGTCACCGTGTACACGAAGTCCGCGCGGGCGCCGCCGTACATGTTGGTCAGGAATTTGTCGACCATCGCCATCGTGATGTCGGGCCGGCGGGCGCACAATTCCGGGCCCCAGCCCTTCATGTTGTTGTTGTAGGAGAGGCCGGGCATCTTCGGGCGGTAGCCGCTGGGCTGTGCCGGCACCGCCGCGACGACGCGGTCGCCGGCCCGCTGCAATAGGTTCCAGATGAACGGGCCGCCGATGCAGAAGCCGAGCACCATGAATTTCCCGATGCCGAGGTGGTCCATCAGGCCGATATGGTCGTCGGTATAGGCGTCCCACGCCCGGTCCACTTCGAGCGGCCCGGTGGACTGGCCGCCCTTGGCGTTGCGCAGATCGGCCGCGATGACGCGGAACTCTCCCTTGAACTCGTCGAACGGGTTGAACGGGTGGGTCGCAAGGCCCGCAACCGTTGAATTGAGGCCGCCGCCGGGGATGACCAGCAGCGGGAAGCCGGAGCCGGCCTCCTCGTAATGGATGCGGACGGCGCCTTTTTCGTAGAACGGCATGGGGTTTCTCCCGGTTAGGTTACACGTACGCGCGCTTCAAGCGTCTCACCCGTCACCCCCGCGAAAGCGGGGGTCCAGGGGCTAGCGACGAACATGTCCCCCTGGATTCCCGCTTACGCGGGAATGACGAGCTAACTGATCTAAAATCTATCACTATTGCGCGGCGGCTCGCATCGGCACATGCGACTTGAGGAAGGTGCGCACCCGGTTGATCGTCCGCTCTTTCAGCTCCGCGGGTTCGCGCCAGGGGAAGACCGTGATCTCGGCGTTCGGCGCCAGCGAGGCGACATCGTACTTCTCGACCTGCGCCATGGTCAGGTCGGGCCGCCGGGCGAGCAATTCGGGAGCCCAGACATCGCGGCCGGAATCGTACATGTAGTCCGGAAGCTCCGGGCGGTGCCCGACCGTCTGGCACGGCACGGCGACGACGACGCGCTGGGGCGCCCGCTCGATCAGCTTCATGGCGAAGCAGCCGCCGATGCAGTAGCCCATGAAGAAGAATTCGCGGATGCCGAGGTGGTCCATCAGCCCAAGCTGGTCGTCGGCGAAGCCGCCCCACGGGTCATCGACCGCGATGGGGCCGCTTGATTCGCCGCCATTCGCGTTGCGCTGGTCCATCGTGATAACGCGGAAGTCGTTCTTGAAGACTTCCATGGCGTTGAACACGGCGGTCGGCCAGTTGCTGACACGCGAGTTCAAGCCCCCGCCGGGGGTGACCAACAGCGGGAAGCCGGTGCCGGCCTCTTCGTAGCGGATGCGGACATCACCTTTTTCGTAGAACGGCATGGGTTTCTCCTTGCCCGGTATGGTCACGCGTACGCGCGGTTGAAGCCTCTCACCCGTCACCCCCGCTTCCGCGGGAATGACGAGCCCCCGACTGTGAATCTATCCCTATTGCGCGGCGGCACGCATCGTCGGGACGTGCGCCTTCAGGAAGGTGCGCACCTTGTTGATCATCCGCTGCCGCAGCTCCTCAGGCTCCCGCCATGGGAATACCGTGATGTCCGAGTTCGGCGCCAGCGAGGCGACATCGATCGAGGTTTGCAGCGGGTGTGATGACGTGTCGTCGGGTAATACTAGGATCGGCGTGCGGCAGTTCTTGATGAAGTCGCGCGGCACGCTGTACAGGAAATCGGGATGCGTGCGCCACAGGCCGTGGAAGTACCTGTCGATCGTGTCCTGGGACACCTCGGGCCGGCGGGCGCGGAAATCGGGCAGCCAATTGTCGGTACTATGCCGGTACATGATGCCCGGATCCTCCGGCCGGTGGCCGACAGTCTGGTGAAAGACCGCGGCGACGACGCGGTCGGGCGCCCGCTGCAAGAGCTTCCCGGCGAAGCAGCCGCCGATGCAGTAACCCATGAAGAAGAACTCGCGGATCCCGAGATGGTCCATCAACCCGAGTTGGTCGTCGGCAAAGGCATCCCAGGCGTTCTCGGTCGGCACCGGCCCTGTCGACTCGCCTCCGTTGGCGTTGCGCTGGTCCATTGTAATGCACCTGAAGTCGTTCTTGAACTCCTCCATCGCGTTGATCGCCGCGGTCGGCCAGTTGCTGACCCGGGAGTTCAGGCCGCCGCCGGGGGTGACCAGCAATGGGAAGCCGGTGCCTGTCTCCTCGTAGCGGATGCGGACGTCGCCTTTTTGGTAGAACGGCATGGCGGTCTCTCCCTTTGCACAGTGTGATGTCCGCATCTCGGCCAGTCTGCGCGCAGTCACGCAACCCCCCGGACGCTTTTCGATTCGAGAGTTGAGCCGAAATTTCGCCTCTGCTCAACCCCGCTGCCGCTCTTTGTTGTCATCCCGGCGAAGGCCGGGATCCATGGCTGCCGTGGATACCGGCCTTCGCCGGTATGACAATGCGAGGATGCCCACCGAGATGGGTCCTCCTCTTTGGCCATAGACATATTGACGGGGCGGGCAGGCGGGCGCTTATTTGCCTGATCCGCCGCCGCATTTTCGCGTTGAGGAGCTACGCATGGCCTCGCAGCCTTTTGCCGGGGTGCTGGTCCCGGTCCTGACCCCGTTCACCCAATCGGGGGAGCCCGATGCCGGCCGGTTTATCAGTTTCTGCCGCTGGCTCCTGGACCAAGGCGCCGATGGGCTGGCGATCTTCGGCACGACGAGCGAAGCCAATTCGATGTCCGCCGCCGAGCGGATGGAGCTGCTCGACCGGCTTGTTGCCGCCGGTATCCCCCCGGCCAAGCTGATGCCGGGCGCCGGGGCGTGCTCGATGACCGAGGCGGCGACGCTCATTCGCCACGCCGTCGGGCATGGCGTAGGCGGCGTCCTGCTATTGCCGCCGTTCTACTACAAGGGCATGGATGACGACGGGTTGTTCGGCTTTTTTGCCGGAATCATCGACCGGGTCGGCTCGTCGGCGTTGCGCATCTTCCTCTATCACATCCCGCCCCAGACGGTGCTCGGCCTATCGCTCGACCTCGTCGGCCGCTTGATCCGGGCCTACCCCGACACCGTCGTCGGCTTGAAGGACAGCTCGGGCGACTGGAACAACACCGCGGCGCTCATTGAGCGTTTCCCCAGTTTTTCGGTGTTTCCCGGGTCCGAGGTTTTCCTGCTCGACGGATTGCGCAAGGGCGCGGTCGGCTGCATCACCGCGACCGGCAATGTCAACGTGACCGGGATCCACAAGGTCTACGAGAACTGGCGGGCACCGCAGGCTGATGCGTTGCAGGCCGAGATCACCAATTTGCGCAAGACGATCCAGGCCTATCCGATGGTCCCGGCATTGAAGCGGATCGTCGCGCATTTCCACCATGACCCGGATTGGGCGGCGGTGCGGCCGCCGATGGTGGCGCTCAACGAGGCGCAATCGGCCGCGCTGATCGGAGACCTCGCGCGGGTCGGCTTCACGCTCGGGGAGCGGCGCCGCGAGGCGGCCGAGTAGGAAGGACCAGCCATGGCAACCGAAACGGTTCCGGCCCACACGCCCGAGCGACAGGCGTTCTACGACCGTATCGCACCGGCCAATCTGGCGCCGCTGTGGGAGAACCTGCACCGAATGGTCACCGCCGAGCCGGCGCCTTCTTGCCTGCCGGCGATCTGGCATTACCGCGACGTCCGGCCGCATCTGATGGAGTCGGGCGGGCTGATCACCGCGCAGGAGGCGACGCGCCGCGTCCTCATGCTGATGAACCCGGGGCTGGGGGGCGAAGCCTCGATCACCGGCTCATTGTTCGCCGGGTTGCAATTGATCATGCCCGGGGAAATTGCGCCGGCGCATCGCCACAGCCAGTCGGCATTGCGCTTCATCATCGAGGGGCACGGGGCCTACACCGCGGTCGATGGCGAACGGACCGCGATGCAGCCGGGCGATTTCGTCATCACCCCGTCGTGGACCTGGCACGATCACGGCAACGAGACCGACGAGCCGATGGTCTGGCTCGATGGGCTCGACATCCAAATCGTCAAGCTGTTGGGCGCGAGCTTTGCCGAGGGCTATCCCGAGGATGTCCAGCCGGCCGGCCGGCCGGAAGGCGACAGCTTTGCCCGCTTCGGCCACAATTTGCTGCCGGTCGATTGGAAGCCGGAGGTCAAGACCTCGCCGGTGTTCAACTATCCTTATGCGCGCACCCTCGAGGCGCTCGACGCGCTTTCCAAGAACGGCGCCGCCGACCCCTATCATGGCCACAAATTGCGCTATGTGAACCCGGCGAGCGGCGAGTTCGCGATGCCGACGATCGCCACCTTCGTCCAGTTGTTGCCGAAAGACTTTGCCAGCCAGCCTTACCGCTCGACCGATGGGACCGTGTTCGTCGCGGTCGAAGGCAGCGGCGAAACCCGGATCGGCGACACGGTCTTTGCCTGGGAGCCGCACGACATCTTTGTCGTGCCGAGCTGGATGACGCATACCCACCGCGCGACAAGCGAAGCGGTGCTGTTCAGCTTCTCCGACCGGGTCGTGCAGGAAAAACTTGGCCTGTGGCGCGAGGCGCGCGGCAACGCTTAAACGAATGGCAATTGTTTTAATCCAGCATCTTCGTCACCCCCGCGAAGGCGGGTGTCCAGGCGAGCGGGATAGTGCCGGTCTACTGGATTCCGGCTTTCGTGCAGGGCTGTCCGGGGAACGGAAAGCGGTTGTGCAGAAACGTTGCGAAACCACCATAGGTGCCCCGTGGCCGGGCTTGACCCGGCCACCCACGTCTTCTTCCGCGGCGGAGTTGGCTCCGGCAAAGACGTGGATGCCCGGGACAAGCCCGGGCAAGGGGGTTTTTTGTTGCGACGGCGGTGCGAGGGCGCCGAAACAGCACCCGTGGAAATTTCCCGGACAGCCCTGCACTTTTGCGGAACTGACGGCGGGTAGGTTGAGGGGAGCATGATTCATCCGGTGATCCTTTCGGGCGGCTCGGGAACGCGGCTGTGGCCGATGTCGCGCTCGCTCTATCCGAAGCAACTGCTGGCGCTGGTCGGCGAACGCAGCCTGTTGCAGCAAACCCTGCTGCGGGTCGCCGGTGATGCCGAGTTTGCCTCCCCGCTGATCATCGCCAATGAGGAGCACCGCTTCATCATCGCCGAGCAATTGCGTGAGATCGGCGCCGTTGCGGACGCGCTGATGCTTGAGCCCATTGGCCGCAATACCGCGCCGGCGGCCTGTGTCGCCGCGCTGCGGCTCACCGCGGCAAAGGCCCCTGGCGAGCCCGACGCGCTGATGCTGGTGATGCCGTCCGATCACGTGATCGGTGACCTCGCCGCCTTTCGCGCCGCGATCGGCCAGGCCGCCGCCGCAGCCCGCGCCGGCCGGCTGGTGTCGCTCGGGATCAGGCCCGAGCGGCCGGAGACCGGTTATGGCTATATCGCCGCCGGCGCACCGATCGACGGCGTTGAGGGCGCCTTTGCGGTGTCGCGCTTTGTCGAGAAGCCGGATGCCGCGACGGCCGAGCGCTATGTCGCGTCCGGCGAATATTTCTGGAACAGCGGCATCTTCCTGTTTCCGGCGGCGCTCTATCTCGCCGAGATCGGGCGCTTGCGCCCCGACATGCTCGCCGCCTGCAAGGCGGCGCTGGCCGGCGAGCGGGCGGAGACCGATTTCGTCCGCCTCGACAAGGCGGCGTTCGCCGTATGCCCGAGTGATTCGATCGACTATGCCGTGATGGAGCATACGAAACGCGCGGCGGTGGTGCCGGTCGGCATGGGATGGAGCGATCTCGGCTCGTGGGATGCGTTGTGGGAGATGAGCGCGCGAGACGAGCGCGGCAACGCGCTCTCCGGCAACGTCGTCGCCGAGGCGACGAAGAATTGCTACCTGCGCTCGGAAGCGGGGCTGGTCGCCGCGGTCGGGGTCGAGGACCTAGTGGTGGTCGCGACCGACGACGCGGTCATGGTGGCGCCGCGCAACCGCACCCAGGAAGTGAAGACGCTGGTAGCGCGATTACTGGCCGAGCGCCGCGACGAAGCCGACGCGCTCTCCACCGTGCACCGGCCGTGGGGCACCTACCGCGCGCTGCACAACGGCCACCGGGTGCAGGTCAAGCACATCATGGTGAAGCCGGGGGCCAAGCTGTCCTTACAGATGCACCACCATCGCGCCGAGCATTGGGTCGTCGTCCAGGGCACCGCCAAGATCGTGCGCGGCAACGAGGAGCTGGTGCTGACCGAGGACCAGTCGACCTACATCCCGCTCGGCACCGCGCACCGTCTGGAAAACCCGGGCAAGATCCCGCTCCACGTCATCGAGGTGCAATCCGGCAGCTATCTCGGCGAGGACGACATCGTCCGCTTCGAGGACCATTACGGACGGCAATAAACTTTCGCTCCTACACTCGCTTTCCCGGCGAAAGCCGGGATCCATCCTGCCGCATCGCAACCGCTGAAGAATGGATCCCGGCTTTCGCTGGGAAAGCGGATTTTTTAGACGAGCCCTCAAACCTCCGTCTTTGCGCCGGTGCGGCTGGTGATCAGGGCGTAATGCTCGATCCGGCGGTGTTTTTCGAAGTTGAACACGGTGCGCCGGAGGTAGTCGCCGAGCTCGAGATCCAAAGTTGTCGTGATCAACTCGTCCTCCTCGGTCAGCGCCTGGGCTGCGATCTCGCCGGTCGGGGCGACGATCGCCGAGCCGCCGATCATCCCGAACCCGTCTTCGGCGCCGCATTTCGCGGCGGCCAATACCCAGGCCGCGTTCTGATAGGCGCCGGCCTGCAATGACAGCAGGTGGTGGAAAATCCGCAGATGCTCGGGCTCGCGGGTGTGGATGTTCTGGATCGGCGTGTTGTAGCCGAGCGCGACGATCTCGACCCCCTGCAAGCCCATGACGCGGTAGGTCTCGGGCCAGCGCCGGTCGTTGCAGATGCACATGCCGATGACCGCATCCTGCATGCGCCATACTGGAAAGCCCTCGTTGCCGACGTCGAAATAGCGCTTTTCGAGGTGCTGGAACGGCGCGTCCGGCAAGTGCTCCGAGTGCCCCGGCAGATGGATCTTGCGGTAGCGCCCGACAATATGCCCGGCCGGGTCGACCAGGATCGACGTGTTGTAATGGCGCGGCTCGCCGTTTTCCCGGGTCAGCTCGGCATAACCGAGATAGAAGCCGATGGCGAGCTCGCGGGCGAGATCGAACAATGGCCGCGTCTTGGCGCTCGGCATGTCGCGCTCGAAATAGCGGTCGATCTCGGTCTGGTCGGTCATCCACCAGCGCGGGAAAAACGTCGTCAGCGCGAGTTCGGGAAAGACGACAAACCGCGCGCCATTGCCGCGCGCCTCGCGGAGCAGAGCGATCAGCCGCTTGACCACCGCCGCGCGGTTGTCGGCGAGGTGAATGGGGCCGAGCTGGGCGACGGCGGCGCGAAGTTTGCGGGACATGCGGGGACTCCTGACAGGCTGGGCGCGGTTAGGCTGATTCCTGATTGCGTATCAACGAAATTCGGCGGCGGGAAACAGCACGAACATCGCGTTTCCCGCTGTTTTCGCTGTTTTCTGCAGCGAATCTACAGCGAGAGCGGCCCGAAGGCCGCAGGAATCCTCGACCCTCGCAAGCGCGAGGCCGGAAAATACAGCGGGGCTGCCCCGCGCGCGTGCGAGGGACAAAAGAGATCAGGAGCAAGTGTCTGACACTCCGCGATTCTCGATCCGAATAACAGGCGATAACAGGCACGATCAGGACGGCATGGAAGGCAGAGGCGAGCCGAGGTCATATGTTCTCTATTCGTTCCAGATCAAGACCCCCTCTCAGCCGCGACGGCTGCCCTGGGGCCCGACACGGATTGCGTTCGCGCTGTCGTTGTAGGGCGGATGAGCGAAGCGTAATCCGCCGATCTACGCGACTAAGGAATGGCGGAAGGCGCTGCGATTTTCCGCCCACGCTCCGCTCAAACAATGGGCGCGCCTGAGGACGCGGCGGCGAAGGCCAGTTCCGGCGTCGCCCGGCCGAGCGGGCGGGCGGCGTCGGAGAGGGCACAGGGGAGGAAGGTGCCGCTGCCGCGCGCGGCGTGGAGCTTTCCGTCGTCGACGACGATGCGGCCGCGCGATAAGACCGTGACCGGCCAGCCGGTGAGCTGCATCCCCTCATAGGGCATGTAGCCGACATTGTCGTGGATTTGGGCGGCGCTGACTGTCGTCCGGCGCTTTGGGTCCCAGATCGCGATGTCGGCATCGCTGCCGACTGCGATCGTGCCCTTCTTCGGGTAGAGGCCATAGAGTTTGGCGTGGTTGGTCGCGGTCAGCGCGACAAAGCGGTTGAGGTCGATCCGGCCCTTGCCGACGCCCTCGGAGAACAGCAAGGGCGCGCGCAATTCGATGCCGGGAACACCGTTGGCGGTGTCCTTGAACGTGGTCTTGTCGCCCTTCGGGAGTTTCCCGGTCTCGTCGTAGCGATAGGGGGCGTGGTCGGAGGAGAGCACCTGGAACGTGCCGTTGGCGAGGCCGCGCCACACCGCCTCCTGCCCCGCCTTGTCGCGCGGCGGCGGGCTGCAGCAGAATTTCGTGCCTTCGAGATCCATCGCGATGTCGTCGGCGGTCAGGAACAGATATTGCGGGCAGGTCTCGCCATAGATCTTGAGGCCCTTGGTCTGTGCGTCGCGAATGACGCCAATCGCCTCGGCGGCCGAGACATGGACGATCAGCATTGGCACGTCGAGCAACTCGGCCAAGGCCACCGCCCGGTTGGTCGCCTCGCCCTCGGCGATCCGCGCGTGCGATACCGCGTGGTAGCGCGGCTGCGACAGCCCTTTTTCGAGGAGCCGGTTCGCCAGCCATGCGATCATGTCGTGGTTTTCGGCATGGACCATGACGAACGCACCCTCGCGCCGCGCCAACGCCAGGATGTCGAGCATCTGACGGTCGTCGAGGCGTAGGAGGTCGTAGGTCATGTAGACTTTGAACGAGGTGTAGCCGTCCTGGATCAAGGCCGGCAATTCCTGCCCCAGCACCTGCTCCGAGGGGTCGGAGATGATCAGGTGGAAGGCATAGTCGATGACCGATTTCGGGCCGGCGGCTTCGTGATATTCCTCGACGACCCGGCGCAGCGACTGGCCGCGATGCTGGGCGGCGAAGGGGATGACCGTCGTGGTGCCGCCGAACGCCGCCGAGACCGTCGCGCTGTAGAAATCGTCGGCGCACATGACCCCGGCCGACGAGCGCTGCTCGATGTGGCAATGGCTGTCGATCGCGCCGGGCAGCACGAGCCGCCCCGCCGCATCAATCTCGCGCACCCCGGCCGGAAGTCCGCGGCCCAAGGCGGCGACGACGCCGTCCTTGATGGCGACGTCGCACTGCGTCGTATCGGAAGCGGTCGCCACCGTGCCGTTGCGGATGACGAGATCGTAATCGGCCATCGCTGTCTCCTTTGCCGATGCTTTGCCCGGCGCATGCGGACGGCATGGGTTTCGCTGCGCTCAACCCATCCTACGACCACCGCTCGGCGTGTGAAAATAAAACCCCCTCGCCCCCATCGGGGGAGAGGGTTGGGGTGAGGGGGCGGGCTCGCACCAGCGATTGCCCGAAGCACCCTCACCCGTCCGCCGCTTTCGCGTCGGCCACCCTCTCCCGCGGTGCGGGAGAGGGGCTTCAAATGATTGCGTCGCGTCGCGCGCGATGACAGTCTCACGACAGTCTTATGACGGGCGCGGCGATGTCTCTGATAACGGCCAGTCTAGGAAGGATCGCGGCGCCCGAGCGGCGCACGATGGGCGTCGCCTGCGGCGCGCATGTGCTGCACGACGGCTATACCGACCTGCTCTATGTGCTCCTGCCGCTGTGGCAGGCGGAATTCGGCCTCGGCTATGCCGAAGTCGGGCTGTTGCGAGCGCTCTATACCGGGTCGATGGCGGGGTTCCAGGTGCCGGCCGGTGCGCTCGCCGAGCGGATCGGCGGGCCGCTGCTGCTCGGGCTCGGGACGGCGCTGGTCGGGATCGGGTATCTGATCGCCGGCGCCAGTGCCGGGTTCTTCATGCTGGCCGTGGCGCTCGCGGTCGGCGGGCTTGGTGCCAGCACGCAGCATCCGATCAGCGCCAATCTGGTGGCGCAAGCCTTCTCCGGCCGGCGCTCGCGCATGGCGTTCGCCAGCTATAATTTCTCGGGCGATCTCGGCAAGATGGCGTTCCCGGCGGCGACCGCCGGGCTTGTCGCGCTGATGCCGTGGCGCAGCGCGACCGTCGTGCTCGGGGTCGCGGCGCTCGCCGGCGCCGCGGCGATCCTCGCGGTGCGCGGTCTGCCCGGTCGGGCCTCGCTCGAGGTCGCATCCGAAAAGACTGATGCGGCGAGCGGGGCGGCGCCCGACGGGCGCGGTTTTCCGCTGCTGCTTTCGATCGCGATGATCGACAGCGCGACGCGGATGGGGTTTCTGACCTTTCTGCCGTTTCTGCTGAAGATGAAGGGCGCCGATTTGCCGATGATCGGCATCGCGCTGACCATGGCCTTCACCGGCGGCGCGGCCGGCAAGCTGGTCTGCGGCTGGCTCGGCGAGCGGCTCGGCATGGTGCCGGCGACGATCCTTACCGAAGCGCTGACTGCTGTTGGGATCCTCGTGCTGCTGCCGCTGCCGCTGTTCTCGGGGCTCTTGGTATTGCCGCTGATCGGGGTGGCGCTCAACGGCACCTCATCGGTGCTCTACGGCACGGTTCCCGAGCTCGTCGCGCCCGAGCGGCGGCAGCGCGCCTTCAGCATCTTCTACACCGGCGGGATCGGCGCCGGCGCGCTGTCGCCGGTCCTCTACGGCCTCGCCAGCGACCTCGCCGACGTGCCGGTCATGATGGTAATGGTCGCGGCGGTCTGCCTGGTCACCCTGCCGCTGACCTGGGCGCTGCGCCCGGCATTGCGCGCGATCGCCTAGCCCCCTCTCCCGCGGTGCGGGAGAGGGCTTAATTGCGCTCGACCGGGGGCCGGTCTCAGTGTATTAAGAACAAATGATGAACTGGGGTGCCGGGCAGACCACCCCCAAAGCGCCGGTCTGGCATTGGCGGGTGCTGGTCTCGGTGCCGCCGGCAGGGTTCGGCGCGCAGCTGGGGATCATGCGGGCTTGGCTCGACCAGAGCTGCGGCCCGGAGGGATGGGGATCGGCGCCGGCCGGGAACGGTGGGATCGTCAACGATGCGGTTGCGTTTTATTTCGCCGATCGCGCTGCCGCGCGCGCCTTTGTCGACCGCTTCAGCTGCGGCTATCGCGCCGTACCGCCTGAGCGGCTATAACCGCGCCTGTTGCGCCACGGGAGATCGATGACGATGCCGGTGATCGAGGAAATCCGCACCTTTCATGACGAGCTGACCGGGTGGCGCAGGGATATTCACGCCCATCCCGAGCTGGGGTTCGAGGAACAGCGCACCTCGGATCTGGTCGCCGAGAAGCTCGCCGGGTTCGGCATCGAAGTGCACCGCGGGATGGGCAAGACCGGGGTCGTCGGGCGGCTGCGGATCGGCAACTCGCCGCGCGCGATCGGGCTCCGGGCCGACATGGACTGCCTGCCGATCCTCGAGGCCAACAGCTTTGCCCATCGCTCAAAGAACGAGGGCCGCATGCATGCCTGCGGCCATGACGGCCACACGACCATGCTCTTGGGCGCGGCGCGCCATCTCGCGCAGACCAAGAATTTCGACGGCACCGTGCATTTCATCTTTCAGCCGGCCGAGGAGGGGCTCGGCGGTGGCGCGGCGATGGTCAAGGACGGCCTCTTCGACGAGTTTCCGTGCGACGCGATTTTCGGCATGCACAACCGGCCAGGGCTGGCGATCGGCAAGTTCCAGATCCGCTCCGGCGCGATGATGGCGGGCGGGGCGTTCTTCGACATCGCGATCACCGGGCACGGCGCCCACGGCGCGCGGCCGGAATCCGGGGTCGATCCGGTGCTGGTGGGGAGCCACATCACGACCGCGCTGCAATCGATCGTCGCGCGCAACGTCCGGGCAGTCGATACCGTCGTCGTCAGCGTGACCCAGATCCATGCCGGCGACGCCTACAACGTCATCCCCGAAAAAGCCGTGCTGCGCGGCACCGTGCGCTGCTTCAGCAACGCGACGATGAGCCTCGTTGAAGAGCGGATGCGCCGCATCGCCGAGGGCGTCGCCGGCGGTTTCGGCGCGACCGCCAGCCTCGATTTCCGTCCGCTCTTTCCGCCGCTGGTCAATGATGCCGACGAAACCCGCTTCATCGCCGACACCGCCGCCGAGCTGGTCGGCGAGGACAATGTCAACCGCCAGGCCGGGCTCGTCATGGCGTCGGAGGATTTCTCCTACATGCTCGAGCGGGTGCCCGGCGCCTACATGCAGATCGGCAATGGCGACGGCGAGGGTGGCTGCGAGGTGCACAACCCCGACTATGATTTCAACGACGCCGCCTTGCCCTATGGCGCCGCGCTCTTCGTCCGGCTGGTCGAGCGCCGCCTCGCACGGATGACGAGCTGAGCTTCAGCCGGGCTTGGCCTCCAACGCACGGCGGACCGCTTCCGGGTCGCGGGCGATCACCGTGAGGTACGCGCGGGCCGGCTTGTCCGGCTCGGAGCGGCCTTGCTCCCAATCGCGCAGCGTCCCCAGCGGGATGTGATAGCGGGCGGCGAATTGTTCCTGCGTCAGGCCGAGAGCCCGCCGCAGCGTTTTGGTGCGCGGCACCCGTCGGGCGCGTTGGAATTCTTCCTCCGTCATCGGCCGTGCGTCCGGGTCGTTTTGCGCCGCCGCGGAGACCTCCTCGTCCGTCATCGGTGGGAGCGGGCCGGGCGCCGGCATCGGGAGTTCGCTGCCGTCGGACAGCATCCGACGGAGCGTCCCGTCACTGTGAGTTCTCACGATAATATCGGTCTTGCTCATGCCGCTCCGATGGGCTGTGATGATCCGAATGTTCTCGCCGCGCTCGGTGTATGCGACAAACAGCACCTCGCCGCCATACAAACCGAGCAGGTCTATCCGTTCCTCGCCGTAATCCTCACGCTTATCGATCCACTCGACTGCGAACGGGTCCCGGCAGGCAAGGGCGGCCTGCTCGAAACTCACCCGGTGGTCGAGGAGGTTTCGGGCGGCCTTGTCCTCGTCCCACTCGAAGCCGGTCATATATACTGGTTATCAGTAGTTCCCACAAGTGTCCAGCGGTCGCCGCGTGCCTTGCTGCCACTTCCGCCTTGCGCTCGGGCACCGGGCCGGGGCACCGTATCGGAAGAATTCGTTCTGGGAGGAAAAGATGGCTGAGATCGGGGTCGAGCTGGATTGTCTCGACGGCATCAAGGTGGTGGATTTCACCCAGTTCGAGGCGGGGCCGTCCTGTACCGAATCATTGGCGTGGCTTGGCGCCGAGGTGGTCAAGATCGAGAACCCGGCGACCGGCGATCCCGGGCGCCGCCTGCAGCCGGGGAAGCCCGACACCGACCCCTGGTATTTCCATCAGTTCAACGCCAACAAGAAATCGATAACGCTGAACCTCAAATCGCCGCGCGGGCTCGAGATCGTCAAATCGCTGCTGAAACAGGCCGACGTGACGGTCGAGAACATGGCGCCCGGTACGATCGAGCGCTTGGGGCTCAGCTATGACGAGGTCAAGAAGATCAACCCCGGGATCATCTATTGCCGCGTCAAGGGGTTCGGCGTCGGGAGCCCCTACGAGAAGAGCCTCGCCTTCGACATGATCGCGCAGGCCGCCGGCGGCCCGTTCAGCGTCACCGGCGAGGCGGGCCAGGCGCCGGTTAAGCCGGGTCCCTCGTTCGGCGACACCGGCACCGGCATGCTGATGGCGATCAGCATCCTCGGCGCGCTCTACAAGCGGCAGAAGACGGGGCAGGGCCGCCGGCTCGAAGTCGCGATGCAGGACGCGATGGTCCATTACATGCGCGTGCCGTTCTCGCGCACTCAGCAGAGCGGCAAGGCCCAGCTGCGCAACGGCAGCAGCCGCTCGACGCAGGGCGGGCTGGTGCCGTCGGCGCTCTACCCGTGCAAGCCGGGCGGGCCGAACGACTACGTCTATGTCTTTTGCAGCCGCGCCAATGCCGACCACTGGCGCCGCCTCCTAAAGACGATCGGCCGCGAGGACCTGATCGGCGACGAGCGCTACGACAGCGGCACGGCGCGCAGCGAGCGCGCGGCCGAGGTCGACGAACTGGTCGCCACCTGGACCCGCCAGCACACCAAGGAAGAGGCGATGAAGATCATCGGCGCCGCAGGCGTCCCGGCCGGCGCGGTGTTCGATACGCTGGAGCTGATGAACGACCCCTCGCTCGCCGAGCGCGGCATCATGCAGACGATCGAGCACCCGACCACCGGCAAGGTCAAGATGCCGGCCTGGCCGGTGCGGTTCGATGGCCGGCCGGCCCGGGTCAAGCCGTCGCCGCTGTTGGGCCAGCACAGTGCCGATGTGCTCGGCTCCTGGCTCGGCATGAAGCCGCAGGAAATCGACGCGCTGAAGGCCGAGGGCATTGTGTAGGAAACGCGCAACCATCCCCAAGCAAGGACAACCGACATGAAGCTCTTCTATGCCCCTGGGGTCTGCTCGATCGGCATCCATGTACTGCTTGAGGAGATCGGCAAACCCTACGATCTGGAAATGGTGAATTTGCGCGAAGGGGCGCAATACCAGCCGCAATTCACCGGGGTGAACCCGAAGTCGAAGGTGCCGACGTTAGAGCGCGACGACGGCTCGATCCTGACCGAGTTCCCGGTCATCGCGAGCTGGCTTGCGCGGCAACACCCGCAGGCGAAGCTGATCCCGCAGGATCTGGAGACCGAAACCCGCGCGATGGAAGCGATGGAATACGCGGTCGGCACGATGCACGGGCAGGGATTCGCGCGCATCTTCCGGCCGGGGAATTTCGGTCCGGCGGAAGCCGAGGACCAGGTCAAGACCCGCGGCCGCGAAATGGTCGAGAAGGGCTTTGCCGTCCTCGACAAGGCGCTCGCTGGCAAGAACTATCTCGGCGGCAACGAGCTGTCGACCGCTGATGCGGCGCTGTTCTATGTCGAGTTCTGGGCCGCGGGCCGCCTCAACATGAAGTTGCCGCCGAATTGCGCCGCGCATTACGAGCGCATGAAGGCGCGCCCGGCGGTGCAGCGGGTGATGAAGCAGGAAGGGCTGGCCTGAGCGGCGAGCCGGCGTAGACCGCAGGGGAACCGGGGAGATGAGCGAGCACGCGGATACCGCCAATGCCGAGATGCGGCAGTACTGGAACGAGGTCGCCGGGCCGCGCTGGGTCAGTCGGGCCGAGATCCAGGAGGCGCGCAATATCGAGGTCGCGCGGATGCTTCTTGCGGAGGCCCATGCCGCTCCGGGGGAGCGCGTTCTCGATGTCGGCTGCGGCCCCGGCGCGACGGCCTTGCCGCTCGCCGCTTCGGTCGGGCCGAGCGGCCACGTCACCGGGATCGACATCGCCGAGCCGATGCTCGGGCTCTTGCGCCGGCGCGTCGCCGAGCAGGGCATCGCCAACCTGACGACGCTGCTCGCCGATGCCCAGACCCATGCCTTTCCGCCGGCGAGTTTCGACCTCTTGACGTCGCGCTTCGGCGTCATGTTTTTCGCCGATCCGAAGGCCGCCTTTCGCAACCTTGCCGGCGCGTTGCGCCCGGGCGGGCGGCTCGCCATGGCGGTGTGGGCTTCGATCGCCGACAATGTCCATTGGAAGATCCCCTACGACATCGCGGTTAGCCGCGTCGGACCGCCGGCACCGGCGCTGCCTTATGCCCCGGGGCCGATGGCATTCCGCGAACCCGACTACCTGCGCGGCATCCTGAGCCAGGCGGGTTTTTCCGGCATCCGCGTCGACAAGCGGGCGTTTCATGTCCTCGGCCGATCGGCGACGGCCGAGGCCGAACACGCCGGAATCCTCGGACCGTCGGGCCGGCTGCTCGACGAGAAACAGGCCGACGAGGCGACCCGACAAGCGATCGTCAGGGAAACCGAGGCGGCGTTCGTGGCCTATGCCGAACCGAACGGCGAGGTCCGCCTCCCCGGGACCTTCCTGCTCGTGACCGCGCGCCGCACGGGCTAGCAGCAGTTTGCGGTATGTCGGCACACATCGTGCCCGGCCTCTCACCCTCCCACGCTGCGCGCAGGTCCTTCCCTCTCCCCGCCGGCGGGGAGAGGGAAGGGGCGACGGGCCGGCTCGGCGGTCAACCCGATCGAAAATCAACTCGAGCGCCAGAATTGGCGCCCTTTAGGGGGAACGCGGCCCGATGAGGATCAAAGACGCGGTCAATATCGAAGACCTGCACAAGATGGCGAAGCGGCGCTTGCCGAAGATCGCCTTCGACTTCGTCGAGGGCGGTCTCGAGGATGAGCGCGGGCTCGAAACCAATACCTCGGCCTTTCACAAGCATCAGCTTCTTCCGCGCTATCTGGTCGACGTATCGGTGCGCGACCAGACAAAGACAATCTTCGGCCAGAAATTTTCGAGCCCCTTCGGGATCTCGCCGACCGGCGGCGCCGGCCTCTTCCGCTTTCGCGCCGACCTGATGCTGGCCGAGGCGGCGCGCGACGCGAACATTCCCTACATCATGTCGGGCGCCAGCAACGATGCGATCGAGGCGGCCGCGAAGATCGCGCCGAACAATCATTGGTACCAGCTCTACGCAGCGCGCGATCCCGCCATCAACGCCGACCTGATCAAGCGAACCGCCGATGCCGGGCTCGGCGCCTTGGTGCTGACGGTCGATACGCCGGTCGGCTCGAAGCGCGAGCGCAACATCAGGAACGGCTTTGCCAATATCCGCGGTGGCCTCTTTCAGGCGTTGAGCCTGAAGCCGGCGATCCTGATCGAAGCGCTGAGCCACCCCGGCTGGATCGTCGAGTATCTGAAGCGCGGCGGCGGCACGCCGATGCTCGGCAATTGGGCGCCCTACGCGCCGCCGGGCTCCGATGCCGAGGAAGTCTACAAATTCGCCTCGTCGGTGCGCCCGTTCAACGCGCAGACCTGGCGCGACCTGGAGACCTATAGGAAGCTCTTCCCGCGCGCGCTCGTTGTCAAAGGTATCATGAGTCCGGCCGATGCACAGCGCGCTCTCGACGTCGGCTGCGACGGCATCCTCGTCTCCAATCATGGCGGGCGCCAGCTCGACCAGTCACCGGGCTCGCTCGACGTGTTGCCGGCGATCAAGGCAGCGGTCGGCGACAAGCTGACCCTGCTGCTCGACAGCGGCGTGCGGCGCGGCGCCGACATCCTGATCGCGCTGTGTCTCGGCGCCGATTTCTGCTTCATGGGACGGCCGACGCTCTACGGCGCCGCGGCCGGCGGATTGCCCGGCGTCAAGAAGGCGGTCGACATCTTCGTCAATGAGATCGACCTCGTGATGGGCCAGATAGGCTGTCCGAGCCTCAGCGAGCTCGGCCCCGATTTCCTGTGGACCGACGACTGGCCGAAGAACCGCTAAGCGACAGGGAGGCAGTCCGATGAGGATCGAGGACGCCGTCAATATCGAAGACCTGCACCAGATGGCGAAGCGCAAGCTTCCCAAGATCATGTTCGACTATATCGAGGGCGGCGTCGAGGACGAGCGCGGGCTGGTGCGCAACGGCGCTGCCTTTCACCAGCACCAGCTGCTGCCGCGCTATCTCGTCGACGTGTCGAAGCGCGACCAGACGCAGACGATCTTTGGCCACACCTATAACAGCCCGTTCGGCATATCGCCGACCGGCGGCGTCGGCCTTTATCAGCGGCGCGGTGGCGAGTTGCTGCTGGCCGAGGCGGCGGCCGAAGCCAACATCCCCTACATCATGTCGGGCGGCAGCAACGCCTCGATGGAGGAAGCCGCGCGCGTCGCGCCGCACAACACCTGGTTCCAGATGTACGCCGCGAAGGATGCTGGCGTCACCGACTCGCTAGTCGGCCGCGCCCGCGACAACGGCCTCGGCGCCCTGGTGCTGACCGTCGACGTGCCGGTGCATCCCAAGCGCGAGCGCAATTACCGCAACGGATTTGCCAATGTCCGCGCCGGCGGCGTGCTGGAGGCGGCGATGAAGCTGAAGCCGTCGATCATCCTCGACGCGCTGACCCACCCGGGCTGGGTCTACGATTATGTCCGGCATGGCGGGGCGCCGACCCTCGGCAACTGGGTGCCGCACGCCGGCGACGGGGCGAGCATCGCCGAAGTCATCCGCTTCGGCCGCACACAGACCCCGGCGGCGGCTCAGACCTGGCGCGATCTCGAACGCTATCGCCGCGATTTTCCGCGCACCCTGATCGTCAAGGGGATCCTCAACCCGGCCGACGCGGTGCGCGCCGCCGAGATCGGTTGCGACGGTGTCATCGTGTCGAACCATGGCGGGCGCCAACTCGACCAGGCGCCGGGCTCGCTTGACGCACTGCCGGCGATCAAGGCGGCGGTCGGCGACCGCATGACGGTGATGCTCGACAGCGGTGTGCGGCGCGGCGCCGACATCCTGATCGCGCTCTGCCTCGGTGCGCAGTTCTGCTTCTTCGGCCGGCCGACCCTGTACGGCGCGGTCGCCGGCGGGCTGCCCGGGGTCAAGAAGGCGATCGACATATTCCGCGGCGAGATCGACCTGGTGATGGGCCAGATCGGCTGTCCGACCCTCAGTGAGCTCGGCCCCGACTTCCTGTGGCGCGACGACTGGCCGCGCAACGTCTGATCGACTATCTTCCGACGATGAGCACCCACGGCGTCGCCGAAGCGAAAAACCAGCTCTCGAAGCTGATCAACCGCGCCCTCAAGGGTGAGGGCGTCGTCATCACCCGTCGCGGCCGGCCGGTGGTCGAGTTGAAGCCTGTCCCCGCCGCTCCCGCAAAGCCGCGGCGCGTGACCGAGGCGGACCTCGAATGGCTGCGCGCCCATCGCGCCCGGCTGACCCCGTCAAAGGTTGACGCTGGAACTTTCGTCAGCCAGATGCGCGATGAGGAGTGGGAACGGTAGCCTGTTATATCTTGACGCGAATATCCTGGTTGCGCTCCTCACTCCTGAACCCTTCAGCGGACGCGCGGACGCGTTCCTGCAAACCAACACTGAACCGCTGATTGTCAGCGATTTCGCAGCCGCGGAATTTTCTTCCGCCGTCGCGAGACGGGTGCGAATGCGCGAATTCACGCGCCGCCAAGCCCAGATCACCTTATCGGGTTTCGACACATGGCTGACTCGCATGGCGGATCGGGTTGAGATTAGCTCGGTGGACATTGCCGTCGCCACGGCATTTCTACGGCGGCTTGATCTGACGTTGCGCACGCCTGACGCGATCCATATCGCGATCGCCGAGCGCATCGGAGCGACGCTCGTGACCTTCGACCAGCGCATGTCCGAGAGCGCCCGCGCGCTCGGCATGGCGGTTGCGACGCCCTGAGGGATTGTCGGCGGGGCGCGGAACCAGCATTGTTGCCGCTTGATTTGGCACCTTTTAGCGAGAAGCAGCGCATGAGGATCGACCAGGCCGTCAACATCGAAGATCTCCACCGCATGGCCAAGCGGCGGCTGCCCAAAGTCGCTTTCGACTTTATCGAGGGCGGGCTCGAAGACGAGCGCGGGCTCGACCGCAACACCGCGGCGTTCCACAAGCACAATCTGTTGCCGCGCTACCTGGTCGACGTCTCCAAGCGCGACCAGTCGCAGACGATCTTCGGCCGCACCTATGCCAGCCCCTTCGGCATCTCGCCGACCGGCGGCGCCGGCCTCTTCCGCCGCGGCGCCGACATGATGCTGGCCGAGGCCGCAGCTGAGGCCAACATTCCCTACATCATGTCCGGGTCGAGCAACGACTCGCTGGAGACGGCGGCGCGGGTCGCGCCGGACAATGCCTGGTACCAGCTCTACGCGGCGCGCGACGGCGCCATCTCGGAGGATCTGGTCCGGCGCACCGCCGATGCCGGTCTCCAGGCGCTGGTGCTGACCGTCGATGTGCCGCTGCATTCCAAGCGCGAGCGCAACATCCGCAACGGCTTTGCCAATATCCGCGGCAATTGGATGCGGGCGGCCTTGAGCCTCAAGCCGGCGCTGCTCGCCGAGGCGCTGACCCATCCCGGCTGGATCGCCGAATACATCCGCCACGGCGGCACCCCGGCGCTGGAAAACTGGCTGCCTTACGCGGCTCCCGGGGCGAGCGCCGAGGACACCGTCAAGTTCAACCGGTCGCAGGTCCCGGCGCATGCCCAGACCTGGCGCGAGCTGGAGAAATACCGGCGCCTCTTTCCGCGCACCCTGATCGTCAAGGGGATCATGCACCCGGCCGATGCGGTGCGCGCTGCCGAGCTCGGCTGCGAGGGGGTCATCGTGTCAAACCATGGCGGACGCCAGCTCGACCAGGCGCCCGCCTCGCTCGAGGTATTGCCGGCGATCAAGGCCGCGGTCGGCGACCGAATGACGGTGATGCTCGATAGCGGGGTGCGGCGCGGTGCCGACATCCTGATCGCGCTGTGCCTCGGCGCGCAGTTTTGCTTTTTCGGCCGGCCGACGCTCTACGGCGCGGTCGCCGGCGGGCTGCCCGGGGTCAAGAAGGCGGTCGACATCTTCCGCGGCGAGATCGATCTGGTCATGGGCCAGATCGGTTGTCCGAGCCTCGATCAGCTTGGCCCCGATTTCCTGTGGCGCGACGACTGGCCGCGCAACGCCTGAAGTTACCCGAGTGCGGTCAGCTCGCGCGCCGAGATCTTCTCCAGTTTCCGCAGCCGGTCGAACAGCAGCTCAGGCGCCATTCGCGCGTGGCCCGCATCGAGGCAGGTGCGGAACTTGTCGAACAGCTCAGCCTCACCCAGCGGGCGCTCGGCGTGGCCGCGGCTGCGCCTGATCTGCTCGCTTTCGATCCGCTCGCCATTGACCAGGTCGATCGTGACCTGGTCGTAAACCGAGGCGCCGCTCACGACGGGATCGTAGTTTTCGTTGGTGACGACGCCGACGCGGCCCATCAGATCCTGCACGTCCGGGCGGTGGACGAATTCGTCGGTGTACTCGCCGAGGCCGGCGCGCCGCGCGATGACTGCGGCGGCCATCGCGAACTCCATGCTGAACTTGGCGGCGAGCCCGGTTTCCGGTGTGTGGTTACGCAGGATCAGCGAATGCGTCTCGCTGATCGACACGGTGATGCGCGCGATCTCGGCCGGCTTCAGGGGGCGCCGGGCGAGCAGTTCGAGCATTCCGTCGAGGGCCCGGTGGGTGCAGTAGCAGGCGGGGTATTTCTTGATGCTGAGGCCCTGCTTGACGATCTGCCACTCCGCGCCCAGAGCTGGGGTCGGGCTGTCGCGGTCGACCTTCCCTTCGGGCGATACCGCGGAGAGAAAGCCTTGACCGTGTTCGAGCGCGTCGGGCGAGGCGGTGAAGCCGGCTTCGGCGAGGCGCGCCGAGACGAGCCCGGCATGGGCCGCGCGCCCGGCATGGAACGGCTTTGTCATCGTGCCGAAATTGGCCATGATCCCGCCGGCCTGCGAGGCGGCGAGCGCGATCGCCGCGGTCGCCCGCGTCGGGTCGAGCCGGCGCAGCGCGGCGCAGGCCGCGCCGGCGCCGATCGCCCCGAAGATCCCGGTCGGGTGCCAGCCCTTCTTGTGGTGGTGCCCGGGGTCGCGCCGCGCCAATTCGGCCCAGGTTTCATACCCGGCGACATAGCCGGCGAACATCTCGCGCCCGCCGAGGCCGAGCGTCTCCGCTTCGGCGAGGAGGGCCGGCACCAGCACGGTCGAGACATGCCCGCGGCAGCCGACATCGTCGTAATCGAGCGCGTGGCCGGCGGTGCCGTTGATCCACGCGGCTTCCGGCGCGGTTGCGGTCTCGCCCGAGAAATAGAGGCTGGCGGGGCCGGGTGCGGGGGCGAGCCCACGGCGCAGCAGCTGGGGCGCCGGGTCGTGCGCCCCGGCGATCATCGTCGCGATCGTGTCGATGATCCCGGTGCGGGCGATCTCGACCGCCTCGGCGGGCAGCGCCTCAAAGGTGAGGCCGGCGGCAAACCGGCCGAGGTCCTGGGTCAGCGGCATGACGATGCTCCTCCAAGGGTGTCATTCCGGGGCGACGCGCAGCGGCGAGCCCGGAACCCGTCCACCCCAACATAAACACAGGCCTCTGGAATATGGGTTCCGGGCCTCGCCCTTTGGGCGATCCCGGAATGACCCCATTGGTGCGTCACGGTATCTACCCGCGCAGCGCGGCGAGGCTGCCGCCCAGCTTGACCGAGCCGGGCAGCGGATGGCCGACGATGTCCTCGGCGAGCCGCGCCGCTTCGATCAGCTTTTCGAGATCGACCCCGGTCGCGATGCCCATCTCCTCACACATGAAGACGAGGTCCTCGGTGCAGACATTGCCGGCGGCGCCCCGATGCGCGGCGAACGGGCAGCCGCCGAGCCCGGCCACTGCCGAATCGAAAATGCCGACACCCATCTCGAGCCCGGCATAGGCGTTGGCGATGCCCATGCCGCGCGTGTCGTGCAGATGCAGCGCGATGTCCAACAGCGGGAAGCGTTCGCGCACCGCGCCGACCACCTGCTTGATCGCCAGCGGCGTCGCCCAGGCCATCGTGTCGGCGAGCGAGATCACCTGGAGCTGGATGTCGTGCTCCTCGGCGATGTCGACGATCTCTTCGACCATGTCGACGACGGTCTCGATCGCGATGTCGCCGGCGAAATTGCAGCCGAACGCCGCCATGATCGAGCCGCGCTCGACCGCGATGCCGTGATGCCGATAGAGCCGGATCATGTTGTGATTCATCGCGATGTTGCCGGAGAGGCTGCGGTTCTGGTTGCGTTGCAGGAAGGGCTCGGACGCGGTCAGCGAGATCGACCCGCTGAGGTCGAGCCGGCCGCAGGCGATCGCGCGCTCCAGACCCTTCTCGTTGAGCCACAGCCCGGTATAGGCGATCCCCGGCTTGCGCTCGAAGCGGGCAGCGATCGCCTCGGCGTCCGCCATCCCCGGGACACGCTGCGGATTGACGAAGGAGACGGTCTGGATGTGGTTGAGCCCGGTTTCCGACAGCGCGTCGATCAGCTCGACCTTCCGGGCGGTTGCAATCGGGCCTCGCTCGAACTGAAAGCCCTCGCGCGGGCCTTCCTCGTTGATCTGGACGGATTGGGGAAGATCGGACATCGCGATGCCGGATTATGGAACAAATCGACTGACGCGGCTACGCGCCCGGCGAACATCAACAATCGCCCGACTTGTCACCCGACCGATCTTGCGCGATGAAGGCCGCATGGGCACCTCTTGCGGGAGCAGCCGATCGACCGACGCATCGCGCCACGGCCTGCGCGCCTTGGTGACCCGGCCCCGCGCCGAGGCGGAAGGTCTCGCCGAGGCGCTCGCGGCGCGCGGCATCGATGCGATCATCGAGCCGCTGCTCGAGATCCACTACCGCAGCGATCCGGCCCCCGATCTTGCCGGGGTTCAGGCGGTGCTGTGCACCAGTGCCAATGGGGTCCGTGCGTTGGCGAGGCTGACCGACGAGCGCGCTGTGCCGCTCTTCGCGGTCGGCGAAGCGAGCGCGGCGCGGGCGCGCGCCGAAGGGTTTGCCCGGGTCGAGAGCGCGGGTGGGTCGCTCGCCGATCTCGTCGCCGTGGCGCGCGACCGGCTGCGCCCCGATGCGGGGCGGCTCCTCCATGTCGCGGGCAGCACGCTTGCCGGCGATCTGGCCGGCGCGTTGCGCGCGGGGGGCTTTGCCGTCGACCGCGCGGTGCTCTACGAGGCGCGCCCGGCTGCCGGACTGAGCGCTGCGAGCGTGCGGGCGCTGGCCGCCGGGATCGTCGATTTTGTGCTGTTCTTCTCGCCGCGCACCGCCCTCGTATTCGCACAGCTTGCCGAGCGTGCCGGGATCGGCGAATCGATATGCGCGGTCACCGCGATCTCGATCAGCGCCGCGGCCGATGCCGCGCTCGCACCGCTGCACTTCCGCGAGCGGCACATCGCCGAGCGGCCGGACCAGCCGAGCCTCCTGATGGCGCTCGACCGGATTCTCGGCGAACGGCGCCGGGCATGAGCGATCCGCACGATCCTGACCGCGGAGCGGGCGAAAACGGCCCACTGATGCCGGAGCAGCACGCCCCTTCGCCAGTGCTCGCCCGGTTGCGCGGGCGCGGTGCGATCGGGCTCGCCGGCGGATTTCTACTGGTCATCGCGCTGGTTGCAACCGCGCCGTTCTGGGCGCCGCTTTTGCCCCGGGCGGCACCACACGAACCGCCGCCTGCCCCGGCCGAACCGCCGGCGAACGCGGCACTGCAGGGGCTCGATCGGCGGGTCGCCGCACTCGAAGCCAGGCCCGCCACATCCGGGAGCGATCTCGCCGAGATCCGCCAGGAGGTGGCGCGGTTGGGGGCGCGGATCGAGGCGATCGACAAGGATGCCCACCGCCAGACAGCCGGCGATCCGACCGATATTGCATTGGTCCTGGCGCTGTTGCAGATTCGCGACGCGATCGAGGCCGGGCGGCCCTTTGCGGCGGCCTACGAGACGCTTGTCGTGCTCGCCCAGGCCCGGCCCGAGATCGCGGCGGCGGCCGCTCCGCTGGCCGAGCCGGCGACAGCCGGGCTGCCCAGCCGCGCGGTCCTCGCCAATCGGCTGCGCGAGCTGGCCGACGCGATCGCCTCGGCGGACGCCCCAACGAGTACCAGTGCAGCCGCACCCGATTGGACCGACGAGGTCTGGCGACGCCTAAGTGGCCTCGTCACGATCCGGCGCATCGACAGCGCCGGCGAGGACCAACCGGCCGGAGGGCCAGCAACCACCGTAAAGACGGCCCTGCTGGCGCTGGCCGGCGGCGACCTCGAAGGCGCGGTCGGCGCGCTCGACACACTGACCGGCGCGCCAGCCGAGGCGGCCCGGCCCTGGCTGCGCATGGCCAAGCAGCGCCTTTCGGCCGAGGCGGCGCTGCAGAAAATCGAGGCCTTGTTGGTCGCGCGGCTCGGCACCCCGGCAAATGCTCCCGCCGGCTCCGGACCGCCCCACTGATGCGCTGGCTCCTTGCGCTGGTTGTGGTTGCGGCGGCGGTCGCTGGCACCGCCTTTGTCGCCGATCATCCCGGGCGGGTCGAGATCGTCTGGCAGGGCTGGCAGGTCGACATTTCGGTCGGGGTGCTGGCCGCGGCCGTGGCGCTCGTCGTGCTGGTCGTGTCGCTGCTGGTTCTGCTCAGCGCCGCGCTCTACCGCATGCCGCGAAATCTCCGGCGTCGCCGCGCGGCACGCCGGCGGCGCGCCGGCGAGGCGGCGCTGACCAATGGCGTCGTCGCGCTGGCGGCCGGTCAGCCAGCCGAGGCGCAGCTCGCCGCGCGGCGCGCGGTGGCGCTGCTCGGTGACGCGCCGATGGCCTTGCTGCTCGCCGCCGAGGCGGCGACGCGGCAAGGCGAGATTGCGGCCGCGCGCGGCGCCTACACGGCGCTGCTCGATCGGCCGGACACCGAGTTTCTCGGACTGCGCGGCCTGATCGGCCAGGCCCTGCGCGCCGGCGACGACGATGCCGCGCTGCGCCTCGCCGAGCGCGCCCGACGGCTGCGCCCGGATGCACTCTGGCTGGTCGACGCGCTGCTGCTCCTGACGGCGCGCGCCGGGGATTGGGCGACGGCGCGCGAGACGCTCGCCGACGCGGCGCGGCGCCGGGTGTTGCCCGCCGACCGCATGCGGCATCACCGCGGTATCGTGCTCGACGCGCTGAGCCGTGTTGCCGAGCGGCGCGGCGACCTGCCCGAGGCGGCGCGGTTGGCCGCCCAGGCGCAGGTGCTGGCGCCGGACCTCGCCGCGCCGGCCTGCCAGCATGCCCGGCTGCTGATCGCGCTGGGGAAGAAGCGCGCCGCGGCGCGGATAATCGAGCGCGCCTGGCGTACCGCGCCGCACCCCGACCTCGTCCGCCTCTTTCTCGAGATCGATCCCGACGCGGCGCCCTTGGCGCGTGCTGCCGCCGTGCAGCTTCTCGCGGCGGAGAACCCGCAGACAATCGAAAGCCATCTCGCCATCGCCGAGGCGGCGCTCGCGGCGCAGCTCTGGGGCGAGGCGCGCCGCCACCTCGCGCTCGCCATCGCCGCCGCGCCGCCACCCGGGCCGTCACTCCGGCTCTGCCGGCTGATGGCAAGGCTCGAAGAGAGCGAAGCCGGCAATATGGCGGCGGCGCGCGACTGGCTCGACCGCGCGATCGGCGCGCCGCCCGACCCCTGTTACGTGTGCAGCCGGTGCAGCGGCGAAACCCCGGAATGGCAGGCTCTGTGCCGGGAATGCGGCGAGTTCGACACGCTCGTCTGGCGCAGCCCGCCATCCGGCGACAGAGCTGTCTTCGCACCGATGGCGAACGCCGGCGCGCCGCTGATGCTGCCGGCGCCGGAGGCGCCCGGCACGGCAGCCATCCCGCCGTCATTGCAGCGGTCGCGGGCGAGCGGCTTGGCGGCGCCGCCGCGATGGGATAAGTAAGCCCGCACGGGCTGGAGCCGGATCGCCCCGATAGCTCAGCGGTAGAGCAACCGCTTCGTAAGCGGTAGGCCGTCTGTTCAAATCAGACTCGGGGCACCAGCCGGCTCAACCGCATGGACACACCCCGTGGCCGGGCTTGTCCCGGCCACCCACGTCTTATGCCGCGACATTGGCTCCGGCAAAGACGTGGATGCCCGGGACAAGCCCGGGCAAGGGGTTTCTTTGTTGCAACGCCGGTGCGAGGGCGCTGAAACAGCACCCTCGGACGTTCGCGAAAGCGGGAAGTCAAGAACGGCGTACCGCCTGCCATGCCCCCGCTTGCACGAAGATGACGGGGATTCTACGGGATTTCAGCGGCCGTGGCCGCCGCCTCCACCGTGCGAAAACCCGCCGCCACCGACGCCGCCGCCCATGCCGCCATGGCCGACGCCGCCGCCCATCGCGACGCGACCGCCCATCGCATGGGAGCCGCCGGCGAAGCCGCGCCCGCTGGTCATGCCGACGCTGCTAAAGCGGCCGCCGCTGCGCGCCGAGGCATGCGTCGTCGAGCGCCCGCCGCGCGTGCTGGCGCTTGCGGTGGTGGTTGTGCGGCTGCTGCCGCCGGCGGTGCTCGTCGTCGAGGAGCGCTGTGAATGATTGTAGCTGCTCACGACGTGGCCGAGATTTTTGGCCGTGACCAGGCCGTCCGCCTTCATCGTCTTGAACACCCTGCCCCAACCCTCGGTGCTTCTGAGGCCGGCGATCTGGTTCTTGGTGAGGGGGGTCGTCGTCCCGGTGGTCTTCTGTGCCGAGAACAGTGCGTTCGCGATCTTCTGGTTGCCAGGCGACAGGCTGTCGAAGTTTCCCGTCGGAATTGTCGTCGACGATGTCGTGGTCGTCGACTGCGTCCAGCCCGGGTTCGCCAGTAGTAGAACGATCCCGGTGGCGGTGAGGAGGACCCTGATCGTCATGGCGCGTTTCCTATTGTGATTCGCCGGTGCGGACTGATGCACAACCGCCGCACAAACGTTCGGCCGATCATTTCGTTCCCGCCGCGTCATTGGCACGATTTCGCGTCGGCGACCGCCTCGGCAAAATCGTCATGGGCATTGTCGAGCGCCTGCATTTCGGCGGCGCAATCGTCGCGCTTGTCGCTGGCCGAGACGCATTTCGCATAGTTCTGCATGGCGTCGACCACGCGACCAACCGCCGCCGTATAGCGATTGGCGATCGCGCCGCAATCGGCCTTGTCGGTATCGGGGGCGACCAGCAGCGCGAGCGCGACCAAGCCAGCAGAGAGAGTATGCAATCGGCTTTTCCCTCCGGCGCGGATCTGGCAAAAAGGACCATGCGGTTGACGCTCGGCCCAGGCATCGATATAAGCCCGCTCTCCCGGTTTCCAACGACCAAGCATGCCGCATCATAAATCCGCCGAGAAACGGCTTCGCCAAACCGAAAAGCGCACGGTGACCAACCGCGCGCGGCTGAGCCGCGTGCGCACCTTCGTCAAGAAAGTCGAGGTCGCGATCGAGACCGGCGACAGGGCGGCGGCTCAGTCGGCCTTGCAGCTCGCCCAACCGGAATTGCATCGGGCGACGACTAAGGGCGTCCTCCACAAGAATACGGTCGCGCGCAAATTGTCGCGGCTCGCCACCCGGATCAACGCTCTCTGACCTGCTGACCGGGCTCGGGCGAGCGCACCCTCGCGGCGCGCGCGCGAGGGTTTCCGGGGGTTTGCGCGAGGGCGCCACAAATTTGTCTTTGTTCCCCTTTCGATCTCGTTGCCACCACCCCGACATGTGGCTAGAGTTCACAACAACGAAGCGGCGAACTCCGCGGTTTTCGTGTAGATATCGGTAGTTGCCAAGATTTTGGTATGTATTGTTCTGGCCAGCTAAATGCGGTTTGGCCAGCAGGGGGAGACTTGTCCTATGATTATTACAGTGTGTGGTGAGAAATATTAATCTAACTAAGCACCTTGCAGCAAGACCTTAGGCTATTCGAGAACGAAGAAACGGACATTGCTTGGGGGTATCGGTGGCGGGGGAACTAGGTCGAAGCAACCAAATCGATGATGTCGCGCAGCCCGGCATCGCAGCCTGGGGACGGGCACTGGGCCACCTCAAGGACGAGGTCGGCGAGACCGCGTACCGCTCGTGGCTCCAATCATTGCGGGTCGAGCGCATCGACGAGGGCGAGGCCGTGGTCGCCGCGCCGACCCGGTTTTTGCGCAATTGGGTGGCGACCCACTATGCCGACCGCCTGCTTGCGCTGTGGCGTCTGGAAAACCCGGCGGTCGACCGCCTGTCGCTGATCGTCGATCCGCAAGTCGCTATCCCCGTGCCCGAAATGGAAAGCATTGCCCCCATTTCCGTCGCCCGGGCCGCCGCGGTGGAGCCCGCGAGCCCGGCCGAGATCGCGGATGACAGGGCCTATCTCTCGGCGCCGCTTGACCCACGTTTCACGTTCGAGAACTTTGTCGTCGGCAAGCCGAACGAGTTGGCGCATGCCGCCGCCCGCCGAGTGGCCGAGGCCTGTGCCGGCCCGGTCCATGCCGTGCCGTTCAACCCGCTTTTCCTCTATGGCGGGGTCGGCCTCGGCAAGACCCATTTGATGCATGCCATCGCCTGGCATGTCCGCACGAATGCCCCGCGCGCCAAGGTGATCTACTTGTCGGCCGAGAAATTCATGTACCAGTTCATCCGCGCGTTGCGGTTTCGCTCGACGATGGACTTCAAGGACCAGTTCCGTTCGGTCGATCTGTTGATGATCGACGACGTGCAATTCATCAGCGGCAAGGAATCGACCCAGGAAGAGTTTTTTCACACCTTCAACGCGCTGGTCGATCAGAACCGGCAGATCGTCATTTCCGCCGACAAGTCGCCGTCCTCGCTCGAGGGCCTGGAAGAGCGCATGCGCTCGCGGCTCGGCTGGGGGCTGGTCGCCGACATCCACCCGACGACCTACGAGCTGCGCCTCGGCATCCTCCAATCGAAGGCCGAGCAGAGCGGGCTGCGCCTGCCGCAAAAGCTGATGGAATTTCTCGCCCACAAGATCGTCTCGAACGTCCGCGAGCTCGAGGGCGCGCTCAACCGCATCACCGCGCAGATGCAGCTGGTTGGTCGCGACATGACGCTCGAAAGCGTGCAGGAGCTGCTGCACGACCTGCTGCGAGCCAATGAGCGGCGGGTGACGATCGACGAGATCCAGAAGGCGGTCGCCGAGCACTTCACGATCAAGATGGCCGAGATGACGTCGAGCCGGCGCGCCCGCATCGTCGCCCGGCCGCGCCAGGTCGCGATGTATCTGGCAAAGCAGCTGACCTCGCGCTCGCTGCCCGAGATCGGGCGCAAATTCGGGGGCCGCGACCACACCACGGTCATGCATGCGGTCAAGCGGATCGAGGAGCTGATCGCCAGCGACCGAGCGCTCGCCGAGGATGTCGAGCTCTTGCGCCGGATGCTGCAAAGCTGACACCTGCTGGACCGCGGCCGTCCCGGCCGCATGCGGGCGAGACGCCCGCGGTCCGTTCAGGCAATCAGAAACCGTTCAGGTATGGCGCCGGCGGTTCCGTGCTATACTGCGTTCCCGCCTGCCGCTCCCGGATAACCGCGCTAGCGCGCGTTTGGGGGAGTGACGCCGGGGTTTGCTTCCGGTCCGCCAAGAGTCGTCAGCACCATGAAACTTACCATCGAACGGGCCGCCCTCCTGAAGGCGCTGGGCCACGTGCAAAGCGTCGTCGAGCGGCGCACCACGATCCCGATTCTCTCGAATGTGCTGTTGCACGCGGAGGTCGGGCGGTTGGCGCTGAGCGCGACCGACATGGATCTCGAAATCGTCGAGCGCGTGCCGGCGCGGGTCGAGCGCGACGGGCGCACCACCGCCCCGGCGCACACGCTCTATGACATCGTGCGCAAGCTGCGTGAGGGTGCCCAGGTCGAGCTGGAGGCGCCGGGCGGGCGCAACGAGATGACGCTGCGTTCGGGCCGCTCGACCTTTACCCTCGCGTGCCTCGCGCCGGAGGATTACCCGGTCATGTCGGCCGGCGAATTGCCGCACAATTTCGCGTTGTCGGCCGCCGAGTTGCGCAGCCTGATCGACCGCACCCGGTTCGCGATCTCGACTGAGGAGACGCGCTATTACCTGAACGGGATCTTCCTTCACGCGACCAAGAACAACGAGGTGCCGGTGGTGCGCGCCGTCGCGACCGATGGGCACCGCCTCGCCCGGGTCGAGATCACCGCGCCCGAGGGCGCGGCCGGCATGCCGGGGATCATCGTCCCGCGCAAGACCGTACTGGAGCTGAGAAAGCTGGTCGACGAGGGCGCCGCCGACGAGGAAGTCCAGATCGCGCTCGGCGACACCAAGATCCGCTGTTCGATCGGCGAGGCGGCGCTGACCTCGAAACTGATTGACGGCACCTTCCCCGATTACGACCGCGTGATCCCGGCAAATAACGACAAGGTGCTCGAGGTCGATTGCAAATCCTTCGCCGAGGCGGTCGACCGCGTGTCGACGATCTCGACCGAGCGCAGCCGCGCCGTCAAGCTGGCGATCGAGAAGGGCGGCCTCGTCGTTTCGGCGACGAGCCCGGAAAACGGCACCGCGGTCGAGGAGCTCGAAGTGCGCTACGAGAGCACTCCGATCGAGATCGGCTTCAACTCGCGCTACCTGCTCGACATCACCGAGCAGATCGGCGGTGAATACGTGCAGTTCCAGATGTCCGACGCCGGTTCGCCGACGATCGTGCGCGACGGCGGCGACGCCAGCGCGCTCTATGTGCTGATGCCGATGCGCGTTTGACCCGGAAACAGCCGCTCGGACCCGCGGAATTGGTGGAAATTCCGGCCTTTCGACCTATATGACAAGCATGCTCAGCGCCGTGCAGGAAGACCGCCGGAGCGCCAGCATAGCGGGTCTGGCGGCGCGCGGCGGACGCGTCGGGGTGACCCGGCTCGTCCTCACAGATTTTCGCAATTACCGCTCGGCCCGGCTCGATTTCGACCCCGGGCTCGACCCCGTTCCTGTGGTGCTGACCGGGCCGAACGGCGCCGGCAAAACCAACCTTTTGGAAGCGATGTCCTTTCTGTCTCCCGGCCGCGGCCTGCGCAATGCCCGGCTCAGCGATATCGACCGGCGCGAAGCGGCCGCCGCTGAGCCCGCCTCGGGCTGGGCGGTCGCCGCGACAATCGCGACCCGGCGCGGGGCCATTGCAATCGGTACCGGCCGCATCGGGGCGGAGGGCGAGCGCCGGACGATCCGCATCGACGGTGAGCCGGCGAAGAGCCAGGCCGCGCTCGGCGAACGGCTCGGGGTGCTGTGGCTGACGCCGCAGATGGATCGGCTGTTTATCGAGGGGCCGGCCGGGCGCCGGCGGCTCATGGACCGGCTCGTGCTTGGGCTCGACCCGGCGCATGCGGCGCGGGTCGCGCGCTACGAGCAGGCGCTGCGCGAGCGTTCGCGGCTGCTGCGCGACGGGTCGCAGGACCCGGCCTGGCTGGGCGCGCTCGAAGAGATCATGGGGGCCGAAGGGGTCGCGGTCGCAGCGGCGCGGCGCGACACCGTCGAGCGGCTCGATCGGGTTTGCGCGATGGCGGAAGGTGCCTTTCCGCGCGCTCGCCTAAGCCTCATCGGAACGCTCGAGGGCTGGCTCGACACGATGCCGGCGCTCGCTGCCGAGGACCGCTTCAGGGCGGCGCTGGCGCAGAACCGGGCGAGCGATGCGCTGTCCGGCGGCACCGGGCTTGGGCCGCATCGTTCCGATCTCGGCGTCTTTCACGCCGAGAAAGGCATTGCCGCCGAGGCGGCCTCGACGGGCGAGCAGAAGGCGCTGTTGATCGCGATCCTCCTGGCTCAGGCCGGGTTGCAGCGCGCGGTTCGCGGCGAGCCGCCGCTATTGCTGCTCGACGAAGTCGCCGCGCATCTCGATGCGGTGCGGCGCGCCGCACTGTTCGACGTGCTGGCCGGGCTCGAAAGCCAGGCCTGGATCACCGGCACCGAGGCCGTGCTGTTTGCCCAGCTGAGCGGTGCCGCCCGCTTCCTGACGGTGCGCGACGGCGCTTTGTCCCCAACCATCTTCTAAGCGAGAAGCAAATCCGATCTATGGCAAACCCATCCGCGTCCGAACCTCTCCGCGAGCCCGCCGTGCCTGACGCCGAGGTTCCCGAGAACGTCCGCCTCTATGACGAGAGCTCGATCAAGGTGCTGCACGGCCTCGATCCGGTGCGCAAGCGGCCGGGCATGTATATCGGCGACACCGATGACGGCTCGGGCCTGCATCACATGATCTACGAGGTCGTCGACAACGCGATCGACGAAGCGCTCGAAGGCTTTTGCGACACGGTCACCGTCACCCTCAACGCCGATGGATCGTGCACCGTTACCGATAACGGGCGCGGCGTTCCGGTCGGCATCCACGAGGAGGAGGGGGTCTCGGCTGCCGAGGTCATCATGACCCAGCTGCATGCGGGCGGTAAGTTCGACCAGAACTCGTACAAGGTCTCGGGCGGGCTCCACGGGGTTGGCGTGTCGGTCGTCAACGCGCTCTCGTCGCGGCTCGATCTGCGGATCTTCCGCGACGGATCGGAGTGGTTCATGCGGTTTCACGACGGCGTCCCCGAGGCGCCGCTCGCCGAACTGGGGCCGGCACCGGCCTTGCCGCCGGGAGGGCGGCGCGACGGGCTGGCGACGGGGACGGAGATCACCTTTCTGCCGAGCACCGCGACCTTCACCAAGACCGAGTTCGATTTTACGACGCTCGAACATCGGCTGCGCGAGCTTGCCTTTCTCAACAGCGGCGTCGCGCTCGTCCTGACCGATCTGCGCGAGGTCGAGCCAAAGGAGGCGACGTTTCACTATGAAGGCGGGCTCGAAGCCTTCGTCGGTTACCTCGACCGCTCGAAACAGGCCCTGCATGCGCCACCGATCGCGATCCGCGGCGAGCGTGACGGCATCATTCTCGAAATCGCGATGGAGTGGACCGATTCCTACCACGAGACGATGCTGTGCTTTACCAACACGATCCCGCAGCGCGACGGCGGCACCCATCTCGCCGGGTTCCGCGCGGCGCTGACCCGCACGGTCAACGCCTATGCCACCGACAGCGGCATCGCCAAGCGGGAAAAGGTGGCGCTGACCGGCGAGGATATGCGCGAGGGGTTGACCTGCGTTCTGTCGGTCAAGCTGCCCGATCCCAAATTTTCCTCGCAGACCAAGGACAAGCTGGTCTCCTCGGAGGTGCGGCCGGCCATCGAGGGCATCGTCGCCGACCGCCTCACGCAATGGTTCGAGGAACACCCCGCCGACGCGAAAAAGATCATCGGCAAGGTGGTCGAGGCCGCCGCGGCGCGCGAGGCGGCGCGCAAGGCGCGCGACCTGACCCGCCGCAAAACCGCGCTCGACATCTCGAACCTGCCGGGCAAGCTCGCCGATTGCCAGGAACGCGACCCGGCGAAGAGCGAAATCTTCATCGTCGAGGGCGACAGCGCCGGCGGCTCGGCCAAGCAAGGCCGCGACCGTCGCACCCAGGCGATCCTGCCGCTCAAGGGAAAGATCCTCAACGTCGAGCGCGCCCGCTTCGACAAGATGCTTTCCTCTGCCGAGATCGGCACGCTGATCCAGGCGCTCGGCACCGGCATCGGCAGTGAGGATTTCGATTCCGGCAAGGCGCGCTATCACCGCATCATCATCATGACTGATGCCGATGTCGACGGCAGCCATATCCGTGCCCTGCTGTTGACGTTCTTCTTCCGCCAGATGCGGCAACTGATCGAAAAGGGCTATCTTTATATCGCTCAGCCGCCGCTCTACCGGTTGCAGCGCGGCAATGCGAAGCCGGTCTATTTGAAGGATGACGGCGCGCTCGAAGCCTATTGCATCGATGCCGCGCTTAGAGACGCGGTGTTCACCCAGCACGACGGCGGCCAGCGTGCCGCCAACGACCTGCGCGATTTGTTGGAGCAGGCGCGGATCCAGCGCCGCTGGCTGCAGCCGCTCGCCGCCAAGGTCGGCAGTATCGAGATCGTCGAGCAGGCGGCGATCGCCGGCGCGCTCGCCGCTAGCCTGCTCGGCGATCCGAACCGCGCGATCGAGATGGCGCACCGCACCGCCGAGCGGCTCAACCGACTGTCCGATGGGGGGCCCGACGGAGCGTGGCAGGGCGACGTCATCGCTGGCGAGGGCCTGGTGTTCAGCCGCACCCGCCAGGGCGTCGGCGAGCGGCGGCTGATTGACGCGGCGCTCTTGCGGTCGAGCGAAGCGCGCCGGCTCGACGGCGACGGCGACCGGTTGCGCGAAATCTACGAGCGGCCGGGCAGGCTTGTCGCGCGCGATAAGGAATATCGCATCGCCGGCCCCTCGGCGCTGGTCGAGGCGGTGATGGAGATCGGCCGGCGCGGCATCGAAGTCAACCGCTACAAGGGCCTCGGCGAGATGAACCCGGACCAGCTCTGGGAGACGACGCTCGACCCCGAGGCGCGCTCATTGTTGCAGGTCCGGGTCAACCACGAGGACGATGCCGAGGAAACCTTCTCGACCTTGATGGGCGACCTCGTCGAGCCGCGCCGCGACTTCATCCAGGCGAACGCGCTCAGCGTCGCCAATCTGGACGTATAAGCGCGGTCAGGCCTGACCGAAGCGCGCGGCAAGGGTTGAGCGACGCGATTGCCCCGTGGCGCCCATCGTGCGAGGCTCGGGCTCGGCCAACCCGAAAGGATCATGGGCATGCTCAAGATCTATGGCATTCCGCGCTCGCGCGCCTTTCGCACGCTGTGGATGGCGAAGGAGCTGGGGCTCGAATACGAGCAGGTCCCGGTCGACTTCGCCAATGACGGCACGCGCACGCCCGAATACCTCAGGGTCAACCCCAACGGCCATGTGCCGGCGATCGACGATGACGGGGTCATCCTGTGGGAGTCGATGGCGATCAACCTCTATCTCGCGAAGAAATACGGCTCGGGCGACCTTTATCCGATCCTCTTCGAGGACGAGGCGCGCGTCTGGCAATGGAGCTTCTGGGGGATGACCGAAGTTGAGCGCCCGGTGCTGACCGCGATGTTCAACCGCGCGATCCTGCCCGAGGACAAGCGCGATGCGGCGCTCGCTGACGAATCCGAACGCCAGCTCGGGCGGCCGCTGATGGTGCTCGACGGCGCCGTCGCCGCCTCGCCCTATCTCCTGGGTGAGCATTTCAGCGTCGCCGATCTCAATGTCGCGAGCATCCTCTCGTGGGCGCGGCCGGCGCGGATCGATTTCAGCCATGTTCCCAAGGCGGCGGATTGGCTGAAGCGCTGCGCCGAGCGGCCGGCGGCCCGCGCCGCTCGCGACCTGCAGCGGTAACCGACATGGCGCAGGGCACCCCGGAGACAATCGTCTATGTCTCGAATGCCGGCGGTCCCGAAATCCATGTAATGGCGATGAACCGCGCGAGCGGTGATCTCGATCTGATCGAGATTGTGGCGATCCCAGGGACCGACCAGCCGGCGCCGACCAGCATGCCGCTGGCGCTGAGCCCGGACCGGCGCTTTCTTTATGCCGCGCTGCGCAGCGAGCCGTTCACCGCGGCGAGCTTCGCGATCGATCCGGCGAGCGGGCGCCTTAAGCATCTCGGCAATTCGCCGCTCGACGACAGCATGGCCTACATGACGGTCGACAAGACCGGGCGCTGGCTGCTCTGCGCCTCCTATCCCGGCGGCAAGCTGACGGTCAACCCGATCGACGGCGAGGGCCGGGTCAAGGCGCCGCCGAGCCAGATCGTGAGGGACCGGCCCAAGGCGCACTGCGTCGTCGTCGATGCCGCCAACACACACGTCTACTGTCCCGTCCTCGACCAGCAAATCATCCTTCAGCTGAAATTTGACGCGGCGACGGGGAAAGTGGCGCCGAACATCCCCGGCGAGATCGCGACAAAGCTGGGCGCCGGCCCGCGCCACCTCGCCTTCCATCCGAACGGGCGGTTCTTGTACCTGATCACCGAGACCACGGCGACAATCGGCGCCTACGCCATCGACCAAGCCAACGGGACGCTCAGAGAGCTGCAATTCGTGGACATGCTGGCGCCCGGCCACACCGGGGGCATTGCCGCGGCCGATCTGCATGTCACTCCGGACGGGCAGTTCCTCTACGGCAGCGAGCGGCGGACCAGCAGCCTCGCCGGGTTCCGCATCGACCCCGCGAACGGCACGCTGTCACCGATCGGAACCTGGCCGACCGAAACCACGCCGCGCGGCTTTGCGATCGACGCGCGCGGGCGGTTTCTCCTGTCCGCCGGCCTCGATTCGAACCGGATGACGGTTTACAGGATCGGCAAGGACGGCGCTCTCGACCCGGTAAAGCAGCACCCGATGGGCAAGATGCCGAACTGGATCGAGTTCCTCGATCTGTAAGACCCCTCTCCCGCACCGCGGGAGAGGGAGGGGCCCAGCGCGAAGCGCTGGGAGGGTGAGGGTCTTTCGGTGGCGGCACCCTCACCCGCCTTCGGGCTTCGCCCTCAGCCAGCCTCTCCCGCGGTGCCGGAGAGGGAAGGAATGCTCCTACCCCTTCGCCACCTGGTGTCCGGCGAGGTGCTCCAATACCCGCACCAGGCCGGAATGGTCCCAGCCGTTGCCGCCCAATGCGGCGGCGGCGTTGAACAGCTCCTGCGTGGTGGCGGTGTTGGGCAGGGACAGGTTGAGCGCCCGCGCGCCCGACAATGCGAGGCTCAGATCCTTCTGGTGCAGCTCGATGCGGAAGCCGGGATCGAAGGTGCGCTTGATCATCCGCTCGCCATGGACTTCGAGGATGCGCGAGGAGGCAAACCCGCCCATCAGCGCCTCGCGCACCTTGGCCGGGTCGGCGCCGGCCTTTGAGGCAAACAGCAACGCTTCGCCGACCGCCTCGATGGTCAGCGCGACGATGATCTGATTGGCGACCTTGGTGGTCTGCCCGGCCCCGACATCGCCGACCAGGGTGATGTTCTTGCCCATCAGCTCGAACAGCGGCTTGACTCGGTTGAAGGCAGAATCCGCGCCGCCGACCATGATCGTCAGGCTCGCCGACTTGGCGCCGACCTCGCCGCCCGAGACCGGCGCGTCGACATAGTCGCAGCCCTTCTTGGCGATCTCGGCGGCGAAACGCTTGGTTTCTATGGGCGAGATCGAGCTCATATCGATGATTGTCTTGCCGCGCGAGAGACCCGAGGCAACGCCGTCGGGGCTGAACAGCACATTTTCCACATCCGGCGTGTCGGGAACCATGATGATGATGGTCTCGGCCTGCTCGGCGACCGATTTGAGGGTGTCGCATACTTTCGCGCCTTCGCGGATTTCCGGCGGCACCGTGCGCTTGCCGTAGACGAACAGTTGATGCCCGGCTTTCATCAGGTTGTTGGCCATGGGCCGCCCCATGATGCCGAGGCCGACAAAACCGATCTGCATGGGTCTTCTCCGATTGGATTGGCTGGCGGATCCCGGCACAGTGCACAGGTCGCGCGCGCGGCTCAAGCGGGGAGGAGAAAGCGGCTGTGCGGTGGTGGCTGAGCATCGTGCTGGTCGTTGTCTGGGCCGGCCTCGCGCAGGGGCAACCGGCGCCCGGCCCGGTCGGCGCCCCCGAAGGAATTTGGCGAGAGCAGATCCATTGGGTGCCGTTGGATGTCGCTGGCACGCGGTACCTGCTCTACACGCGCATCTGTCGCCCGCCGGGTGAGGGGCCAGCTCGCGTCGTGGTGATCGCGCACGGGTCGCCGCCCTCGGCCTCGGCTCGCCCGGGCATGAAGCCGGTTGCCTGCGACAGCGAGACGGCGCGCTGGTTCCTCGATCGCGGGTTTGTTGTGGTTGCCGCGATGCGGCGCGGCTATGGCGAGACCGGCGGCTACTGGGTCGAGGGTGCGCCCCGTTGCGTCGCGGCCGATTATTTCACCGCCGGGCTCGAATCGACCCGCGACATCGCGGCGACGGTCGAGTATGCGGCAACCCTGGCTTTTCCCAGGCCCCAGGGGATGGTCGTCATCGGGCACTCGGCGGGCGGATGGGGGGCGCTCGCCTACAACGCCATGCCGCATCCCCGCGTCACCGCCTTTGTGAGCATGGCAGGCGGACGCGGTGGGCATTACGAAAACCAGGCGAACATGAATTGCCAGCCGGAACTGCTGATCGACGCGGCCGGGCGCCTGGCACGCACGACGACGACTCCGATGCTGTTCACGCAAAATGGCGGCAAGGGCGAATTCGACCCCGTCGGCCCGTTCGGCCAGGATGGTCACCGGCTGTTTTTGTCAGCCGGCGGCTCGCAGATCTGGGGTCCGCTGGTCGCGCGCTATCTCGCCACCCGGCCGGCACAATAGGGGAGCCGGCGGCGCGCTCGGCGATATCCCGCGGCCGGTGGCGGTGCTAGCCTCGGCGGCGAACCTTTGGGGGGCATCGATGTTTCGCGTACTTTGGCTGTTGGTTCTCGTCGTCATTGCCACGCCGGCTGCGGCGCAGGAGTACCAGTCGAAGGAATTGGCCGACGCGGCCGCGCAATATCGCCAGGAGCTGATCGACGGCATCCCCGCCGCCAAGAAGGACCCGGCGTTGGTCCCCCGGCTGCGCCGCGACGCCGATGCCGAATACCGCGCGCATCGCTACCCCCAGGCGATCGACGACCTCCGCCGGGCGATCGCCTTTGGCGCCGATGATGGGCTGGTCTGGTTGCGCCTCGCCCAAGCCCTTGCGGAAATCCAGGACGATCACTTCCCGGCGAGCGCCTACAACGCCTATCGCAAATCGTCGGACCCGGTCGAACGCGGGATCGCGCTGTTCCTGATCGGCCGCGATCTCGACCGCCACGATAAGCCGAAAGAGGCGCTCGCCGCATTCGAGGCGGGGCTTGCCCTGACCCGCTCCGCCAATGTGGCCGAGCGGGTTGAGCAGCTGCGCCGGCTCGTCGCGTTCCGCGTGACCAAGGTCGAGATCACGGCCGAAGCCGACACGCCGCGCGCCTGTCTGCGCTTCAACGAGAAGATCGCGACCGGCGCCGATATCTCCTACGGCGATTTCGTGCGCGCCAAGCCGGACCTCGCCGGCATCGTCACCGCCCGCGGCGACACGCTGTGTCTCGACGGGCTGAAGCACGGCGAGACCTATGAGGTCGAGCTGCTTCCCGGTTTTCCGGCCGTTACCGGCGAGAAGACAAAAGAGAGCTGGAAGAGCCGGGTCGTGGTGCCTGATAGGAAGCCGGCGATCAGCTTTTCCGGCACCGGCTATGTGCTGCCGCGCGAGGGGAGCGCCGGGCTGCCGGTTACCACAGTCAACCTCGACAAGGTCAAGCTGCGATTGGTGCGGATCAACGAGCGCAATCTCGTCCCGAGCATCAATGGCGACAAGCTGACGATGAGCTTTGATCCGGAGAGCGTCGAAGAGCTGATCAGCCAGAGCGGCAGCCTCGTCTGGCAGGGCGAGATGACGATCACGGGCGAACGCAACCGCCCGGTCGTCACTGCGATCCCGCTGGCTCCCTTGCTTCGCGACAAGGGCCCCGGGGTCTATCTCGCCGTCGTCGAGCGCGCCGATGCGAAGCCCGGCGAGCCGAGCCAGCCGTCAACCAATTGGGTGCTGGTCTCCAATCTCGGCCTCAGCACCTACACCGGGAGCGACGGCATGGAAGTCGCGGTGCGCTCGCTCGCCGATGCGAAACCGATTGCCGGGGTAACGCTGCGCCTCTACGCGCGCAATAACGGCGAGTTGGCCGCGGTCACCAGCGATGCCGATGGGCTCGCCCGGATCGCCGGCGGCCTACTGCACGGCAGCGGCGGCGACGAGCCATTCGCGGTCATCGCTAATGGCCCGGGCGGCGACTTCAATTTCCTCGAAGTCGGCCGCGCCGCCTTCGACTTGTCGGACCGCGGGGTCAGCGGGCGGCGGCAGCCCGGCCCGGTCGACTCCTATCTCTATACTGACCGCGGCATCTACCGCCCGGGCGAAACCGCGCATCTGACCGCGCTGGTGCGCGACGACAAGGCCGAGACGATGCCCGACCTGCCGCTGACGTTGCGCCTGTTGCGGCCGGACGGTGTCGAGGTCGATCGCCGCCAGCTGACCGGCGGCAAGCTCGGCGGCTTCGACGAGAGCTATTCCTTGGCGCGCGATGCCCGCATTGGCACCTGGCGGGTCGAGCTGAAGCTCGACCCGAAGGCGCCGGCGATCGGCAGCGCCGAGTTTCGCGTCGAGGATTTCGTCCCGCCGCAGCTCAAACTCGAACTGTCGGCCGCCGACCGGCCGATCCGGCCCGGCGAGCCGTTTCCGGTCGCGGCGACCGCGCGCTACTATTACGGAGCGCCGGGGGTGGGGCTCGCGGTCGAAGCCCAGGCGACGATCGCACCGGACGAGCAGCCCTACCCGAAAGAGCCGGGCTTTCATTTCGGCGTCGCCGGCGAGGAATACGCCGGCGATCGCAAGGACCTCGACGCGGCGCAGACCGACGATGCCGGGAAATCGGGCGTGACGCTCGACCTGACGGATCTGCCCGACCTCACCAGGCCGCTTGCGGCGACGATCCGGATCAGCGTCTTCGAGCCGAGCGGGCGCGCGGTCAGCGAAAGCATCACCCGACCGATCCGCACCCGGCCGCTGGCGATCGGATTGCATTCGCCGGCGGGCGATGACGCGGTCGCCGAGGGACAGCCGGCGAACCTCGAAATCATCGCCCTTGATGGCGACGGAAAGCGCGTTGCCGCGAAGGGCTTGCGCTGGGAATTGCTGCGCGAGAACACGGAGTATTCCTGGTACTCGGTCAACGGCAGCTGGCGGCACCGGGTGACGGTGCGCGATCAGCCGCTCGAAACCGGCAAGCTCGACATTGCCGCCGACGGCCTCGCGACGCTGTCGCGGACCCTGCCCGAGGGTCGCTACCGCTGGGAGGTCGTGGACGGCGCGAGCGGCGCGCAGACAAGCCTGCGCTTTCGTGTCGGCTGGTGGGTCGAGGCGGCATTGCCGGACGTCCCCGACAAGCTCACGGCGACGCTCGACAAGGCGAGCTATCAGCCAGGCGAGACCGCAAAGCTGCTGATCAAGGCGCCGTTCGCCGGCGAAGCCGAGTTGGCGATCGCCTCGGACCGCATTCTCGTGCTGCGCGCGGTCAAGCTGCCGCTCGATGGGGCGACGGTCGAAATACCGGTCGATGCCGCGTGGGGCAGCGGGGTCTACGCGCTCGTCAGTGCCTATCGCCCGCAAAACGCGCCATCGTCCGGCCCGGCGCCGCGCGGGCCCGGACGCGCGGTCGGTGTCGCCTGGCTCGGCATCGATGCGAGCCCGAAGACGCTCACCGTCGCGCTCGCGGCGCCCGATGTGGCGCGGCCGCGCGGCCCCATTGAAATCGGGGTCAAAATCGCCGGCCTGACGCCGGGCGAAGAGGCCTACCTGACCCTCGCGGCGGTCGACGAGGCGGTGCTGAAGCTGACCGAGTTCGAAAGCCCGGCGCCGGAGAAATACTATTTCGGCAAGCGCCAGCTCGGCGTCGAGCTGCGCGATCTCTACGGGCGGCTGATCGATCCGGGCGCGGGCGGCGTCGGCCTGTTGCGCAGCGGCGGCGACCAGTTCGCCCGACGCTCGGTCGCCGGCCTCCCCGACAAGAGCAGCCGCGTCGTGGCGCTCTATTCGGGGATCGTGCGGCTCGATGCCGACGGCGGTGCCACGGTGCGCTTCGAAATCCCCGATTTCCAGGGCCAGCTCAGGCTGATGGCGGTGGCGTTTTCGGGGAAGAAGCTCGGGTCCGCAAGCGGCGCGGTAACGGTACGCGATCCGGTCGTGACGATGGTCGCGCTGCCGCGCTTCCTGGCGCCGGGCGATACCGCGCAGATCGGGGTGGTCATCAACAATCTCGAAGGTGCCGGCGGCGACTACCGGCTGAAGCTCGCCGCCGACGGCGCCGGCGCCTTCATCGCGCCGATCGAGCGGGCGATCCCAATGGCGCCGGGCCAGGGTTTCACCGGCGCGTTCGCATTGGCGGCGAAGACGAGCGGCAATGTCGCCATCCGGCTCGAGCTGACCGGCCCCAATGATCTGCGCATCGCGCGCGACTTCACCCTCGGGGTGCGGCCGGCGCAGGCCTACCAGCTGCGCCGCTTTGTCGCCCGGCTCGAACCGGGGCAGAGCGTCACGCTCGACGACGGCGCCGCCGACGAGTTCCTGACCGGCACGGCGGAAGCGCTGCTGAGTGTCAGTCCGCGCCCGGATTGGGACGTCCCCGGCCTGTTGCGGGCGCTCGACCGCTATGCCTATGGCTGTCTCGAGCAGACGACGAGCCGCGCCCTGCCGCTGCTCTACGTCGATGCGGTCGCCGGGCTGTGGCGCACCGATCCCGGCTTCTCGCCGGCTGCGACGCTCGATCGCGCGATCGGCCACATCGTCGAACTGCAGCGCCCCGACGGCAGCTTCGGCGTGTGGAGCGACAGCGACGACACGGTCCCCTGGCTCGACGCCTATGCCGCGGACTTCCTGTTGCGCGCCAAGGAGCATGGCAACGCAGTGCCGGATTATGCGTTGACGGCTGCGCTCGGCTGGCTGCGCGACTTTGTTCGGCAGCAGCACACTGACGCGAAGAGCCTGCCGGCAATGGCCTATGCCCATTACGTGCTGGCGCGCGCCAAGGCCGGTGAGCTGTCCGCGTTGCGCTATTTCAACGACACCCAGCTCGCCGAGCTGCCGACCCAGTTCGCCAAGGCTCAGCTCGCCGCGGCGCTGGCTGCCTACGGCGACATGCCGCGCGCCGCTGCCGCCTATGCCGCGGCCCTGGGACCGGCGCCGAAGCGGCCCCCTGGCCTGCGCTACATCGATTACGGCAGCGATTTGCGCGACAGCGCCGGGCTCCTCGCCTTTGCCGGCGACAATCCCGGGCTGCAGCCGCGGCTGACTTCCGTCATGGACCGGATCGCCGAGCTCTTTGCCCGCACCCGCCGGACCAGCACGCAAGAGCAGGCCTGGCTGCTGATGGCGGCCGAGGCGGCGGTACACGCAACCGGCGGCGAGATGAATGTCGCAATCGGCGCTGCGGCCGCGCAGAAGCGCGGCGAGCCGCTATATTTCCGGCGCACGCTCGGCAGCGGCGCGGCGCCGCTTTCGGTCGCCAATCGCGGCACCGCGCCGGCATGGCGCACAGTCTCGATCACCGGGGTTCCCCGCGCCGACTTGCCGGCGGAAAATAGCGGCTATTGGGCCGGACGATGGATATTTCGGGCCGACGGCTCGCCGGCGGATCTGACCAAGGTGCGGCAGACCGATCTCTTTGTGGTTGTCCTCAAAGGTAAGCGGATCGACCCGGCGCGCGCCTCGCGGACCCTGGTCGTCGACCTGCTGCCGGCCGGGTTCGAGGTCGCCACCGCCTCGCTGAGCGGCCAATCCGCGGCGAGCTACCCCTGGCTCAAGGACCTCGCCGAGCCGGCCTATACCGAGGAGCGCGACGACCGCTACATCGCCGCGCTCGACCTGAAGGAGGGCGCGAGCGACTTCACGCTGGCCTATCTCGTGCGCGCGGTTACCCCCGGCGAATTCAAATATCCCGCGCTCGTCGTCGAGGACATGTACGAGCCGGAGACGACAGGCCGCACCGCGATCGGTACCCTCACCGTGCAGCCGCGATAATGTCGTGCGGTCGAAAGTAGCCCCCACCCTCCCACGGCTTCGCCGCGGGTCCCTCCCTCCCCCGCATGCGGGGGAGGGTTGGGGTGGGGGCTTCCGGCGCCGCGTACTAATCGGAGCCCTGATTGTGCTCACGGCCCTTGCGGCAGCCTATCTCGCCCTCCCGGCTCCCGCCCTCGACCGCAGCCGGAGCCTGTCGATGCTGGTGCTGGCGCGGGACGGCTCAATGCTGCGCGGGTTCCTCTCGGCCGACGGCAAATGGCGACTACCCGTCGCTGTGGATTCGGTCGACCCGGTCTACCGCCGCATGCTGATCGCCGCCGAGGACCGGCGCTTCGCCGAGCACCCGGGGATCGACCCGATCGCGGCATTGCGCGCGCTGGGCCAATTCGCGTTCAGCGGTCGCGTCGTTTCCGGCGCCTCGACGCTGACGATGCAGGCGGTGCGCCTGTTGGAACGGCGGCCGCGCACCTTGCCGGCAAAGCTGATCGAGATGGGTAAGGCGCTCGGTCTGGAGCGGCGCCTCGGCAAGGACGATATCCTCTCTCTTTATCTCACCCTGGCCCCGTTCGGCGGCAATCTCGAAGGCGTGCGCGCCGCCAGCCTTGCCTATTTCGCCAAGGAGCCGAGCCATTTGTCGCCCGCCGAGGCGGCGCTCCTCGTGGCGCTGCCGCGCTCGCCGGAGCATTTGCGCCCGGACCGCCATCCAGAGGCGGCGCGGCTGGCGCGAGACGCCGTGCTCGACCGGATGCGGGCCCGCGGGGTGATCTCAGAGCGCGCCCTCGCCGAGGCCCGCGGCGAGCCGGTTCCGCGCCACCGCTGGGCTCTGCCGTTTTACGCCCCGCATCTGGCGCGGGCGCTGCGCATAGCCGAGCCGCTGGCGACGGTGCAGCGCACGACGATCGACCCGATGCTGCAGCGCCAAGTCGAGGCGCTGCTCGCCCGTGAAGCCGCCGCGCTCGATCCGCAGGCGACGCTCGCCGCGCTTGTCGTCGACAATCGCGCCCGCGAAATCGTCGCCTATGTCGGCAACGCTGATTTTGCCGCGATCCAGCGCCGCGGCACGATCGACATGGCGCGCGTGGTGCGCTCGCCAGGCTCGGCCTTGAAACCCTTCATCTATGCGATGGCGTTCGATCGCCTGATCATTCATCCGCAGACCGTGCTCGACGACCGGCCGCGCCATTTCGGCGACTATGCACCCAGCGATTTCGACGGGCGTTTTCAGGGCGAAGTCAGCGCGGCTGAGGCGTTGCAATATTCGCTCAACGTGCCGGCCGTCGCCGTGCTCGATCGCCTGGGGCCGAGCCGGTTTTTCGGCGCCCTCGCCGCCGCGGGGATCCGGCTGCACCTGCCGACGGCCGAAACACAACCCGGGCTCGCGATCGCGCTGGGCGGCGCCGGGATATCGCTCTACGACCTCACCACCCTTTACGCCGCTCTGTCGCAAGGCGGTGAAATAGCTGCGCTGCGTAATCGCGCCGATGATCCTCCCGGGCGTGGGACGGCGATCTTCGGGCCGGCCGCCGCCTGGTACGTCAATGATATCCTCGAACGCGCGCCGCCGCCGCCCGGGATGCTGCCGGCGGAGGTCCGGCGCGGCCGGCATCTCGCCTTCAAGACCGGGACCTCCTACGGTTTCCGCGACGCCTGGGCGGTCGGCTACGATGCGCGGGTGACGATCGCGGTGTGGGCAGGGCGGCCCGACGGGACGCCGCTGCCCGGAAGCAGCGGCCGGGTTACCGCGGCCCCGGTGCTGTTCAAGATCGCCGACCTGCTCGGCCCTGCGCCGCCCAGCACCGTGCCCGAGCCGCCGCCCGGCGTGCTGCGGGTCAGCCATCAGGACTTGCCTTCGGCGTTGCGCCGGCTCGACCCGGCGCCGCTCGAAGCTGGCAGAGGGCGCGAGGCCGGCGGCCCGAAGATCCTCTATCCACCCGATGGCGCCGTCGTCGCCTGGGATGGGGCGGCGCTGCCGCTCGAAGCGGCCAGCGGGAAGGCGCCGCTGCGCTGGCTGGTCGACGGCCGGCCGTTGCCGCCCGCCCAGCCGCGGCGCACGCTTTATTGGCAGCCGGTCGAGACCGGCTTCGTCCGGCTGACCGTCATCGATGCCACAGGACGCAGCGCGCGGGCCACCGTGCGGCTCGCGCCGTGAGGTGCGAAGGTTGTTCGGTCCAATCGCCGGGGTGGTCGGCGCTATCGCGCCGGCGGCGGGCGGATAGCTTACGGCGGGCCGGCGCTGGGTGGATAGCTCAGGGCCGGCTAGCGGCGCTGGCGCTGCCGTGCAGCAGATCGACGAGACTGCGCTGCCGGCCGATCTCGATCGTCACCGTTGCGGTCATCCCGGCGCGTAGCGGCGGTTCGCCGGAATGCGGGAGGAGGCGCACCCGGACTGGCAGGCGCTGCACCACCTTGACCCAGTTTCCCGAGGCGTTTTGCGGCGGCAGGATCGCGAACTCCGCCCCGGTCGCTGGGCTGATGCTGTCGACCTCAGCAGACCAGGCGACATCGGGGTAGACATCGAGCACGACCCTGGCCCTCTGTCCGGGCTCCACATAGGTCAGGTCGGTTTCCTTCATATTGGCCTCGATCCACGGCCGCGTCTTTGCCACCACGACAAAGAGCGGCGTCATGGCCCTGACCTGGTCGCCCGGCTGCAGCTTGACATTGACGGCGGTGCCACCGACCGGGGCGGGGATCGTCGTGCGCGCAAGATCGAGCGCGGCGCGGTCGCGCTCGGCCCGCTTTTCGCGCACCAGCGGGTGGTCGTCGGTCGCGATCTCAGGGTTGCCGCCCAGCGCCGCCAGCATGCGCCCCAAGCGCTTTTTGACGACGCCGATGCGATCCTTTGCGACACCGGCCGCGTTCTGCGCCTCTTCGAGCTTGGTGACCGACGTCGCGCCGGTCGCGGCAAGCGCCTGCTGGCGCGCCGCCTGTCTTGCCAGATAATCCGCCTGACTTTCGACCTCGGCCAGTTCGCTCTGCGTCTCAACCCATTGCGCGCGCGTCGTCTCGACTGTGGTGCGGGCATTGTCGAGCTCCGCTTCGGCCTTGTCGAGCGCAAGCCGGAACGGCGCCGAATCGATCTTGAGCAGCGGCGCGCCGGCCTCGACTACCTCATGGTCGCGCACCAGCACCTGCACCACCCGCCCCGACACCTCCGGCGCGACCTGCGCGATGTCGGCCTTGACGTAGGCATCCTCGGTGCCGACCGTGCGGCCGCCGTGCAGCCAGATCGCGCCGCCGATCAATGCCAGCACGAACGGCACGGCGACCAGCAGGATGAGACGAATGACTTTCGGGTGCGGCTGGATCACCGCACGAGTTCCTCGGCCGTTTCGCTTGCCGCGGCGAACTCGGGCTCGAGCATCGCCTGCAGTTGGCGCTTCACCCGTCGCATCCCCTCGGAAAACTGCTCGCGCTCGCGCGCCGATAGAAGCGCCAACGCATTATCGACGGTGCGGTCGGCGATCTGCGCCAATTGCACCTGGATCAGATCGGCTTCGGCGGTCAGGAAGAGGCGGTTGACCCGCCGGTCTGCGGCGTCGGGACGGCGCACCACCCAGCCCTTCTTTTCCATGCGGTCGACCATGCGCCCCGCGGTGGCCTTCTCGACCTCCAGCATCTCGGCAAGCTCCGACTGGGTGGCGCCGGGCCGGCGATGCAACCGGTTGATCACGAGCCATTGCGACCGGGTCAGCCCGAGCCGGCGCACCCGCCGATCGAAGGCGGTGCGCATGAGGCGCGCGACATCGGAGATCAGAAACCCGATGTGGCGCTCGTCTTCGGACGACAAGAGGCTTTCCCCGTATGAGTGCCTAGGATAAGGTTGCCTAGCATACCATCTGCTCGACGCTCAACTCAAGCGATGTCCGACGACCAGCCGAACCATCCGACGACAATGACGCGCCGGATGATGATCATGCTCTCGATCATCCTCGGTTCGACGCTGTATTCGACGACCTTGCTGATCGCCTCGACCTTGCTGCCGCAGATGCAGGGTGCGATGTCGGCGACCCAGGACGAAATTGCCTGGGTGATGACGTTCAACATTCTCGCGACGGCGGTCGTGACGCCGATGACCGGCTGGCTGGTCGCCAGCTGTGGGCGGCGCGGCGTGATGGTCGGGTCGATGGCGCTGTTTTCGCTGTTCACCTACCTCTGCGGTGCGGCCGATTCGCTGGAGACGCTGGTGTTGTGGCGCATTCTGCAAGGCGCGGCCGGCGCGCCGGTGACCCCGCTGTCGCAGACCATCCTGTTCGACGTCTTCCCGCGCCGCCAGCACCGCATGATCACCTCGATCTACGGCATGACGGTGGTGATCGGCCCGGTAATCGGCCCGGCGCTCGGCGGCTACATGTCCGATATGTACAGCTGGCGCTGGGCGTTCTACGGGTTGGTGCCGGTCGGGGTAGCCTCCTGCGTCGGGCTTCAGCTCAGCATGCTGAAGGATCCGCCGCGCCAGACGGTGCGGCTCGACTGGATCGGGTTTCTGAGCCTTTCGGCGGCGATCTCGTGCGTCCAGCTGCTGCTGTCGCGCGGCCAGCGGCTCGACTGGTTCGAATCGCCGGAAATCTGGCTCGAGACGATCGCCGCGTTCTTCGCCTTCTACGTCTTCGTGACGCACAGCCTGACCGCAGAGAGGCCATTCCTCAACCTGCGGCTGCTGCTCGACCGCAATTACGCGCTGGGCCTCGCGCTGGTCGGCGTCTTCGGCATGCTCAACGTCACGCCCATGGTGCTGTTGCCGCCGCTGTTGCAGCAGCATGCCGGGTTTCCCGACGCGCTGATCGGCGAGGTGCTGGCGGCGCGCGGCATCGGGGCGACGATCGGATTTTTCGCGGCGATGTTCATCGGCAGGCTCGACCCGCGCATCGGCATGACCATCGGCTTCAGCCTGCAGGTGATCTCCGGCCTGTGGCTGATGAGCGTCAACCTCGATGTCGGGATGGACATCCTCATTGCCAACAGCATCCTCCAGGGCATGGCGATCGGCATCATCTGGGTGCCGCTGACGATCGCCAGCTTTGCGACGCTCGACAGCCGGTTCTGGCCCGAGGCGATGTCGGTGTTCCACCTCTTACGCAACATCGGGTCGAGCTTTTTCATTTCGATGTGCGTCGCCGACATCGTGCGCGTGACTGCGCAAAGCTACAGCCGCCTAAGCGAAATGATATCTCCATTCAACAACCGCCTGGCATTGCCCTGGGTGATGGGCGGGTGGAGCACCGAGACGTTGCCGGGCCTTGCGCGCCTGTCGAAGGAGATCAACCGCCAGGCGGCGATGATCGGCTACCTCGACGCCTTTGCACTGTACACCGGCGCCTCGGCCGGCGCAGTGGTGCTCGTCCTGTTCGTCCGCCGCCGCCGCGCGGCCGGGGCCTAGCGCATAAGGGGGCGCCACGCCATTGCCGCCTTTTCCTGCACCGGCCGATCCCAGTAGTATCGCCGGCTCGCCGCAAACAAATCGGATCATGGCGTCGGGAGGGAAGATGGATCTGCACGCGCTCCGTGAAGCGGCGATCGAGGCGACCTCGCGCGCGCTCCACGACAAGCTCGGCTTTGTGCCGAGCGATGAAAGCGACGAGTGGGAAGACGAATACCGCCGGCAATTCGCGGTGCTGAAGCAGCGCTTCGCGACCGAGGTGCCGACTCTCTCCCCGCCGCTGCGCGTGCCGGCCGCTCCATCCGCCGCCGAGCGGCAATGGCCCGAGCTTTCGGGCACGCCGGAGCAGAAGCGCTGGGCGGCGACGATCCGCGAGGACCGGCTGCGCGAGATCCCGAGCGAACCGTTTCGCGCCTGGATGGCCCGCGCCTGGACGCGTGCCAAGGTGTGGGTTGATACCAGGGACGTGCCGACCACGGTGCTGATCGGGCGGCTGAAGCCGCAATTCGACGAGTATCGCCGACAGGCCGCCGAAACCGCCAAGGCGCGCGCCGCCGAGGCGCAGCAAAAGGCCGCCGTGGTGGCCGCCTACCAGCAGCGGCTGAAGGATGCCGGGATCACCGCGGAGGGTCTGGTCGAAATGGTCGATGCCAGCGACCGGTTCGATCTGGCGCCGCTCACCGTCAAGCTCGCCGAGGTTGCGGTCGAGGGGCGCCATTTGCGCATCTTCGAAACGAGCGACCCCAATTTGCTGCTGGTCAAGGAAAAGAAGGGCCCGCTCCACGAGGATTACGCGATCGAGCGCGACGAGGGCCTGGTCGGGGACCTCAAGCTCTACGCGCAAGCGCCGTAGCCGGCGGGCGGGCGTCCCAAGCCAAGTGCGGCTGGTCGTCGGTGACGACATCGTCTCGTATCGGCGACGCGAGGGCGATGTTGAGATTTTTGCGGTCAGACAAGCCCGGCACCGCGACGCGCGGTTTTAAATGCGCGGGTGACGCTGTCGCAGGTGCACAGCCGATCCCGGTTGGCTTACAAATCTGGTGATTACTCGAGGAGGAGGAATGGCCATGGCGAAGGGTGCGCTGATCGCGGCGATGGATTTCTCGAATGTTGCCGCCGACGAGTTCAACGACTGGTACGATACCGAGCACATCCCGGAGCGGCAGCGTGTGCCGGGCTTTCTGACCCTGCAGCGCTGGATCGGCGCGGACAACCCGAGACAGTCGGTCGCGACCTACGACCTCGACAGCCTCTCGGTCCTGCAAAGCTCGGGCTATCGCGCGATCGGCGGCGAGAATCTGTCGCCGTGGTCGAAGCGGGTGACCGCCAAGGTCGAGCGCCTCTTGCGTTATGAAGGCGAGCAGATCCTCCCGGGCGACGCGACCGCGCCGGGCAATGCCGGTGGGCTGCTGCTGGTCGGCATGACCTCGGCGCCGGCGGTCGAGACCGCGTTCAACGCGTGGTACGACACCGAGCACGTCCCCGCCCTCGCCCGAGTCCCCGGGGTGTTGTGCGCGCGCCGTTACCGGACGGGTGGCGGTAACCCGAAATACCTCGCGCTCTACCATCTCGCCTCGCCCGGAGTGGTCGACTCGCCGGAATGGAAGCGGGCGAGCGAATCGACGCCGATGCCCCAGCACGTCCGCGACCAGATCAGCAACCGCCTGCGCCTCGTCTGCCGGAACTACGCGCGCGGATAGGTTGGGCTGTCATTCCGGGCTCGGCGCTTCGCGTCGTCCCGGAATGGCAGCGATGAGGGCCATACGAACGCCGCATGACAGCCAGACCAATCGTCGCGGTTGGGCCTGGCGGCGTTGCCGCGCGCGGATTGTCGGGGCTATGGTGAACGGCGCTCGGGCCGCGCGCGGCCTGGCGAGACGAGACAGGAGTTCGACGAATGCCCAACGATGTGCAGGGTGCAACCAGCAACGCCCCGAAGCCGGAGGCGCTCTACGCAAAGCTGGAGGATCGCATCCTGGCGCGCGACCAGCAGGGAGCGAGCGAAGTTTATTACGATTTGGTACGCCAGCACCGGCCGATGACCGAAATGATCGGCGAGGCGGTGCGGATCCATGCGCCTTACACCCACGTGCCGTATCACGAGCGGATCGACGACGGCTACGTCAACTTCGTCAACAACGACCATTGCCTCCTGTCGGCGCGGGCCGCGACCCGGCTGACCCGGATGGTGCCCGAGGATTGCGCCGCGCTGCCGCTGGCGCAGACCATCTGGTACATCCCGACGGGACTCGACATCTGGAACCAGAAGATCCTGAAGGCGCCCGGTCACTATGCCCGCGCGCCCGGCTGGTCGATGCCGCCCGGCCCGCCGCCGCTGCCGGAAATCGTCTGGCCCGACCAGGAGCCGGTGCCGCTCGACGGCCCGCTCCAGGAGCGCCTCGACCACTGGATGACGCTGGTCCATCGCGGCAATGTCCTCGAGGCCTATCGCGTGTTCCTCGGCCTCCTGGCGAACCCGGAGGAGCGCCCGGCGGTGCTCGCCCAGCTCTGCCATGCCGGCCTGATGGATGTGCAGGATCGGGCGCTCTACAACCGCTCCTACACGACCGGCCACAAGGCGTTCCGCGCCCGCGCCACGGTCGAGCTCGGCAATTTCCTCGGGTGGGACGATGCGCATGACGTTGTCTATGCCGGCGCACTCGACGTCGCCGTCGGCCCGCGCTGGTATTCGACCTATGAGATGGCCTGCAACGTCGTCAAGATCTTCCTCGAAAAGGCGGTCGTCTCGGCGATCCCCTACGGCGGCGCGTCGAAGGAAGAGCTGGCGATCCTCGCCGATAACAAGGAGCCGCTCAGCCGCGAGGAAACGCAGGCCCTCGAACGCGCGCTAATCCGCGAACCGGAGCCGGGCTTCCTCGAATTGCTGTCGCACTACCTCGAAGCCGGGAAGAGCCCGCGCCACATCCTCGACGCGCTGCAGCTCGCCGACGCGCAGGCGATCCTCGAAACCCAGGGCGTCAACAATTTTTCACTGCCGCAGCATTGCTTCGAATATCTGAACACGATGGCGTGGTTCTTCGACAATTTCACGCACAAGCACCAGGTGAAGCTGCTCTATCTGGCGGCCTCGTACGTCAACCGCGCGGCGTCGCACCAGAAGGGGATCGGCGACGCCGAGCCGGTCGCGATCCGTGCCGCTGCCGGCGCCGACAAGCTGACGCCCGGGCAAATCCTCGACCGGGTCGACGCCGCCGTGTTGGCGCTCAACGGCCCGGACAGCATCGCCTGGACCCAGGCCTATATCGAGAGCGGAGCGGAAAAGAAGCCGCTGGTGCAACGCCTCGCATTGCTCGCCTGCCGCATGGGCAACGACCCGCACAACCAGGAAATCGGCCAGGTCCTCCTCGAAGATTACGCCAAGAACCGCAGCTGGGACCGCGACCGGCTCCTCCTCGCCTGCGCTCACCACACCGCGGTGCATCGGAAATACGGCAACCCGCTCGACTGCGCGACCCGGTTTGGCGCCGCGCTCGGCATCGCTAGGTTGCAATAAAGCGCGCGGCCCCTCTCCCCGCCTGCGGGGAGAGGGAGAGCTGCGGCGATGTCCCAGAACTGGCGTCGCAACCGGGTCCCCTCTCCCCGCTGGCGGGGAGAGCAACTGTGTTGTTGAGAGGTAGCCCGGTGATCGGCCGGGCTCAAGGCTGGCGCTGCGCGCCCCCGCCTCCGGCGGCTGCGGCCTTGACCCCGGCCGCCCACCGGTCTGGCTGGCATTCATGCGGTCGAC
>WNFC01000184.1_pt1 | contig 60542 bp, 50 predicted proteins | sample 5400541 | NCBI WGS metagenome assembly WNFC01 (sample SAMN13153342, study PRJNA577476) | soil metagenome | isolation source: 120 cm saprolite under Douglas fir tree site 2 hole 2 replicate 1 | place: USA:California | collected 2015-04-18
GCATGATTCTGCGTAGATGGGTCACAGGGACCTCCTTGTGACCCACAATTTATCTGACGGTAAGAATCACAACTGCCGACCTCACCCACGCGGCAGCGTCCGCCGCGCCAGCGGCTTCGTTCTCACGGGCGAGCCGGAATGTATGGTCCGCCGCTTTGTCGCAAGCGAAAAATAAAAGTGACAGGATGGTCTGCGCAAATCTGTTCGGCCTTCATTGAAGCACAAAGCTCCTGGCCTTGATGGAATGCGCTGCGCGCTCGTCCTATTTAGTAATGCAGCCTTGGAAGGCTTTTCCGAATTACAGGTTTCGAGAGCGCCGGGTTCGACCGTTGTGTCATCTCAGTAGTTCGCCAGCAGACCTGGCAGAAAATCATCAACTCGGTAGTAGCTGCTGGTCTGTAGATGTGGGAATCGCGAATGCGATTTCCAAGCCTGGCCTCAGCCAGGCGTCATCTGCAGGCCAGTTACGCTGTAGCTGCACCGACTACGATCGGTGGCCGATAGGGTTCACTCTTGGCGAGCACGGCCCAGGCCATACGCGCCAGCTTATTCGCTAAGGCTACTGCGGCCACGTTACTGTGGGCGCGGGTTGTGAGTTGGGCCAGCCACGCACTCAGACCGGAAGATTGCTTTGCGCTCTGTTGCAGAACGGCACGGGCCCCTTGCACGAAGAGTCTTCGCAAGTAAGAGTTCCCGCGTTTGCTAATCCCCAGCAGCTTTTGCTTGCCACCAGTGGTATATTCGCCCGGGACGATTCCGAGCCACGCGGAAAACCCTCGCCCCTTTTTGAAAGCTGCTCCAGTGCCGATCGCGGCGATGATTGCAGTCGCCGTCACAGGTCCGATGCCAGGGATCGCTACCAGCCGTCGGCAGGCTTCGTTCTCGCCAGCAGCCTTCTTGATCATGGCATCGGCTTCGTCGATCCGCATTTGCAAGTGATCGAGCTCCAGCTTCAGTTGCACCAGCAGCACGCGCAATGCTCCGGAGAGCTTGGCACTGGCGTCTTCCAGAATCCCGGGCAACGCCGCATCGATCTGGCCTCGCCCCCTGGCGCAAAGTGATTCCACGTTCGAGCAGCAAGCCACGAATCTGGTTGATGACTGCTGTACGACGCATTACCCAACGCTCCCGTACCCGATGCAGGGACTGCAGATCCAGTTGGTCATCGCTCTTGATCGGTACAAAGCGCATCTTCGACCGTCCGACTGCCTCCGCAATCGCCTCGGCATCAATGTAGTCGCTCTTGTTCGTCTTTACGTAAGGCTTGACATACTGCGCCGGCATCAGCCGCACCTCGTGACCCTGCTTTCTCAGAGCCCGCCCTAGAAAGTGGGACCCTCCACAAGCTTCCATGCCAATCAACTCGACCTGCAGGTTCGCCGTGAAATGCAACAGTTGTTTGCGCGAAACTTCTTGCGTACTTAGCAGTACCTATCATCGAAATCTGGTTTTCGAATAAAATGGGCTATTTGCTATCTATTTTCGCTTGAATCTTCTCCATCGCCAGCTTCTCAGCAGTTGCCAGAGCATCGGCCGCCGGCACTTTCACGTCCGGTTCCACGCCTGTTCCTTCCCAGTTCGTCTTCGTCACCGGATCGAGCGATTTCGCAAACGGCACCCCGACCATGAAGTAGTCGGCAACCGCGTGCCCCGACACCGGGTGCGCGCCGCCGCCGGTCGTTTCACCGACGATCGTGGCGCGCTTCTGATTTTTCAGATCAAACGCGAACTCCTCGGCGCCTGAGAACGTCCCCTTCGACGTCAGCACAAACACCGACTGCTTCGTCAGCCTCGCTCCCGGAAGGTACGCCAGCGTCCAGTTCTGCGTCGTTGAGTCCTCCTTGCGGTTGTATATATCGATGAGGTGCGTCGGTTGATCGAACAGGTAACTCGCAATCAGCGTGACCATCGCCGGTTGGCCGCCGCCGTTGTGCCGCAGATCGAAGATGATCGCATCGGTGTGCGCCACAAACGCCATCGCTGCAACCACCGTTGGACCGCAGAACGAAGCATCCATGAACCCATCGAACTTTACGTAGCCGATATTATTCGGCAGGATCTCAATCTTGTCGAACGCGCAATTGTCGTGTTCCATCTGTTGGTGAAACCGCGCCTCGTCTTCTGGGGTGGGCTCGGTCCGCGGTGGCATCTTGAAGGGACTGAAGTCCACGCGCAGATGCCTGTCGTGGCTCACTTCCTGCATGTCATTGGTCAGTCGCGCCGCAAACGCATCGCCATCTGAGATCGCATCATAGTCGCCCTTGGTCTGGTGCGCCTTCAGTGCATCGGCGATCTGCTGCGCCGCTGCGGGTTCCACGTAGTACTCCTTCAGATCGATATCCACGCCGTCGATCACTTTCTTCCGCTCGGCGGCGTCCATCGACACATTTTCCAGCACCGCTCCTGGGGGCAGCGCGCGCAGCCCAAAGGTTCCTACCGTCGGTGGCTGGCCATCCTTCACCAGAAGGTTTCCGAGCGCGGTGGTCGGCCCACCTTTCTCTTTCACCCGGAAGCGAATATGCAGCGGCTCGCTGCTCTCGATCGACAGCAGCTCGAATCCGCCCGTTTGGTTACGGAATGAGGTCATCCCATCGACGGACTGTGACTGGTCCACGGTCTTGACATACGTCTCGATCCTAGCGCGGTCGCCGCTATTGAAGGCAGCCAGCCATGCCTGGAGCGTATGTCCGGCTGGAGTATCGGGAACGGTCACCTGAGCCAGTCCACAGCCAACTGCCACGAGCAGCAACGCGAATAATCTGCAAAGCATTTTGGGGATCATGTGATCTTAGACCTCCTCTCTCATCTAAATTACTGAACAAAACAATTCGTCAGACCGCGTGCGATAAAGATATCTGAGAAGCAATTGGCCAGCCAAGTGGCTTTGCGCACGTTATAGATGCCGGAATCGAGTGCGATCAGAATGTGCTGGTTCTTCGGCCTGGCTGCCGGCAATTTTTGCCGTGCCTTTAAGGCGAGCGTGCGCCGCGCTAAACAGAATCTCTATGGCAAAGCGAAGGGACTGGTTACGAACATCCGCACGATCTACGAAATCGGCAAGCACGATGGTCATTCGTTCATTGCCATGGAGTTTCTGGATGGCATGACCCTGAAGCATCGATCGCTGGTCGTCCGATGGACACTGAGTTAGTTCTTTCTCTTGCCATCGAAATTGCCGATGCCTTCGATGCTGCTCACGCCGAAGGGATTGTTCAACACGACATCGAGCCCGCTAACGTAAGCCCGCTAACGTCTTTGTCACCAAGCGCGGACATACCAAGATTCTTGATTTCGGTTTGGCTGAGGTCACACTCATCCTGAACAGGACGAACAGGTGTACTGTGACGGGTTTACGCGGTTCGCAGGAAGCTCTTGACTTTACCGAAGGCGTGGGGAGCGAGCGAAAACTAAGGTAGCGCCGAGACCCGCGGTATTGTATACTTCGTCAACCGAGCGACAGGGTCCGCCAGTTATATTTGGTCCCAGGGCAGGTCATGCTGGTGCGCTTTCTGTCGACGTTCCCCCCTTTCTTATTGCGGAGACCGCGCCATGGAAGAAGGCTATCTGCGCCGTCCCAATGACGGGCCGAAGGTGGAGGGTACGGCTGCGTTAAAATTCCCTTCGGACTCTGGCTCCTCCCCAGCACCAGACACTTATCCTTCGGGACTGGCTCCGACTCTGGTGGATCTCGGCTCGGATGCTCCTACGATTGCAGAAGGAACATCCGCGGCCAGTGGGCGAATAAGTCCCTCTTCCGGCTCGAGCCACCAAATTCTCTTGCGGCCGGGCGCCGTACTCGGGCGGCGATATGAAATCCTGCAGCTTCTTGGTGAGGGAGGTATGGGTTCGGTTTACCGTGCGCGGGACCGCGAAGTGAATCGCATCGTCGCGCTGAAAGTGATCCGCCCGGAACTGACTGGGAATGTCGCCATTCTCGACCGCTTCAAGCAGGAGCTGGTGCTTTCTCACCAGGTAACCCACAAAAATGTCATCCGCATCTACGACCTGGGCGATGCCGATGGTCTGAAGTTCATCACCATGGAGTTCGTCGAAGGCCAGGATCTGCGCACTCTGATCCACGAAAAGAAGAAGTTTTCTCCGGAAGAAGCGGTGGAGATCACGCAACAAATCTGCCGGGCTCTGGAAGCTACACACAGCGTGGGAGTGATCCACCGGGACTTAAAGCCGCAGAACATCATGCGCGATAAGAGCGGCCGGATCCTGTTGATGGATTTTGGTCTGGCCCGCACGCTCGAAGGCGACGGCATGACCCAAACCGGAGCTCTGGTTGGGACCATGGAATATATGTCGCCGGAGCAAGCGCTGGGGAAGGCGCTCGACCCCCGATCCGATCTTTTCACGGTGGGTTTAATTCTTTACGAACTGCTTACCGGGAAAATGCCGTTCCAGGCGGAGAGTGCCCTGGCCAGCCTGATCAAGCGCACGCAGGAACGAGCCATCCCGGTTACCGAGCATGACGTAACGATTCCGCGGCCGCTGACCAACATCGTGAGCAAATGCCTGGAACGCGATCCCGCGCTGCGCTATGCGAGCACTGTCGAGATGCTGCGGGATCTTGATGCCTGGCAAGACAAAGGTGCAGCCGCAACCCTGAGTTTTTACGCCTCGGTGAAACCTTGGGGACAGTCGCTGCCTTGGCCCGTGTTAACCGTCATGGCTACGGTTCTTGCTTTGGTAACTGTTGGCTATGTGTTTCGCGGCCCCTTGCTATCGCCGCTGGCAAAAAAAGCCACCACAGGCCCCGTTCTATCACTCGCGGTTGTCCCGTTTCAAAACAAGTCGGGCGACCAATCCTGGGACTGGCTTGGGCCTAGTCTCGCTGACATGTTGAGCACGGACGTTGGGCAATCCGCGCACCTGCGGGCTGTCTCTTCCGACCGTGTGCAGCAGGTTTTTCATGATTTACGGATCGCTCCCAACGCCATCGTCGATTCGTCGAGCCTCGGCCGTATCGCCGAATTCACCAACGCCGACACTCTGGTTTGGGGACAATACACCAAACTCGGAGACCAAATTCGCATTGACGCAACGCTCCAGGATCGCAAGCACAATCGTACGATCCAAGTGAAGTCGGAGGCGACCAGCCAAAAAGACCTGTCGGCAGCCGTGGATCGGTTGGCGGAAATGATCCGCCAAAACCTGGCGCTGCCTTCGGATCTGGTGAAAGAACTTCAGGCACAATCTTTCAAGCCGATCTCGACTTCAGTGGACGCCCTTCGGGATTACAACGAGGGGCTGCAGTTCTTGCGCCAGGGAAACAATCTGGAAGCCCAGAAGCGGCTTGTGGCAGCGACCCAAGAAGACCCGCAATTTGCCGTCGCTTATTCGCGTCTAGGCGAAGCGTATTCCGCCTTGGGATACGACGCGGAGGCAGAGCGCTCTTCACGCCGCGCGGTGGAACTGAGCAAGAGTCTTCCGTTGGCACAGAAGTACTTCATTGAAGCCAGTCTGGCACGCGTCACGAAGGATAACCAGAAGGCGGTAGCGGCATACGAAAACCTGGCCACGAGCTTTCCCGATAACCTGGAGGTGCAATTCGCGCTGGGACGTCTTTATGAAGATACCGGCGCCCTGGACAAGGCCCGCGCCTCCTACGAGACACTGCTGGCTCGCGATCCCAAGAACGTGGACGCGCTGTTGCACATGGGATGGGTTGAAGTCAGAAGCAACAACTCTCAGGGCAGCCTTGATTACCTGAACCGTGCCCTCACACTCGCCGTGCAGCTGGGCAATGACGCGGAAAAGGCTCTGATTCTCGACGCCGTTGGAACTGCCTATCAATACATGAACAAGCGCGACGAAGCGCTCAACAATTTGCAGCAGGCGCTCCTGATCAAACGTAAGCTCGGCGACAAGGGCGGCATCGCCGAAACCCTCAATTCGATGGCGGGTGTCCAGCAAGACATCGGCAAGCCAGATCAGGCGCAAAAAAGCTACGAGGAAGCGGTCAGCCTTCGACGCGAAATTGGAGACAAGAAGGGTCTCGGCCGCAGCCTGACTGATCTCGGGCTTTTCAATGAAAGCCTTGGCCGCTACGACGAAGCGTTGGCCCTGAGCAAAGAAGGATTGGCGCCGTTGCGTGAGGTAGGCGATCGCCAGAACGAGTCGAACTGCCTGAACAACATCGGCTGGATTTACCTTGACAAAGCAGATTACGAGAACGCCATGACGTACTTTCAACAGGCGCTCGACATCCGGCAAAAAATTGGTTCGCCCGCGTTTATCGCCGACAGTTTCTACAACATAGGCGACACCTACACCCGGATGGGCCAGTACAACCAGGCCACGGATGATTTTTTGAAGGCTCTCGATCTTTGGCGCAAAGCTGGCGATAATCGTGGTGTAGCCTTTGCTTCTTATGGTTTGGGAAGGATTTTCCAGTACCAGGGTCGCTACGGTGCCGCACTGAACTCCCAGAAGGATGCGTTGAAGAGCTGGCGCGAAGTCAATGAAAGCGGATTCTGGCTACCCCAAATTCAAGCCAGTTACGGCAACACTCTTTCCCTCGTTGGTCTCGGAGCCGAGGCGCAGAGGAACTTGGACGAAGCGTTGCGCACTGCGCGCGAGATCAAAAACGACCCGCTCGTCGCGCAGATCTTGAACTTTGAAGGCGACCGGCTCTTCTATAGCGGCGATTTCAGTGCGGCCCGACTTTTGTTCGAACAGGCTTTAAAGGTCGTGTCGCACACGAGCGACCGCGAGCAGACACTGGTTACAAAATTCAACCTTGCGAAGGTTGCCGTGATGCAGGGACACTCCCGCGAACAGTTCCGCACCTTGCGGTCGCTGGCCGACGAAGCGGACCGTTCTGGCTTTAAACATCTGGCGGTGGAGTGCACTCTTTATCTGGGACAAGCGCTGATCGCGGCCAAGGAATATTCGCGTGCGCAGGAGGTATTGCAGCGCAGTCTGGCCAACGCAGAAAAAGTGGGGCTGCAAGTCTCGCTCGCCAAAGGTCATTACCTATTGGCGGAGGCGCTCCGGCTTGGCGGTACTCAGGCCGAAGCACCCCGTCACTACGCGGAAACGCGTCGCGTTCTCGATGAGGTCAGCAAAGAGGCGCACAGCGAAACCCTCCTGAAGCGCAGCGACCTTGCCAAGATGTACCAGGAATCGGCGAACCGGTAAACGCCCACGCCCGAGGCGCGAGTGCACTACATCGTCTCCACCAGCGATCGGTAGCGGGGAAAAAGCCAGGCCCATTGCGGTCTGGCTTTTTTAATTGCGGCATCCTCCCTGTTTTCTAACCGACTAGGGGCACGACTTCTTCAGAAAAAACGTCACAGGAAAGCTCTGTACGCCGGTGCTATCGAAGGTGGTGCCTTCGTAGGTCCCGGCAGTCGCTCCGTTGAGATTCCACTGGAAAGTCCAGAAATTACCTGCGGAATTGAAGCGGTACGGTCCTTTGCCGTTCGTTCCGCCAACAGGAATGAACTGCGGAGCTTGACTGGGATTCTTTTCCACGAGGGAAAGAACCGGGTGCATGCCTTGGAACTGTGTAGGGCTCAGCCCTGGACACGTGAAGATGAAGTTCAAGGTGGTACGGTTAATCTTGTAGCATCCGTTCTGCAAGGGGCTCGAGTACGTGCACTGCGCCGTGGTCTGAGGTACTGTAACCGGAACTTCATGGAGAGAGTGCACGCTGATGGTGCGTGTTCCTGGGTCGGTACCAACGAACGTCGTGTCATCGTATTGCTCGTCCACAAACACGTCCGTGCTGTTATCAACCCCGAACAAGCCAGGAGGGCCGAAACTCGTGTTCAGGATCTCGGTCGTCGGTAGGGCGAACCTTTGACCCTTGGGGATGTCTATCTTCCATACGAGCGCATTGCTAGGGGTGGTACTGCCGGTAGCCTTGCAAGGTAAGTTGCCTGCGACGAGGTCGTTGAAGCAACTGGCTATGTCCACCAGCGACGCGTACAGCGAGATGGGCGTCGAAGTCGGCAGAGCTGTACCGTACAAAGTAGACGTGATCGTGTTGTCCAGGATAGTTGCCTTAGCGGTGAAAGAGTTTGACGATTGAAGATCGTTGGAAGCCGAACTCAGCACCAGGCTTGCCAGTCCAGGCTGGTTTGCACCCTCACCACCGTAGATGAGGATGCTGTGAATGCCAACGCCGCAGCCGCCCAAAGGACAAAATGCGGCTGCGTTGGTGTCGTACGTGTTGAAGGTACCGTCTGCGAATTTGACCTTGAAAACATTCCCCGAACCCGAGTCGGCAAGCCAGAAATTAGCCAGCTTACGATTGGGGAAAGTAAGCGAAGAGCAAGTATTTCCCGTGCAGTCGGCCACCAGGGGATCGAGTGCCAGCGCTTGAAGCCCCGTTTGGCTTCCTAGGGGATATCTCGCAACCACCGAAGGCGAGGTGCTTTGGTCCTGCCATTGCAAGCCGTCAACGGTGGTGCTGAATGAGTGATTGAACGTGGGTGGAGTGGGACCGGGACCGGAGGTTCCCGCCGTCGTGACTTTCTGGAGGAAGTGACTGGTGTCGCCCGCGAGGTTGCCAACTGAATAGACGTGACTCGCCATCCAGGTTCCATTGTCTGTCCATACCACCGCGTTGTCAGGCGTTGTGCCGCCACCGTCGCTAAATGTGGGCGCCGATGCAGGACCCGAGATGCCCGCGGTCGTTACCTTTTGCAGGTGCTGGGCCGCGTCCCCAACTGTGTTGCCAAGAGCATATGGGTGGTTCGGCAGCCAGCCGCCCCCATCGGTCCATGTCACGGCGTTGTCAACCGTTATCCCGTTTAGATTGGTGTTCCAAGTCGGCGGAGAAGAACCAGAAGTGCCTCCAGTCACTGCGTTCTCAAGGTTCCCGGCTGTGTCCTGAACTGTTGAGCCTGCGGCGTAGAAAGTACCTCCCGCCCACAGGGTTGCTGTGCCGGGACCCTGATTCGACCACGTTAAGCCGTCGATCGTTGTTCCACCGGTGTCGCTAAATGTAGGCGCTGGCGCGGGGCCAGAAGTCCCCGCGGCTGTCACCCTCTGCACGTGCCCGGCCGGATCGACAGCGACTGCACCCCCAACATAAGCGAAGTTAGCCTGCCACAGCTTCTGGCCCTGGTCCGTCCATATCAGTCCATCAATAGTGGTGGAGCCGGAATCGTTCCATGGGCTCGGCTCTGTGGAGGCGGATTTTCCCGCAGTCGTTGCAATCTGTACGTGTCCAGACGGGTCGACAACGATTGACTGCGGCGCATAATCGTTTGTCGCCGCCCACAGCTTCTGCCCCTGATCGGTCCAGATCACCGCGTTGTCGCGTACCGTCCCTCCGGTCTGGCTCCAGACCGGCTCATCCGAACCGGAAGTACCAGCACTCACCACCTTCTGAATGTGCAAGAAGGCGTCCAAAATGGTCGTGTTATTCACGTCACCGGCTCCATACAGGTGGCTGGCCGCCCATACTGGTCCGGTCAGCGAGGGCGTGCTGGCGGCAGTATTCAGAAGCAGGGCGCAGGACTGAGCGCTTCCTCCGATTGTGTTGGTACACACATTAACTGCGTCGGGATCAGTTCCCGAAGGTTCAGTTTCGCCGGTGTCGATGTCAACGAATCCCTTTGCGACTACCAAAAGTGCTTCGCCGCTGGGACACCCACCCGACGGGCAGTTATCCGCCAAAGCTCCAGCAGGTACATCTTTGATGCCGTACAGAGTAACGCCTGAGCCAAAGTCGGCGAAAACGGTGCAATTACCGGTTGATAACGGCAGCGTGACCTTGCGAATCTTGCCATCGCCTGCGGTCACATAGATCGCGTCGCCGGCCGTACTCAGATCCAGACTTCCCAGATTCGTAGTCGCACAGGGGTCCGTGGATGTCGGGAATGTAAACACTTGTCCCGCAACGGCCGCGCCGTGCGCGTCCAGTTCGACTATGCTCGCCACCGGAGTACCACTGCTGCCGGCATTCCCTACGTACATGTTTCCCTTGCTGTCCACGGCGATAGCTTGGGCGTTATTGGAGTTGGCGTTGCTACTGCCGCTGAAGATCGTCGTGGTGTGGGGCACAGTAGCGCCAGTAAACGGATTTATGCTTGCAATCGAGTACTGAACTACGTTCGATTGTCCCGCTCCACCGTCGGTTACCAGCAGATGCAGGGTATTGTTAACCGCGGTGCCGTTCGTTGCGCCCGAGAGACCGTCATTAAGTGCGTTGAGAAAGTTGGGGGTTCCGGGGGCGCTACCAACAATTCTCAGGACATTGCATTTGCCGCCGCCGTAGCACACAACCACATCGCCCACCTGCCATGGGTATTGTGCCCATGCGCTGCTCGCGCACAGCAACAACAGACCCACCATCGCCGCCATACGGCTACTCTTCCAAAACTTGTCTTGCATAGAAACCCTCCCCGGATTTTGTGTTCGCTTGCCTGAGTTGGCTCCCAGAGCATGCGCCGACAGCATAAAGCACGTTGCAATTGCCGCCGCCGTCACAGACCACAACATCGCCAACCTCCCACGTATGCCCCCCGTTGTGGCCCACGTGGTACCGACGAGGCCCGAGGTTAGGAAAATGCCCAGGAATAGCATTGCCGCAATGCGGACCCTTGCTAGTTTTGCTGCTGTGCGTAAGCCTGCGGCTCTGCATAAAAACTCTCCTTTAAGTTCCATCGCTCTCGCCGAGGGTGCGAGAATTTGCAGCCATGTCGCGATCCCTCCCGGAATTTGCTTTTTGGGCTCGAATCGAAAACTGAGACTAGAGATTAGAGTCTGAAGAACGACGTTCTCAACAGGGCTCTCGGTCCTGAGGGGGAACAGGACCGGCGGCATCCTATGCGGTCCTGGAGCAATAGTCAACCGTTATCTAATGGTTCCTACCGAAACCTACACAACGAAAAGAGGCGAGGTACCCATGGCCATCCGCTGAAACCGGAAGCAGCTATAAATCGAAGATCGGTCGATACGGTTTCGACCTTGGAATCAGCGAGGCCGCGCTCGACAATTCCCGTAGATCCTTGATTTCACCGGGACTGGTAGCTTCCCGTCTTAGCCAACCGTACTCGACCCACTTTTCTAAGGTCATCTTCGTCCCCTAGCACAAATGCCTTTTTGCCTTTGAGCACGGCATTCAAAAAATGATTCCCGCTCGCAAGTTTCAACTTAAATTCCGCGACGGAATATACGGTTGGGTTGACGTAGCTGCTTTCGTCGGAAGCGAGGAAGGAAACAACTTTGGCAACTTCGTCTAAGGTTCCCGTGCGACCGAGGGGTATTTTGCTCACCGCGCTGTCTGCGTATTGTTTGACTTGTTCTGCCGTCATGCCCAAGGAATTGCGGTAGCCCGGAGAAGGAATCACGTCAGGACTAATGGCGTCGACTCGAATTTTGCGGTCTTTGAGATCCGTGGTGAAGGTGCGCGCGAAGGAACGCACGGCCGCTTTGGATGAGCTATAGACGCTCATCGCGGCCGGCCCTGTACTCGAAAAGATTGATGCATTCAAAATGATGGAGCTTTCATCCTTCAGTTAGTGGGAGCGCCTTTTGCACGGTGAATAGGAGACCCTTGACGTTGGCGTTGAAAATCTTGTCGAAGTGCTCTTCGGTGATTGCGCCGAGCGGAGCAAATTCTCCGGTGCCAGCGCTAGCGAAGAGAATGTCTATGTCGCCATTCTGCTGCTTTACGGTGGCGTACAAGCGATCAAGATCGGCGAGATTTGAGACGTCGTCCTGCACTCCGGTAACATTCTTGTCGATCTGCTTCACTGCTGCGTCGAGTTCGCTTTGACGGCGGCCGGTGACACAGACGTAGGCGCCCTGCGCAACGAAGCGTTGCGCCGTGGCTAGTCCGATTCCGCTGTTGCCTCCCGTGATGACAGCTATTTTTCCTTCCAACTTACTCATGAGGTTTCTCCTGTTTCTCCGGCACGGTATTTCTGTTACGACTGCGGGTGGCGCAGGAGTGTTCCCGAGAAGTCGCATTGTATTTATCCAAGATTGGCCGGTCTAGTCCGGGATTGTGCTACAAAAAACGGCTACAGATATTGCGCGGGTTTTAAAGGCCGAGTTCACTTAACCCTGGGTGGTCATCAGGACGTCGCCCGAGCGCCCAGTGGTACTTGCGATCCGATTCCTTGATCGGAAGATCATTGATGCTTGCGTGCCTTACCCGCATCAGACCGTCATCGTCGAACTCCCAATTCTCGTTTCCGTACGAGCGATACCAGCTCCCTGAGTCGTCATGCCATTCGTATGCAAAACGCACAGCGATGCGATTATCGTTAAACGCCCACAGCTCCTTGATGAGTCGATAATTCAGTTCCTTCGACCATTTTCGCGTGAGAAAGGCGACAATCTCTGCTCGTCCGTTCACAAACTCGGACCGATTTCTCCATCGCGAGTCGAGTGTGTAGGCGAGCGATACTTTCTCCGGATCACGGGAATTCCAGCCGTCTTCAGCCAGGCGAACCTTCTGAACCGCGTTCTCGCGCGTGAATGGTGGCACGGGTGGGCGAGTCGCCATGATTTCTCTTTTCATGCTGCACTCTCCGACTGAGAAGTAAGCGCCCGTGGCGTCAGCACGAGGCACGATGTGGTGCCGGTAGCGTAGACCTTCCCATCAGGCCCAATGAGGCGACCCCTCGGCGGTGACAGTTTGGCTCCCGGCGTGTGTCACTTGTGCCTCCGCACGTAATCGAAGCACTACCACGGTCACGGCGCGGACGAACCGAACATGCAAATCGAGAGTGGTGAACCCATGACCGGCGGGCAGCACGGTGTGAACCGCGCACCCGAGTGCTGAGTCGAGCAGAGCGGAGAGCCATCCTCCGTGCACGGTTCCGAGTTGGTTGTATTGCCACTCGGCTGGCGAACCCTCGAAGGCGGCGCGGCCCTCTGCCACCTCCACAAGCGAGATGCCCAAAGTGGCGACGATTGGTGGAGTTGGTAGCCTACCGTCCAGGGCAAGCTGCACCGTCTCGAGGCCGCTCATCGTTCCCGCTAAAAGGGCGGATTGTGCACGTTGATACTCGTAAGTGCGGGTTACGACATCGAGAAGAAGTTCAGTCATGTTTACTCCGTAATTTGTTTGGTCGCCGGTTTGTCGCCGCTGCATGACCAACCTCGGTGACCCGATAGCCGGTAATCGTCCGCAACCTGTGGTCGGTGTCGCGTGGGTTCATAGTTAATTCCTTTCGTACGTAGTCCTTTGTGAGAACGCGAACTACGGTAGCTTTGCGTTCGCTGAATGGTATTGCGCTCTATTTCGGGAAGGCCGTTCGCGCGGCATTCACGGCGACTTCCAGTCCCTCACGGTCGATATCCGGAAGCGCCGCTAGATGTCTCCCAGTCGACGGATCGAGCACAGCGACTGTTCCACCGAAGATCTCTTCCCATCGACGATGCATCGTGTCGCGCATGTGTTCAATCAATTCCTGTGTTTTCGCGCTTAGGATCTCTTCGCGGGACAACTCATTGGCCGGCGCCCGCAAGACTTCCTCTCCAATTTGAGCGATTTGCAGCCGCACTTGGTTTACCTAATCCAAATATACCCGCTGCTCACAAACTCAGCCACTAACTGCCGAACGTCAGATCGCGTCCGTCGCCTCCGTGCCGCCACCTGAGTCCGGCGCAATTGTCCGAGAGGCAAAGGCAACCGATTCCATTTCACGTCATAGTTGATCCTCGGATTGTTTCGGCGGACAACACAGCTCTCGAATTCTTTGAGGGCTGTTTGAGTGTGGCGGGATATTCGGCGATTGTGCCGAGGGCGCGAGGGGGCACCGTGGAATACCTGAATGAACATGCGGAAAGCAAGAGGGTCGAGGCAGTTGGCTGGTATGCCCGAATCTTGCAGCATGAGATCGACCACCTGCCGGAGTGCTCTACGTGGATCGTATGCGTACCTGCACGTTAACCACACTTGAGAATCTCGAACGTTTTTGGAAGGACCTACCAACGTTCGACGTTCTTGCCAAACTAAAGTCCGGCCTCGGCAACCGAGGACTTTCCGGTTAAGGCTCCCCGCAATTCTCGGCGGCGTGCCGCGAGGGGAGTAGGTCTCCTCTCGCAACCCAAAAGCTCCCAAACAATCAAGGCAAGTCATGCCAGAAGCGACAGGCATGTTGACCACCGCAACCCCAGCGGAGCGCCTCAGTGGGTCCGGGGACACAGCACTCCGCATACTGCAGACCACGCCGGGAGTCCTTCAACGGGATCGCACGCTATCGAAGCGTCACATAAAGCGCTTGCTCAACTTTCCGCGACCGTCGACCTTCAGGCGGCCGTACTTGGCTATGTCAATGCCTTCTGGCTGATGTCTGTCGCCGTTGCCTGTCTGATTCCACTAGGCTCCCTTCTCCAGAAACCCAGCAAAGCCGGAGGCGCACGCCGCGAACGCTCATTAGTGACTGGAAGCGCGGTCTCGACATCCTTTGGAAAGTGACATATGCACTTGCCCCTGAATATGGTCCGGCTATCCCGTGCGGGTGACGCCCGAGTCATGGGCAAGCCGAAAGTTATCGTTCGTCCTTCGGATTAGTACCGACAAACGCCCTTCTAGAGACGTACTCGTCTCTTAATTAGTAGCGGAGCGGTCACCACTACTGAAGTCCGTCTGAGTACAATAAGGGGACGGGTGACCCGCAACGGGCGCTCTCCGAGCGTCTATCTACGGGACGCAAGAGTTTAAGGTATGGCGCATCGGGGAATTTCCAGGTTGACCGCGCGCCCGGCATTGGCTGTTGCCCTGCGTTATGGACTGGCTGTTGCTTCGGTCGCGATAGCGCTCGGGACAACCCTCATCCTGCGGCACTACAATTCCCCGCCTCGGTTCATCTCCCACTTCACGTTGATCGCAATCGCCTTCACTTTTTGCTGCGCCGGGACAGGTCCAGGTCTGCTTGCCCTCTTACTCTCCGGCTTGGGGGTGAGCCTCTTGGCGAGGAACCATTTTCTTCTTCCAGGTTTCCCTTTGGAATCCTTCCTTGTCTTTTATGCGGTATTCAGCTTGTTAGTGGGCTGGTTTAGTGCCTCACGCCGCCGTGCAGAACAATTGCTCACTGAAGCGCGCGACAATCTGGAATTCCGGGTTGAAGAGCGAACCGGTGAACTCGTACGGGCCAACGCCCAGTTGCAGGACACCCAGGCCGAGCTGCGGAGCCGGGAGGCGTACTTGGCGCAAGCTCAAAGGCTCAGTCAGACGGGCAGCTTTGGCTGGAGGCCCTCGACCGGCGAGATTCTCTGGTCAGAGGAAACCTTTCGAATCTTCCAATACGACCGAACCACGAAACCGACGGTGGAACTTGTTCTTCAGCGGGTTCACCTGGAAGACGCGGCCTTGGTGAAACAGACGATCGAGCGCGCGTCGCAGGATGGGAAGGATTTTGATTGTGAACATCGATTGCTGATGCCGGATGGTTCCGTCAAATATGTCCGCGTCGTGGCTCATGCCTTAAGGGATGAATCGGGCAGCATAGAGTTTGTCGGAGCGGTGACGGACATCACCGAGCCCAGGACGGCGGAAGAAGCGTTGCGGCGAAGTGAACAGCGCCTTCAGAAAGTGATTGACGCGATTCCCACGATGGCTTGGACCGCTCTTCCCGATGGCTCCATTGACTTTGTAAGCCGATCGTGGCTTGAGTACACCGGTTCTTCAAGGGAGGACGGGCTGGGCAGAGGCTGGAGAACGGTAGCTCATCCTGAAGACCTAGATTTGACAGCTGAGAAGTGGCAGGCGGCCTTGGCAGCTGGAGAACCTTATGAATGTGAGGTCCGAACGCGAACTGCGAGCGGCTCGTATCGCTGGTGCTTGAGTCGCGCGGTGCCGCTCCGAGACGAGTCGGGGAAAATTGGCAAATGGTACGGAACGAATACGGATATTGAAGACCGCAAACGCGCTGAGGAGGTCTTGCGCGAGAGCGAAAAGAGTGTTCGCCTGATCGTCGATGGCATAGCCGGCTTCGTAGCCATTATGACCCCGGAAGGTGAGGTCGAATTCGTAAATAACCAAGTCCTGGAATACTTCGGCAAAACTCTCGAAGAATTGAAAGGTTGGGCTACCAGCGACGCCGTCCACCCAGACGACCTCCCTCAGGTGGTCGCCGCCTGGAGGCACTCAGTCGAAACCGGGGATCCGTATGACGTCGACCACCGTCTGCGCCGTACTGATGGTGCGTATCGCTGGTTTCACATACGCGGCCTGCCGCTGCGGGACGCTGAAGGGCGCATTGTCCGTTGGTATAACTTACTAACGGACATTGACCGGCGGAAGAGGGCAGAAGAAAAGCTGCACGACGAGAACGTCGCGTTGCGCGACGAAATCGATCAGGCCTCAATGTTTGAGGAAATCGTCGGCTCGTCAAAGACACTCCGGAAGGTCCTGTCGCAAGTCGCGAAAGTCGCCCCGACGGATTCCACAGTTTTAGTCCTTGGTGAAACTGGAACGGGGAAGGAATTGATTGCCCGTGCCATTCACAGCCGGTCAAATCGTTCAAAGCGTCCATTCGTCCGTATAAATTGCTCAGCGGTTCCGGCGTCGCTTATTGCCTCCGAACTCTTTGGGCACGAGAGGGGCGCCTTCACCGGAGCGATACAGCGACGTCTCGGGCGCTTTGAATTGGCGCACGGTGGGACCATTTTTCTGGACGAAATCGGGGAACTTCCGTCTGAGACTCAGATAACTCTCTTGCGAGTGCTCCAGGAGCGAGAATTCGAACGGGTTGGCGGTGGCCAACCGATTTCGGTAGATGTCCGAGTGCTGGCAGCGACGAATCGCGACCTGAATGCCGCCATTGCTGCCGGAACCTTCCGGCAGGATCTCTTCTACAGGCTGAATGTTTTTCCGATCCAGATTCCCTCGCTCCGCGAACGTCCGGATGACATTCCTATCCTGGTCGAATATCTCATCGAACGTTACGCGAAAAAGGTTGGGAAGAGAATCAAGACGATAAGAAAGAAGACGTTGGAATTATTTCAGGCGTACGACTGGCCGGGGAACATTCGCGAACTGCAGAACGTTGTGGAGCGAGCAGTTGTGCTCTGCGATGGCGATACGTTTTTTGTAGACGAGACTTGGTTAAAACGCAAACTGCCGCAAGAGTCGCTGTTGTTGAGCATGCCCGAGGGAGCACTCGGTCGCTTGGATGCGGATCAAGAAAGACAGATAATCGAAGCTGCCTTGGCCGAAACAGGGGGGCGGGTCGCGGGTCCGTCCGGTGCGGCGGCTAAGCTTGGAATTCCACGGCAGACTCTCGACTCGAAGATTAGCAACTTAGGAATCAACAAGAACCGGTTCAAGTCTGCATGACTCGCGTGTTGTCGCCAAGGGCTTGTACCTGATTTTTCCGATCCTCCGAAGAGGCTTTGATCGGAGTAACTTTCTCTCTGAATCTTTCCCCTTGCCATCTGTTCGATCAAGTCAGATTTCCTCCTCGTGCCCGCCAGATGACGCGGAAAATCAGAAATTTCCGAAGAACAGCATGTTCTTTGAGACAGGAAGTCATTCACATTCAACCGTTTACCTTTGGAATCTCGAATGCACCTCTCAAGTGCGATGACCTTGAGAATCGCCAAAACATTCGATGGTCAACGAACAATTCTAAGGCTGAGCGGCCGAATTCAATCCGCAAATGTCGAGGACATCCGGGAACAGATGACGGGCAATGTGGAGACGATCGCCCTTGATCTGGAAGAAGTGACACTCGTTGATCTGGATGTCGTCCGCTTCCTGGGCGGGCGTGAAGACGAGGGTGTCGAACTCGTGAATTGTTCGCCTTACATTCGCGATTGGATTTTCAGAGAGCGGAATACCGACGAAAGGGACTAGTGGGGTGAGGACATGAATTGCGCAAACGTAGCGATTTCAGATGAACGTAGCGCAGCGAGGTCCCGCCATGTTGATCATGACCATCCATCGCGGAGTGATGCGTCACCAGATGTGTGCCCCGAGGCGCGGTCGGTACTTTTGAAATTGGACATCACTGGCTTTTAAGGAGTTTCTTCTGTGGCTAGCCTGAGCAAGATCATCGACGTTCATTCGCACCCCATCCTGGCTTTCGGGGAAGGTGCGCCGGTGGGGGAGGGTCGTAAACAGCCCGCTTGGTCTGTCGAAAGTGCGCTCTCGTGTATGGAGGAGCACGACATCTCCGCATGCGTGCTTTCCGCTCCTGCCGCGGCCAACAACGCGACTGGACAGGAAGCGCGAGACATCGCCAAGCGCACCAACGAGGTCCTTGCCGAAATCATCTCCAAGCACCCTAATCGCTTCGGAGCAGTCGCAACGCTGCCTGGCTTGGATGCAGACGGCGCGATAGCTGAGATCGGTTACGCGCTCGATACGTTGAAGATGGATGGCGTCACTACGACGACGAGTATTAATGATGCCTATCTCGGTGAACCGCAATTCGATCCTTGGCTCGACGAGCTGAACCGGCGCAGCGCGACCTTTTTCGTCCACCCGACGATCACAAAGGCAGGGGAAACCCTGCTCAATGGACTGAACGCCTCCGTAATCGAATTCATGTTTGATACGACTCGCATGATCACCAACATGGTCGCCACCGGCGCCAAGAAACGCTTCTCCCAGATCAAGATCCTCTCCGCCCACGGCGGTACCATCCCATTCCTGGTCAATCGAATTCAAACGCTTGAGCACACTTTCGGCGTGGGGCCCGGACGGATTGAACTTTCCTCTGAGGAAGTACGGGAGGGAATCGCGTCGTTCTACTACGACCTGACGGCAGCGACCTCAGAGGCCCAACTCGGCGCCATTCTCAAGCTCGTGCCGGTGTCGCAGCTGCTGATGGGGCTTGATAACCCGTTTATGCCGAAATCGACCTTTGCTCCAGCCATCGCCGACATTGGACGTTACCCGGCATTCAGCGAAACGGATTTGCGAAGCATCTCGTACGCAAATGCCTTCCGCCTGTACCCGGAACTCGCTAAGCGGATCGGGTAGGGCACATAGCGCAAGTTATCCGCAGTTTGATCGCCAACCCACCGCGACGCGACGGAACGCAGCGGCGGCAACGCATGATCGGCGCCACGATTTGGAGAAAGGCTTTGAAAGGGGGTTTCCAAAAGGAGACAACAATGAATGCAATCAGCAATGTGAAGGTAATGGGTGTTCGCAAGGAAACCGACAGCCTCGGTGAAGTAGATGTGCCGAGCACCAAGCTGTGGGGAGCACAAACGCAACGGTCGCTCGAACATTTCAACATCGGGAAGGATCTGATCCCGCGGGAAATGATCGCGGCGTACGCCACCCTGAAGAAAGCCTCCGCTAACGCCAACCACGCAGGCGGGCGGCTCGACGACGAGCGACACAGACTAATTGTTCAGACGTGCGACGAGATCCTTTCCGGTCAGCATCAGGACATGTTCCCCCTGCACGTATGGATGACGGGCAGCGGGACGCAATTCAACATGAACGTGAATGAGGTGATTTCCAACCGATGCTGCCAGCTCGCAGGCACGCCGCTCGGGAGCAAGACGCCAGTTCATCCTAACGACCACGTCAACATGTCGCAGTCTTCCAACGATTCTTTTCCCACCGCGATGAACATAGCGGCGGCAGTGAACGTGAAAGAGCGACTGATACCTGCGGTGAAGGCGCTGCGCGATGCAATGGCGGCGAAGGCCGACGAGTGGAAGGACATCGTGAAGATCGGCCGAACGCACATGCAGGACGCCACACCGATCACGCTCGGCGAGGAATGGTCGGGGTATGCGGGCATGCTTAGCGACAATATCGAGCGCATCGAGGACGCGTTGAAAAGTGTGTACAGCCTGGCGCTTGGCGGAACAGCTGTAGGAACGGGCATCAATGCAGCTCCTGGATTCGGCGACGCGGCCGCTGCCGAGATTGCGAACCTTACGAGCCTGCCGTTTGTTAGCGCACCGAACAAATTCACGGTGCAGGGCGCCCATGATGCTCTGGTACAGCTCTCCGGCACACTTCGCACTCTCGCGGTCTCGCTCTGCAAAATTGCCAATGACATTCGGCTGATGTCCTGCGGGCCGCGCGCAGGCTTCGCCGAGTTGGTGATCCCGGCGAACGAGCCGGGCTCATCGATCATGCCGGGCAAAGTGAACCCAACCCAAGCCGAGGCGCTGACCATGATCGCCGTGCAGGTGATGGCCAACGATGTGGCCGTAGGCCTTGGCGGCGCGGGCGGCTATCTGGAGATGAACGTCTATAAGCCTCTCATCATCTTCAACGTGACTCACTCCATCACGATCATGACCGACGGATGCACCAACTTCCGGAAATTCCTGATCGAAGGGACGAAGCCGAATTTGAAGAAGATCAAGGAATATGTGGACCGCTCTCTGATGCTGGTGACCGCACTCTCGCCTGTCATTGGCTATGACAAAGCTTCGAAGATTGCGCATTACGCGCTAGACAACGACCTCACGCTCAAGCAAGCGGCACTGAAGCTGGGATTTGTAACGGAAGACGAGTTCGACCGCGTCGTCGACCCGGCGAAGATGGTTCACCCGTACGTTGCAAAAGCCAGCTGAGGAACAATCGTAGTTTCCGCCAATACGACCCAAGATTTCGAAGACGAAGGAGAAATAATATGACGACCAATAAGCACGGAATTGAATTGCTTCACGATCCATCCCTCAACAAGTCAACGGCCTTTACCGAGGCCGAAAAGCAGGCCCTCGGAATCGTTGGCTTGGTACCTGATGTGACCGAGACCGAAGACCTGCAGTTAAGCCGTGTGATGATGCAACTCGGCCACAAGAATACCGACCTCGATCGCTACATCTACCTCGTCAATCTGCTCGACCACAACGAAACACTCTTCTATCGGACTGTCATGTCCGACCCCGCGCGCTTTCTGCCGATTGTTTACGACCCAACCATCGGGGAAGCCTGCCTCAAGTTCGGCCATATCTACCGCCAACCGCGTGGCATGTATCTATCGATCACGCGCCGCGACAAGGTTAAAGAGATTTTGAAGAACTGGCCCCAGAAGGATGTCCGATTCATCTGCGTGACGGATGGCGGCCGCATCCTCGGCCTCGGTGACCTTGGGGCAAACGGCGCCGGCATCCCCATTGGCAAGCTGCAGTTGTACACCGCCTGCGCCGGTGTGCCGCCGCAATACCTGCTCCCCATGTACCTCGACGCGGGCACTAACAATGAGCAGTACCTGCGCGATCCCTTGTACTTGGGTATGCGCAAGACCCGCCCGTCAAGCGAGGAACTCTACTCCTTCGTGGACGAGTTTGTGGAGGCGGTGCAGGAAGTATTCCCGAAATGTTGCATTCACTTTGAGGATTGGACAGGTACGGATGACGTGCATTTGCTCGAGCGCTACCGCGACGAGTACTGCGTCTATAACGACGACGTGCAAGGTACGGCCGGGATCACTCTTGCTGGGATGATCAATGCGGCCAAGCTCAAGGGCACGAAGCTGAAGGACGAAAAGTACCTGTTCCTCGGCGCGGGCTCGGCCGGTATTGGTCTTGCCAACCTGCTTTGTTCTGCGCTCGTTGCACAAGGCATGACGCTCAGGGAAGCGCAGTCACGGGTCTATATGTTCGACATCAACGGCCTTCTGGAGTCGAACCGCAAGGATCTTGTCGATTTCCAGAAGCCGTACGCACACCAGCACAAGCCGACGCGGGATTTCGTCGCTGCTATCGACAGCATCAAACCGACCACGATCATCGGTGTGAGCACGATTGGCGGCGCCTTCACGCAGAACGTTGTCGAAAGTATGTCGAGGGGTAACGAGCGCCCTGTAATCCTTGCTCTCTCCAACCCGACCGAGCATGCGGAGTGCACGGCCGAGCAAGCCTACAACTGGTCAAGGGGCAAGGCGATCTATGCGGCCGGCGTGCAGTTCGCACCGGTCCACTACAACGGCCAGACATTTCTGCCCGGACAAGCGAACAACTTCTACATATTCCCGGCGGTTGGTATGGCGATCTTTGCCACGCAGGCGAAGCGTGTCAAAGACGAGATGTTCATCGAAGCCGGGCAGGCAGTGGCGGATCAGGTGCCGACCGAACTGCTGAACCAAGGGCTGCTTTACCCGCTGCAGGCGAACATTCTGGAGACAGAGATTCAGACTGCCGCGCGGGTGGCGAAGCTGGTCTTCGATGCAGGACTCGCCCGCGTCAAGCGTCCCGCCGACATGGTTGCGTTCATTCGTGAGCATGTTTACAAGCCGGAATACAAGACGCAACTAGCACCGGTAGCCGCAGTAGCCTGACTGGCTCGCGAATGGCAGGGTGGGCAAGTCCGCGGGACGTGGTGTAGGCGATATTTCGTTTCGACGCCAGATTCCACCTCGACTGAAAGCGGACCTACGAAACAACGATAAGGGGTTTTATATGCACAGAACCAATTCCCCCGCGAAGTTGAGTCCTTGCGTCCGGCTCTTCATCGAGCTGTTGCTCAAGGAAGTTGGCGAAGTGAATTCGAGTGAGTGCTCCCCGTCGGTTTCATGCAGAACCAGGCGAGATGACATCGCGCCGACCGTCCGCAAGGCCTTCGATACACCAGGTCCGGTGCTCATCGGAGTGCACGTGGACTAGCGAGACAACATCAAGCTCTTCGAAGACGTCCACGAGGGAACCGTCTTGTAACTGCAGTAATGGATGAATGCGCTGTCGGCCTCAAAAGGCTGCGCGGTGTCAAAGGAGAAGTGTGCTTTCAAACATTAGCCATACCGATGCGTGGCTCTCGCTCGGCCTTGCCTTCGTTGGTGGGTACGGTGACGCGGCCAGCTTTGTCCTGGCAAAGACGTTCACTGGACACGTCACCGGTAATTTGGTCCTGGCAGCCATTGCTGTAGCGGCTCACGATTGGCGGGCAACGCTTGGGCCTCTTTCCGCCATTGTCACTTTTTTAATTGGAATTTTCTTGAGCGTGCTGATCGTACGGCCCCTCAAGGCGTGGTCATCGTGGCCGTTGCTTCCTACGATCATGGGAATAGAAGTGATCCTGATAGTAGCGGGTTCTTTTGCGCTGTCATCAGGTCTGGCCCACGGAGTCGGAATATTCGTGATCTTTCTGTCTCTAGCTCTGGGTCTACAAAACGGAGCGTTTCGTCGTGTTGGTGGCATCAGCGTTCACACGACATATCTGACAGGGATGATTACAAGCCTGATCTCGACAGAAGCTGAACAATACGCTTCCGAAGAGGTTCCTCACGATGTAAGAGCTCACGATCCAAAGATAGAACTTCTCTGCGGAATCTGGATCGCCTTCGTCCTGGGCGCTGGGACGGGAGCGGCAATGGGTTTTCATTTCAAGGCGCTCGGGATCCTCGGGGCCGCACTGCTTTTGATCCCACTCGCACTGCGCGAGGTGCGGTCTTGACGAAGAGGCAACAAAACGAGATGACGCGCCACGCAGCTGAGACACGCCACGCAGCTGAGACACGCCATGTGTTCCTTCATGGGCTCACGCTGTCTATCTTATGCATGATCAGCTACTGGGTGATTACGCACATGCTGGCACACATGTTCTCGGTCTCCCGAGACGACGATCTGCTCGGCGGCATGTGGGCCGTGGTCGCTACTGTATTTGTGTATCGCTACGGCTACGAGCAAAGTGTCGGCGCTGCCTTATCGCGTATGGGGGCAACTTCGCTAAGTTTCGCCCTCTGCTTTATCTATCTGCTCTTTCTCCCGTTCCACCTCTGGGGAATGGCCACGCTGATTGGGGTCGGGGCTGTCGCGATGTCTCTACACGGCCGGCCGGACGACGTAATCACCACAGGAATCACGACTGCGGTCGTGATGGTCGTGGGCGCCATAAGCCCGGATCATGCGTGGAGGCAGCCCATCCTACGCGTGGTGGACACCATTGTTGGAGCCGTCGTTGGAGTGGTTGGCGCGTGGATCAGTCTGAAGTCAGGCCACGGAAGGAGCACAGCAGCCTGAAAAACGGCCGATACGAACTATGCGAGGGTTAGCCGGCAAACTCGTTTTTCTAGTGTGGACCGCGTTGTGCATCTTTGCGGCCCGCGCTTATTCCCAGGATGCACAAGATGAAACACTGAGCGGTCCGGATAGTCACGAGACCGGCCAAGGCCCTCACGGACATCTGTTGGGAGACTGGGGTGGCGAGCGGTCCCGGCTGCTAGACCGCGGTGTGCGGTTCGACTTCCAGTACATCAGCGATTCTCTCTGGAACATTAAGAGTGAGCAGAAAGAGCGATTCGCGAGTTGGAACAGATTCCGGGGAACCGTGGACATCGATTTCGGTACGCTGGTTGGTCAACACGGATTGTATTTCCATGCGACCGCACTGTGGCAAGGAGGAGGCAATCTCGGAACCTATCTCGGCCTGCTGACCAGTCCGAGCGGCATGTCCAGCGCGAATACGTTTCGCCTCGATTCCTGGTGGCTGGAAAAGCGATGGTTGAACGACCGAGTCACCGCACGAGTGGGCCAGTTCGCGGGCCAGGATTTCTACGGGGCGCAGCACTATGCGGCGTCCTTCATCTTCGAGCCGATGGGATATGCGTTAGGCAACCTGTCCACGGACTTCGAGTCCTTCGATCCTCCATCGACTCCCGCGTTTGAATTGCGTGTCGTGCCGATTCACAACTTCTATGTGAAATCGATGGTGCTGGCTGAAGACCGAGAGCCCTTTTCTCATAACCCGACGGGCTTGGTTCCGCAGTTTCGTGGAGTTCCCGTAAACGTTTCCGAGATTGGGTTCACTCCGGGTAAAAAAGCCTCGTCCGTACGAGCTTTCGACAACGTCGCGAGCCGCAAGGGATACTCGGGCGTTTATCAGTTCGGCGCTTCTTACAATCCGGGAAAGTTCACGATGCCGACAAGCACAAGGCCACGTTCCGGGAACTACCTCTTGTATTGGATGGCGAGTCAAGCCTTATGGCGCGTTGACCCAAAAGAGGGGAAAGGCTTGGATGCGACGTTTGCCTACGACTGGAGCCCTACGGACATCAACCGCAACAACACGCTGCTCACTGCGGGAGTCCGATTCAATGAGCCGCTGCCTCTGCGCATTCACAACACGATGTCGCTGGGTTATGTGCGAAACAGCTTGAGCCCGCATTTCGTCCCTCCCGGCATGCCTCCATGGAAGACGGAGCACGGTGTTGAATTCAATACACTTCTGGACCCCTTACCGATGCTCCTTCTGCAGCCGGTCATTCAGTACTACGCGAACGTGGGCGGACGAGCGCAGCGCGCCGTAGTTTTCGGATTCAGAACTAAGGTGGAGTTCTAGAGCAGGTTTAGAGGAGGTCTTTTATGAACATCGGCGGATTATTCGGAGCGCTGACTCCCGTCTTCTTTGTCCTCGCACTCGGTTACGTCGCCGGCAAGCGCAATGCCTTCGATGCGGACCAGTCTGCGGGCTTGAGCAAACTTGCGCTTACGTTTGCATTGCCCGCGTCTCTGTTCGTCAGCATGACCGATATTCGGAAAGGTCTTCTGTTGGAGCAGGGTCGTCTTGTTCTGGCACTAATTCTTTCCCGTGCCGGGCTTTTCGTGGCTGCCTGGCTGCTCCTGCGGCTTGTGAAGTCGCTCAGTGGGACGGCTTCCATCATCTATGCCCTTATGCTCGCAACCTCCGCCACACCAGTTTTTGGCCTTGCCGTTCTCGAACCGCTTTTAGGCCCGACCAGCGGCGGGGCCGTGGGACTGGTGGCCCTGGCAATTAATCTAACGGTGCCTCCTGCAGTCGTCCTACTGGAAATGGATGCAGCGACGAAGCATCAGCAGGTCGCCACGGATCCTTCGAAGCCGAGCGCCATCGTAACGGGACTGAATGCCGGCGTGAAATCACCACTCCTATGGGCGCCAATCCTTGGAATCGCTGTTGTCCTTGCGAGCATCCACCTGCCAGCTGTGATAGCTAGCTGTTTCGAGCTGATTGGCTCGGCCACTTCCGGGGTGGCGGTTTTTGCGGTAGGTCTCATCTTGGCGGCTCATCCGGTTCGCTTTTCGCCTGGCGTATTGGTCGGTTCCGTAGCTCGTGTCACCGTGCAATCCGCGGTTCTGTTTGCTCTATTGCATCTCTTGCAGGTCAATAGTCCATTCGGGCGTGAGGCGCTGGTGTGCTGTAGCTTTCCCCTGGCTACCGTGGTCGTGCTCTTTGCAGCCCGGTACAAAGCAGTCGAGTCAGAAGTCGCTTCTATGCTTCTCGTCTCGACGCTTGCTTTGGTAATTACAGTACCGACGATCCTCTGGTTGAGCCATTGATTCTGAACGATCGGTTAAGAAAGGGAATTGCCATATGCCACAACTGAGTTGCACATTGTCCCCTGGCCTATGGGGCTGCTAACGACGGGTGCGGCCGCTTTCATTTTGGATTTGGTTGCGAACCGAGAGTAGCAGGTCGCCAAAGCTACGCAACGCAGTTCGTGGCGGGAATTACCAAAAACCACACTTCAGTTTTGCAGTTGAAAAATTGTCAAGCGGTTTAAGCCTGTGGCAAATCGGATGGTGGGATTTCTGGATTTAGAAGCGCACCTGCAGCCATGACTCTCACACTTTTAATGTGTGCCTTTAAGGCCGCGTGCAGGACTTCAGCGGCGAGAGGAAAGTCATCGCCCTCTGCTTTGATTGCACGGATACACAGGTCTTTGATTAGTTCCTCTGAGTTCATCGCCGTTAAATACGGTACAGAAAAAGGGCCGTGGCTTTGTATACAGGAAAACCCCTAGCCGCAGGTGACCAAAGATTTCAGGTCACAGGGAGCGAACTTCTAACATCGTTTCACCCAGTCGCCCATGACGCCTGCCGTGTCCACGATCGTCCGGCCGATCATGAGTGAAGCGGTTGCGGCGGGGGATGGAACGTTGAGCACGTGGAGTATCTTTCCTGACTGCACAAACTGGAAGTCGTCCACCAACGCGCCGTCTCGTTTGAGCGCCTGGGCTCGAACTCCGGAGCCGCCGCGTACCAAGTCTTCCTCCCTTACTTCAGGGAGCAGCCGCTGCAAGGCCCGGACAAAAGCTGGTTTCGAAAGCGAGCGATGAAACTCGTCGAGACCGCTGCGCCAGTGTTGCGCCGCCATGCGCCAGAATCCGGGGAAGGCGACAAACGAACTCAGATCGCGCAGGCTCACGTCGGAATGGTGATAGCCTTCGCGCTGCAGCGCGAGGACGGCGTTGGGGCCCGCATCAACCTTGCCGCTTATCCGGCGCGTGAAGTGCACGCCGAGAAATGGGAAGCGCGGATCGGGCACGGGATAGATGAGCGCGCGTACCAGCGCTGCGCGTTCGGGAATTAGATCGTAGTACTCGCCACGAAAGGGGACGATCATGACCTGCGGGTCGTCGCCCGCCATGCGGCTGATGCGATCGCTGAAGAGTCCGGCGCAATTGATGACGGATGTCGTGGTGAACGCACCGCGGGAAGTCTCCACGACGATTTCGTCGGGGAAGTGTTTCAGGCCGGTGACGAGGGCGGACGTTAGAATGGTGCTGCCCGCACCGGAAATGAGTTCCGCATATTTCTGGCACACGGCGACGTAGTCGGTCACACCGGTAGAAGGCACGAGCAATGCTTGCAGACCCGCGGCGTGGGGCTCGATTTCGCGTAACTCTTCCGGCCCGATCAGACGCAGTCCAACGAGGCTGTTGGCCTCACCGCGCTGGCGCAGTTCTTCGAGCCGCGGCAACTCCTCCGAGCTGGTGGCCACGACTACCTTGCCGCACACTTTGTGCGGGATGCCGTGCTCGCGACAGAACTCGATCATCGCCGCAGCCCCGGCCACGCAGAGGCGTGCCTTCAGCGAGCCATGTTTGTAATAGACGCCGGAGTGGATGACGCCGCTGTTGTGGCCGCTTTGGTGGCCCGCGACGTGGTCTTCCTTTTCGAGCACTAGAAGGCGCAGGTGAGGGAATCGACGCGTGAGCTCCAGTGCCACAGCTAGGCCGACTACGCCACCGCCGATCACGATGGTGTTGTAACGGGAATCAGTCATGAAGGATGAGGCGATGGTCGATGGTCCCGGGCATCGGTCCGCCATCTGGAATCAGGGCGACAGATGATGATACCGGGGCAGGCGAGTTCTCGCCAGTTCGAGACTTGTCAGTGTGAGACCACCAAGTCCACGGTGGTGTTATGACTAAGGGAGCCAGAGATTCCGTTGATAGTGACGGTGCACTTCGTGGATTGGTGGCCACCACCACCGCCGCCTGCGACACTGGTGCCGCCACCGCAGGAGGTCAGGAATAGCGCGAGCAGCACCGCAATAACACTCAACGTTTCGCGCTGGCGTTGAGATGCCCCGCCGAAAGGTCTGCAAACGACCACGATTCCCGGCAATGCCAGCCACATCGCAAAGAGAATGGGGCTATGTTTGCCTGGCCGTTGCAGGCTTGCAGTCGTCGGAGTGGAAATGCTCATCACGACCGCCGCCGAACTGCTCCCCGTAATAATCGGTGTGGATGGGCTGAAGACGCATTGCGCTCCGGCGGGCAGTCCGCTAGGACAGGATAGCGTGACCGCACCAGGGAAAGAGGAACCTGTGGGTGCGGGCGCAATCGTCAGTTGGTATGCTCCCGTGGTTTGCCCAGCGGCCACCGTCTGGCTGTGAGTCGCCGAGTTGACCGAGAAATCCTGAATTACGGTTAGCGGGAAACGGCTCTGGATGGTCGGGCCGCCTACTTCCTGCACGTTGATCCCGATCGAGTAGGTCCCGGGCGCCGCACTGTTCGGAATGGTTATGGTTGCGGCGAGATTCACCGGAGTCCCGGAATTCACCGCAATTGGATTGGCCGGGCTCAACGTGCAAATCGTCGCAGGCAAAGCGCTGGCATCACAGGTCGCATTGACCTGGATGCTGTGCGTGGAAATCGGAGTAATCGCCACAGTAGCGGTAGTCTGCGTCCCGGCATCGACGTTGCCGGTGGGCGGCGTCACAGCCAACGTGAAATCGGTCCCAGCTACGATGAGGGACTCGGTGAGCGAATGCGAAAGTGAGCCGGAGGTTCCAGTAACGCCGATCGTGTAGGGGCCCACACTAGTTGTCGGGCTGGTTGAGACAGTCATTGCTATGGCAGCAGCACTGCTTCCCGGAGTAACCGGATTCGGAGTGAAGGTGCACTGCGCGCCGGAAGGAAGCCCAATTGGACAGGAAAGAGTCACGTCGCTGTTAAAGGATGCTCCCGCCGGTTGGATCGTCAGATTGTAAGGCCCGGAGCTTTGACCGGGGGCCACGGTTTGGCTGGGCGTCGAGGAAGTGATGTTGAAGTCCTGGCTGATTGTCAGCGTGATCGGAAGGCTGTGAACCGGAGAGCCCGAAATGTCCTGGGTATTGACGTTGATGTTGTATGTTCCCGGCGCCGCATTGTTGGGTACGCTAATAGTCGCGACTACGGGCGCGGAACTCCCGGCGCTGATTATGATCGGATTCGCGGGACTCAATGTGCAGGTCGCTACCGGCACTGAGGTGGCATCACACCTGGCGTTGATCCTGCCACTGTAAAACGTCGTTGGAGTAATGAGGAGGTTTGCCGTCCCCTGCGCGCTTGGTCCAATGGTGAGAGACTGCGTGCCCGAAAGCTGGTAATCGGCAACATTGAAGGGAATTCCAAGCGTGTGAGTCGTTGCCCCTGACGTACCTTGCACGGAAAGCTGGTAGCTGCCGGCAGCGAGAGTTGAGGCGTTCACCGTAACATTCGCACCCGAGGGGAACGAATTTACCGATGCGGGGCTTACGCTGCAACTGCCGCCTCCCGAGATCAGAGAACACGTCAGGTTCACGGTACCAGCGAAAAGGTTGATCGCGCTCACTGTGATGGAGCCGCTGGTCGTGGTGCTGCCTGCATTCACGGTGGGGAAAGGATTGGGCTCGGTGAGAATGAAATCCGCGGTAGTCGTGACCTTCACCGTGAAGGAAGTGTTCAGCGGTGAGGGAGCTCCGGAGGTTTTGGCCTGAATGCTGGCGATATAGCTTCCTGCAGCCGTTCCCAAAGGCACAACAATACTTGCCGTCATATTGACCGGCGAACTGGAGGTGGGGGTGACCGTGGTTCCGGGTGTGAGATTGCACCCGCCGCCGGAAATATTCACACTGCAGGAAATGGTGACAGGCTGACTGAACGACCCCGCGGCAGTGACCTGAAAATTCACCGGTGAAGATGTGGTGCCGGGAGCCGCTGTCACCACATTTGGTGAAGGAGTAGTCAGGCCAAAATTGATGACATGCAGCGTCAAGCTGGCTTGGTGGGTGGTGCCATTCGCATCGGAGCCGACCCCTTGCGCGTTGAAGTCGTAGTCTCCAACTGCGCCGCCAGCGGTGATGGTGAACGCTGTATTCGTTGTCGGAGTAAGGACAAGCGGAGACGGAGTGCAAAGACTTGGCGGACTACTCGCGCCCGCCGCGCAGCTCAGGCTTACCGAGTTCGTGAATCCGTTCAGCGCGGTTACCGTGCCGTTGAAGATGGCGGTCTGGGTCGGGAAGATGGTCTTCGGAGAGTTGGAAATCGCCATCTGGAAATCGGTGGCCAGGTTGAATTGCCAGACGCCACGTCCGTAGGTCGAAGCTCGTAGAAGCTTCTGGCCGCCGGAATTGAAAATGCCGAGTGCGGTCACCGCGACGTTCGGCAGGAAGCCGGCCGGACCGCCGCTGGAGTTTGGTCCAACTTCGGCCCAACTCGCCGCCGCCGTGCCGCTCTGGAAAACTCCGACATCGGAGCCTACGTAGAGTATGTGCGCGATGGGATCGACTACAGCAGCATTTACCGGCGAATCAGACAGACTGCCGGTGAAATCGCTCCAGGTTGTCCCTGCATCCGAAGTCTTCCACACGTGCCCCGTTCCGCTCGTAAAGCCCATGACCGTGACGAAGGCAGTGTCACCCATGGGGTCCGATGTATCGATCACAACGCTGGAGACAGGGAAATGATTGGGATTGATATTCTGAGTTACCTCAGTAAACGGAGGTATGCCCGCCGTGGCATTGGTCGTGACCCAGACATGCCCGCCGGAAGGTGACGTCCCATTCAGCGGGCCGAAACCATCGGTAGTGGCATAGATGACCCGCGAGCCGTTGCCGTCAGTGGGGCCACCGGTGGCGAGCCCTCGCACCAGATTGATTTCGCTTCCCGCGCAAGTTCCGCTTCCGAGAGTATCGAAATTTGGGCTCAACACAGTGAATGCGCCTCCCAACCGTGGGCCACGCCATACGCGGCACGTGCCCACCAGCAAGGCCGACGACGATTGCGGATCGAGGAGATAAGGAAAGTAAAACGCGCCGTCGTCCCCGCCCACATCACCGCTGCCGACAACCACATTGAAATCTCCCTGGTGGCAGCTCACGCCGGTGGAGCACTCCAGAAGATTCAGCCCTCCCGGCGGAATGTCCGGGTTCGAGACAAACCAATTCGTGGGTACGCCGGAATCAATGGCGTTGAAGCCGCCATCGCCGCCGGTTACATTGATCCAAGCCGCATTTGTAGTTGCCGAGGAGGTCGCGGGGGAGCCGTTGTCCTGCGCGCCGCCTAACAGAGTATTCGAATCGGTCGGATGCTGTGAGAAGCTCACGAATTGCGTCATCGACCCCAGGTTCTGGTTCAAGTCATCGAACTGATTGGTCCCGCCACACGAGCCGGTATTAAGTCCGCTGAAGCCGTTCAGCGCGCGATAGATGCCGCCGTCGTTGGCGAAGTACATCAGGGCATTGCCCGAGTCGGGACCCGCGGCAGGGATCATGAAGGCCAGCGCGTGCTGGTCGGGATGCACGTGCGCAAGCGATGCGATGGGGATGCATCCGTACGCATGTGTCAGATTCATAAAGCCCGGAGTGTTGCAGGTGGGGTTGCTGATATTGATCGAGCACTTATAGAGGTTGATGGCACCGGCGTACAAATCGGTAGCTGACCCGGTGGGAAGGGCCAGCAGCGCAAAGTTGTAATAAGCCTGCTCCACTCCGCAACCGTTGGCATCGCCACAGTTGGTGATTCCGCCATCCACGATTTGCGTCCAGGATGTGCCGCCGTTGACGCTCTGCCAGATGCCTTCGCTGACCGGGTTGCCGGAGGTATCAAGCGAGATAAACCAAACGTACATCTCGTTGCGTCCCGGCACGACGGCAATTTCTCCACGGTAGATGGGGCACGCCTGATTGTTCGAGGTAGATTGCGGCGGACAGGCGATGGTGTTGAGTACCCCGCCACCAGGCTGGTTAGCAAGACGCGTCCAATGAGTGCCGTCCGGTGAAGAGTAAAAGCCGTGATAACGAATTGCACCGAAGAAGAGACCGGCGGTCGCGTTGTAGGTAACCGAAGTGGACGATGTGGCGTCATTAGGCTGGTTCCCCGGGTCGAGCAGCGCGTTGTAGGTCCAGTGTTGCCCAGCGTCAGTGGAGGTGTAGAGTCCGCGGATTGTGTTGGCGGTGACAGAGCCGTCGACCATCCCTTCTGACGTAGTGGCCATGGCGGACACAACTGTGCCTGTGTTGGCGGTGCTGAAGGCCATGCGGGTTCCGCCCAGGCCGCTGAAGGAGAGAGAGCCGTTATTGGCCGTGGGAATGAGGGTCCAGGTGTTCCCTGCATCGCTCGAACGTAGAATGCCGAGACCGAAATACGAGTCCGCGGAATTGTTCGCCTCGCCCGTGCCTACGAGAATCACACTCTTGGTCGGATCGCTGTTCCCAGGCTGGATGGCGATCGAGCCCACAGAGAGCGTGGCTTGATCGTCGGTGAGGGGAGTCCAAGTCACGCTGGAAGGACTGCTATTGGCGGCGTTCGTCGATTTCCATACTCCGCCTTGCGCTCCTCCGATATACACCGTGTTGCCGCTGGCATCGGCAGGATCGATCGCGATTGCGGTCGCACGTCCGGAGACCTGATGGTAATCCTGAAGCCCATTCCCTGAGGCGTCAGAGGCCAGTGGAACAGGGCCGAGCGGAGTCCACAAACCCGCCGGCGGAGCCGGCAGAGGCCTGCCAGAGGATAATCGCCGCGGACTCATTGCGGCGGCTGCACTGTTGCGCTGGGAGCGCAGCTGCATCTTCTTTTCGTAGGCTTGACGGCGCAATTCTGCTGACGGCTTTGCCGGAACCACGCGGCCGCGCAGGAACCATGCGCTCCGTTCCTTGACGTGGTCGCGGTCCGCACTGGCGATCGGGATGCCGAGCGCAGTCTGTTTCGCGCCCTGGGCATGGGCAATCGGAATTGCGGAAAAGCAACTCAGGACGAGCGAACAGGCACGAATAGAGAGAGAACGGCGGCGCGGCATGAAAACTTCGATCACAAGCAGTATCGGAACGAGCGGAGACACGGTCAATGTAAAAGCGCCGCACACGCCCGAAAGTGGACCAGTTCGGGAAAAGTGTCGGATGGCTCGCTTCACGCTGCGACTACTGCGGGGCTGTACAATCTGGATTCGGTTCGCGATCTGGAAACACTGCGCTTCGGGAGATAAGCCTGGTATGAAGAAGTTTGCCGGTTGGTGGTTGGTCACGCTGTTCGTTCTGACTTTGGCTTGGGGAAAGGTGCCCGATGGGAGAGTTCCTCAGGTAATCACGGTAGCCGCGGCAGCAGATCTGAGCGCGGCGCTGAAGGAGATTACCGAGAATTACGAGAAGGAAACGGGCGTGAAAGTGAAGCTTTCGTTCGCCGCTTCCGGAGCACTCATGCAGCAGATCCACAACCGGGCTCCGTTCGACGTATTCTTCTCCGCCGACATGGACTATCCCCGCGAGCTCATTTCCCATGGCGACGCCGAGGGTGGCAGCCTTTATCGCTATGCCGTCGGCAAACTGGTGCTGTGGGCTCCGGCCGACTCACCGCTCGACGTCGAGCACAGAGGAATGAACATCCTGTCGGATCCGTCGGTAAAGAAAATTGCGATTGCGAATCCGCAGCATGCGCCGTACGGCCGGGCGGCGGTCGCGGCGATGAAACACGTCGGTCTGTATGAGCAGGTGTCGGACCGGTTGGTCCTGGGGGAGAATATCTCGCAGGCGGCTCAGTTTGTGGAGTCGGGAAATGCGCAGGTCGGTTTCGTAGCGTTGGCGCGTGTCGTCTCTCCGGCGATGCAAGGGAAGGGAAAGTACTGGGAGATTCCTGCGGAGGCCTATCCTGCGCTCGACCAGGGAGTGGTCGTGATCAAGTACTCGCGGTACAAAAAAGAAGCTACGGCGTTCGTGGAGTATATCAAGACCAAACCAGTTGCGGACGTGCTGCGTCGAAATGGATTCACCGTTCCCGAACAAAAGGAACCCGCCCGAAAGTAGAGCCGGTTCGTGGCCTGGGCACAACTCACGTGGCGGAATCAACCATGGCAATCGATTGGCAGGCATTCGGGCTCACGCTGCAACTGGCTGTGGTTGTGTCCAGCATATTGCTGCTACTCGGGCTGCCCGTAGCCTATTGGATTTCCTTTTCGCGGTGGCGCTGGAAGTTCCTGGTCGAAGCGACCGTGGCGTTGCCGATTGTGCTGCCGCCTACGGTACTCGGATTCTATTTGCTGGTTGCGTTCGGGCCGCGCAGTCCACTGGGACGCTGGTGGGAATCACTGACGGGGCACACTCTGGCTTTCACGTTTAGCGGACTTGTGATCGGGTCCATCCTTTATAGTCTGCCGTTTGCGGTGCAGCCTTTTGTAGCGTCATTCTCGAGCATTGACCGCAAATTGATTTCGGCTTCGGCCACGCTGGGGGCTTCGCCGCTGCGGACTTTCTTTCGGGTGGTTCTCCCCCTCTCCATACCTGGGATCATCACGGGCACCGCCCTGAGCTTCGCGCACACTCTTGGGGAATTTGGCGTCGTGCTGATGGTAGGCGGGAACATTCCCGGCGTCACGCGCACGATTTCAATCGATATCTTCGACCGGGTGCAGGCCTCCGAGTACGACGCCGCAAATCAGACGGCGCTGGTATTGTTGCTGTTCTGCTTTGCCGTGCTGGCCGTGGTCTATGGTTTGAACCGGCGGCCGCGGTTTGTCGGACCAGTGAAATAGGTAAGCCTGGCGCCCCGCGAAATAGTAATGATGAGTCGCACGCAGATTGCCGAGAGTGCTCGCAAACGGTTGGCCGCTGATTCTCAGCCTCGCGCTGAGACTTCGCCGCGATCCGGCGAAGCCACGGACCGCACACTCCACGCACGCGTCCGCAAGCGCCTCACATCGGAGGAGCGTGACTTCGCCCTGGACGTCGAGTTCCATGCAATGCCGGGATTCACCATCCTCTTCGGTCCGTCTGGAGCAGGGAAGACCACCTTGCTCGATTGCGTCGCTGGACTAGTGGTGCCGGAGAAGGGGAGCATTGCCGTCGGGGAGCGAGTGTTGCTCGATACTGAGAAACATGTCGATCTACAAATTGCGAAGCGTCGCGTCGGTTATGTATTTCAGGATCTTGCTTTATTTCCGCACTACACGGTCGAGCAGAATGTGAGGTACGGCCTGTCGCACCTGGCGCGCGCTGAACGCAAGGAGCGCGCTGCGACAATCCTCAGTGCATTTCGTATCGACCTGCTGGCTAAACGTCAACCTAAGGAAATCTCTGGTGGGGAACGCCAGCGCGTGGCCCTGGCGCGAACTCTGGTGACCGATCCTGAGGTGCTGCTTCTGGATGAACCTCTCGCCGCACTCGATGCCGCGACGAAGATCAGGATCGTCGACGATCTCCGAGCTTGGAACGAAGCGCATAACATTCCGATTCTTTACGTCACGCACAGCCGGGATGAAGTATTTGCCTTGGGCGAACACGCTCTGGTGCTGGACGGTGGACGCATCCTCGCACAGGGCACCCCGCACGAAGTGCTTGCCGCTCCCCGCCGGGAAACGGTTGCGCAGTTAGCGGGCTTTGAAAATATCCTGGACGCGACGGTGGACTCACTGCACGCGGACCGGGGAACGATGACCTGTTCCTTGGCTGGGAAGTCGGGAAGCCCGGTGCAACTGGAAACACCGCTCGTGCGTGCGGAAGTGGGCGCGCAGCTTCGGGTGGGAATTCGCGCTGGCGATATTCTGCTGGCTATCACTGTGCCCGTTGGATTAAGCGCCCGAAATATCATTCCAGGGCGCATCGTCGCACTCGAACGCCGCGATGTAATTATTTCCGCGCGCGTAGATTGCGGCGTCGAATTGGAAGTTCACCTCACACTAGCAGCGCGCGATTCACTTCAACTCGCCGCAGGCCGCGACGTGTGGCTGGTAATCAAAACGCATTCCTGCCACCTAATGCAGATGTGAATCTGTCCGTTTCGATAAAGTTATGCCCACTGCGTGCTTGTGGCGAGACGCGTGACCGCGTTTCGCAGCGAACGACACGAAAAAAGCCGGGGAGACCTGAGAAACGGCTTCCCGGGCGGTTTCTAACGGAAGCCCGAAACATTAGATATTGGCCTTCGCGGTTCCCCGGGTGAACGATGCTAGGGCGTGAACTTATAGATCGTGCCGTCGTTGCTGCCGCCGCCGTGTACGGTAGCGCCGTAGAAGTTGCCGGCTGAATCAAGCACGATCCCATTGTAGGCAAAGCCTGCACCGGGAGTGCCTGGGAAACGGTAGGCCACGGTCTCGGTCCAAGTCCCGTTGGCTGCACGAGTCATCTTGAAGATGGTGCCGCAACTGCATCCCGAGCCACCGTCACTCGTGGTTCCGTACAAATTCCCCTTCGCATCAGAGACGAGAGTGCTGATCGGACTGCTTCCGTCGCGTGCGCCCTTGAAGCTGTAAAGTACGCGCTCAGTCCATGAGCCGTTCGAGTGGGTCAGCTTGTAGACGGTGCCAAAGTCATTTGCCCCCGCATAGTAGGTAGTTCCGTACAGATTGCCCGACTTGTCGAAAATCAAGCCGCTGTAGGGAAGTGCGCCGTCAGGTGTGTCCTTGAAAGCGTAAAGAGTCTTCAGCACCCACGCGCCTTGAGTGTGTGTCAGTTCGAAGATCGTGCCCTTTCCGTTGACGCCACCCACGGTAGATGCGCCATAAATATTCCCGGCAGCATCGAATATTAGCCGTCCGGCCGAGCCACCCAGGCCATCTGCGCCGCCAGTGAACGTATGGATTACGTTCAGCTTCCACGCACCGTTGACCGGTTTCAATTGAAACACGACGCCGACACCGTTCGCCCCGCCGGTGGGAGTCATGCCATAGAGATTGCCATGCGTGTCAAAAACTACCGGAGCGCCAGGGCCTGATCCATCGTAGCCGCCGGTGAAGCTATGAATCACGCTCTGGGTCCACACACCACCAGAATTGGTCAACTTGAAAACTACACCGCACCCGCCCTCACAAGATCCACTACCGCCGGTCACAGCAGTGCCATAGAGATTGCCCTGAGCATCAAGAGTGACGCCTTTGTAGGGTTCGCCACCATCGGCGCCACCGGTAAAGCTGTAGAGCATCGTGTGAGTCCAACCCGATGCCGAGGGCGCGAGTTGAAAAACTGTCCCACTGCCGAAAGCTCCCCCAAGCACCGACGTGCCGTAAATATTGCCCGCGCTATCAGTAACCAAATCAGTGTCTGTATACTCGCCATCGGCGCCTCCAGCGAAGCCATAGAGCACTTGTACCGGGTTGGCGGCCCAAGCGGCACTGACCAGCATCGCGATTGCCCCGCCGACGGTTAGAAACCTGGTGATGAAATTTGACCATCGTGCGCTTGCCATTTTTCCCCCTCCTGAAACCAGTTTGAGTTTGTGAAAAAACAGACAGGCCACGTCACCGGTAGCGGAGTGAAACTATAGCACCGAAATCTCTCAAAGGCACCTATTTTGCGCGGTCTAGCGCGCCTTTTGGCGTCGAGTCTGAGATGCTCGCCTCTTCCACGCGCTCCAGTTCAATTACGGCAACCCACTCGCCCTTGTGCTGTTCGGAAAACACCAGATGCCCGCCCAGAATGTGCGCCGCTGCGGCTGGAGGCAAATCGCGGTGAAACCCGAAGAATTGTGTTTTTACTTTTTCCCATGCTCTCCAGCGATCCAAGAGTGGATGCGCGGGCTCGTACTTTGTCGAAAAAATCAGCGCGACGTCGAAATTGGACCGAAAATCGGCCGCTGAGAGCACTTCGTCGAGAGAAAAGTCTTCTACGCGGACGACCTGCATGGGTCGCGTGATGTAACCCAGCCAGGGCCGCGCCAGTTCGTCGGAGGCGGGCCACGCGGTCAGCACCCGGGCCATGGGATGACGTGCCTCGAGGAAGCGTTCCGCATCCTCATGCAGGTGAATGTAGTCACGGTAAGCGAGATTGTCCTCAGGCGAGAAGCCGTAGGGAGGATTCCAGAACCACGCGACAACGAAAGAGAGTGCTATGAAGGCGATGGCTGCGGACCAAAGACGCAGCCGCCGCCAAAGGGTTGAGACTGCGAGAATGATAACGAGTGGGACCGCCGGCAGCACATAGCGCGCCAGGACGGCGCCTCCGATCAAAGCCATTGCCATTACATAGGTAGCGATTACGGTGATAAAAATCACTTGAACTGGAATGACGATCCGCTGGCGGTCCACTCCGGAGTCCTTCACTGGAGGCAGAAGCATGGCCAGCAGCATGCCCAGCGTCAATAGCCACAAATGCAAGTAGCCGAATGTCTGCCATAAACGAAGAGCGAGTGCAAGCAGGAAGCGCGTGAAACTGAGCGTCGCAGCGACGTTGTAGCGGAAGAACTCGGGATTCCCGAAGACGTAGCCGGTACGTACGAAGTGATATGTGTACCAAGCCAGCAAAGGCGCGAGCGGGACCACGAGGGCGAACATTCGCCCGACCTGGCCGCGGTTTTCGCCGCCTCGCATGCCTGCGAGTCCGACGACTTTGAGTCCTGAGTCCTGCATGCGCAACCGCGGGGCCATCAGGCGAAGCGCCTCCCCGGCTGCGAGCGCTGCCGGCGCGAGGATAGCGGTCTCTTTAGCAAGGGCTGCCAACGAGAACCAGACCGCTATGGACACCGGGCGGTCTTCAATGTAAGCGCACAAGCCCCAGAAAATGAGCCCAGCGGCGGCAAGATCCACCTGCGCCAGTGAACTCTGCGCGAAGAAGACTGGATACAGTCCAGTGCAAATTGTAGAGGCGATTGCAACTTGTGTATTGGCGGTGCGCTGGGCCAGGCGAAACACACCCAGCAGCGAGAAAGCTGCGACCACCACCATGGCCGAGCGAGTTACCAGCGGGGCGTAGCCAACCACCTTCCACCAAAGGGCGATCCAGGCCAGCACGAGCGGTGGATGCCCATTCGAGAGCGTCGAGTGAGGAATCAGGCTTCCGGAGAGCAGGATGTCGCGGGCAGCCGGAACATAGTAACCGGCTTCGTCCCAATAGTAGGGCAACTGCAGCAGGGGTATGTGTAGCAGGAAGACAAAAATAAAAATAACAGCGAAGACCAGGGCAGGGTGCGGATTGGAAAATCGCATGGGATTCGAAATCTTACCTGAGCACAAGCGCATTCGTAGTGCGCAGCACCGGCAGCCAATGTCGCGTAAGCAGGCAGAGCAAGAGAACTCAGTGCACCGGACCAGTCGGACTCATGCGCGGATCGAGCTTGATTTCGCCGAATGCGCTTTCGTAACCGGCGACGTTCTGCTGCAGGAGTCCAAGCAGAGCCTTTGCTTGCTGAGGGCTCAGGTAGATGCCCTGGAAGTTGCGGATCTCGACCTGGGTTTCGGTCTGCTGTTGCAGCGTGCCGAAGACGAGAAAGAAGTCCCAGATGTTCACACGCATCTGCACGCTATTGGCGTAGTTCTCCTTGTAGTCGGGGGCATTGTTCAGCTTTACGTTCGGTTGGGTAGGAATGCTCATAGGCTGGCAGTGTAATGATTTTGCGGGCGGGAAGGGAAGATCGGCCGGTGGAAATCGTCGCGGATGTTGTGCAGATATTGTGCAATTGACAAAAACTGTCCCTGTCATGATGGTTTTCGGCTGGGCTCACGCCCAGCGTTTCACCGACGGGGGTGGGGTTCACGGTCGGGCACATTGAAAACAAAGGGGTTGCTAGGGGAGTACCGGTTACTTTGGGAAGTACCGTATGGCGCGCAAAGTGCGATAGAGTTCAAGTGCTCCATCAAATGGAGAATGTGCGAGCTATGGCCGAAACCAACGATCACGAAGCAACTGAAGAGATTATTCTCCCCGAGAATTTGCTCCCCTTGGGATCTGTGCTGGGGCAGGGTGTGACGCCGCTGGACGCATGCATGGTTCTGGCGAAAGTGTTTCACGTGCAATACACGGAAGTGGCAATGCTACGGCTCGAAGCAGGATTTCTGCGTTTCATATTTCCTGAGCACCTGCGGACTACAGGGGCCATTCCGCTTTCCAGCAAAGCTGTCGCGGCCCACACAGCGTTGAGCAAGAAAGCAGAAATCTTCAATAACTTTGCCAAAGTCAAACACGCCAGTATCTTCGAGACCATCAAGGCCAGTGCCACCGACACTGAGGAAGTACGTCCGGCTCCAATCCAGAAATTGATGTCGGTGCCCATCCTGGACCGGGACTTGAACGTGCTGGGGGTGATTCAAATCTCGCGGAAGGGGCTCGATTCCCGTTTTGCGCAGGACTTCAGCCGCGAAGATTTGCACGATCTGGAGTTGGCCGCCGGGGTTCTAGCCACGTCGCCGGTCTTGCTGGATAACTAAAAAGTTCCAACGCCGACATTCTCTTCTCCCATCACTGGCGGCCCCCTTTCTGATCGTTCAGTGGGGTTAACTTGATTACCAGAGATAGTAAACTCGGGCTGTGGGCGGTTTACTGTTGGTATTAAACTGCCGGTCATTTTCAAGGGGCGGTTCGTCAAGATTTGCTGGCGGAGAGCGATTCACGCGGGTTGTTCGGAGAATGAATCGGGACAGGGCGCTTCGGTGCTCAAAAGCGCTCGAGGAAGAGGTGTGTTCTCTCCTATGGATCGATTTGTTAGACTACGGGGAGGAATGGCCCGTCCCCTACAGTTTGTCGCCTCCCCCCTACCGTCATGGGCGCGGCGGATCAAGGCACTTCGCAAGAGTTTAGGCTTGAACCAACTTGATTTCGGCAAAGGGCTGCACTGTTCGTCGATGGTGATCTCCCGCTGGGAGCGGGGATTGCAAAAGCCTCCAGCCGATTGCCTGATTGCAATGGGCAAGATAGCTGGCCCGCGCTCCGGATGGTTTTTCTGGAAGATGGCCGGCATCGAGCCGGCTGATGCGAAACGCATGTTGCAGGAAACCTAGCTCGCCCGGATGCGTGGTTACGGATGCGTAGTTTCGATCGGTGAGGTGCGGGATGACGGACGATCACAGTTTGGCTGATCGTCGTTCAGACGATCGCAGTATAGACGCTCACAGTAGCCAGCCTGCCCACAGGCCGTGGCGACAGCTCGCCGAAGCCGTGCTTCGTGAGACGGACCACGATAAGATCTTGGAGCTTGCCCAAGAGCTGTGTGATGCGGTAGACGAGCAAGTTCTGGGTCACCGCAAAAAGACTGACGGGTAGCCCCTGTCCTGCTGCCGCCCAGTTCGCACGAGGGCGCCGTTTGGCAACGCGTCAACCCCGTATCTATCAGCAGCGATTCAAGCCGAAAATGATTGGCCCCGATTTACATCGGGGCCTTTTGACAGTTCGCGAAACGAACGCCGAAACCAGCGCACGTCTGCATGAGGATGCCTTACCTGGGAGATGTCTTGTCCTCGACTTTTTCAGCGCCTTGTCGGGTTTTCCTGGCGGTCTTGTGAGCAGCTTTCTTCGTGCCACTCTTAATGGCATGACCGGTCTTCTTGGTAGCTGATTTCGTTGCTCGACCGGTATCTTTGGCGGCTTCCTTGGTTTCATGGCCAGCATTTTTCATGTCCCGCTTTGGGCCAGGATCCTGTGAGAATGAAATTGCTGATGTTCCGGCCAGCAGCAACATGGACAAAAATACTCGCTGTGCGATTCCGCGTATGTATATATTCGCCTCCGATTGATTGAGTAAATATCTGGATAGTGAAGTCATACTAGGCGCACAACGATTTGAGACGGCTAGGGCGAATCTTGTAGATCGTGTGTTTTTACTACGGGGCGGAGGAGGCGTCTCCTGACCTGCTAACCTCGGACTCCGTGTCGTGTTTGGTGGCGAAACCAGACCCCAGGCAATCACTTCCCGGTGCGCTCATTCCATACCGGATTACCTTTATTGTCGCGGAACATCAGGGTATCCGTGCCCCTCACCATTTCGCGTGCGAGAATGACCTCCGACCCTTCTTGCTTAACTTTTGAACCCGTAATTGCAACCTCGTCGCCCTTGCTGAAGCTGATGCCCATTTCTTCTTGAAAGGGTTTCGGGCACACCGAGATGCGAACCTTGTCATCGCCAATCTTGAGGATGAGCTCAGTGACCTCTTTTTTGGCTCCCCACGGAACCAGTCTTACTTCGTCCACCACTCCTTTGGTCTTGCCCTCGGTTTGCAGGTCATATTTCGGCAGGCTAGTGTCGGCCGGTGGCGCCTTTTGTGACAGTGCTGTGGTGGCGCACCAGAGCAACAACAAGGCGACTCGGGAAAACTGCTTCCGGGCTTGACGGCGCGGAGTAAAGTTCTTCGGATTGAGCGACATGGCTCCTCCTCACGATTGGCCGAGAACAAAGTGTGGAGAGCGTGGCGCCTCTTTTAATTCTTGCGCGCGGCCTCCGAGACAGAATGCACACCCAGTTCCCGGGCCTGGCCGAACACTTCTTACAAGCTGAAGACTCGTTCCGATTTGAGACCGGGCTAAGTCGTCCGTCTTCCAGAAAGGCAACACAATCGTACACCCGGAGAGGTTTCCAAACCACAGTTTCTAAGCGAGCGTCCCTGGTTTCGAACCAGTTTCGGGACCAGCCGAATCTCTCATTGCATATCGTCGGAAGAAAACTATCGGTTTTCCCGTACGGACGCCTCGACGTTGGCCACTGACACCAAATCGTCTGCTTCGGATGCTCTTCGCATGGAGCACAGCGACCGCGTGAACCGCCTGTCTTCAGTCGTCGTCGGGATCGGTGCGCGGTCCCCTGTAATTGAGGAAGTAGGCGGGATTGAGCGGCGCATTGATGGTTTGGAAGGTGATCGGAGTCTGGTTGAAGTCGAAACAATCGGAAAGGTCGTCGGCGGGAGCGTCGGCATAGCCCAGAGAAGGCAGGGCGAAAGTCTCTTCGATGAATTTGAGGATGCTGCCGAAATCGTGGGTAACGTGAGAGATGTAGCCAGCTTTGGCGTAGGGTGAAACGACGATCAGGGGCACGCGGAAACCGTATTCGTAGGAGTTGATGAGCTTAGGTGCAACGTGGTCGTACCAGCCGCCCCAATCGTCCCAGGTGATGACGATGGCGGTATTTGCCCAGTATGGACTGTTGCCGATCGCGTTGACGATGGAGGCTACCCAGGATGGTCCCCCGGTTGCACTGGTATTCCCTGGATGGTCGGAGTTAAGTCCTGTGGGGATCACCCAGTTCACTTGCGGGAGGTTATGGCTACTGATATCGGTCAGAACCTGGGTTTCGTTGAGGACGACATTGTTCACCCAAATCGGTGCCATGCATGCCGTGGCGTTGGGTGGCGTGGCATTCGGTCCACACATATGCTGAATCGCGTTGGGTGCCGTCCAGATAGAGCCAGGTCCAGGGGTGTAGTAGTGCCAAGTGATGCCCTTCGCGTCGAGTTCATCAGTCAGCGTCGCATGTTCGAAACAGGGGTACACCGTGTTGGACTCGCTTCCGACGGGATCAATCAACCTGACATACGCGGTCGCGGAGGCGATGCAACCCGCTTCTCGCCCCCCACTGCCGCCCACGGGATTTTCGGCTGCGAACGAAGTGCTACCGGCGACGGGCGCTGAGGTTCCGGAAATGATGAATTGGTGGGCGGGGAAGCTGGGACCCTGGTTAGTCTGGAACATCCGGTCACCAAAGGTGTACTGCTCTGCCATCTGAAAATAAGGCTGTACCTCCGACGGCTTCACATACGTGAACGCCGAGTATGGCGTGATCTTGGCACCGTCCATTTTGCACTGTCCGTTTGTAGTATTGAGATCGCACATCTCAACAAACGCGGAATGGGAGTGGCTGAGATCGTAGTTGTTAGCGAGGTCGATTGGGTTCAGCGGGACGGTCTGGCCTTGGGAGTTGACGCCGTTTTGGACGATGTCGGCGCCGCGTGCGATCAAAACTGGATCTTGAAACAGATTGTCGGGTGTGCGGTTCTCCTGGAAGATCACGACAACGTGCTGGATGCGTGGTGGTGTGGCAACAGACTGGGTGGAACCACGTCCGCCGCAGCCGTTCAGGTTAAAGAGAACTACGGCGGTGACGAGCAGGGTACCAAGCACGATGGGGGGAGGCGCGCGCATGATGAGGCTCGTTGAGCAGGAAGAACGGTCGTTATTCATCCAACCCAGGCTTCGGCAACACTATTCGCCAGGATACGAGGATTGATGCATGGAGTGTGGGTCAGGGATGGCTTGAGATGACCGAAGTCAGCCGGGCATTTGATTCCCAGGAGGGACGTTGCTTTCATAGGCTAGCTCGACGGCCGCGACAACATACGCCGAGAGGCAACCAGAGAGCAGGGACGAACCGCGGAGCAAAATCGGCCGTAAGTTGGAGCGAAAGAGAAGCATGGTGCGAAAGGGGGGACTCGAACCCCCACGGTTTTACCCGCCAGATCCTAAGTCTGGTGCGTCTGCCAATTCCGCCACTTTCGCAGTTATAGACTCAAATATACTGCCAACCTGGGAGGTCTGTGCTTTGAATGTGCCCACTCGAATTCTAACTGTATGCGCTCGGTCCGTGCTGAGCCGCCTAGGTTGTAACCCTGTATCAGCAGACAAGGACAGTATTAAGGAGCCATGTTAAACTGATTGAAACCATGGACGTTCGGCGAGCCGGTCTAATCATCACCTACCTAGCCCGTTCGTGGTGGGCCATAGCACGCAAGAGCTATTTACCGGATTCCTGCGCTGTTCTAAGCTGTTTTTGAGCAGCACTTGGGGGAGGGCTGGTCAACAGAAGTCCCGTGACTCATAACCTGAGTCTGGGGCTTTTTGTTTTGCACTTCATTTTGCGCTCACCGCCGGAATGCCCGCTCTACCCAGGCCGGTCTAGATTCCCTGGTAACTTACCCGGTAACCATAGGCAGCGAGTCCGTCCGCACGCAGCGTGAGGAAGGGAGGAATAACACGCTGGGCGCTCCTGCTTACCCATTGTGGCCTGGCCGGGAAGAGAGTTGTGTTTCGAACAGAGCCGCGCTCTCACGGTCGAAGCCGGCCGAGGGAAGGATGGATTAGCGCCATTCGCGCAATGCCTGTTGAGAAACTTTACCCTCGATCAGATCAGCGAACCGTCCTGTTGAGGTCCCTGCAAGGCTGACCTTCTAGGAAAAGAAAATTCATCCCTTGTGACGCAGGCTTGATATCCGCGGAATCACATCCGCTCAAATCAGCCGCATAGAAAAGAAAATGCTGACGGCGTGATCAGGAGCGACGGCTTTGCCACTGACCAGCATCCAGCGTCCCATTGCGCCGTGGGCTTGCGGCCCCCGGGAACACGATCGCAAATCTACTGGACTTCGCTCAGTTTCTGAGAAATCCACATTCCCACAAGGATGAGGAGAAAGACACCTGATCCGCTGCCGAAGACCCAGACCGGAACTCTAAGCCGGTTGACTTTGGTCACCAGTTCCGTCTGCTCTTCTTGCATGTGGGAGCTTGCGTCATTCAGAAAGAGTTGTTCATCCTCATGCATCGTCAAGGTGCCGCGATAGATGAGAAGGATGATCAGACCTGCGGTGAAAATTCCCCAGACAGTTGCCACGATCGTCAGCGTCATAAGCCACCTCGGCAGAATCCAAGCCAGTGCGGCAGCTTCCACGGCCACTAGATGCGGGCATTACATCCCCGCATCAGCTTCGGGGAAGGGCCCTAACGGAATGATTATAGACCCGCCTGCAAGGGAAAAAAGGGGATAAATCCAACGTTTACGAAAGACGGAAGAAAGCGACGCTGCAGCCACCATGGTCATCTAACCTGTAAGAGAAGTCGAGAGGAGTTCTTATTAATGGTTCTGGCTCGGCTGGTAGCGTCTGATATAATACAAGAACCTTTAGAGCCAAGGAGATACGAATGGCTACAACAACCGTCCCCGAAGTGACTAAGCCCGAAGTGACCAAGAAGGCCACGCCTGTCAGTCTCACTGCCAATGCCGTCGCCAAGGTTAAAGACATCATGGGGCAGCAGACGCCCGCTCCCGCAGGTCTCCGCATTGGAGTCGTGGGCGGAGGGTGCTCTGGCTTCTCGTACTCGATGCAGTTCGAGAATGCCGCCGGAATGATGGACAAGACCTTCGACATGGACGGACTGAAGGTATTCGTCGACGCCACTTCCGTCATGTATCTGAACGGATGCATCGTCGACTACGTCGAGACCCTCGAAGGTGCAGGTTTCAAGTTCGAGAACCCGAACGTGAAGAGCACCTGCGGTTGCGGATCTTCGTTCAGCGTGTAAGTTCAAGGTGTAATTAGAGAATTTTGAAGCGGCCTCATCTATCAAGGTGAGGCCGTTTGCTATTTCTGGCGATCTCTCGAGATGGAAGATGCTTATACGCCTTACTGCTGATCCGGGGGATTGGTGGGAGGGGGCTGCGGAGCGCCAGCGCCGCTGGGGTTTGGGGCATTTGAATTGTATCCCCCAGGCGATCCAAACGAACTGCCATTCGGATTTCCTTGCTGCTGTACTTGACCTGCCTGGTTCTGGTTCCCGAAACCCTGCAACGGAGGCTGGTTGGGAGTGCTGAGCAACCCGCCGCGGTCCGTGGCTGGATCATAGATGAACTGCCACTCGTTGTATTTTTTCTTGTGATTGAATTCGCGGATGCTGTCTTTCTTGCTGGCGCTCACGACTCCCACCACCGGCCCGCCACCGAATGTCTGGCTCGAAAGTTTGTCACTGGAACTCGTGCCCGGCTGGTCGCTTGAGGCCGACGACGACGAAGATGAAGATGAAGATGAAGATGAAGATGAATTGGAGCTGGGAGTCTGATTCGGATCCGTCGCGGAACCAGAGTCCGGCGCAGACGGATCCTTCGCGGCCGCGGCGAAACCGGCTGGCGCCCCTGCGACGCTGCCTCCGGCGGGCACGCCGCCAGATTGGGGCTGCGTCCCAAAGCCCGCTGGATTGTTTAAGGATGTCGTCCCGTTAATGTTCGACGCGCCTGCGAGCGGTGCATTGAACGCCATTTTCACTTCACCAAAATGGAGCAACTTGAAGTCCTGGCCGGTGATCGGATCTTTGTATCGTTTACGCAGAAAGCGCAAGTTGTTGGTGCTCTCCAGTTCTTCAATCCGGGTGGGATAGCGCCCGAACTTTTTGTAGTAGCTGCGAATCGCGCGCGAATACTGGACTCCGCGGTGGATGAGTTCCTGTTCGCGGTCCCGCTTGATCTCGAATGAAATGGAGGGAAGAACCGCGGCAGCTGCCACGACGAGCAGCGCCACCATCAGCAGCAACGATAGCAGGACATAACCCTCTTCGGCTCGGCCGGGCCGGAGAGATGACCGTCGCGTACACCCAATTACAGAATTACCTAATCGCAACATGTCCTCACCCTTGCGTGAGCGGAATGTGTTGTGCCGGGCCGCTACTCACCACATCCTGGATCTCGACCGAATTGGGCGAGATGTGTACGACCTTGTATCGGCGGTCCACAATGTCGCCTTCGCCCGCAATGAAAACATCCTCGCCTTTGGAGAGAAAGATTTTCCTGGGCTCGCCGGGTTGATTGGCGAAGCCGAAGAATTTGAGAGGAATCGGCGGCGGTGCCGGAGGCTGGGGCGGGACATAGACTCGCGCTGTCGTGTCGGTATGGCCTGGTGCCCCTGGCTGCGGGATTACCGGATCCGGCTGCGAGACGAAAATGTTCCGGCCCGAACCTGCGTATTTTATCTGTTCACTAGTGGCCAGCAGTTGCAGCTGCAACGTTGGGTCCAGGTTCTCCGGTGAGCGACCCTTTTTGCTCGGACCAGCACCGCGGCGCTGAGCGGGGGGGCGGGTGACGGCAGTTGGAGCTGGAGTCGAATTCGCGAGCGAAGTTGCCGAGGGACCAGAAAGCATCGGGATGATTTCATACATGGCGGCAAGAATAGCCAGCACGCCGAGCCCTGCCGCCCACAGCGTTTTCTTCCGATTTTCGGTTCCCAGTTGCACTACGTGCCCGCCTTCAGATAAGTCTCAAGTTTCATCTGGAGCTTGACCGGTCCTTGCTGTTCTCCGCCCAGGGTTATGCTATTGATAATGAAAAAGGTTTCGTCGCGCTCCAACGCGTTGATGAAGCGCGCCAGAGAAACATAATTTCCTGCCAGGTCCGCTTCCATCTCGACCGGCTGCAAATGTGCCGCCCCCACTTCCTTCGGCTTATAGCGCGCCTGCTCCATCGTGACTCCATCCGCGACCGCCAGCTTGTGGATCTCGGTAAGAATCTGCGATTGCTGCGCGGGAAAACGCCTCTTGTAGAAATCCGTGATTTGCTGGTTTGCCAGCACAACTTTTTGCGGCAGATTCTTGAGAGGCTCGACCTGGCGCGTCTTGAGCCGCAAGTCGCTCCATAACTGGTTGAGTTCCTGCCGGCGCGAGCCGGTAGAACCCACTAGCGGAGAAAACAAGATTACGGCGGCCACCAAGTCCGCGCCTAGCATGATGCCCAGCGCCGTCTTGATCTTCTTGCGAGCTTGCCGCAGGTCAGGCATCAGGGTTTGCTCCGTTTAGGAATCTCAGATTTTGATGCAGGAGTTGGTACGTAGACCGTTTCAGGGACATAAATCGCGTCGATGTTGAGCTGTACCGCATCCCCGGTCGTCGACACTCGGGAGCTCTCCTGACCGATATAGGTCCGGGTGAAGCGCCGCGAGTCTTCCATGCGGCGCGCTAGTTCGATGGCCCGCTCCGGCGAATCGCCTGCCACAACTATCTTGATTGCGAGCTGGTTATCATCGTCGAGTTCCGGATGGATCGAGACCAGGTGCACGCGGGTCGGCATTACTTTTTCCAGATCTTCCAGGACTCGCGTCCACGAAAAGGATTTGCGTTCGATCAGTTGGTTGATGAACTGTGACTGGTCGCGCGTGGTGCGATTCTCCGCACGGCTGAGAAATTCCTCCGCCTCCCGCCGCTTCTGGTCACGCTGTGCAATCTGGGTGCGCAGTTCGGCGATCTGCTGGTGATCGCGGCGGGCATTGTACCAACCGGTGATAGTACTGACCATCAACATCAGGGTCAGGATTGATGCCACCACCAGCGCTGTGCCCCAGCGCAACCAGAATTGCCGCGCATCCTCATAGGGCTGGCTTGCGAGATTGATATCGAGCCGCATTTTAAGAAAGCAAAGCTCCCACCACCCCGGCCATTCTCCAGCGCGGCACCGGAGGGCTTGAACTTACTCCCAGTTGCGACGAGGCCACAAGTTCCTGTACCTCAGCTCCAGTCTGCGCCTGCAACGCTGGAGCCGCAACGCCTGATTCTGCGAGACCCGCAACGTAGATGCGCTCGATGTTCAGGTGGTAGGTATCCTGAAAGAAGACTACCGACGGATAGACCTCCTCCGCTAGTTGTTCCCCTGTGATGGTAACCCCACGCGTGTTCTCGAGCGTGCGGAAGAGTTGGAGCTGATCCTCATTCAGGATGGCAATGCTGGTCGTGCGGGCATCCACTTTTACCACGAGCGTCGGACGCTTTGCGTCAGCGGCGCCCAGAGCAGCCAGCATGGAGGGCAGCACCACCCCAGGGCTGAACCCCACTTCGCGGAAGGCCGTTTCGTAATCTTCCATTACACTAGCCAGCGCGACGGCGGCGACAACACGCACACCATCCGCAAACTTCTGCGCGTGATAGGAAACCTTGGCCTTGTCTACGTCGAATGGCAGAGACTTCTTTAATCGAAAACGGACCACACCGGCAGCTTCTTCGGCATCAGAGGGGAGCGTATCGAATTCGACCAGCACCACGCGGACCGCGGCATCGGGAACAACCGCGATGACATCGTGAGACCGCCCCGCCACGGTGCCCAGAGTCGCTTGGATGCCGGCGCGCACCGCCTCCCGCTGTCGAAGATTGTTTTCGACCAGATCGGGAACTACGCTTCCCGGCGCAAGTTCGCGCACGGCGCACGCTTCCAAGGCGGCTCCGCTGTCAGCCACGCGCCCGGCCAGGATGCGGTCCGATGCGATCTCGCAAGCCAACCGGGGTTTCGGTGTATTGGAATTTGAACTCATGGCCGGAGAAAGTCTCTAAGAGAATCCCTATTACTAATCAAAAACGTTGCCGCTGAGAATTGCAATAACTGAAAGGGCACTTGTCCCACTGGCCGAATGCCCGTGCCCGCCGTGCGGCTTTCGACGGCATCAACTGCAGTCCTGATTCTTCCGGATTTTTACCGCATAGCCTCGATGAAGGTGACCTTATTGATCTCTTTCAACGTGGTCATGCCGAGCCTCACCTTGTCCAGCGCCGACTCGCGCAGAAAACGCATGCCCTCATCCCGGGCGGCGCGGCGAATTTCGGAAGTCGGCTTCTTGGCCAGAATCATCTCGCGGATGCGGTCGCTCAAGTCCAGCAATTCGTGAATTGCGGTCCTGCCCCGGAAGCCGGTCCCCGCGCACTCGATACAGCCTGGACCTTCATACAGCGGCACCTTCGACCATTGCGCCGGATCGAGTCCGCTGGCTTCCAGAACATCTGGCGGATAGTGCACGGCCGTCCGGCAGGACTCGCAGATCAATCGCACCAGTCGCTGCGCCAGAATACAGTTCAACGCCGAAACGAAGTTGTAGGGTTCCACACCCATGTTCAGGAAGCGGCCGATAACGTCGACTACGTTGTTGGCGTGAACGGTAGTGAACACCAGGTGGCCGGTGAGGGCGGACTGAATGGCGATCTGCGCGGTCTCAGTGTCACGGATTTCACCGACCATGATCTTGTCCGGGTCGTGGCGCAGAATCGAGCGCAACCCACGAGCGAACGTCAATCCCTTTTTCTCGTTGACCGGAATTTGGGTGATGCCGCGCAGTTGGTATTCAACCGGATCTTCGATAGTGATGATCTTGTCTTCATCGGTTTTGATCTCGTTGACGGCGGCGTACAGAGTAGTAGTCTTGCCGCTTCCGGTAGGTCCAGTCACCAACACCATGCCGTAAGGCTCTTTGATGTAGCGTCGGAATTTGCGCAGGTCATCTTCATCAAACCCAACTACGTCGAGTGTCAGCGTGCGGAACTTCTCGCTCATCGACTCCTTGTCGAGCACGCGGAGCACGGCGTCTTCGCCGTGAATCGACGGCATGATCGATACACGGAAGTCGATGGCGCGGCCGTTGTACTTGACGCGGAAGCGCCCGTCCTGCGGCACCCGCCGCTCGGAGATATCCAGTTCGCTCATCACCTTGATGCGAGAGATCACGGTGGAGTGGTGTTCTTTGCCGATGGGCGGCATAGCTTGCGTCAGCACGCCGTCGATGCGGAACTTGATGACCACAGAGTCGTCGCGGGTTTCGATGTGAATGTCGGAAGCGCGCCGCTGCAGCGCGGTAAAAATCGTGGTATCGACCAGCCGGATGATGGGGCTGGTGTCGCCGGTCGCCGTCAGCTTGTCGATGGTCAGCGTTTCTTCCACGCCCGTGGCTTCGTCTTCGCGGATGATGGTGAAGCCTTCGCTGGCCTCTTCCAGAACGCGCTGCGACTGCTCGGTCTTCTTGAGGATGTCCGAGATCTGCTTCAGCGTGGAAACTTTTGTGACAATCCGCTTCTGCAACAGCAAGCTGATCTCATCGATCATCATCAGCTGGCTGGGATCGGCAATCGCTATGGCCAGCCGTCCGTCTGCCGTTTCTTCCAGCGGCACGAAGTTGTAGCGAAACATCAGCTCGACCGGGATCCTCTTGAACAGTTCATGGTGCAGCTGAAAATCTGTGAGGTCGACAAACTCGCAGCGATAACGCCGGGCGACATCCTGCGCGCGTTCGAGATCGGTGACGGGATTTCCGGTGCTCACCATCTGGCCACCGTTCCCGCCATTCACGAAAAGTGATTTCTTTTCCGCCATCGCCATTCTCTTACCCGCTGCGCCTTCCTTAGTGAACTCCCAGAGTGAAGATCGGCAAATAAAGCGAAATCAACACTCCCCCCACGAAAATCGCCATCACGATCAGAATCAACGGCTCAATCAGAGCCAGAGACGCCCCAAGCGCCGTTTGTACATCTTCCTCATAGAACTCGGCCACCGAATTAAGCATGGCCGGTAGCGCGCCGGTGGACTCGCCGACTTCAATCATTTCCACCGCCAGATCAGGAAAAATCTTCTGTTCTTCCAGACTGCCTGCCAGTCCTTGTCCCTCGCGCACACGAGTTCCTGCCCGCATTACCCCCTTTAAGATGCGGCGGCTCGTCATGGAGGCACCCGCAGTTTCCATGGCCGGCACCAGCGGCAGGCCACCTTGAAGAAGCGTCGACAGCATGCGGGAAAAGGACGAAACCTGATGCTTCAGGCGGATATCGCCCAGCAGCGGCACATTCAGGATGAAACGGTCAATGCGGTCGGCGCCACCGTCCGTATTCTTCCACTGCCAGAGCAGAAAAAGGGCGATCGTAAATACCGCCAACCCATAGGGAAAATACTTCTGGGTCTTCTCCCCGACTGCCAGCATGAACAATGTGATGGCAGGAAGCTGTGCATCCAGGCTCTTAAACAAGTCCGCAAACTTAGGTACCACGAAGGTGAACAGGAACATCACCATGATCAGCACCACGCTGACCAGGAGCGTGGGATAAATCAGCGACACAAACAGCTTCTTGCGGAACGCCATCGCCAGCCGCTGAAAGTTGATGTAGCGGGTCAGCACCTCGTCGATATTTCCGCTCTTCTCGCCCGCCATCAACGTGGTCGTATAAATCTTGGGCACAACGCCTTGCGCGGCGAAGGCATCGGAAAGCGACTCGCCTCCCTTTACCCGGTCGCGAACGTTTTCGAGAAGCTGCCGCAGACGCGCGTCCTTCTGCCGCTTTACCAGCAAGTCCAGTGAATTCAAGATTGGCAGCCCCGCCCGGATCAGCGTCAGGAACTGCTGGTTAAACACCAGAAACGAGCTCTGCTTCAACTTGCGACGGCGGCCGAGCGAGACCCCTCCGGATAGAAGCCCTTGCGGCTTTACCCAGTACACCAGGTACCCTTGCTGGGAGAATCGGTCCCGCACCTCGGCTTCCGAGTAGCCGTGTTCAACCTGCTGGTGCAGGTGCCCGCGATCGTCCGCGATTTTTACGACAAATTCCGCCATTTGCCTGTTTTTCTCGTCTTTTGCAGGCGAAACCGCCTACCGACTCAGTCTAACATTCCCACTTCGCATTCCCATCCTCCAGTGACGGTACGCAAGTAACGCGCATTTCACCGGCGCTGCCACTTTGGAAAGCGCTAACTCGCGTTCATTCAGCGCGATACCGATCCCCGTCGACTTGGCCCACGAATCAGCTAGGGCCCCAGACTGCCCTCAACCGTTTCCGTTCCCGCAGGAGGACTGAACCGGAATTGGTTATCGGCGATCGGCACGTCTTCCTGCTGCTGGCTTAAGCGATATTCCGTGACCGATGCGTCCACCTCAGTGATGACAATGCGCACAATTTTGTGGTCGGGGGCGATTTCAAGCAGGATCTCGCTGACCCGGTCGGCCAGAGCCTGTGGGACGCCGCGCACCACCACATCTTCGGGATTCAAGGGCGTCACATCCGGCGCCAGCGACAATCCCTGCAACTCCTTTTCCAGCCTGGTCTTGCCCAGCAGAAATGCCAGCGGAGAACGGAGATCGTCCAGTTTCGCCGCCGGCGCCTTCCGCGCCTGCAGGTCGCCGGGGACATAAAACCACGCATCTTTGCCGTCGCTCACAAACAGTTTCTCCCTGGGAGAACGGTACTCCCAGCGCATCTTGCCAGGTTTTTTCATCCCGGATTTTTTCAGCCAAAGCGTTCCCGACTCCGTTCGTTCGATGCCGGAGCCGCGGTAGACCTCGGTAAACTCCGCCTGCAGGCTGTGCAAATGGTTGTAGTGCTCGTCTACGACACTGGCCAGGGCCTTAACGCCGGCCTCGCCTGCGGAACTGCCCGCGAGCAGGCAAGACAGAGTAAGGGAAACCACCAAAGCGCGGCGAATAAACCGAACCAGCATCGCTATAATTTTTCGCAATAGGATTCTTCTCAACCGGATATTGTTGCCAAAAGAACTAGTCCTCACGCGGACTCGGGAAGGGGACTGCAGACGAGTTCCTGCGAGACTCCTGAAGATATTGTAACCAAATATCCAGCGAAAGCGTGCTACTTCGTTCTCGTCTCGGCACAGGAGTACAACGAGAACAACAACGAGAGCGGTTCTTTACACGTGATGACTCACTATCGTTTTATCGACGACGCGTAAATCGAATATTGCTGCGTGCCACCGACCTTCCCGAACGCTGTATTTTGCGACAACACATGCTCAAGCAGGGGATTGTGATAGAGGATATAGACCCCCCGCGGATGCACGCGCAGGCTCGCTTCAAGATTAGCTATCACTTGCCTCAATCCAGCCTCTGGCAAGGGATTGAAGAGATACAGAACCGATGGTTCAGTAGGGAAGACGAACTTGCATGCATCGCCGCAAACCGATTCCAGTGCGAAGCACTTCTGTGCTTCACTGTGATATTTGCCCAGATTCTCCTGCGCGATACTGTGCAGTGCGGGGAGCAGTTCTACGCCTACGATGCGGCGAAACGGATAGTCCGAGGCCATGAGCAGCGTGCGCCCTTTGCCCGATCCAAGATCAATGAAGGTGAAGTCGCGGAAGTCGAGGCCAACTTGCTGGAGCGCATCAAGCATCTCGAGGAAGATCGCGGGTTCACTGGGTTGATAAGCGGAATGGAAGACTCCGAGCAGCCGATCACGCCATCCGACCGCTGCGCTCGTGGTGTTGACGTGATGATCCCAGTCATAGTCCGCATCTCCGTAAAGCTGGCGTTTCCGCTCCGGCGTGGAGTCGCGGATGAATTCCCAGAGCGCGATCAGGAGCTGACGGGTCGCAGCGACGGGTCCTTCACGCACGGCAATATCCTGCCACCATTGCCGGGCGGCGCGAAGCAAACCAGGCTGTGCGGACGCGGCGGGATCCATGGGGAGTGATTCCCGCCATCATAAAGGAACTGTACCTATGGTTTGTCGTGGAGTTTTGGAGCGCCGGTCGGTTTGTATCCGGGAGGAGTGCCTTTAGTGATAAACGGAAAATCGTCGGGGTTCTGCACGAGGATGCGACCCTCTGCAGTCATCCTGTAAGGGTTTCCGTCGGGATCGACGGGAATGCCGCGCAATCCTTCAGCGGCTGCCAGTTCGGAGATACTCGATGGCAGTCGTCCCTTTCGCTGGCCGAATCGAGTTACTGCACCCTGCAGATTCGTTACGTCCTGGTCAACCCGAAGAGCTCGCAGATGCTCGGCGGCATTCTGTCGAATCAATTTGTCCTGGCTGGTCTGGTAGGTAGCAGCCCACAGCGCTCGCGCGGTTTCAAAGTCCCCGGCATGCTGTGCCATCAGTCCGGCCAGTACCCGCAGGAAAGGATGCGCGCCGGGAACCTGCGAACCGCGGGCGAAGGCGTCGGCGGCTTTGCCGAAATCCTTGAGTTCCGTGTAATAGACGAAACCCAGGTTGTAATAGAGCCGCCATTCGTTGGGATTATTTTGAATGCCGTATTCCATGAGTTGAACGGCGCGGTCGGACTGGCCGGCACCATTCGGCGGCTTGGGCGCAAGAAAGCTGGCGCCGAACTGGTAGGCGACCAGCAGATGGGGATCGAGCGTGGTAGTAATTTCCAGCAGAGGCGCCAGCAGATTGTAGCTTTGGGCGTAGTTGTGATGCCGGTTACCAAAATACTGTACGGCGCGTGTCCAATAAATGTCGGCCAGAAGCCCATCGTAGCCCAGACTGGCGCGCTTCAAGACTGTGGGTGAATTGATGTAGAGAACTTCATCCAGCGTGGCTTGAGGGCGGACCTGGTCGACGCGTCTCAGAGCTTCGACGCTCGCGGCCAACGAGACGGCGAGACATGCCGCTGCGATGATGGTGGTCTGACCGCGGGATTTCATTTCAGATTCCGGTGCTCGAAGATCAGCACCGCCCCGCTGAGGGCCATGCCCGCGTAGAACAGAGCGTAGATTGTATTTCCCAGGATTAACGGTCCTGCCACCGGTTGCTCGTGCGCAATGGTGGTGATGACATTGAAAGCAGAAAAGTTTGGTACCAGGTACGCGGCCCCCGTGGCTAACCAGCGTGTTAGTCCATGAGTCATGGCGGCGAAACCGCGCAGGTCCTCAGCGAAGCTGCCGATCACAAACAACGAGAAAGCAAAGACAGCCGACAGCAGCGGAGAAGAGAACGACGAGAACAGCAGCGCCAGCGAACAGATAATCAGGAACTGCAGAACGATGAAGTACAGGGCCACCAGGATCAACGCATCTGGCCGCGTGAACTTGTGCGAAACGTAGAGGAGGGCGGCGAATACTCCGATGGCCATAAAGAACGTATTCACCACCAACGTTCCCGCTAGTCCGAAGAACTTGCCAACAATGAACTCCCAGCGCCGAACCGGTCGGGAAAGCACAGTGTAGAGCGTGCGCTTCTCAATTTCCTTCGAGACCAGGCCGATGCCGATGAAGATCGCAATCACCACGCCGAACAGCGAAACCGCCGTCAGTCCGAGATTGATGACGACCAGCCGCTCGATGTCAATCGAGATCTGACCCACCAGGATCGCCGCGCCCGAGAGCAGCAGCGCGAAGGCAATCAGGTTGTACAGGACGCGGTCGCGCACCGCTTCACGGAAGGTGTTGGACGCAATGTGAACGATGCGTGCACTCATGCGGTCCTCCCCGCGGTGGTCCCAGTCCCTTGCAGCTTGGCGACAAAATATTCTTCGAGCGAAGTTCGCACCGGGGTGATGGAGATCAGGCGGATGCGCTCGCGGCGCAGTGCGTCAATGGCCGCATCCTGCTGGTTCTCGGCGAGCACGGCGCGAACCGTGTCGCCGGTGACGTGGCATTCCACGCCTAACGCTTTCATAGACGCCGGGACCTGCGTGCCTTGCCAGATGACTTCTACTTTGCCCTGAACGCTGGAGGTCAGATCGGCGACCGCACCCACGCCCCTCAGCTCTCCTTGATGAATGATGGCCACACGGTCGCAGAGCGCCTCGGCGTCGGAAAGAATGTGAGTGGAAAAGAAGACAGTCTTGCCTTCGTGCTTCAATTGCTCCATCAGGTCGCGGACTTCGCGGCGGCCCATGGGGTCGAGGCCTGACATGGGCTCGTCAAAAAAGACCAGCTTGGGATCGTGCAGGATCGCCTGAGCGATTCCTGCTCGCTGCAGCATGCCTTTGGAAAACTTTCGCAGTTGCACGCCCTTCACATCGGTCAGGCCCACGCGCTGCAATACTTCGTCGATGCGGCGCTTGCGGTCTTTGCCCGGAACGCCGGAGAGCTGGCCGTAGTAATCAAGAAGCTCGTGAGCGGTCAGGTAGTCGTAGAAGTACGGCTGTTCGGGCAAGAAACCGATTTGCGCTTTGACCTCGGGGTCGGTCCAGTCGCGACCCAGGAGGCGAGCTGATCCCGAGGTAGGGAAGACCAGCCCCATCAGCATCTTCAGGGTTGTGGTCTTGCCCGCCCCATTGGGGCCGAGAAAGCCGAAGACTTCGCCCTCTTCTACGGTGAGATGCAGTGGGTGCAAGGCGCGCTTCGGGCGCTTGCGCCAGAACCCGACTAAGTAGGTTTTTTCCAAACCAAGAATTTCAATCGCAGGCATTGACACTCCAACGGCATGGAATGGAAGAGATACTTCCCATGAAAATTATATGAAACGAGCCGACATTTTTGTATCGGGTAGAAGGTTACGACGGTCACTCCATGTCTCTCGGCAGTCAACATCCATAGGCGCAGAGGATTCTGGTGTCGCGCTGGCCCCCATCTGCGTTGCCGAGGTCCCTTGGTGAGACGCTGGTATACCTAAAGTTGGCCGATACTCGAAAGCATGGAAGTCCACACCGACTAGTTGCCCATCGGGTTTAAGGCCACGCAAGCGTTATAGCTGGCGACCAACGTGATGTTGCCCGCCGGCTGCAGACGTAGGACGGCATCCTGAACTGAGCAATAAGCGCGAGTGCCGGACTGGGTGCCGAGAGGAGTGCCGGTTGAATAGAATTGGTCGTTGACGGTGCTGCCCGCGCTAGGCGAACCGGTGGCGTTGAAGTTGTAACCGCTTTTGCCGAGGCCGCCGCCGTTAGTGGCCAGAGAGTCATCGATCAGGCAAGCTGTAGCTATGCCTGGAGTGCAAGGCGACGCGCCGCCCAGGGTAGTCAGGGCTACCGGATAACCGAGGTTTGTGTAGGCACCAGAATAAGCAATTTCGGCTGTGTTAATCATCCGAACGGAGGCGGCGGCGGAAGAATCGTTGGCCGCCATGCGAGCGTGCATGAGGTTGGGGATAGCGATCGCCGCGATGATCAGAATGATGGCGACCACAATCAGCAACTCAATTAATGAGAAACCCTTTTGTTTCTTCATCGGGCGCGCTCTTCTCGCTTCTCTTTCGAAAGCATCTGTACCGGCCTCGCCCCGGCCCTAAATCCCACGAGACATACGTGTAGTAGCATGCTGACCGCCAGACTGAAGCGGTTCTACACTTTGGTTATGATGCGGGGCAACTGCCTTACTTTCATCCCGATTGCGCGGCTCGGGCCAATCTTCCCGAGCAAAGAATGTGAGTTGACGGCCTTGCGCTTTCGCCGTCTTGACAAACTTTGTCGCTCTGCCACGATAATACGCGGTTGCCAAAGTTTGGGAAAGGCGAAGGCAGGGTCGCACCGAGGCCACCAACCGGGTCTATTCCGAATGGTTATCATTGATTTCTGCCGTTCCGATGAGTGCAGTTGAGGCAGGCGGAAAAACAAAAGAGCAGCGGAGTTGCCTCCGCTGCTCCCGGCTTGTACCCTCCCCCGGGTATTTTGCCAAACCGACTTAAGTTAGTTCGACAGCGGGGTCAGAGCCTGGCAGGCGCCGTATCCGGCAACGAGTGTGATGGTGCCGGCAGCCTGAGTTCGAACCACACCGTCATCCACTGCGCAATACGCCTTGGTACCGCTGGTGTTCCCGAGCGGAGTAGCCGTGGTCCAGAACTGGGCTGGGGTCGTTGCCGTAGCAAGAATAGGAGTAGCAGCAAAATTGTAGCCGCTCTTGCCAAGACCGCCGGGGCCGTTGTTGGCCAAGTTGTTGTCGACCAGGCAGGCCGTGGTTGTGCTCGGAACGCAGGCTACGTTTATCGCGCCACCCAAGGCTACCAAGCTGGTATAGCCAACCGTGGGATAGGACGCGAAATAACCAACCTCGGCGGTGACAATGGTGCGCTCGCCAGCGGCCGCAGACGAATCGTTGGCTGCCATTTTGGCGCGCATCAGGTTAGGAATTGCAATAGCTGCAATGATCAGGATGATAGCCACCACGATCAGCAGCTCAATTAGTGAGAAACCCTTCTGTTTCCGCATCTCGATTTTCCCCTCGTTGTTTTTTCGTTAGATTTTAGTCTGGTCATTTGATGACGCAGTCGAGCATGATGTTCGCACTTGCCGGGCCAATTCTGCCAGTTACTTTAGGGTTGGCGCCGGTCGAGACAAGAGCTTTATTTTCAGTCCAGCAGGTGACCCTAGTGCCCATTGTAGGAGATTCGGATCCATCCTTCGCGCCAAAATACGTCGGCCAGAATGACAATTCGTGTCAGTCCGGTCCCGGGACCATCCCATTCTTGAACGCTCCTCGAAGCCTTTTTTGCGAGCTTTATTTCCAGTTCCTAACGCTTCACCGGCCATTCGGGACGGTACTCTGCAAGCGCTCGACCGCCTTCCGGGCACCAGTCTGATAGGGATGGAGTTGCAGTTCGGTTTTGTAGGCTTCGAGTGCGTCCGAAAGACGGGACACTTGTTCCAGCGCCGCTCCCATGGCGTAGTGGTACCCGTCCGCGTCAGGCTGAATCGCCAACGCTTGCTTGAGAAAACCGATTGCCTCGTCGGGGTGGTGTTGCTCGAGTCGGATCTGAGCGAGTCCGAACCAGGCGGTTGCCAGCGCCGGGTTCTCCTGCACCGCGGCGGTAAACCAATGTTCAGCCTGAGACAGGTCCCCGGACCTTTGATAGGAGTACCCGGCGAAGTCCGCAGCTTGCCAACTGGCTTTCAGCTTGAAGGACTCTACAAACTCCACCGCGGCTTCCCCGAATCTGTTCCTTGTGCTCAGAGCGGAACCATAGTTCAGGTGCGACCATTCATTGCGAGGAGCGATTTTCACCGCACGCGAAAACAGAAATACATCATTGGACCAGTACTGGGACTGAATGGCGCTGGCGAATCCCATGCCGACTACCAGAACGCCACCAAACAAGGGGACAAGCCCGGCATCAGGCCACTTCCGACGCAACGCCGCGTAGGCGGATCCCGCCAGTAGAGCCACTCCCAACATTCTCATGTACATGTAGCGGTCATGAACAAAATCATCCTGATTCATCCAATCCAGATTGATGGTAGGGAGCAAAGGAAAAATCAGCCATGCATACGCAACCCAAAGTTGCCGATTCCGCCTTGCCGCGGCCATGGCAAGCCAGACCAAAACTACCAGAATGCCCAGCGTGAGAAGGAACT